>Ga0074199_1000122_pt1 | contig 161808 bp, 145 predicted proteins | sample EPASupsiteSAE347_FD_64528 | JGI IMG/M metagenome (GOLD analysis project Ga0074199, IMG submission 64528) | Bioremediated contaminated groundwater from EPA Superfund site, New Mexico - Sample SAE3-47 | ecosystem: Environmental > Aquatic > Deep subsurface > Groundwater > Contaminated ... | reverse complement strand
TATTTTGTTATATTCATCTTTATGATTTTCGTAAATCCAATATGGATCAATTACTTTATAAGCATTTGGAATCATATCCAGTAGAGGCATTAACAAAATGCCATTAATTGACTTAATGTACTGATGCCCAAAAGTTAGAAGTTCTATGGTTTCACTGGGTAATTCGACTATTTTTATTGGTGACTCTCTATTGATGCGATCTCTGTCATTGTATATGGTAAGATATCCAAAGAATTGCCTGTAAAGGCGGCTTCCGTGATAGCCTATTTCACCACCCGTCAAGTCTGATCTATGCAATTCTGACAGTATACGTTTTACTGAATCACGTCTTGGATTTTGCTCTATGTCTTTTGTTAGTTTGAAAGTGTCTCCTAAAACGGTCGACATTTATATACCCATCCTCCCAGTCCTTATTTCTTCGAGCACAATTTTCTTAACATCATCAGGATCATAATCTTTAGAAAGATCTGTTGTTCCTATTGTGTTGTAAATAAATTGCATCTCCTTACCTAAAATTACATTCAGTACAAGATTAGGAAGTTTTCTTTGTGCTATCAGTAGGAAATCTTCTATCAGGCCTTTCTCACCTGTGTCATCTCTTTGAACAAAGTGGTACCATTTTGCTGGATGATATCGAGACAATACACTTAGTGCAAATAACCCAAGAAAAATTGCCATTATTTGGTCGACATAATATTCTTTGCCGTCTCTGATACTTATAACTATCAAGTTTTTTTGGCCACTGATTGAATAAACACCAATGTCATTAGCGTTTAGTTTTTCCCTCAAGATGATATATTCATTAGTTTTTTGAGCGGTTAAATATGCATTTTGAAATCAGCAATGGAAATTGTATTAAACTCATTTTTGAGGTCAGATAATTTTACTCTGTCTAATTTGTCATTCTTCCTTATCACCTTTTCAACGGGAATACAGTTTGACGCGATACCAGAATAACAATCTTCAAATTCATATTTTAGGTCTGGAATATAGCTTAATATATCCCTTATTTTCCATAGCTTAGGAAATTGGTTGTCGTTAGAAAATACTTTGTTGAATATTCTGAAAGCGCCTTCAAGAGAACTTGAGAGATAAACCTCGATACCACCGATCGAGTTTTCTGCAGCTGGTATCGAGATTGAAGCACCGTGGTTTTTGATTTGAGTGATTTCCTTGGTCAAAATAGATGCGGTTCCATAGAGCAAATTTACGCAGCCATAGTACATCAGCAATGGCGACGTATTAAGCGTCACTTTGCTCGATGTGGCAAAATATTCGTGAGCTTGAACGATTGAAGCGGAGATTGCATCAACAATACTTTCGTCTTCAATGCCCGTTATTTTTCTCACATTGCTTCCAAATGAATATTTCAATAGTTTTTTCCAAATATCATCTGTCGGGCTTTCGGAATACCTTAACTCCATAATATATATCCTTTAATCATTGTAATCTTTGTTCAACTCTTTATTGACCAGCTTAGGCTGGTATATAGTATTATGTGCCGGTATCTAATATTATATACTGGCATCCAATATTAGATGCCGCCTTGGCATATAACATTAGATGCTTTTTGTTGTATTTTGGGTGAGGAGGCATCTAGTACTCTATGCCTCTCTCCCGTTTTGATCTCTTGGTGTTGTTGTCTCAGATGTCGCACCCGCCGCTGGTCCTTCCATTACCTTCTGACTGAAACCTTCCCGTATTGCTCACCCATCAGCAGGTGGTTGTAGTGGCCGTCTTTGTCCTTGGGTGCGGTCAGGGTAAATTTGACCTTGTCCTGGAACAGGATCACGTAGTCTGACCCGCCGAACAGGAAGTAGCCCAGCATATCCCCTTTTTTGAAGCTGGCCCCCACCTTGACCTCTTTTTCAAAGTTGACTGAGGAGACCTGCGACATGCCGATCGGCAGCAGGGCCACCAGACCGTACTCTTTGGTCTCAATGATCACGCAGCCGCGGGTTTCAATGTTCTGCCAGCCCGGGTTGTTTGAGTCGAGCATATAGCGCTTGGCCTTGGCATCCCAGCTGATGATGCCGCCGACAGCATCGTCGGCAGCGATCAGCCGCACCTCTTTGACCGTGCCGGAAAGCGGGAAGTGGTAGCGGTGGTAGTCGTTCACATCCAGGAAGGTGTGGGTCAGGGTGCCGTTGGCAAAGGCCTTCTTATAGGCGCTGTCCTGGCCGAGCAGGGCAGCCACGGATTTGAACAGAGTTGATTTGATCCTGACCCCTTTACCCACCAGGTTGGAGTGCTTGTCGATCTTCCAGACCCCCTGGGGTTTTGAATCGGCCGGTGAGGCGATAATGGTGGAGTCATCGGGCGAGGCGATCGGGCGCTGGTCAGGGGATTTCAGGTAGCGGGCAAAGAACTGGTTAAAGGTCTTCCAGTTGGACGGATCTTCATACCAGCCCTTTTGCAGGCCAAAGCGGGGATCGGCCAGGGCTGCCCGGTAGTACTGGTCGTTCCAGGATGCCTCGGTACTCAGGTAGATGCCCCATTCCCTGGTGAAGTTGATCATCCAGCTGCGGTACGGCTCGTGGTACTGCAGCGAGTTGTTGTAGTAACCCTTGTTTTTCAGGGCCGCCAGGGGCTGGTCGTTGATGTAGTAGAAGTAGTCCAGGCTCTGGTCGATCTGGTCATACAGGGATGAGTAGGGGATGTTGCGCAGGATTGACCAGGGCATGGCCTTGGTGGCCCAGTCGATGAAGGTGTAATATTCTTCCAGGGTCTGGGCCGGGTTCATGACCTTGTCGGGATTGAGCTTCTTGGCAGAGGCAATCGAGTCGAGCAGCATCTGCTTGAGCGGCGCATTATGGTCCATCATGGTGATCAACTGTTGGGTAATCGGTTCGTGCCTGATCTGGGCCGGGCCGTTGTCCAGCCCGAACGCGCTGAGGCATAGGCAGGTACATAGGGTGAACATCGACAGGAGGCCGGTCAAAAGCTTTTTGGTTTTCATTGTTTGCTCCTTGAAGTGATGTCGGTTAGTTAATAAAAAACAGTATGTTGTGTAAAAAGTGTAAAATTTCTTTACACCCTGAAAAAACGAAAAACCCGCCTTTGGGGCGGGTTTGATTGTTTCTGCGCAAGGGCTATGTCGTAGCTCCGGTGCGGCATCTGTGGTTCCTGTCAGTATGAATGTCGGTTGTATGTAGCGCATTCGCGTTGGGGTGTCCAGATAAAACCCGACGGCTACAGAGAAATAGAAACGTTAGCCCGCTGTTTACGCCCTGAGGCGCTGATGATGCCGCCCCGCCGGGCAGGCCGCAACGGGGCGGGGCATCAAATCTTATTTAATCCTCAGTTGGGCGATTGTAGTGGTGCCGCTTTTCAGAGTGACCACGCCGTTTATGGTGGTTTCGGACTGAATCCCTTCGTACAAGGTGTTGTAACCGCCATCCAGGGTCACGGTGATATTTCTGTCTGCAGTGAAGTTTTCAACTAATGTCCCTTCAAGCAGTTTTATGACGGAACCGTTTGTTGTGCCTGCAGCGCTATAGGCTGCCTGAGCTCCGGTGTAGTCTGTTGATGCCACCTTGGCTTTGGGAGCAGTATAACTGCCGCTGATCCATTTGGCGTAGAGCGTGATGTCGGCGGTGACCGGTGTGGCAAAGTTGAATACCGCGGTCAGACCGCTGTCACTGAACCAGCCGCCAAAGGTAGAGCCGGTCTTGGTTGGCGTAACCGGTTCCGTGGCTGAGGTGTTGTAGACCACGGTCTGGCTGCTGACCGTGCCGCCGCCGTTGCTCTCGAAAGAGACCGTATAGCTGTTGATTGTCCATTTGGCGTAGAGCGTGATGTCGGCGGTGACCGGTGTGGCAAAGTTGAATGCCGCGGTCAGGCCGCTGTCACTGAACCATCCGCCAAAGGTGTAGCCGGTTCTGGTCGGCGCAGCCGGCTCCGTGGCTGTGGCGTTGTAGTTTACGGTCTGGCTACTGACCGCGCTGCCTTCGTTGCTCTCGAAAGAGACTGTGTAGCTGTTGATTATCCATTTGGCATAGAGCGTGATGTCGGCGGTAACCGGTGTGGCAAAGTTGAATGGCGTGGTCAGCCCGCTGTCGCTGAACCAGCCGTCAAAGGTAGAACCGGTCTTGGTCGGCGCAACCGGTTCCGTGGCTGTGGTGTTGTAGACTACGGTCTGGCTGTTGACCGTACCGCCGCCGTTACTCTCGAAAGTGACGGTGTAGCTGTTTACGGCAAAGGAGCCGCTGATGGCGTGGTCTGTGGAGACGGCGTTGATGGTGTAGCTGTTGTTGGTTACCGAACTCAGTTTGTCGTCGCCGTTGTCCGTAAATGTTGCAAGATGATAGTGCGCGCTGGGGCTGATCGTGCAGTTTGAACTGGCAGCAGGTGCAACAGGAGATTGACAGTCAATGGTGCCGTTGCCGCCTATGACAGAGGTGCTGATGGTGTATCCTTCGCCGGTGCCGGAAAGCCCGATGTCCTTGGGAGAGGCGGCGTCATTGGATCTGATTCGCAGCGCGCTTGATCGTGCGCCGGTATTGGTCGGGCTAAAAGTAACGGTAACGGTGCAGCTTCCTGCCGGTGCAAGGGTCGGGGTGGTGCCGCAGGTTCCACCAGTGCCGTCGCCGGTATCAACCGTGAACATGCTGCTGTCGTTTCCGGCAGTGCTGATGGAGCTGACAACAATATCGCTCGCGCCGTTATTGACAAGCGTAACCGTTTGCGGGGCGGAACTGCTGTGAACGGGCAGCGAGCCGAAGGCATGCACGGCAGGAGAGGCGCTCAGGGAGCTCTGGCCGCCGCGTACCGGCCAGACATAGTGCCGGGCCGGGGAGGAGTATGCTGTTTTGGGGTTGTTGATGACGGTGCCGGTATCTATGTTGACGAATATGGCGTAGGTTGTATTCGGTTTATAACTGCTGGAAGTCCAGTTGAAACCCTGCACATCTGTAAAGAGATGATCGCTCGGCAAGGACGGCCAGCGGTTCTGGCGGTCTACCAGACTGAGCAGTTCTCTGGGGTTGGGGAGCCGCCAGTCTCCCGCCACCGTGCCGTCTGTCAGGCTGCAGAAACCGGATGCCAGGTTGTTGCTCCAGGTCAGGGCATCCTGCCAGACCAGGTTGCCTTCTGTCTTGGCAATGCCGCCGACGGTCTCTTTGCAGTTGGCGTTTTTAAGCCAGATCAGCCCGGTCAGGTTGTCGGTTACCGTGCCGTTGTTGTTGTCGCTGAAGCGGGGGGACGGCCAGGCGACACCGGCCTGTTTGTCGCCGTCCTGGCCGGTACCCGAACAGGAGATTTCATTCCAGGTATTGCTGGATGGATCATAGCATTTGACTTGTCCGGTTTTGAAAAGCTGAACAGTTCCTGCCTGAACGCCGGGCAGAGAAAACGGCTGAAGCAGGAGAACGATAAGAAGGAAAAAGGGGACTATATGACGTAACATGATAAGAACCTCCCGGAGGCGGAATCAAAGTGGATTTTTCGTTTGGGCTGCCGACTGGGTATGAGAAAAACATGCCTCTACGTCCAGGCGGTAGTTGGCGCTGCACCGAATGTATAAGTGGAGCAGGTTTGTTATAGGGCGTTACGGACGGGCCAGACATGGAAAATGTTCCATTTGCCATAGGTGAATGAAGAACCGTCGCTCATCTTTACAAACCAGGCAAATTTTATGCTGTTGACGTCGGTATCTGACGACCAGTAGTAATAGTTTTGAACAGTGCTGAACGGGTGGGTTGCAGGAATGGCCGGGTCGCTGTTCTGGTAGTCAACCAGGCTTTGCAGCTCACTGATATTAGGCAACCGCCAGTTACCGGCAACAGAGCCGTCACTTAGATCGCACTGCCCTGAAGCCAGGTTGTTTGCTGAAGAGAGTGCGTTCTGTAAGCTTTGTTTGCCAAAACAATCGGCGTTTTTGAGCCAGATCAGGCCGGTCAGGTTGTCGGTTACCGTGCCGTTTCCGTTGTCCGTGAAGCGAGGATCGGGTGAGGCAACACCGACCCTCTTCTCTCCATCCTGGCCGGTACCGGTACAGGTAATTTCGGCCCCTGCCACATCGTAACATTTTGTTTGTCCGCTTTGGGGGAGTTGAATTGTGCCGGCATGGATTGATACGGGGAAAAAGGATACTGGAAGCAGCGTGAAGAAAGAGAAAACAATAAGTCTGCGCATCATGTGAGGTATCCTCCTTTTGTGTGGTTATATTTGAGAATATATTTACCGTAACTTTGGTGATAAATAGAGCAAATAAACGCTGCTAGCAACGTCTTTTTACTGACAACGCCCCGCTCGGATTATCCGAAGCGGGGCGTTGTTATGCAGTAACTGATAATGGTTATTTCTTGAGCGCCGCTGCCATGGCCTCACCCATGCGGGTGGGGGAGGTGGAGACCGTGACCCCGCACTCCTGCAGGGTGCGGATCTTGTCTTCGGCCTTGCCCTTGCCGCCGGTGATGATGGCACCGGCATGGCCCATCCGTTTGCCCGGCGGTGCGGTGCTGCCGGCAATAAAGGCGGCCACTGGTTTTTTCATGTTTTCCTTGATCCAGTGGGCGGCCTCTTCTTCAGCGCCCCCACCGATCTCGCCGATCATGAAGACCGCTTCGGTGCCTGGGTCTTCGTTAAACATCTTCAGTACGTCAATGTACTTCATGCCGATGATCGGATCACCGCCAATGCCGACACAGGTGGACTGTCCCAGTCCGATATCGGTCAGCTGCTTGACCGCCTCGTAGGTCAGGGTGCCGGAGCGGGAGACCACCCCGATCTTGCCGGGGGTGTGGATGTAGCCGGGCATGATCCCCAGCTTGCACTGGCCCGGGGTGATGATGCCGGGGCAGTTGGGGCCCACCAGCAGGGTCTTGCTTTGGGCCTGAACCGCCCGTGCAATCACCATGTCCCGCACCGGAATCCCCTCGGTGATGCAGACCGCCAGTTCCAGACCCGCCTCACAGGATTCCAGGATGGCATCGGCGGCGCCCGGCGGCGGTACAAAGATCATGGAGATGGTGGCGCCGGTGTACTGGACCGCCTCTGCTACGGTGTTAAAGACCGGAATCCCTTCAATATGGATGCCCCCCTTGCCGGGGGTAACGCCTGCCACGATCTGGCTGCCGTAGGCGCGGCACTGCTGGGTGTGGAAGAGGCCGCTTTTGCCGGTGATCCCCTGGACCAGTATCTTTGAATCTTTGTTGATCAGAATAGACATGGTTGCGCTCCCCCTTACGCCTTGGCCAGCATGGCAACGATCTTCTGTGCGCCGTCGCCCAGGTTGTCACCGATCTGCACATTCAGGCCCGATTCCAGCAGCAGCTTTTTGCCGTCCTCCACATTGCTGCCATCCATCCTGACCACAATCGGCAGGGGACAGTGGACCTCGTTGGCCGCCTCGATAATCCCCTGGGCGATCACGTCGCAGCGCATGATGCCGCCGAAGATGTTGACGAAGACCGCCTTGACATCGCTGTCCTGCAGGATGATTTTGAACGCCTCAGCCACCTTTTCGCGGGTGGCCCCGCCCCCCACATCCAGGAAGTTGGCCGGTTCACCGCCGAACTCCTTCAGCACATCCAGGGTGGCCATAGCCAGCCCGGCGCCGTTGACCATGCAGCCGATGTTGCCGGTCAGCTTGATGTAGGCCAGATCGTACTTGCCGGCGGTGATCTCCAGCGGGTCAAGCTGGGAGTAGTCCATCATGTCCGGGTATTCGCGGTGGCGATAGACCGCGTTGTCATCAAAGGAGATCTTGGCATCCATGGCCAACAGCCAGCCTGCCCGGGTCACCACCAGCGGGTTGATCTCGATCAGGGAGCAGTCTCTTTCAAGGCAGCATTTGTAGGTGTTCAGGATCAGCTCAACGCAGTCTTCGCAGACGGCGCCGGACAGCCCCAGGGCCAGGGCGATCTTGCGGGCCTGGTAGGTGCGCAGGCCGGTGAAGGGGTCAATGGTCAGGACATGGATCTTGTCCGGGGATTTCTGGGCCACCTCTTCAATATCCATCCCGCCTTCGGCCGAGGCGATCAGGCAGTAACGGGAGGTCTCGCGGTCAAGGGTGATGGAGAGGTAGAACTCCCGGGCGATTTCTACGGTCTCTTCAACCAGAATCCGGCGGACCTTCAGGCCTTCCGGTCCGGTCTGTTTGGTGACCAGCCGCTTGCCGAACAGCTCCTTGGCAACGTCGCTGGCCTGTTCCGGGTGATGCACCAGCTTGACGCCGCCGGCCTTACCCCTGCCGCCGGCATAGATCTGGGCCTTGACCACACAGTGGCCCCCCATCATCTTGGCGGCCCGCTCAACCTGATCAGCGGTCAGTGCCACCCGGTTGCGGGGTACCGGAATCCCGTAGGTACTCAAGATCTCCTTGGCCTGGTACTCATGAATATTCATAGGTCCCTCCCTGGGATGCATGTATAGGCGCAACTATACCAGCCTTCAGGCGGACTACAAGTGCTTTTTATTGTTGGTAAATATATATAGTCTGACTAAATTTTTTGTTGGCGGGATAATTCTGCTTCAGAAAGGCGCAGGTAGGTGGGCAGCAGCAGTTCCGGGGGGACGACCGTGCCGTTCTGCAGGGCCGCTTCCGCCAGCAGGCAGCCGGAGGAAGGGCGGATCAGCTGGTGTGACAGCGGGGCAAACAGGGCGTTCTGTCCCATGGTCTGCCGGATCAGCGCCTGGTAGCGCAGGGCGCCGTCACCGACAAAGATGGTGGGGCCGTTGAGCCGCTGTAAAAAATCGGCAGGGGCTATGACGCAGTCCTGCGTGAGTTGGGTTGCGTGCTCGTCTGTGCGGTAGAGGCCGGTATAGACCTCGTTCTTGCGGGCATCCAGCATGGGACAGACCGGCCAGGCGGCATGGGGCAGGTTCATGGCCAGCATGGCCAGGGTGGAGACACCGGTGCAGGGCTTTCCTGTTGCCAGCGCCAGCCCCTGGGTGGCCGCAATGCCGGTGCGGACCCCGGTAAAAGAACCGGGGCCGGTTGCGCAGGCAAACAGGTCGATCTGGCTGGTGGTGAGGTTGTTCAGGTCGAGCAGCCGCTGCAGCTCAGGCATCAGCAGCGCATTCTGACGGCCGCCGGGGGCATCCAGCAGCGATTCTGCAAGCAGCCTGCCGTCACTGGCCAGGGCGATGCCGACCCGGGCCGCGGCGGTCTCAATGCAGAGACAGATCATGCCTTGCCGCTGAAGAAGTAGCGGATAATGTCGTTGTAAAAGGCCAGCACCATCATCCCGATCAGCAGGATCATGCCGGCCTGCTGGGCGTATTCCCGAACCTTCTGGGGTACCGGGCGGCGGATGACCGCCTCGATGGTGTAGAACATCAGGTGGCCGCCATCCAGTACCGGTACCGGCAGCAGGTTGAGAATCCCCAGGTTGATCGAGACCACGGCCAGCAGCATGAAGAAGGTGGCGCCGCCGGTCTGGGCCGCCTTGTTGGCCATGTCGGCAATCATCATCGGCCCGCCCAGACTGTTCAACGGCACCACCCCCTGAAACAGTTTGACCAGCGACAGCACGGTCAGTCTGGTGACCTCTACGGTCTTGGCATTGCCCAGTTTGAAGGCATCCACCAGGCCGAAGCGCTCGGTGGCAAAGTCATAGGCCGGGGAGACACCGATGATCGGCTTTTTGACGACCTCGCCAAACAGGTTCTTGGTTTCACCAACCTGCGGCTTCAGCTGAACCGTCAACGGTTTGCCGCTACGGGTAATGTTGAGAGTCACCGTCTCGCTTGTGGTTGCCATATGGGCCGAGAAATCCTCCCACTGAATGATGCGCTGGCCATTGATGGCAGTGATCAGATCCCCTTTTTGGATGCCTGCCTGGGCTGCCGGCCGGTTGGGGAAGACTTCTCCCACCGTTGCCTTCAGGATCGGCATGCCGGTCATGTACAGCACGATCAGCAGCAGCCAGGCAAAGACCATGTTGAAGAACGGCCCGGCAAAGACGATTGCCATCCGCTGCGGGATGCTCTTGTGGGCAAAGGAACGGGCCTCGTCGGCCGGAGTCAGTTTGTAGGCCTCAACCGGTTTTGAGCCGGGCGCCTCCCGTTCATATTCCTGTTCGATCATCTCGATCTCGCTGAAGCCGCCTTCACCGAACATCTTGACGTAGCCCCCCAGCGGGAAGGCCGAGATCAGATACTCGGTTTCACCGATCTGGCGGCCGAACAGCTTGGGACCGAAGCCGAGCGAGAACTTCTCCACCTTGACCCCCATCCATTTTGCCACCAGGAAATGGCCGAGTTCATGGACAAAGATCAAAATACCGAGGACGATAATAAAGTTTACGACGATCATAGGCACCTGCCTGACTTGAGCGTGCTGCAGATATCCCGTGCCGTTGTCCGACCCCAGCGGTCGGCCTCCAGCACCTCTTCGATGGAGCCGAGGCGGTGGGCCTGATGGGCATCCATGGTCTTCTCAATCAAGGCCGCAATCTGCAGGTAGGAGATCCTGCCATCCAGGAAGGCCTCCACGGCAACTTCATTGGCGGCATTCATCACGGCCGGCATGCTCTCACCCTCGCCCAGGGCACGGTAGGCCAGGCCGAGGCAGGGAAAGCGCTCCAGGTCCGGCTTATAGAAGGTCAGGCCGGAAAGCTCGGTCAGGTCAAGCGGCTTGACGCCGGTACTGACCCGTTCCGGGTAGGAGAGGGCGTAGGCGATCGGGGCCTTCATGTCCGGGGTACCCAGCTGGGCGATCACGCAGCCGTCGATATACTCCACCATGGAGTGGATGATGCTCTGGGGATGGATGTTGACGCTGATCTTCTCTGCGGGGGCGTCGAACAGCCAGCGTGCCTCGATCACCTCCAGCCCCTTGTTCATCATGGTGGCTGAATCAATGGTGATCTTGCGGCCCATGCTCCAGTTGGGGTGGTTGAGGGCATCCTGAATGGTAACGCTTTGCAGCTTTTCAAGCGGGGTCTCGCGGAACGGCCCGCCTGAGGCGGTCAGGATGATCTTGGTGATATCCTGGCTGCGGTGCCCTTCAATGGACTGGAAGATGGCGCTGTGTTCGCTGTCAACCGGGTAGAGTTTGACCTTGTGGCGCTCCACCAGCTCCATGAAGAGGTGACCGGCAGTCACCAGGGTCTCCTTGTTTGCCAGGGCCACATCAATGCCGGCCCGGATGGCTGCGGCAGTCGGTACCAGGCCGGCAGCCCCCACAATGGCAGCCACCACCATCTGTACGCCCGGTGCCGTGGCTGCGGCACAAAGTCCCTCGCTGCCCCCGGCCAGCTCCACCTCGACACCGCTCAGCAGTTCCTTGAGACGGGGGATGTCGGCAGGGTCGGCGACGGCAGCCAGTTTGGGTCTGAACTGACGGATCTGACGTGCCAGCAGATCAAGGTTTTTTGCGCCGGAGAGCGCAATGACCCGGAACTTATCGGGGTGTGCAGCAACGATTTCCAGGGTACTGACACCGATGGAACCGGTTGAACCGAGAATGGCAATCTGTTTCATGATTAAAACCTCCCGAAGAGGTAGACCGCGTAGTAGTAGGTGACAGGCGCAGCAAAGATGATGCTGTCCATCCGGTCCAGCACGCCGCCGTGGCCGGGGAAGATGCTGCCGGAATCCTTGACGCCGAAGCTGCGCTTCAGCAGAGACTCGAACAGGTCCCCGAGCTGGCCGATAATACCGACCACCAGGGCGGTGATGACGGCATCAACAAGGCTGAGCTGCGGGAAAAAGGTGAACTTTGCCAGCAGGGTGCCCCCCAGGCTGCCCAACAGGCCGCCCAGCGCCCCTTCAATGCTCTTTTTGGGGCTGACCGCCTGATACAGCCGGTGTTTGCCAAAAGCGCTGCCGACGTAATAGGCCGTGGAGTCGTTGGTCATGACAATCAGCATGATCAGCAGCAGCCAGTTGACCCCCTGGGGCAGCAGGCGGATCATCAGCAGGTGGGCCATCAGAAACGGGATGTACAGGAAGGCGGTCATGACCAGGGACAGTTCCTGTGCCACGGTTTTGATATCCTGCAGCCTGAACAGAAAGTGAAAGCCACCTAGTAGAAAGGCAACCGCAAGGGACATGATAAAGATGCGGCCATCACCCAGCAGCGGGGTTGCCAGGGCAATCGCACCCAGCAGGGCAAAGGGGTAGAGCTCGGTTTTCCGGTTGGGCAGGGCCATACCAAAAAACTCCAGCATGGCGATCAGGCAGAACAGGGACAACATCAGGGCGAACAGCCACGGAGCACCCTTGATGATGGTCGCCAGTACCAGCGGCAGCAGGATCAATGCAGTCAGCAGACGTTGTATGGTCAACTCCTTTGGGGTGTTTCAATTCCAATTCAAGGGACTATCTGTACGGGTTCGTCTTCGGCTCCTCAACCTGCACATGCTGCGCGGGCGTTGACGGACTCCGTCATCCTTGATTCGAAATTGAAACCAGCTGGGCGCTGGTCTTGCCGAAACGGCGTTCACGGGCCTGGAAATCGGCCAGCGCAGCGTGCAGTGCGTTAATGGTCAGGTCAGGCCAGTTGATGTCGGTGAAATAGAGCTCTGCATAGGCCAACTGCCACAACAGGAAGTTGCTGATCCTCATTTCGCCGCTGGTGCGGATCAACAGGTCCGGGTCCGGCAGTCCGGCCGTATCCAGGTATTGGCTGAAAACGGCTTCGTTAATCTGGGACGGCTGCAGCGTGCCATCCTGTACCTGCTGCGCAATCCGGGCCGCAGCGCGGGCGATCTCCTGGCGGCCTCCGTAGGAAAGGGCCAGGGTCAGCACCATGCCGGTATTGGATGCGGTCTGCCGCAGGGCGTCATCCAGAATCTCATTGACCTCGGAGGGCAGATCGGCACGGTTGCCGATCACATTGAAGCGGATGTTGTTCTTCAGCATCCGGCGCAGTTCGTTGCGGATGTACTTTTTCAACAGCGCCATCAAGGCCCGTACCTCGAGCTTGGGACGGGACCAGTTCTCAGAGGAGAAGGCAAACAGGGTCAGGTAGCTGATACCCAGGCTGGAGGCCTGATCCACCACCATCTGAACGGTTTCTGCGCCGCGCTGATGGCCGACGATCCGTTTCAACATCCGCTGCTCTGCCCAGCGGCCATTACCATCCATGATAATGGCCAGGTGGCGTGGCATTTTTGTCGGATCCAGCCCGGTCATATCAGACTTCCATAACCTCTTTTTCTTTGTGGGCCAGAATTTCGTCCAGCTTCGCAATGATGCTATCAGTAACGGTCTGGACCTCTTTTTCAGCCTTCTTCAGTTCATCCTCGGTGATGGTCTTGTCCTTTTCCAGCTTTTTCAGGTCGTCAATCGCCTTGCGGCGGATGTTGCGGACAGCGACCTTGTGGTCTTCATCCATCTTTTTCATCCCTTTGACGATCTCTTTACGGCGCTCTTCGGTCAGGGGCGGCAGGTTCAGACGGATCAGCTTGCCATCGTTACCGGGAGTCAGGCCCAGGTTGGCGTTCAGGATCGCCTTCTCGATCGGGCCGATCATCTTGGATTCCCAGGGGGTGATGGTGATGGTCCGCGGTTCCGGTACTGCCAGGGTTGCCACCTGGGACAGGGACGAAGGGTTGCCGTAGTAATCCACCTTTACCTCGTCCAGCAGCGAGGTGCTGGCACGGCCGGTACGGATGCGCTGATACTCCTTGCGCAGATCCTCTACCGACTTTTCCATATGGGATTTCATCTCTGTTATGACTGATTTGTACATGGTCACTCTCCTTGTACGATGGTGCCGATGGCTTCGCCGCTGATAACCCGCTTGATGTTACCCGGCGTCGTCAGATCAAATACAATGATTGGCAGGTTGTTGTCCATACAGAGCGAGGTGGCGGTGGCATCCATCACCTGCAGCCCCTTTTGCAGTACCTCGATGTAGGACAGTTCGTTATAGCGGGTTGCCGTCGGGTCCTTTTTGGGATCGGCAGTGTAGACCCCGTCCACCTTGGTACCCTTCAGGATGACCTGGGCGTTGATCTCCATGGCCCGCAGGCTGGCGGCGGTATCAGTGGTGAAGTAGGGGTTGCCGGTGCCAGCGCCGAAGATCACCACCCGTCCCTTCTCCAGGTGCCGGACCGCCTTGCGGCGGATGTACGGTTCAGCAACTTCCTGCATCGCAATGGCGGACTGTACACGGGTTGAAACGCCGACTTTTTCCAGTGCATCCTGCATGGCCAGCGAGTTGATCACGGTGGCCAGCATGCCCATATAATCGGCGCTGGCGCGGTCCATCCCCTTTGACGAGGCGGCAAGCCCCCGGAAGATGTTGCCGCCGCCGATGACCAGTGCCAGTTCAACCCCGTCCTCGACTACCTCTTTAATCTCGGCAGCAATGGTATTGATGGTCGATGGATCAATGCCGTAGCCCTGATCTCCGGCCAGCGACTCACCGGAAAGCTTCAGTAGTACCCGTTTGAAGGATTTACGTGGCATGCTTCCTCCTGGTTTCTGTTTGCTTGAGACAATCACCTGTGCAAGCTGATTGTTTCCCTGGTCAAGAGCAGGTTTGAGTTGATACGAAAACGCCGGCTGTGAAGGCCGGCGCTTTCAGTCTTATTTCAGTCCGGCCGCTGCCGCCACCTCGGCGGCAAAGTCCGATTCCTTCTTTTCAAGCCCTTCGCCCAACACGAACTTGGCAAAGCGCTTCAGGGTGATTGAACAGCCCAGCTGCTTGGCGCTGGCATCGATGTACTGCTGTACGGTCTTGTCGGTGTCCTTGACATAGACCTGCTCCAGCAGGCAGATGTCGCCGTAGAACTTGTTGACCTGACCACCGATGATCTTTTCGATGATGTTGTCCGGCTTGCCGGTTTCCCGTGCCTTGGCGCGATAGATCTCTTTCTCGCGCTCCAAAACGTCAGCGGAGACATCTTCACGGCAGAGGAACTGGGGAGAAGCGGCTGCGGTGTGCATGGCAACGTCCTTCAGCACGGTGGCAAAAGCCTCGCCGCTGCAGACAGCGGCATTGTCACAGCTTGCCTCAACCAGTACGCCGATCTTGCCGCCGGCATGGATGTAGCTGCCAACGGCGCCGCCGTCAGCGCTAAAGCTGACAAAACGACGGATCTGCATGTTCTCGCCGATCACCGCAATCGCCTCATTCAGCAGGGTCTGTACGGTCTTGGAGGCGTCGCCGACGAACGGTTGTGCCATCAGTTCTTCGATGTTGGCAGGTGTTTTCTGCAGGACATGGTCCGCTACCTGCTTGACGAAGTCCTGGAACTTGTCGTTTTTGGCAACAAAGTCGGTCTCGCTGTTGATCTCAACCAGCACACCGGCATTGCCGTTAGCGGTTACTGCTGCTGCAACCATACCTTCCGTTGCGGCACGGCCGGCCTTCTTGGAAGCTGCTGCCAGGCCCTTCTTGCGCAGGTAGTCAACCGCCTGCTCCATATCGCCGCCAACCTCTTCCAGGGCCTTCTTGCAATCCAGCATCCCGGCGCCGGTGGCTTTTCTCAGTTCATTGATCTGTGCTGCGGTAATAGCCATTGTTTCTATCCTCCGGACCACATCCGCGTGGTCGTTAGTAATCGTTTGAAATGGTGCAACCGGTGAAACTAGTCAGCTGATGCCTCGCAGGGGAGCTCATCGGCCAGGGCCTCTTCCAGGTCGTCAGCACCTTCAGCGCCGCTCTGCAGGACAACATTGCGTGCATCGGCACCTTCCTGTACAGCATCGGCAATCTTGGCGGTCAGCAGGCGGATGGCGCGGATAGCGTCGTCGTTACCGGGGATGACATGGTCAATCATGTCGGGGTCACAGTTGGTGTCGACAATCGCCACAACCGGAATGCCCAGCTTCTTGGCTTCCTGAACGGCGATTTCTTCGTTCTTGGGGTCAATTACGAACATCATGCCGGGCAGTTTGTTCATGTTCTTGATGCCGCCCAGGACTTTTTCCAGCTTCTCCCGCTCCTTGTCCATCTTGAGCGCTTCCTTCTTGGTGTAAGCCTCGATGGTGCCGTCTTCAAACATGGCGTCCAGCTTCTTCAGGCGCTCAATGCTTTGCTTGACGGTGGAGAAGTTGGTCAGCATGCCACCCAGCCAGCGCTGGTTGACGTAGTACTGGCCACAACGGGTAGCCTCTTCGGCAACGGAATCCTGGGCCTGCTTCTTGGTGCCGACAAACAGCACGGTGTTGCCCTGCTCGGCAGATTCCTTGACAAAGTTGTAAGCGGATTTGAAGTAGCGGACGGTCTTCTGCAGGTCGATGATGTAGATGCCGTTACGTGCCCCGAAGATGTAGGGCTTCATTTTGGGGTTCCAACGCTTGGTCTGGTGGCCGAAATGGACGCCGGCCTCCAGCAGTTCCTTCATGCTGATACTTGACATACTGTTCTCCTTTGGTTTTTCCTCCGCCCCGTCTGAATCCCTGCACGTCACAAAAGGGACACCGCCGGTTTTGCCTGGGGCGTGTGAATTAAAAAGCATTACTTTTTATCACAACATAAGTAGGGAAATCAAGGGTAAAAAGGAAAACTGGAGATCGCCTCAATCGGGCAGGCCGTGATGCAGCGGCCACAGGCGCTGCAGCGCTGTGGTTCGGTTATGTAGGCAGATTTACGGTGACGTACGGTTTCCAGGGTGATGATCCGTTCCGGGCAGGCCGCGACGCAGCGGCCGCAACCGGAGCAACGCTTGGTATCGATGAGCGGAGCTGTCTTCGGCCGCCTCGTTGTGTCAGGCATCGCCGAACAGCTCCTGCTGTTTCCACTCCTTGACTATCTGCTGTTTTTTGTGCAGCGGGTAGTAGCGCGGGCAGGAGGCAACCACGGCGGAGGCCGGCTGCTTGCAGGTTCTTCTGCAGCGGGCGCAGAGCTTGTTGGGTGCCTCAGTATTCTTCGGTTTTCTGGTAGGAGTCGCTTTCACACGCCTCTCACTTTCACAGTATCAGCGGTGATGAGGATGTTTTCGTTCTTGAGTGCGGCACACAAGCAATGGCGCGGAGGCGTACAGATTGGTACGTCGCACAAGTCATTGCGAGGCGTGCTGCGCTCAGGGCGAAAAGAGACCATCACCATGCTAGCCCGGGGGCCATTGCAGCTCTCGCCCTGCCAGCAGGTGAATGTGCAGGTGAAACACCGTCTGTCCGGCATCAGCACCGTTGTTCTGCACCAGGCGGAAGCCGCCTTCGGACAGCCCCCGCTCGCGGGCCAGCTGACCGGCAACACGGAACAGGTGTCCGACAACGGCTTCATCCTGCTCGGTCATATCCAGGCAGTTGCTGAAGTGCCGTTTCGGCATCAGCAGCAGATGCAACGGGGCCTTGGGGGCGATATCCTCAATCGCCACCATCAGATCGTCTTCATACACTTTTTTTGCCGGAATCTCACCGGCGATAATCCTGCAGAACAAACAATCACTCATGGTGTTGCTCCTGTTATACGTAATCCCATCAAAAACTCGCGGTTACCGTCAGCACCGGTGATCGGTGAGTCGCAGATGCCCAGCAGTTCTGCTCCCAGTTCTGCGGCAAGGCGCTCCATGCTGGCCAGTACCTCTTCGTGCAGTTTGGGGTCCCGCACAATGCCGCCTTTGCCCACCGCACCTTTGCCCACTTCAAACTGGGGTTTTACCAACGCCACCACCTCAGCCGGTCGCTTTAACAGGGCAAGGGTAGGGGGCAGCACCAGATTGAGGGAGATGAACGAGGCATCGATCACTGCCAGGTCTGGCAGCGGCTCAAGGGATTCCGGCTGCAGATGGCGGATGTTGGTCTTTTCCATCACAACAACCCGGGCATCCTCACGGAGTTTCCAGGCCAGCTGGCCATAGCCCACATCCACCGCATAAACCCGGCTGGCCCCGCGCTGCAGCAGGCAGTCGGTAAAGCCGCCGGTGGAGGCGCCCACATCAATGGCGATACGCCCTGTTGGATCAATTTTAAAGGCATCCAGACCTTGTGCCAGCTTCAACCCGCCACGACTGACATAGGGCATGACCTCGCCCTTGATTCGGATCTCAACCTCTGGCGTTACCTGTTGACCGGCTTTTTCGGCGGCATGATCACCCACCACCACCTGACCGGCCATGATCAAGGCCTGGGCCTTCTCGCGGGAAGGGGCCAGGCCTCGTTCTACCATCAACTTATCAAGTCGTTGTTTGGTGCTCATTCACCAACAAGCTGGCTCTTGGTGAAGATCGCCTTCAACCAGTAGCCTTCAGCCTCGATGTTCTCGCGGCCGCCTTCTTCACGGTCCACCAGCGAGACGATCCCCAGCACATCCAGTCCTTCCTCCTTGGCGCGGTTGACCGCCTTCATGGAGGAGCCACCGGTGGTGACCACGTCCTCCACGATCACCACCTTGGTGCCGGGGGGCAGATTCTTGCGCCCTTCCAGCCACTGGCCGGTGCCGTGCCCCTTGGGCTCCTTGCGGATGATAAAGGCGTGCAGCGGTTTGCCGTCCAGGCAGGCGGCAATGGAGGTGGCAGTGGCGATCGGGTCGGCACCCAGGGTAATGCCGCCCACGGCCTGTACGCCCGGTACATCCTTGATCGCTTCGTAGAACAGCTTGCCCACCAGCAGGCCGCCTTCGCTATGCAGGGTGGTCTGCTTACCATCAAAGTAAAAGTCGCTCTGGCGGCCGGAAGCCAGGGTTACCAGACGTTTTTCATAGGACAGTTCCAGGATGATCTGCTTCAGCTTTTCGCGGTCAGTCATTGCTCAATATACTCCTCGTCTTTGGTAAATAGTCCCATTTGGGGAATCTGTGACGGCATCGGAAAGTTGATCGGGTACTCGCCGGTAAAACAGGCGGTACAGAAGCTGTGCTTGAGGCCGGTGGCCTGTACCAGTCCTTCCTCTGACAGGTAGCCCAGGGTGTCGGCGGTGATGTAGCGCCGGATCTCATCCAGGGTATGGGATGATGAGATCAGCTCCTTGCGGTTGGGGGTGTCGATACCGTAGAAGCAGGGATAACTGGTGGGAGGGGAGGAGATCCGCATATGCACCTCTTTGGCCCCGGCATTGCGCACCATCTTGACGATCTTGCGGGAGGTGGTACCCCGTACGATCGAGTCGTCGATGACCACCACCCGTTTTCCTTCCAGTAGCTCCCGCACCGGGTTCAGCTTGATCTTGACCCCGAAGTGGCGGATTGACTGGGCCGGTTCGATGAAGGTGCGCCCCACGTAATGGTTGCGGATCAGCCCCAGCTCAAAGGGGATGCCTGCCTCCTCGGCATAGCCCATGGCTGCCGGCACACCGGAGTCCGGCACGGCAATCACCACATCGGCATCCACCTTGTATTCGCGGGCCAGCTGGCGCCCCAGTTCCTTGCGGACCTGGTAGACGTTCTTGCCGAAGATGTTGGAGTCGGGCCGGGCAAAATAGACAAATTCAAAGATGCAGGGGGTCGGTTCGATCTTCTTGAACGGGAACAGCGACTGCATCTGGCCATCCTTGGTGAAGACCAGCATCTCGCCCGGTTCAACTTCGCGTACAAAGGTGGCCTCAATCAGGTCCAGGGCGCAGCTCTCCGAGGCCACCACCCAGCCGTCTCCCAGCTTGCCCAGGCACAAGGGGCGGAAACCGTGGGGGTCACGCACGGCGATCATGCGGGACTCGGTCAGGAACAGCAGGCAATAGGCCCCTTTGACCCGGTTCAGGGCATCGCCGATCCGCTCAACCAGCGAGTGGGTGCGGGAAATAGCCAGCAGATGGATGATGATCTCGGTGTCCATGGTGGTCTGGAAGATGGAGCCGTAGGCCTCCAGCTCTGCCTTGAGCAGGTTGGCGTTGACCAGGTTGCCGTTGTGGGCCACCGCAATGGAGCCGCGGGAGTAATCCACCATGATCGGCTGCACGTTCTTTTCCACCGAGGCCCCGGCTGTGGAGTAGCGTACATGGCCAATGGCTGACTTGCCCGGCAGCTTCTCAAACACCTTCTGATTGCCGAATACATCGGCCACCAGCCCCATCCGTTTGTGGGCATGGAGACCGGTGCCATCGGAGGAGACAATGCCGCAGCTTTCCTGGCCGCGGTGCTGCAGGGCGTACAGCCCCAGATAGGTCAGGTTGGCTGCTTCAGGGTGACCATAGATACCGAATACGCCACATTCTTCTTCAGGGCGGAAGAGTTTCATAGCAGGTTTTTCCTCACAAAATCGGCTGCGTTTGTGTACAGAATCAGGCCGTCACCGGCTTCCGGCAACTGCTCGCGGGTCCAGCGGGGATGCTGGGTATAGTGGACAAAGGCCTCAGGGTGGGGCATCAGCCCCATCAGGCGGCCGGTGGGATCACACAGCCCGGCAATGGCGTTGGTGGAGCCGTTGGGGTTGGCGGGGAATTCCATGGTGGGCTCAGCGTAGCCGGCCCCGCTGTACTTGAGCACCGCCAGGTGACCGGCCTCAATCCGCTCCAGGGTCTGGGGGGTATCGGTCAGGAATTTTCCTTCACCGTGGCGTACCGGCAGGTAGATCCCTTTTTCAATCCCTTTGGTAAAGACGCAGGGTGAGGCCGGATCAGCCTTCAGATAGCACCAGCGGTCCTGGAAACGGCCGGAGTCGTTGTGGCAGAGGGTCACGGTCTGGTTCAGGCGGTTACCATCCAGGGCGGGCAGCATTCCCATCTTGACCATCAACTGAAAGCCGTTGCAGACACCCAGTACCAGCTTGCCGGCATTGATAAAACGGGTGAACTGTTCCACCAGCTTCTCGCCGCTGCCGCTGACCGAGGCATTCTTCAGCCGGTTGGCCTGGGCCTTGGCGCTGCCCAGGTCGTCGCCGTCCAGAAAACCGCCGGTCAGGTTCAGAAAATGGAAGTCGTCCAGCCGGATCTCGCCGGAGAGTATCTCGGCGATATGGGCGATGACCGCCTCGTCAAAGCCTCCCAGGCGGCAGGCGTGGGCTGCCTCTGTCTCGCAGTTGGTGCCATTGCCGGTAATGACCAGCGCTCGTATCGATGTCATGCAGCGTTTTCCTTTGTCGGTTCATCCGGACCAGCTGCTTGCTGGTCGGTCATAATGCAGTTCCGTCCTGCCCGCTTTGCCTTGTATAACATCTGGTCAGCCCGCTCCAGCAGGCTTTCCATGGTATCCCCCTTGTGTGCAACAGTAGCCCCCATACTGATGGTTGCCGTCACCCGCTGTTCCTGGTGCATGACAAAACAGCTTTCAACCAGTCTGCGCAGCTTTCCCGCCAGCTGTACAAGCCGTGCAGCATCGGCATGGGGCGCGACAATCAGGAACTCTTCGCCTCCCCAGCGTCCGGCAAGGTCGCTGCTGCGCACATTGCCCTGCAGGGTCCGGGCAACCACGCGCAGGATATCATCGCCAAGTCCGTGGCCGTAGGTGTCGTTAAATACCTTGAAATGATCGATATCGGCAAAGATGACGCCGATGCCGATGCCGTAACGTTGGAACTTATCCAGATCCGCCTGCAGTTTCATCTCCAGGTAGCGACGGTTGGCTATCTCTGTCAGCGGGTCCAGCAGGGCAAGACGTTGCAACTCTTCGAACTCCAGGCTGTCGAAGGGGGGGGCAGAGGTTTCCCTGAAGCTCTCAATGGCGCCGATGACCGTGCCGTCCCCATCCCTGACCGGCGAGGCCTGAACCGAGACCGCCACACGGTGGCCGTCCTTGTGGTGCAGGTAGACATCAGCGCTATCCGGCATGCCACCGGTTGCAGACATCAAGAGCGGGCAGGCAGAGCTGCACAGCTCATTGCCGTCTGCATCGACATGGACCAGAATGTTGTCCTGGCATCCGGAGCCCAGCACCTCTTCCGCAGTAAAACCGGTAATCCTTTCCGCACCCTTGTTCCAGAAGGTGATGACCCGGTTCATGTCAACAAAGTACACACCATCGTGAATATTCTCGAGCAGTTGTCTGTAGAATGAATCCTGATGGGCAGTGCTTATGTCTGACAGTGGTCCGATCATAGCTCGCGCAGCGTTGCCTGCCAGGCTTCTTTCAGTTGTTCCAGGCTACTGTGCAGCACGGTCTTGCCTTCCAGGCCGGCAATGCTGACGGTATCATTATCTGCCACCTGGCCGATCTGGCTGAAGCCGGTACCGGCCATGGCCTCTTCAAAGGCCGACCATTGGGCCGGATGCACCGTGACCAGCAGACGTGAGGCCGATTCAGAGAACAGCAGCAGTTCATCGCTACGGTAGCGTTGAGCACCCTCAAAACGGACGTTGCCAAGTTCCACCCGACAGCCGAAACCGCCGGAGAAGGCCGACTCGGCCAAGGCCACCGCCAGACCGCCATCGGACAGGTCATGGCAGGAGGCCACCAGACCGCTCATAATGGCCCGGTGCAGCGCCTTGTAACGAGCCAGGGCCGAGGCCAGGTCCACCTGGGGGACCTTGTTGCCGGTGTAGCCCTGCATGGCCAGGTACTCGGAACCACCCAACTCGTCCTTGGTGGCACCCAGCAGACAGATGATGTCGCCGGGCCGTTTGAAGTCCATGGTGACGGCATTACGGATATCCGGAATTGTGCCGATCACCGAGAACAGCAGGGTCGGCGGGATCGAGATCTTGGTGGAGCCATCGTAGAAGTCGTTCTTCATCGAGTCCTTACCGGAGATCAGCGGCAGGTTGAGCGGCACGCAGTAGTCCAGCAGTGCCTGGTTGGCCCGTACCAGCTGGGCCATCTTGTAGGGGCCGTCCGGGGTCTTCTCGGACAGGACCGGATCGCACCAGCAGAAGTTGTCCAGACCGGCCCAATGCTCCGGATTGCCGCCAACCGCCACATAGTTGCGCAGCGCCTCGTCAATGGCATTGGCGGCCATGTGGTAGGCATCAATATCAGAATAGCGGGGGCAGATGCCGTGGGAGACCACCACCCCTTTGTAGGAATCGAGGATCGGCCTGACCACCGCCGCATCAGAGGGGCCGTCATTGGTCACGCCGGTGAACGGCTTGACCACCGATCCGCCCTGGACCTCATGATCGTAACGCCGTACCACCGACTCCTTGGAGCAGATGTTGAGCTGCCCCAACAGTTGCAGCAGGTCGGCAGTCCAGTCTTCCTTGTGTTGTGCCGGTGCTTCCGGGTTAACCGGTGGCTGCCACTTGGCCGGGATCTGCATCGGAGGCAGGCCTTCGTGCATGAACGCCATCGGCAGCCAGGCCACCGTTGCTTCGCCGTACTGGATATGGAAGGTGCCGCTGTCGGTAAATTCGCCCAGTACGGTTGATTCCACGCCAAAGCGTTTGGACATGGCCATGAATTCGTCCAGCTTTTCCGGCGGTACCGCCATGGACATCCGTTCCTGGGCCTCGGAGATCAGGATCTCCCATGGATTAAGGCCGGGGTACTTCAAGGGGGCCTTGGCCAGGTCCATCCGGCAGCCGTTGCACTCGCCCGCCATCTCACCGATGGAGGAGGAGAGCCCGCCTGCACCGTTGTCGGTGATAAAGCGGTAGAGTCCTTTATCACGGGCCCGGATCAGGAAGTCGAACATCCGCTTCTGGGTGATCGGGTCGCCGATCTGGACGGCGGTGACCGGTGAGTTCTCGTTCAGCTCTTCGGAGGAGAAGGTGGCGCCGTGGATGCCGTCCTTGCCGATTCTACCACCGGACATTATGATCAGATCGCCCGGCTTGATGCTCTTCTCATGGCCTGGAATACCGTTGACCCGGGCAGGCATCATACCGGCGGTACCGCAGAATACCAGCGGTTTGCCGGCAAAGCGCTCGTCAAACACGATGGAGCCGTTTACGGTGGGGATACCGGACTTGTTGCCGCCATGCTCCACCCCTTCCACTACCCCTTCAAAGATCCGGCGGGGATGCAGCAGCCGTGATGGCAGCGGTTTGTCGTAGAACGGGTCGGCAAAACAGAACACATCGGTGTTGAAGATCAGCTTGGAACCTTGGCCGGTGCCGAACGGGTCGCGGTTGACCCCCACGATGCCGGTCAGGGCGCCGCCGTACGGGTCAAGGGCTGAAGGTGAGTTGTGGGTCTCCACCTTGAAGACCAGCGAGTTGTTCTCGTCAAAGGTGATCACCCCGGCGTTGTCCTTGAAGACTGACAGGCAGAAGTCCTTGTCACCCATGTTCTGGCGCACCTCTTTGGTGACCCGTTGGATGTAGGACTTGAACAGCGATTTGATCTCCTGTTTGGTGCCGTTTTCATCCTCGTACTGTACGGTACCGGCAAAGATCTTGTGCTTGCAGTGCTCTGACCAGGTCTGGGCCAGACATTCCAGCTCCACATCGGTCGGCTTGCTGCCCAGTCCCTGTTTTTTCCGCTCTGCCAGCACCTGCGGATCACGGTAGTGGGCCTGGATGATCTTCATCTCCTCCAGGGTCAGGGCCAGTACACCGTCTTTACTGATCCGCAGCAGTTCCTCATCCGAAACCTCCAGGTCGATCTCCCGCACCTGCCCTTTGGTCTCGCCGGTTACCTTGGGTACCGTAGCAGGGAAGCCGCGTCTGGCCATGAAGTCAGCTGCGGACATGATGCTGTAGCGCTGGATCAGGGCGTTACACAACAGGCCGGTGGAGATCTTTTCCACCTGCTCATTGCTCAGATCACCCGTGAGCAGGTACTGGACCGACGAATAGACCGCCTCGCTGTCTGCAAGAGGGCGCTGGATCAGGTAGGAAACCGCCTCACCGGCTGTCCGGCCGATATTGTCGGTTACGCCGGGGCGGAAGCCTACTTCCACGGCCCAGTCAAAGCCGCTGGCCTGGGGCAGGTCAACACTGTAACTCTGGATGACCGGGTCGCAGAACGGCCCGCTGGCTGCAGCTTCCAGCTCTTCCCGTGTAAGCGTTGCATCCACCGTGTAGACATCGATGGTACGCACCTGATCCACTTTCAGGTGCAGAAAATGTTCAATCTCGCGCTTGATCCGCTCACCGCGGGAGTCGCGCACATCGTCTTTCAGTGCTACTTCAATTCTGTTGGGCATGATAAATCCTGAGTTTTACGGTCTTCTGACAAAGATAAAATCCCCACCTTCATCACCGGCTTCATTGATAGCGCCGTAGAGGGGGGTCTGGTTATTGGGGCTGTTGTTGATGACCGCTTCTTTGAAGCTAATAAACAGCTTTTGCGCGTCGAGATACTGGCTGGTGTTTTCGCGCAGGCGCTTGGTCAGGTATTCCATAAAAACGCTGCGATCCGGCACGGTCTTGAGCGAACCGCTGGTGATAGCCTTGCGGCTCGGAATTTCGTAGATCTTTTCAATCGCCTTGTCCGAGCGGCTGAAGGCGTCGCGTACCTTGAAAATGCCGCCGGCAAAGCATGCATCAGCCACCAGCAGTATATGCTTTGCTTTAATTGAACGAATATAGTTGCGAATGGTGCTGTTGGCAATCCAATCTGTGGGATCATTGGCACCAGATGCATCCTGTGGCAACCAGTAGCCCTCCTTCATATCATCCATCCAGACTCCGTGACCGGCATAGAAAACCAGCAGGTTGTCCTTGTCGGTCAGCTTCTTGCGCAGATCGTTGAATGCCCTGCTGATCGCCTTGCGATCCGGGTTCTGCAGTAGCAGGATGTCCCTTTCGTCAAAGGTGTAATGTTGCCGCAGGATATCGCCGAAACGTCGAGCATCGCTGATTGGGTAGTCCAAACGGTTGATCTCGGTGCTGGAATAGTTTTCAACTGCGATCAACAAAGCGAAATATCTGCCACTGGTTGTTGTCTGCTGCCGTTCTGTCGTTATGGGAGGGGCGCTTACAACCGCCACCTTTCCGTCAGCGGGGCGGAAGAGGGTGAAGCTTTTGGCTGCACGATTGCCCTGGGTATCCAGGGTGGTGACTGTGATCCGATTTTCTCCGACCTTCAGCAGTATCTCAGCCGAAAAGTTTCCCTGCTCGTCAAGTACGGCACCTTTGCCGTTGACCTTGACCTCGGCTACGCCGCTGGCGTCGTTTGCCGTGCCAATTACCGTAAAGACGGAATTTCTGGCAATCGCCTTGAGTGAACGTTGCAGATCGGGGGTGGTAACTACGATGGTCGGCGGCGTGGTGTCGGTCTGCTGAACCGCCACTGTTTGCTGTTCCGGCAGGATTGCTATTCGCCCCTTGACGCTTGCGCTGAAAACGGGCGTAGCTACCAAGCCAAAACAGAGCATAAGGATTGCCGAAAGCTTCATTGTATTACTCCTGAGCAGGGGTGCGGGTAGTGCCGCGAACTGCAAGCAGGCAATTGATGTCATCGGTGTAAAAAGCTTTGATCGAGCCAGATTCCAGATCGAAGGCGTAGGCTGGTCGCCTTGAGTAACTTATATCGAATGTGGAGGTCCAGTAGTACCACGGTTGATAGCCGCTGAAAGTCGTCATGATTACATCAAGTGAACGGCCTGAAGCTCCGGCTTTCTTGCTTACGTAAGTGTACAGGTGTTTGAAGTCGTTAACAGTTGGAAGGCGCCAATCATTGTACCCTGCGTAGGTATCATTATTCAGTTTGCGGACAAAGCCCAGAGCTCGGTCATGGGTCAGGCGCTCAGCGGGCAGATTTGCCTGCTGCGTCCAGATCAGGCCGCTGGCTTGATCTGAAAATATTTTGTTTGTATCGATGATGGCCGATTTTTGTGGCTGAATTTGGGCAGGTACGGTAGTCTCCCGCACCGGCAGGATGCTTAGGTTGTCGTCTTTCAGGTCGCCTGTTGCACTGCCATCCTCAATGTCGAAGGAGCGGCTATATTGTTGGCCCTTGCCGAGCGGGCGGCTGGATGGACCGTCTTGCCAGTAGTGCCAGTTTTCCAGATTGGGAAAGTAACTCAGCAGTACCTTGATCGGTGCCTTGCCGCTCCGTTTGGCCAGTACATCCGTCGAGGCGTACAGCTTAGCGACATCGGCGTCTCCCGGCAGCCGCCAGTTGTTGTAGCCGCCGAAGTTTTCGCGATTCATCCGGGCGATATAGCTGCGGGCGCGGTCATAGGTAAGTTTATCCGCGGTATCGTCACCCAGTTTGGCCCACATCAGGCCGTGGCGTTGGTCGAATACGGTCCGGTCGCTGGTGACGAAGACAGTTTCCCCGGCCAGAGTGGCGGTTGTCGGTTGCGGCCGTTCAAGGGCCGGTTTCGACACGGCCGCTATTTGCTGTTGCGGGGCGGGAACGATGGGCGGGGAAATTAGCGGCCGCAGACGTTCCTGTTCCATATGCTTCTCGCGTTCTTTGATCGACTTAAATTGCGCCAACTGTTCGGCGGTAAAGCTGGCATCCAGGGTCCAGACCACCTCGCCATCGTAACCGGCCGGCATATCTTTTAACAGATCCCACCAGATCCGTTTGCCGATGCCGGCCTTGACGTTCTTGCCAAGGTCACCGGAGAGCGAGAGCTTGTCAGGGTTGTACTGTTCACCGCCTATCTCAATAGTTACCGTAATATCGGCCTCTTTTTCACCAGGTTTGCCGGAGAGGTCATATTGAATATAGGCGCGCTTGCCCTCCTGACCGGTATGCATATTGCGAATCTCGATGGCCCAGCTTGGTGAGTGAGCAACGACCAACAACAGCATTACCGTTATGAACAGGAGACGACGCAACATTATTTCTTCACAAAGATAATTTCAACGCGGCGGTTGCCTTCGATGTTGCCCTTGGGATAAACCGGTTCAGCAGACCCGACCCCCAGGGCCTCAACCGTTGCCTGCTCAAGTTTGCCTTTGGTCAACAGCCCTTCCCGGATAAAGCGGGCCATATGGTCGGTGGCTGCGGCATCTTCATGGCGGCTGGGCTGGCCGAAGCCGTGTACCCGCAGCTTGATCCGATACTCCGGGTAGGTCCTGACCAGTTCAGCCAGCTTGACAATCTGCTTGTCGCCATCAGCGGTCAGGGTGGTGCTCTTGCCGGTTACCTTGAGCAGCTGTGAGCGGGGGAAGGTGACCGATAGGCCGGCGCTGGTGGTCTTGACGATACCGCCCAGCTTGCCCACTTCAGCCTCGAAGGCCTTGATCCGCTTTTCGGCAGCCAACTGTTCTCCGGTGGCTTGCAGCTGTGCGGTCTGTTGCTTCAATCCTTCCAGCTCCTGGGTCAGGGCTGCCACCCGCTGTTCAGATGAAGCGGTGGCCTTTTTCTGCTCATCCAGTGCCTTGAGCAGTTCGTTGGTTTTCTGGTCGGAGCTGGTGATGACCGAGCCTTTGGCTGACAGTTCCGCTGTTAACGAGGCGACCTTGGCGTTCAGGCTGGTGATCTGACTGGTCTGATCAGCACTCTGTTTTTTCAGGGCCTTCACCTGGGCCACCAGATCATCAAAGACCTTGATCTTGGCCTTAGTGACCGTGATCAGGCCGTCAAGCCGGGATTTCTCCTTGTCCTGGTCCTGTTTGCCGATACGGGCCAGCAGCACCGCTGCCTGCAGTCTGGCAGCTTCTGCAAGATAGCGGACGGTCGGCTCGGCCTTTTGGTCGAGCTTGCCGCTCCAGCCCAGATTTTTCTTGTATTCCGCCTCGGCATTACGCAGGGAGTTCTGCGCAATCAGGATGTCGTCATTCAGTGCCGGCAGGTCAGCCCCCTTCGACAGGACCTGGGCAACGGCACTCTGAGCCTGTTGCAGGTAGGCCGGTAGCGGTTCGTCTGATGCAGATACGGAGAGGGGGATGATGGCGGTCAGACTGGCAATCAGGCTGCAGATGACTGCTGCACGAATCAGGCGGCTCATGGTTTTTCCCCTTTCCCGGCCAGAATGGATGCCAGACGTTGTTCAAGCTGGGTCAGTTCCTTCTGGGATGCTGTAGATTTCTCAAGGGCGATCCGTTCGTCGGTCAGGGCCAGGGCCAGTTTGACCTGGGTTGTCGCCAACTCGGAGGCCTGGCGGGTGGCACGGTCATCCCCCTGTTTTAAACCGTTCTGGGCGGTTTCCAGATTGGCTGCCGCCTGCTCAAGCACTTCCGGGGCATACTTGGCCGCTGGTGTGCCGCTTAATTTGGCAACCTGATCCCTGGCCTTCTGATACAGGGCCGTGGTCTCAGGTTTGACCCCGCCTGCCTCATCGGCAGCAAAGGCAAAACCTGCTGTCAGTGTCAACAGGGCAACTGTTGCATAGCACCGGACTGGTTTCATGGCCTCTACCTCCCTTTTGTTATGGGGTGTGTGCACCTTGTTCCTGTTTCAAGGTAACGGTCCTGGTCGGGAACGGAATCTCGATCCCCTCTTCGCGGAAGCGATTCAGGATCCGGGAGTTTATTTTATCGGTTGTGGCAAACAGCTTGGCGTACTCTTCAACCCAGAAGAAGAGCGACATGTTCAGGGCTGAATCGCCAAACGAAACAAAATACGCCTCCGGCCCCGGGTCTTTCAGGACATCATCAATCTCAAGGGCGATGGCGACCAACTGTCGCTTGACCTGTTCCGCATCACTGCCGTAGCTGACCGCCACATTGATTCGTCCCTTGATCCGGTTATCGGGAAAGGCCTGGTTGGTCAGCATGGTGTTGCAGAGATCCGAGTTGGGGATGATCAGCAACTGGTTGTCCAGGGTTTTGATCTTAGTGGAACGCAGCCCGATATCCTGCACGTCCCCCACCTGGCCCCCTGACAGCTGGATCCGGTCTCCGATCCTGAACGGCCGGTCGATCATCAGGGTAAAACCGGAGATGACGTGGGCCAGGGTGTCCTTGGCTGCCATACCGATGGCCAGTGAGCCGATCCCCAGGGCCGTGACCAGTGAGAGTATATCATAGTTGAAGTGCTTCAGCACTACCATCAGCGCCGCACCGATGATGAACAGCATGGTCACCTTTTCGATTATCGGTACCATCTGTCGCGAGAAGGTTCCGGCCTCGCCGTCCTGCTGCCGTTCTGCGTACCAGAGCAGGGTTTCGTGCAGCACCCGGTAAATCAGGATACAGACAATTACCACATTGGCAATGAACAGGCCTCCTGACAGCAGCCTGAAAAGCTTTTCATGCAGCGGCAGCGTTCGGAAGGCGTAATAAATTCCCAGAAAGGTCAGCAACAGCGAGATGGAAGGGGTGACCCGCTTCAGGATCCGGTCATCAAGATCCGTTGCGGTGAACGAGGCGATCTTGCTGCCCCAGCGGTTGATAATCCAGCAGACCGCCTGTGCCAGAAGCCAGAAACAGCCAAAGACAAGCAGGGCCGTCAGCAGCCTTTTGGCCCAGAACAGAGAGCCTGTGTCACTGCTTGACGGCACAAAGGAGGTTATGAGCGCTTCCAGCAGACTAGGCACCGAAGACCCTCTTGAAGATGGTATCGACATGCTTGAGGTGATAGGAGAGGTCAAAGGATTCACGGATCTTGGTCTCACCCAGGGCGCCCACCACCTCCGGGTCGGCCAGCAGTTCAGTCTGGAAATCCTTGCCTTCTTCCCATACCTTCATGGCGTTCTTTTGTACCAGACGGTAGGCATTCTCGCGGGATACGCCCGATTGGGTCAGATCCAGCAGGATCTTCTGGGAGAAGACCAGCCCCTTCATCTGGTTCAGGTTTCTGAGCATGTTTTCAGGGTAGACCACCAGATTTCTGATCAGGCCGTTCAGGCGGCGTAGCGAGAAATCCAGGGCCACGGTGGCATCCGGGCCGATGTAGCGCTCAACCGAAGAGTGGGAGATGTCCCGCTCATGCCACAGCGCCACGTTTTCCAGGGCGGGAATGCACATGGACCGGACGTAGCGGGCCTGACCGGTCAGGTTTTCCGACAGAATCGGGTTGCGCTTGTGGGGCATGGCCGAGGAGCCCTTCTGGCCTTTGGTAAACTGTTCTTCCGCCTCCAATACCTCAGTGCGCTGCAGGTGACGGACTTCAATGGCGATCCGCTCCATCGAGGAGGCGATGATGGCCAGGGCACAGAAATACTCGGCGTGGCGGTCGCGGGGGATAACCTGGGTCGAGACCGGCTCCGGCTTGAGTCCCATCTTTTCGCAGACATACTCTTCAACAAAGGGGTTGATGTTGGCAAAGGTGCCGACCGCGCCGGAGATGGCGCCGGTGGCGATCCCTTCGCGGGCTGCCCGCAGACGGGTCCGGTTACGGTCCATCTCGGCATACCATGTTGCCAGTTTCAGCCCGAAGGTGACCGGCTCGGCGTGGATACCGTGGGAGCGCCCCATGCAGACCGTGTCTTTATGCTCATAGGCACGCACCTTGATCGACTCAAGGATCATATCCAGATCAGCCAGCAGTTCATCGGCAGCCTGTACCATCTGAACAGAGAGGCAGGTGTCCAGCACATCGGAGGAGGTCATCCCCTGGTGGATAAAGCGTGCCTCTGGGCCGACATACTCGGCTACCGAGGTCAGGAAGGCGATCACGTCGTGTTTGACCTCGGCCTCAATGGCATCAATCCGGGCGATATCAAAGTTGCCCTTTTCGCGGATGACCGGCACTACTTCCTGCGGGATAACGCCAAGCTGGGCCTGGGCCTCGCAGGCCAGGGTCTCGATCTCAAGCCAGATGCGGAAGCGGTTTTCCGGTTCCCAGATTTTTGCCATGTCGGGTCTTGTGTAGCGTGGAATCATGGATGCAACACTCCTTGCGTGGAATACGGGATGATTTTCACCACAGAGGACACAGAGAACACAGAGGAAAGACAAAAACAAAGCCGATCTTTAGATGGAGGTGATCAAAAACAGCCCGGTTTGGCTTTTATTTTCCTTGTTTTTTTCTCTGCGTCCTCTGCGGTAAATAAAAATGTTTAGATTTCAAGCACTGGACCGGCCTGATACTGTTCCCCAATCACGATCCGGGGGGCGCAGCAGTTTTGATCCGTTAAAAATGAAGCGGTGGTCTCCCGCACCTTGTCCGGATGGTTGTTTACCTCCGAGAGGTGCGCCATCACCAGTGCTTCAAGTCCTTCGTGGGCCAGGTCATGCAGCAGTTCCAGAGATTCCTGGTTGGAAAGGTGGCCATGACGTGATTTTATCCGCTGTTTCAGGTTCCAGGGGTATGGGCCGTTCAACAGCATTTCCGGGTCATGGTTCGATTCCAGGTTCAGGGCCCGGCATCCCTTCAGCTTCTCCCGCACCAGGCGGGTGACAATCCCCAGATCCGTGGCCGACCCTGTCCGTCCCTCACGGGATTCAAGCACAAACCCGACCGGATCACAACAGTCATGGGATATTGGAAACGGATCGATCATGATATCACGAAAGGTAAAGGAATAGCCGGTTTCAAACTCCACCAGCTGGGTCTTCTGGAGATAGCGTTCAGCTGCCTGACGGGTGGCGTAGCTGGTCAGTACCGGTACCTTGTAACGCCGGGCAAAGGAGCCGGCGCTGCGAATGTGATCGATATGTTCATGGGTGACCAGAACAGCATGGATAGACTCCGGATCTAGTGCCGAGTCTGTCAGGCGGGTTGTGATCTCCTTCAGTGATAAACCTGCATCGATCAGCAGACGGACACCGCCTGTCTCAATGAAGAGGCAGTTCCCTTTGCTGCCGCTGGCCAGTGAACAGATTTTCATTTGAATGTTTATACAGGATTATCTATGTCTGTGGCAAGGCGAACGTGGTACCAGTTGAAATGGTTGAGGGTTTTCAGGTCAGTGGTTGTAACCGGAATTGACAGTCTGTTTCCGGCTGGTTATGGTAGCGCAATGACAGAATTGCTACTTGACAAAAATAGCTGGGATGCGCTTTGCCTCCGTTGTGGTCGCTGCTGTTTTGAAAAGATTGAGGATGAGCGGGGGCGGGTGACCTATACCACCACCGCCTGCCGTTACCTTGATCTGGACAGCCGCCAGTGCAAGATTTTTGAAAATCGTTTCCGGATCAATCGGGAGTGTATTGCCTTGACTCCCGAGTTGGTCCGTACGCTTGACTGGCTGCCCGACGACTGCGGGTACCGCGCCATGCTTGCCACGGCGCTACCTCAGCCGGAGGAGCAACGGCGCAAACGCAAGGTGCGGCGTAGGCGGTAGGATTGCCCCTGCGGCTGCAAATTAGGGATGCTTCACTGTCTATGTGCGAGGACAGCCGGTTTGTCCGGCTCGTAGCCGGTCACGACCGGGATTGTCCGGGATATGTTTAGTCATGGTGATGTTTTTGCTCTTTTTTATGTTTTTTGTAATGGCCCTTGTGCTTGCCATTGTCCTTCACAACAATCCGCTCCTTTTCAATAACCGTTACGCGTGGGGGAGGCGGTGGCGTTGTGCCGACCTGCACACTGACATTGGGAGTGGAGACGCTTACCCCTACCCCTACCTGGGCAATGGCTGCATTTGCTGTTATGAGCATACCTACTAGACCTGCTGCTGCTGATGTACGGATCATCTGTTTCTCCTTGTGTAGATGGTATATGATTTTTCCTGCGTAGCCCCGCACCATCATTTTTCCTAGCGGGTGTTTGTGTTTGTCAACTGTTTCAGCTGCTTATCAGGCAACACCGGCAGCTGACGGGAGATGGCACTCCTGGTGGATCTATTTGCCGAACAGTTTGCCTATCCCTTCAACCCCTTTACCCCCCAGAAATATTACCCCGCGGGCAACATCGGAGACAATCGGTATGCCGATCTTGCTGGCTACACCGGTTGCAATCTGATCTACAAGGGATTGACGGGCCTGGAAGCGGGGGTTGGCGAGATCACCAGCCAGCGTAAAGGGGACGACGATCTCATCTTTGTTGTCCTTCAGAAAAGCCAGTACGGTCTTGGCAGGCAGCCCCAGAAAGAGCCCGCGGCCGCCGCTCAGGTTGAGTTCCAGCCCCTTGATGCGGATTTCGCCGGGCATGTTCAGACGCCGTTTGCTGATGGTAATCTGCGCATCACCATCAAGGATGCCGTGCGTAACGTCAAGGTCTCCCGGCTTGAGAAAGTAGGGACGAAAACGGGTCAGATCCCACTGGCGCAGAGTAAGTTTGAGAGAACTGTCAAGGGAGGCCGGTGAAATCTGCCCTGCTAACGCCAGGCTGCCGGACTGCGGGGCAGCCAAGGATGCCTTGAGCGGCATTGCCTGATTGAGCAAGGGGTAGTTAAAGGGGCCACAGGTCAGCTGCAGCTTGGGGAAACGCAGCAGATGGTATCCCTCTCTGGGGTGACTGGTACCCACGGCAGTCCGTCGCTTGGTCTGGCGGTCAAGGATGATCAGCTCACCATCTGTCAGCTTTATTCCGCCAATGGAGGTGGAAAAGGAGGGGCTGTCTCCGCGGGGAGCACTATCGCCATGCTGTTTACCGAAAGAAGGGACGGGAGGGATCAGCTTTCCGTCGGGACTGATTTCAAACAGCAGCCTGGGCTGCTCAATGCTGAGCTGCCTGATTTCAATCCTGCGGGAGGCCAGAGCGCGGAAGCTGGGAGTCATCACAACCCGCGGGATCAAGAGCCGGTCCGGGAAAGGGCCGGGGCCGCTGCGACTGATGCGGACGTTCGTCACCACCACCCGGTTCCAGCCGGCCTCAATGCTGCCTAATGAAACATCAGGACCAAGATTTCTCTGAAGGGTGGTCTCGACCAGTCTGGTCAGGTTGCGTGAGAGCCAGAATAGTGTGGCGGCTGCCAGAATAGCGAACACGCTTCCCGCAATAATCGCAATGCGGACTGCTTTTCTGTTGATGCTGAGGAGTTGCATACGTTGCACGATAGCCGAACAAGCTTGTTTTGACAACTGCTGCAAGCGGTTTATCCCCGTGGGTGAAGTTCGCGATGCAGCTGTTTCAGACGCTCACGGGTGACATGGGTATAAATCTGGGTGGTGGAGAGGTCGGCATGGCCCAGCATGATCTGGACGCTGCGCAGGTCGGCGCCGTTCGCCAGCAGATGGGTGGCAAAGGAGTGGCGCAGGGTGTGGGGGGAGATGCTGGTGCGGACACCGGCCAGCAGCGCACGCTTTTTGATGATGTTCCAGAAGGCCTGACGGGTCATGGCCTCACCCAGACGGGAAAGAAAGAGCTGGGGCTGGAGACCCTCGGGATCCTGTTTGTCGCGCACCTGTTCCAGATAGTCGGCCACCCGGTGGCAGGCGGTGGCGCCGATCGGTATCAACCGTTCCTTGTTGCCCTTGCCGATGGTCATCAGATAGCCGATTTCCAGGTTCACTTCACGCTGTTTCAGATTTACCAGCTCCGACACCCGCAGGCCGGTGGCATAGAGCAGTTCCAGCATGGCCCGGTCACGGATATCTTCGGAACGGCTGCCGTGCGTTGCCCCCAGCAGCCTGTCAACCTCAGCCATGCTCAGGAACGTAGGCAGCTTTTTCAGGGGGCGAGGGGCTTCAATGATGGCTGAGGGGTTGGTGGCGGCATAACGCTCGATCAGGAGGAAACGGTGGAACATCCTGATGGCAGAGAGCAGTCTGGCCCGGCTGCGGGGTGCCAGACCCCGTTCACGTTCTTTACCAAGAAATTCGGCAATATCGGATGGCTGGATGCTGTCCGGGGTATCGCGCTGCAGCCGCTCCAGATGGTCCAGGTAGCGCCCCAGGTCAGCGGCATAAGCACTGCGGGTGTTGGCAGACAGGCCTTTTTCCACGGTCAGCCAGGCCAGAAACAGGTCAAGAAAGCGGTTCATTGCCAGTCATCAATGGCCCAGGCCAGACTGGTGCGGATCTCTTCCAGTTTGTCTTCGGCAAAGATCTTTTGGCCGAAGATGTCCCGTACATAGAAGACGTCTGCCACCTGGTCCACCTTGGTGGAGATCTTGGACACACCGATATACAGCCCCAGCTGATTGATGGTGCTGGTGATCAGGTAGAGCAGACCCACCTTGTCATGGGCATAGATGTCGATGACGGTGTACTCATCCGAGACTTCGTTGTCGATCTCGATCCGGGTCGGGAAGTGACGGGCCGATTTGGCCGGCAGCAGGGTGGGACGCTGACGTCTGTGCACCAGATCAGAGACCTGTACTGTGCCGTGCAGGACATCGGCCATATCTGCCTCCACCTTCTGCCAGCGGGCCTCGTCGGTAATCAGGAAGCCTTGGGCAGAGTTGACCTGCAGGATATCCAGTATCTTGCCGTTTTTGCCGGTAAAGATCTGGGCACCCAGGATGTTGATGCCGTTGGCTGCCATGACGCCGGTTATCTTGGAAAACAGTCCATGGGTGTCAAAGGTACAGATGGTGAAGCTGGAGAAACCGCTTTCCTGCTCATGCTGAACCTGCATGACCAGATCCTTGTCATTCAGCTGCACCAGCAGGTGCAGGTGGTCGGCAATGGTCTGCAACGGCGCCGACAGCAGGTAGCGGGTAGGCAGGGCGCGCAACTCTTCCCGGGCTGTGGCGGCAGGGATATCGTATTCCACCATCTCCCGTACCTTGCGCCGGACGCTGCGGACCCGTTCCGTACCGGCCTCAAGCCTGAAGTCACCCCGTTCGAGGATGTTAAACGCCTTCTCGTACAGCTCGTTGAACAGCATCGCCTTCCAGGTGGTCCAGACATCGGAGCCGACCGCCCTGACATCGGCAATGGTCAGCAGAAACAGCATCTTCAGGTTTTCGCTGGTGACCATCTGACGGGCAAACTGCATGATCATCCGTTCGTCGGCCAGGTCACGGCGTTGGGAGATATGGGCAAATACCAGATGCTGGCGCACCAGAAACTCCAGCCGCTCGCTGTCCTCTTTGGAGAGCCCCATCCGCCGGGCAATGGTGGGGATCATGTCGGCCCCTTTGTCGGCGTGGCCGCCCCCCTCTCCCTTGCCGATGTCGTGGAACAGGATCGACAGAATCAGCAGTTCCCGTTTGCCGATCTGACGGGCGATGGCACAGGGCAACGGCAGTTGCTTTTTAAGCTCGCCATTCAGGATTTTCTCGATCTGCTCGACGGCAAACAGGGTGTGTATGTCCACGGTGTAGATATGGTACAGGTCATGCTGCACCTTGCAGTAGATATGCTCAAACTCGGGGATATACTCGTTCAGAAACTCCAGGTGGTGCATCAGCCGCAGGGTGTCTGCCATCCCTTTTTCAGAGCGCAGGATGTTCAGGAAGGACTGATTGACCTCACGATTGCGCCTGAATTTGTCGTTGATCAGGTGCAGGGAACGCCTGATCAGCCATTTGACACGGATATTCAGAGACACCCCATGTTTCTGGGCCAGCTCGAAGATCTGCATCAGTACCGCCGGATTCTTGTCGATGATCGATTCATCCGGGATAATCAGTTCACCCTTGAGCACAAAACAGCCGTTGCCCACCGGGCGGCGTACAAAGTAGCCCAGGATCTTTGCCGCGCCTTCGTCGCGCCAGACGCAGCGCGAGGTGAGGGTGGAGGAGAAATGCTCCACCCGGGCTGCATGGCGGTAATAATCCCGCATAAAGTCTTCCACTGCCAGCACCTTGCCGCGATCCTTGTACCCCAGGAACTGCGCCAGGTGGACCTGCAGGTCAAAGTTCATCTGGTCCGACTTTCTGCGGCTGTGGAAGTGCAGTTCGTTACGCATCCGCCAGAGGTGATCCAGGGCTGAGTGGTAGACCTCCAGCTCTGCCTCGGACAACACCCCTTTGATGACCAACTCCTTGGGGTCATCGAACTTGTACTTGACCTGGGCCACCCAGAGGGCGGTTTGCAGGTCGCGTAAGCCGCCTTCTCCCTCTTTGATGTTTGGCTCCAGCAGATAGATGGTGGCACCGTATTTGTCACGCCGCCGCCGCATCTCCGTAATCTTCTCCTTGATGAATTTGTCGCTGCCCTTGGGCAGGATCTGGGAATAGACCGTCTTGCGCAGGGTAGTGAAGAGCGGCTGATGGCCGGCCAGAAAACGGCAGTCGATCAGGGCGGTCTTGATGGTGGTATCCTGGGCCGCCATCTCAACACAATCGGCCGGGGTGCGTACCGAATAGCCCACATCCAGCCGCAGATCCCACAGGAAGTAGAGCAGCTTCTGGGCAAAGGCCTCGACCGCCTCCACCGGCACACTGCCGTCATGCAGGAACATGATATCCACGTCAGAATAGGGGTTGAGTTCGCCGCGGCCGTAACCACCCACCGCAGCCAGGGTCAGGTGGCCGGTCAGGCGCTTGCCGTCGGCCCCCATCAGGCCGAGAATGCCGTTGAACAACGTGGAAACCATGGCATCCATGACCGCTGAAAGCTGGTGCACCACGTCGGTTCCGCTTGCTCCGGCAGCATGGCGCTGGCGGATCTCTTCGTGGGAAGAGGTTATGAACTGTTTACAGGCCTCAAGTATCTCAGGACGTTGGTCATCAAAGCTGCGGGTATCGGTGGAGGGGAAGAGGTGCGTGGTATCAAAGGTCATGGGAACAGTCCTGTTGCTGCTTTGACATCAGTGTCCCAGCAGGCGATTGAGTATGCCCGGCAGGGCTATGTCCAGTGTCATGATAATGGTCAGCACAACCATGATGACAACGGTAATCTGTGCAATAAGGTTGAAAACAGGCCCGTTAACGTAGGAGCCCATCAGTTTCTTGTCGTTGATCAGCAGCAGCATCACAATCAGCACAAACGGCAAGACCATGCCGTTTAGGACCTGGGACAGAAACATGATCTTCATCAGCGGTGCATTGGGTATCAGGATCAGCAGGGCGCTGATGGCGATGATGACGGTGAAGAACCAGAAAAACTGTGGCGCCTGTTCGAAATCCTTGTCAACGCCGGACTCCCAGCCCATTCCTTCGCAGATATAGAAGGCGGTGGACAACGGCAGGATGCAGGCACCAAACAGGGACGCATTGAACAGGCCAAAGGCAAACAGGGATGAGGCATGCTGTCCCACCAGCGGCTTCAGGGCCAGGGCTGCATCGGCAGCGGTCTCGATCTTCAAGCCATGGAGGTGTATGGTGGAGGCGCAGGCCACCATCATAAAGAAAGCCACCACAATCGCCAGGACACAGCCGACAATCACATCAAGCCGGGTAAAACCGTACTGTTCGGCGGTAATCCCTTTTTCCACCACGGCGGATTGCTGATAGAACTGCATCCAGGGGGCGATGGTGGTGCCGATGATGCCGATCAGGGTCATGATGTAAGCACTGTCAGGCTTGAATTCCGGGGTGACGGTTGCTTTCAGGATGACATCCCACTTCGGGCCTGCCATGAAGGCGGCAATCGGATAGGCGATGTAGACCAGGCAGGCTACCAGAAAGACCTTTTCAACGGTGCGATAGGAGCCTTTCACGATCAATAGCCAGACCAGCACCGCACTGGCCGGTACTGAAACGTACTTGCTGATGCCGAAGAGCTCCAGCGATGCGGCAATGCCGGCAAATTCAGAGATGGAGTTGCCCAGGTTGGTAATAAACAGGGCGATCATGACGTAAAAGGTGACCTTGACGCCGAAGGACTCGCGGATCAGGTCTGCCAGCCCTTTGCCGGTGACGGCTCCCATCCGGGCACACATCTCCTGTACTACCACCAGAGCAATGGTGGTGGGGATCATCATCCAGAGGATGGAATAGCCGTAGTTGGCGGCAGCCAGGGAGTAGGTGGCAATACCGCCGGCATCGTTGTCAACGTTGGCGGTGATGATGCCGGGGCCAAGCAGTGCAAGAAACAACAGGATATTTTTGGTGTTGATCTGGGTAAATGGTTTGACCAGTTTGGTGGTTAAAATGCCGCGGAACATACGGTCTCCTACATCATGCCGCCGCGGCGGGATTTAATAAGTTTGGGCAGCAGGTGCTGCAACAGGTCGTCAACAGTCAGTACACCGGCCATGGTACCGTCAGTATCCAGCACCGGCAGGGCCAACAGGTCGTATTTGGTCATCAGCTCCAGGGTCTCGGTCAGCTCTTCGCTGACCTCAACTGTGACCAGATCTTCATCCATCAATTCGCTCAGCGCTACCTCGGGGGGGTGGGTCAGCAACTGCCGGATGGAAACCGCCCCTTCCGGCCGGTTTTCCTCATTGACCACGTAGCCGTAGTGAATCTCATTCAACTCTTCATAGGCCAGGCGTAAGGCTGTCAGGGCTGATCCAACGGTCTCGTTCGGGGAAAGACGGAAGTAGTCGCTGTTCATCAGACCGCCGGCCGTGTCGTCCTCATGCTCCAACAGTTCCTGGATCTCTTCGGCATTCTCCTCATCCATCAGCTCCAGCAGTTCCTGGGCCTTGTGATCAGGCAGGTCTGCCAGAACGTCGGCAGCCTCGTCCGGTTCCATCTCCTCCAGAATGTCAGAGGCATGCTCCGAATCCATCTGGTTGATAACCAGATTCCGCATATCCGGTTCAAGCTCATACAGCGTCTCGCCGGTGGTCTCGGCATCAATGGTTTCCAAAACCGTTTTGATGTTCTGGATCGGGATACTCTCAAGAATATCAGCCAGGTCAGCCGGGTGGATCTCGTTCATCTGGTTGCGGGCAATATTCAGGGCCAGCTTGGATGAATTCGCCTCAATCGGCTGGACATATTCCCAACTGATCTCAGTGGTGGGGATATCCTTACGCAGGGTGCGGGCCACCCGCTCGCCAAACCGCTCATAGCCCAGGCGTCTCAGGATGCCGCGGAAGCCGATATCAACCGAGAAGATACAGAGTTTGTCATGCAGGTTGCCGAGCTTGACATCATTCACCCGTACCACCTTGGCGCCGTCAACATCAACGATCTGCTTGTCCAGCAGGTCGTGGCGGACCAGGATTTCACCCTCGGCGGGGATATAGCTGGTCAGCCCGGTCGGGGCTGTTCCGGTGGTGGAGATGACGATATGGGTGAAAAGCTTGACCATGCCCCAGGGCAGCAGCTCAAGATTTCTGCCACGGCGGATCACCAGGTGGGAAACCTCGGGAAACACCTCGCCGGGCACCATAATCAGATCCCGCAGGGTACCGACCTCTTGCCCGGAGCTGGTGATGACCGAGCGCCCGATCACGCTGCTCAAATATATTTCGCTGTATTCTGTGCGCATAGTCATCTGTCTGGCCCGTTATAGGAAACGGGCCTTCAGCTGAAGACCCGTATGTGATTGGATTTGTATAGCCTTCGAGCTGGTCAAAGTCAACCTGCAAGAACCTTGTAGCCTGATTGTGACAGAAACAGTTCCGGTGGTTTCCTTTTTTGTCAGGCTCTGCTACAGTCTGTGCATCATGTCTGAGAAACTTATCTGCGCAAACAAGCGGGCCTTTCACGAATATCATATTGAAGAGCGCCTGGAGGCCGGAATCGTCCTGGTCGGTACGGAGGTGAAATCCCTGCGGGCCGGTAAAGCCAATATGGTTGATGCCTTCGTGTTGGTACGCAACGGCGAGGCCTGGCTGCATAACCTGCATATCGCCCCCTATGATTTCGGCAACCGACAGAACCACGACCCTGAACGGCAGCGCAAGTTGTTGCTGCATGGACGGGAGATAGAAAAGCTGCATGCCAGAATCCGGCAGGACGGCTGTACTGCGGTGCCGTTGCGATTGTACTTCAAGGAGGGCAAGGTCAAGGTTGAGGTAGGGGTGGCCAAGGGTAAAAAGCTGCATGACAAGCGGGAGGATCTGAAAAAGAAGGATCTGAAGCGTGAACATGCAAAAGAGTTCAAAATAAAGGCGCGATAGCGTATAGTATAAATATGGATCTTTGAAAATTGGGGGCGTAAAGGTTTCGACGGGGGAATGAACTCCTGGGTTGCACCGGGTCGGGGCAGGTGGCCGACCTTAATAAACCTGCACGGCAATATCTGCCGACAATTATAACACCCAACCTGTTGCACTAGCTGCTTAACAGGCGTTCCCGACTGAGATGTCGGTGGTAGGAAGGGAACGTCATTCACTACCGAATAGGATCGCGTAAGCCCGATACGCAGTCCGAAATTCAGGGATCGTCATCTTGCTGTCTTGTCCGCTGTACAGCCTGATGACTAAATCGATCAACGGACTAACGGTGTAGTAGCTCTCGACGTAGGTCTTTCGGACGTGGGTTCGACTCCCACCGCCTCCACCAATTAACAGTTCGCCATAGTGCGGATAAGTCCAAAAGCCTCCGATAAATCGGGGGCTTTTGCTTTTGTGTTGTCCGTGGTTGTCAGATACTGTCTCCTTAAATCAAAAATAATCTCCGCATTTGCGCCAGCTCACCATTCAAATTGCCCTGAAAATTATCTCAAAATATTTTACATGTTATATAAAACAAAAATATGTTAAATAGAGAATAAATCAGAATATTTCGTTGAGTGAAATATGAGGCCCGCTATGCTCAGACTTGTCACATCGGCACAATCCCTTGGAGCCCTGATCAGGGATGAACGGAAAAGGCAGGGCTTAACCCAGATCGAGCTTGGTAAAATGACAGGTCTGGGGCAGACCACCCTGTCGTTGATTGAGAAGGGCAAGCCATCGGTGCAGTTTCAGACAATCATGGTGTTGTTGTCTGCACTTAAACTGAATCTCCAGATTGGACCAAAGGAACAGACTGCCCCCAGTGAGGATCGGTGGTGACATGGCCCGCCCCCGCACCAGGATACCATTATCCGTCTACCTGAACGGAGAGCTTGTAGCCGGTCTCTCCTTTTCTTCAACCAACAAGATGCAGTTGGTTTACGCCCCTTCGTGGCTTACCTCTGAAAACAGCCGCCCGCTGTCATTATCACTTCCCCTTGGTCAACGCCCACTTGTCGGACCAGCCGTTGAATACTTCTTCGATAACCTGCTGCCGGATAACGACGCCATCAGGCGGCGCATTCAGACCCGCTTTGGCGCTGCCAGTGATCGTTGTTTTGATCTCTTGTGGCACATTGGCCGTGATTGCGTCGGTGCCGTACAGCTGCTGCCTGATACAGAAGAACCACCACGTCCCCTGGGCATAACTGCAGAACCTCTTACCGACGCCCGGATTGCCGAGATCCTCAGAAACTACCAGATGCTGCCTTTGGGGATGCAGAAAGGCTCAGACTTCAGAATCTCCCTTGCCGGTGCTCAGGAGAAGACAGCCCTGCTTCGACACGGCGAAGAGTGGTGCCGTCCCCACGGCACAACGCCCACAACCCACATCTTTAAACTGCCCATTGGTCAGACGCCACGCATCGATCTCTCCGACAGTGTAGAAAACGAATGGCTCTGCCATCTGATTCTGAAAGAGTACAGCATACCGGTTGCCAATGCCGAGATCTGCCGGTTCGAAGATGTTAAAGCCCTGGTTGTGGAGCGCTTTGACCGGCGGCTTGCCAAGGACGGCAGTTGGATTATCCGTCTGCCGATGGAGGATATGTGTCAGGCTCTGGCGGTGCCGCCGGTGTTCAAGTATGAAGAAGATGGTGGCCCGGGCATCAAAGGAATCATGGATCTCTTGCTTGGCTCCCAGAACGGGTCGAGTGACCGGCGCATGTTCATGAAGACGCAACTGCTGTTCTGGCTGCTTGGGGCCATAGATGGTCACGCCAAGAACTTCAGTATCTACCTGCTGCCGGGTGGCGCGTATAGCCTGACACCACTCTATGATGTCATTTCTGCCTGGCCGATGGTTGCACAGGGTGCACTACACAAGAAAGAGTTGAAAATGGCCATGTCGGTGGCTGGCAGGAACAAGCATTACTATTGGGATGAAATTATGCAGCGTCATTGGTTAAGCACCTCTCGTACTGTCCGTTTTCCGGAAGGTGATTTTGAGGAGATCAGTCACGAGTTGCTTGATTCCATGGAAGGTGTTATCAGTCGTGTCACTGCAAAGCTTCCGACCGAATTTCCGGCAGCATTAGCCGGGGCAGTATTTAATGGTGTGAGAGAGGCAAAAAGAAAATTGCTGAAGGGGTAATCGCACTTTTTTGATGAATATCTGAATGACCCGGAAATGCCTGTGTCAAATTACTTATATCCTGAAATTGAAGGATCAAAGCGTAGATAGGAGCGGATTGGGATTTGTAAATTGCGTAACACCAGTACGGCTAAATTGACTCGGAATTCCGAGGACGACTCATCAACTCAAAACGAAAGACTCAGATTATATGCGACGCACTAAAATCACACTTGGGCAGCTCGAAAAATTCCTCTATAAGTCCGCGGACAAGCTGCGGTCGTCGATGGATGCGTCTGAATACAAGGAATATATCTTCGGCTTGCTGTTCTTAAAGCGCCTTTCAGACGTGTTTGAGGAGAAGCGCGAGCAGTTGAAGAAGGACTACAAACACCTTTCCGTCGACCGCCTCAACGAAATCCTCGAACTCAGAACCAGCTACGGTGACACGATGTTCGTGCCTCCCCGCGCTCGATGGAATGAGCCTTGGGTGGAAACCGTGGAGACGGTGGAGAAAGACGGCAGCACTACGACTACTGAAGAGCCTCGGCCAGCTCTCAAGGACACGCAGACAGGGATCGGCGAAACGCTGAACAAGGCCATCGCGGCGTTGGAGGATGATAACGAAGCTCTGCATGGCGTGCTCAAGGGCAACATCAATTTCAATGAGCAGGTCGCCGGGAAGCCGAAGATCAAGAACGACGACCTCAAGGACTTGCTTGACCACTTCACCAAAAGCGTGGACGGGCAGGGCATACCGCTGGTCAATGACGTCTTCGAGTTTCCCGACCTGCTCGGCGCTGCTTACGAATACCTCATCAAAGAGTTCGCTGACAGCGCGGGTAAAAAGGGTGGACAGTTCTACACACCACCCTGGGTCGTGCGGCTGATGGTTCGGCTCATTGACCCCAAACCCAAGATGAGCATCTACGACCCAACTGTCGGCTCCGGTGGCATGCTCATTCAGTGCAGCCAGTATGTGAGCGAGCAAGGCGGCGACGGCACGGACCTCGACTTCCATGGTCAGGACAGCGACGGCGGCGTGGTGTCCATCGCCAAGATGAACCTCATCCTCCACAATCTACAGTCCTCGCACATCGAGTTCGGCAACACGCTGGAAGAACCGCACAACGAGAAAGACGGCGCGCTTATCCAGTTCGACCGAGTGATTGCCAATCCGCCCTTCGCGCAGAACTGGACCCTCTCCCGCTGCAAACGTCCGGAGCGCTTCCAGTATGGTCATGCGCCGCAGACGGGAAAGAAGGCGGACCTCATGTTCCTTCAGCATATGCTGGCCAGCTTGAAGAGCACGGGGCGCGGTGCGGTGGTCATGCCGCATGGCGTGCTTTTCCGTGGTCGCAAGGAGCGGGACATTCGCATGGCCCTGCTGCGGGCGCGGGTCATCGAGGCCATCATCGGCCTGCCGCCGAAGTTGTTTTACGGCACCGGCATCCCGGCGGTAATAATCATTCTGAACAAATCCATCTCTGACCAGGAGCGCGACCACGTCTTCCTCATCAACGCTGACCGCGAGTTCGCCGAGGGGAAAAAGCAGAATCTGCTTCGACCGGAGGACATCGAAAAAATCGTCCACGTCTTCCAGAACCGCATCGAGGAGGACAAATATTCCCGCCGCGTGCCTATCTCAGTTATCGAGAATGAGCACGATTGGAACCTGAACCTCCGCCGTTACGTTGACAACACCCCGCCGCCGGAGCCGGAGGATGTGCGCTGCCATTTGCACGGCGGCGTCCCACGGGCGGAAGTGGACGGCCCTGCTGCCACCAAGCAGCTTGCCAAGTTCAACCTCTCCGCTTCCTGCGTCTTCGATGACCTCGACGCCCAGCGCTTCGCCTTCAAGCCCGGCCTCACCAGCACGGCCGAAGTGCGGACACGGGTGGAGAGCCAGCCGGAGATTGCCACCACGCGCAGCCGGTTGAACGACGCGCTGGCCGGATGGTGGCAGACCGCCCGCGACGACTTCTCCGAACTCGCTCCCGAGCCTGAGCCACCTATGGTGCAGGAAACGGTGGGCGGCGGCTCCTTCGTCACGCTCACCGATACCCGCCTGCCCAAGGTGCGTGCCGCCTTGCTTGATCAACTTGTCGCCGTGCTCGTGCCGCTGGGAGTTTTGGATGATTACCAGTCGCGTGGCGTGTTCGTGAACTGGTGGGACAGCATCAAGTATGACCTCAAGACCATAACATCCATTGGCTGGGCACCCACGCTCATCCCTGAGCAGATGATCATCGACCGGTTCTTTGCCGCCGAGCGCGACGCCCTGGCCGCGCGGGAGCAATCCATCGCTGAGGCCGAGGCCGCCGTCGCTGAGGCGGTAGAGAATGCCCAGGCGATTCTCGAATACGAACCGGACGAGGATGAAACTATCACCCCCGCCCTCATGCGCACCGAGTTGGCAAATGAGATTGGCGACGATGAATCGGAAGCAACCAAGGCCTTCCGTGACGCCCTTGACGCCATCAAGACTGCCGAGGCCACATTGAAGGAGCATAAAGAAACGCGCAAGCGGCTTACCGAAGAGCTTGCCCTGAAAGTGGAGTTCAAGCTCTTCGGCATCACGGACAAGCTTGAGGAGCGCACCACCCTGCTAAGCACGGCAGAGACCGAGCTTGCTGCTGCCGGTGGTTCGCCGCCCGCCACGCCAGTCCGCCGCGTCAAGGGGCAACCCAAGGCCACGGAGGCCGAGAAAGCCGCGATGAAAAAGCGCAAAGCACTCGCCGAGGACGTGGCCAGGCTCAAAGCCACCATCGCCCGCTTCCATGCGCTTATGCAGGAAATTGGCGGTGTCATCACCACTGAGGAGGCGCGGGAGCTGATTCTTCAGAAACATCATGACATCATTGCCGGATGCTTGCAGCGGTATGTGCAGGCTGAGGAGCGGTCACTATTCGGCATCTTCGAGAACCAGTTCGCGAAGTATTTCACCAGTTCTAAAACCATGGAGGACGCTCGGCAGATCACACTCGGTGAATTGCAGGGGTTCCTAAACAAGCTGGGCTACGCATGAAAACGCTCGGCTCCATCGTTACCTACAAGAAAGGCAAACCGCCGAAGACGGGGCCGCACGGACGGATTCCTGTTCTGTCGCCTCATTACTTGCGCACCGGCCAGGTTGAGGAAATGGCAGAACCGACGTCCAAGGATGTGGTGCTCAAGGGCGGTGAACTTATCCTGCTGTGGGACGGCTCCAACGCGGGGGAGTTTTTCCGAGCACGGGCCGGTGTCCTCAGTTCGACAATGGTCGCTTTTGAATTCGACCAAGAAGAAACCAATCCCGACTATCTGTATTACGATTTGAAGCGTTTTGAGCCAGAACTGAAAGGTCGGACCGCAGGCTCAGGGATTCCTCATGTTGATAAAGAGGTGTTGCTCGCACGACGAGTTTTCGATGGTGGGCCGGATGAGCAGAAAGCGGCTGCCAAGGTTCTCCTTACGGTTGACCGTGCCATCGAGCAAACCGAAGCCCTGCTGGCGAAGCAGCAGCGAATCAAGACGGGGCTGATGCATGACCTCCTCACCCGCGGCCTCGACGCTCAAGGGCGACTCCGCGATCCTTCAACGCACCCGTTCAAACCATCCAGATTCGGGCCAATTCCAAAAGATTGGACCGTCTCATCGCTTGAATCACAGAAAGGTCCTCACCGAGCATTTATCCGAACTGGCCCGTTTGGAACGGCTATCAAGCAGTCTGACTGGCGCGAATTGGGAGTGCCGGTTATTACCATTGGTTCTCTCGGGGATGCCAAATTCGACAAAACAGCACTTCAGTACCTAAGCAACGAAAAGGCCGAAGAGTTGGCTGCATACAGGGTTGAAGCCGGTGACCTTTTATTTTCACGTGTAGCGGATGTTGGTCGGGCGATTGTCGTCACTCAAAACGAACATGGCTGGCTCATGTCGTCTAACCTGATGAGGATTTCGCTGGACCTGAAAAAGACGGTCCCAGCTTTCGTGCATCTGATGCTCATGCATGACCGGACTGCGGAACAGACTCGACAGGCAGTAAATTCTAGCGGTCGCGACGTTGCAAACACTGCGATGCTTTGTTCCCTCCAGTTCGCTTGGCCAGATTTTGATGAGCAATCACGGATTGCCAACGCCATAGGCACAAATGCCCAGACCGCAGAACACCTTGCTGGGCAAGTCGCTAAGCTCAAGAGAATCAAAATCGGCCTTATGGATGAACTTCTAACCGGGAACGTTTCAGTGGCGCCGTTGCTATCTAACCCAAATTCAAGAGCCTCGCAGTGAGCACTCTTCGTGATCTCATCGCGGCTAGCACAGCCATGGCCGAGGAGTTGCCACTCGTTCACACGACGCAGCTCAAGAAGCTGGATGAGTTGCGCACGACCCATCAGCTCAGCGAACCGGATTGCGATGTTTTCCATGAACCCGTTGTCTATCTTTTCTATGGTCGCCCGGCATACCGTTCGTTGTTGGGGCGTGACCCAGGTTCCCATTTTGAGCTCTGTCCCATCGGTTTAGTATTTCGTCCCGGCACCGTGTCAGCTGCGATTCGGCGAATGTTTGTATGTGACTCTGGTGCGGTGCACCTAGGGCTGTTGGAGCCTCACGTCAATCGTACAGAACTCTCCGACCTTGAACTAGACCCGGCAATTGAGAGTGCGCGACGCCTCGTCCCACTTATTTACGGGACAAATCGCGACTACTTCTCGACCCACGTGGCTGCGACGGTTCCACCGATATTGCCCGCCGGTGAAGTGGCTGACCGTTGGCATAAACTGATTCAGAATCCCACATTGACGACGTGCGACGACCGCATGTCGGCCATTGAGGTGCAGGTCATGGGGCCGGTGAACCTTAAGGATTCATTGCTCTACGTCGTGCTCCCTTCCGAGTTGCTCGAAGATACGGCCGTGCGCACTACCATCTTCGACCATTGGAAGTGTGATCCACTCCCATACGACGTTTACAACGCTGCACCCCCAATTGAATACTATTCTGATATTCGGCGTGTGGTCAGAGAACAATATCTAAGAACCCACAGGATGTGAACGATATGAGCGTCACTGAACATCATCATTTGGTTGGACTGTATCGCGCCCGCCCAGAGCCTCCCGGATTTGCGATCTGTATCTTTTCCAACGATGCGGGAGTGCTTTGCGTTCAAGAGGCTTCTGAAAACGGTCTCGTGGCACGTTTCTTTCCATGTGATGCGGAGCGGGACGAATTGCAGACAGGTCCGATTGGCGAATCCGGATACGAACCGGTGACTTCTGCGGTAGGATCAGTAATGCTTTTTGCTTTTCAACGAACGGACGGGAGCTTTGTTATCGGGTCTCGAACTGACGTTGCGGCTGCCGTTAAAGACGAGTTGATAAATCTTTGGAAATTCCCCTTTGTCTTTGCTGAAGCCGCTCGTTTCGTTGGCGATCAGGACGCGATACTCCGGGCGGAGAAGGCAACCGCCAAGCTCCTCAAGAATCCGAGGTCGGATCGAAAAACCCTTAGGCCTTTCGTTGCAGGTGACTCTAAACGCGAGGGTGTCCGCCTTGATGAGAAAAACCACGTCGAAGAGCCTCTCCTCGAACACCTGGACAAGCTTGGATGGTCGGTCTTGCGGCTGGAAATGCACCATCAGACTTCCGCCGACACTGGGCGCAGGGATTTTTCACAGGTCGTGCTGGAGAAGCGGCTTGCCGAATCCATCCGCGTCATCAATGACTGGATGGACCCGGATCAAGTGGAGGAAGTGGTACGGCGCTTGTGCGATTTCCAGAGCCCGTCCCTGATTGAGAACAACAAACAAGTGCTCAAGTGGATCACCGAAGGCACTGGCGTCGGCGAGAACCGCAGGACCGGCGAACCAAGCCCAACGGTGCGCATCGTGGACTTTGCCAATCCCGCCAAGAATGACTGGCTGGCGGTTAGTCAATTCAAGGTGCGGATTCCGGGCCGTGAGCAGCACATTATCCCCGACGTGGTGCTTTTCCTGAACGGGATGCCCGTCGTGGTTGTGGAATGTAAGAGCCCTAAAGCTCAGGAGCCAATAGCCGAGGCGATTGACCAAATCCGCCGCTACAGCGAGCAGCGCGGGGCGAGCGGCGAAGGCAACCCGGCGCTTTTCTATTACAATCAGTTCGTCGTCGCAACCTGCCGCGAGCAGGCGAAGTTTGGCACTATCACCACGTACACCGAGCGACATTTCTACCGTTGGAGCGACCCGTGGCCGTTCTCGTTGGATGAGGTGGCCGCCCAGTCAGGAAAGGAAGGCTCGGCGGGGTCGCCGAACGACCAGGCTCGCCTCACCGCCGGGATGTGCTCGCACAAAAATCTGCTCTCGCTGCTGCAATCGTTCACGCTTTTCACCACGGACAGCCGCGGACGCACACACAAGGTGGTGGCGCGTTACCAGCAGTTCCGCGCTGTCCACAAGACGCTGGAGCGGATGACCAACAACGATACTCCCGCCCAGCGCGGCGGCATCGTCTGGCACACGCAGGGTTCAGGCAAATCGCTGACGATGATCTTCGTGGTGCGGGAACTGCGGCGGCGCATTGCATTGCTGGACTGGAAGGTGGTGTTTGTAACCGACCGCACGCAGTTGCAGGATCAACTGGGCGAGACCAGCCTCAGCATCGGGCAAACCGTGGTCGCGGCGACAAATATCGCCCACCTCAAGGAACTGCTGCGCGATCCGTCGTCGAACTGCGTGATGGCGATGGTCCAGAAGTTTCAGGAGCGCGACCTCCAGGCAATCTTCCCGGTGCTGAATACGAGCCCGAAGATTCTTGTGATGATCGACGAAGCACACCGTACGCAATACGGTCTGCTCAAGGCGAACCTCGAGCGGGCGATGCCGAACGCAACGAACGTGGCCTACACCGGCACACCAATTGACAAGACAGAGCGGACCTTCGGCGGCTACATTGACTACTACACGATGCGCCAGGCGCAGGAAGACGGCGTCACGCTCGAAATCGTCTATGAAGGCCGCACGCACTCTGCCTCCGTGTCCGACGCGAAGGCGATGGATGCGACGTTTCAGGATGTGTTCTCCGAGTATCGCCTGTCTGAGCGGTTGCAGATTCTTGGCTATGGAACGCGGGACGCCTACCTCGATGCGGACACAACCATCAAGGCGAAGGCCCGGGACATGGTGAGGCACTATGCACGACAGGTATTCCCTGGTGGTTACAAGGCGCAGGTGGTTGCCAACTCCCGCATCGCTGCCGTCCGCTACGCCACTGCGCTGCGTAACGCCATCACCGAAGAAGTGAAGTCGTTGGCCGAGGACAATCCGCTCCAAGTGAACGCGGACGAACTCCGTGCAGTGGAGGTGGCGCTGGTCATTACCTGGGGCAACAACGACGAAGCGGAAATCAAAGACGCCATGAAGGGCGTGGACACGGATTTGATAGTGAAGCGCTTCAAGATGCCGTTCGATGCGGAGGAAGAGTCCGGCGAGCAGAAGGTGACGGGCCACATCGGTTTTGTGGTTGTGAACGAGATGCTCGTGACCGGTTTCGATGCGCCGGTGGAGCAGGTACTTTATCTGGACCGTGTCATCAAGGACCACGGCCTGCTCCAAGCCATTGCCCGCGTGAACCGCGTTCACGACGATGGCAAGGACTGCGGGTTCGTCGTGGATTACGTCGGCGTCGGCAACAATCTGCGCAAAGCGCTAGACGCCTACGCGCAGCGGGAACAGCAGGAAATAATAGAATGCCTGACACCGGCCTCAGAGCTGATTGGCGAATTGAAGGTGGCACTCGATGAGACGTTGGAGATTCTGGCCCGCAATGGTCTCAGCGAGACGACAGAAAGCGAAGCATTCTACGATCTGTTTTATGATGAGGATCTGCGCTTCGAATATCTGACCGCCTACCGGAAGCTCACCCACGCCTTCAACAAGGCGCTGCCACGGGCGGAGGCGCTGGATTACTTCAAGACCTACCAGCGGCTTGGCGCAATCAATGAACTGGCGAGTCAGTTCCTCAAAGACGAGCGCCTCAGCATGAAGGGGGTTCCGAAGAAGCTGCGTGCCATTACCGACGAGTTTCTCGTGTCGGAGGGCATAACGCAAAAAGTTGCGCCGATCTCAGTGCTCGACCCTGAGTTCCAGAAACAGGCGGAACAACGGAAACGGTCAAAGACCAAGGCCGCCGAGGTTGAGCACGCCATTCGGCATCACCTCACGGTAAACTATGACGAAGACCCGGAACTATTCGCCTCCTTTGCCAAGGAAATCGAGCGCATCCTGACCGAGTTCGCCGGGAACTGGGACGTCATCTGGCAGGAGATGGAGAAACTGCGCCAGAAGCTCATGGCGAAAGAGAAGGAGGAGACCCACGGCCTTGACCGGAAGCGTGAGATGCCTATTTTCCGGACGATCAAGGCGGAGTTGTTTGACGAGGCCGTCGTTTCGGAAGACGATATCGCGAAGTTGGTAAATCTCACGCAGTTGGTTTTCCAGTCGGTTCAGACGGAAGCCCGGCAGGCAGGCTTCTGGGATGCTGTCGCCAAGCAGTCACGGCTGAAGGGCGAGTTGCAAAAAATTCTACTTGGCCCTGACTATATGGACTTCGGTCCGATGTGGGAAAAGAAGGCGACCATCATTTCACGCATCATGGAGTGGTCCCGTCGTAATCATAAGATTGTGATCAAGCCATGACACTCGATTACGAAGTCATTCACGCGAATCGAAAAACCATAGGCATCACCGTCGAACGGGATCGAAAGGTCGTTGTCCGAGTGCCCCAGCAGGTGAGCGAGCAGGCAGTCAAAGCCGCCGTCGAAAGCAAACTGTTCTGGATTTGGCAGAAACTGCGCGATCCGCGTAAGTATCCAGACCCAAAGCCGCACAAAGAGTTTGTCACCGGAGAGACATTTCTTTTTCTCGGCCAGCATTACGCACTCATCCTCACAAACGGGGAAGGCGGCGAGGTGCGTCTTGTGGGAAAGCAGTTTGAAATGGCCCGTTCCGACCGACGGAATGGAGACGCCTTGTTTCGATCGTGGTATCTCGCGCAGGCCAAAGAGAAGCTCCGGCCTAGAATTGCGTCCTTTGCCACCGAGATCGGTGTGGCCTATTCCCGCATTTGGGTCCGTGACCTCAAGTATAGCTGGGGCTCCTGCACGCCGGGAGGCACATTGTCCTTCAACTGGCGCATCATTCAAGCGCCGATGATTGTCGTGGACTATCTGATTGTGCACGAACTTGCCCACGTTCTAGTCCCGAACCATTCACAAGACTTCTGGAATATCGTAGCGGTGCACGTGCCAAGCTGGAAGAAAGCGCGAAGCTGGCTAGAAGAGCACGGTGGCAGGTTGGAGTGGTAGTAATCGGCAGCTGACTCTCCGATACTCCAGCCAGCAGATACTTCGCACAGGGGTAATGAATCATGAGTTTCATTCTTGCACTTGACCAGGGTACCACTAGTTCCCGTGCCCTGGTGTTTGATCATGACGGCAACGTCCGCGGTCTGGCCCAGAAAGAGTTCCGCCAGATTTTTCCCGAACCCGGTCTGGTGGAACATGATGCCGAGGAGATCTGGGCCTCACAGCTGGGGGTAGCGGTGGAGGCGGTTGCCCGGGCCGGACTGAGCGCTGCTGACATTGCGGCCATCGGCATCACCAACCAGCGGGAGACAACGGTGGTCTGGGATCGCCGTACCGGCAAGCCGATCTACAATGCCATTGTCTGGCAGGACCGACGTACTGCTGCGGAGTGTGACCGTCTCAAGGGGCTGGGGCTGGAAGCGACCTTCCGGGCCAAGACCGGGCTGGTGCTGGACCCCTATTTCTCAGGCACCAAGCTGGCCTGGCTGCTTGATCACCTGCCCGGGGCCAGGGCCAGGGCAGAGGCGGGGGAGCTGGCCTTCGGCACCATTGATTCCTGGCTGGTCTGGAACCTGACCGGTGGTGAACGGCATCTGACCGACGCCAGTAACGCCTCCCGCACCCTGCTGTTCAATATCCACGAAGGCAACTGGGATCAGGAACTGCTGCAACTGCTCCGGATTCCGCCTGCAATCCTGCCGGAGGTTGTGCCCTCCAGCCAGGTCTACGGTGAGACCGCTGCCCGTTTCTTTGCTGCACGGGTGCCGATCTCCGGTATTGCCGGGGACCAGCAGGCCGCGCTGTTCGGCCAGCTCTGTGATCGGCCCGGGATGGTCAAGAACACTTACGGCACCGGCTGTTTCATGCTGATGCAGACCGGTGAACACCCGGTCCTTTCTGAGCGGAACCTGCTTACCACCGTGGCCTGCCGCCTGGGGAACCGGACCGAATATGCCCTTGAAGGCAGCGTCTTTGTGGCTGGCGCTGCGGTGCAGTGGCTGCGGGACGGTCTGGGGATCATCCGCAGTTCGGAGGAGGTTGAAACGCTGGCTGCTTCAGTGCCGGATAACGGCGGTGTCTACCTGGTACCGGCCTTTGCCGGGCTGGGCGCGCCCCACTGGGATCCCTACGCCCGCGGTACCCTGCTGGGCATTACCCGTGGTACCACCGCCGGTCATATCGCCCGGGCCACCCTGGAAAGTATCGCCTTCCAGACTGCTGATCTGCTGGAGGCGATGGAGTCGGATGCTGCTACCCCCTTGGCTGAACTGCGGGTGGATGGCGGTGCTACGGCCAACAATCTGTTGATGCAGTTCCAGGCTGACCTGCTGGGGGTGCCGGTGGTGCGGCCCAGAGTGCGGGAAACCACTGCCCTGGGGGCGGCCTATCTGGCCGGGCTGGCAATCGGCTACTGGCAGGACCGCAATGAGTTGGGGCAGCTCTGGCAGGCGGAGCAGACCTTTACCCCTGCAGCTGATCCGGCACGGATGGCGGAGTTGCGCCATAACTGGAGCAGGGCGATTGAGCGATCAAAAGGATGGGTACAGCCATGAGACGTGCAGAACTGCTGCAACAGCTTGCCGATGGTGCAAGCTGGGATATGATCGTGATCGGCGGCGGCGCCACCGGCCTTGGCACGGCAGTGGAGGCGGCCAGCCGCGGTTACCGGACCCTGCTGCTGGAACAGGGGGATTTTGCCCAGGGAACCTCCAGCCGGAGTACCAAGCTGATCCATGGCGGGGTGCGCTATCTGCAACAGGGCAACCTGTCACTGGTGCTGGAGGCGCTGCGGGAGCGGGGGCTGCTGATCCGCAACGCACCCCATCTGGTGCACAACATGTCGTTTGTGGTGCCGCTCTACGACTGGTGGGAAGGGCCGTTTTACGGTATCGGCCTTAAAATGTACGACCTGCTGGCCGGTAAACTGGGGCTCGGCCCCTCCTGCCTGTTGTCAAAGGAGGAGACCCTGCGTCATATCCCCACCGTGGAGCCGAACGGTCTGCGGGGCGGGGTGATCTACCATGACGGCCAGTTTGACGATTCCCGTCTGGCCATCAGTCTGGCCCTGACCCTGGCCGATCTGGGCGGTGTTGCACTCAACTACCTGCCGGTGACCAACATCATCCGTACAGACGGGCTGGTGAGCGGGGTAGCGGCGCTGGACAGGGAAACCGGCCGGGAGTTCGTGATCAGGGGCAAGGTGGTCATCAACGCTGCCGGTCCGTTCATTGACAGGGTGCGGAGGATGGTTGATCCCACCCTTAAGGAGCTGATCACCCCCAGCCAAGGCGTGCATCTGGTACTGGACGGCTCGTTCCTGAGCGGTGACAGCGCGATCATGGTGCCCCACACCGATGATGGCCGGGTGCTGTTTGCGGTCCCCTGGCATGGCCGGACCATTGTCGGTACCACCGATACCCCGATTCCGGCGGCCAGCCTGGAACCACGTCCGCTGCAGGAAGAGATCGATTTCCTGCTTACCCATGCAGGACGTTATCTGAATCGGCATCCTGAACGCTCTGACGTGCTGAGCATCTTTGCCGGTGTCCGGCCACTGGTCCGTGCTGATGCAGGCAGCGACACCGCTTCGCTCTCCCGCGACCACACCCTGCTGGTGGAAAGCAACGGTCTGGTCACCATTGCCGGTGGCAAGTGGACCACCTACCGCAAGATGGGGGAGGATACGGTGACTGCTGCCGCCCAGATTGCCGGGCTGGAGGAACGGCCATCGGTTACCGCCGAGCTGCGGATTCATGGCTGGCAGGAAGGGGGCGGCGGTGACCGGCCCTTGCAGGTCTACGGCAGTGATGCCGCAGCACTGGAACAGCTGCTGGCGGAAAACCCGGCCTGGCGGGAAGCGCTGCATCCGGCGCTGCCCTACTGTGCAGGGGAGGTGATCTGGGGAACACGCTACGAACAGGCGAGGACGGTGGAGGATATCCTGGCCCGCCGCACCAGGGCGTTGCTGCTGGATGCCCGCGCCAGTATCAGCGTGGCGCCGCGGGTTGCGGCATTGATGGCGTGTGAACTGGGGCTGGATCAGGCCTGGCAGGAGGCGCAGGTGGCGGCATTTACGGAGCTTGCCAGCGGGTATCTGCCGGTATGAGACAGGACGCTGAAAGAGAAGGATCGCCAGATGACGAGAGAGAGTGATGCATCGATCACGCACTGCCCGCAGTGCGGCAGTGAGGCGCTGACCTGGCCGTCGCCCAAACATTTCACCTGTGCGGACTGCGGCTTTGTACTGTATCTGAATATTGCCGCAGCGGTGGCGGTTATCATGGAATGCCGGGGCAAGATCCTCTTTGGGGTAAGAAAGCATGAGCCGCAACGCGGCATGCTTGATCTGCCCGGCGGGTTCGTGGACCAGGGCGAGAGTGCTGAGGAAGCGGCCCGGCGAGAGCTGCAGGAGGAACTGGGTGTTGCTGTCCATGACATGCGCTATCTCTTTTCCTTCCCGAACAAATACCGCTATTGCGGCATTGAGTATGACACGCTGGATCTGATATTTCTGGCAAGGTGGGATGAACCGCCTGCGGTGAAGGCAGCCGATGACCTGGAGGATACGCTGTGGGTCAATCATGATGCGGTGGAATACGATAAGATCGGCTTCAGTTCTCTGAGTCAAGCTGTCCGCCGTTACTTGGAAACAGAGTATCCCGGTGCGGGAGGAAGCTGTCCATGAAGATCCTGATCGCGCCAGATTCATTCAAGGAGAGCCTGACAGCTCCGGAAGCGGCGCAGCAGATCGAGTCGGGATTCAGGTTGTCGTTCCCGGAGGCAGAGTATCTGATCGCTCCTCTGGCTGATGGCGGCGAGGGTACCGTACAGGCGGTTGTGGCAGCCACCGGCGGCTCGCATCTGTCCTGCAAGGTTATGGATCCGCTGGGCAGGCCGGTGCAGGCCGCTTATGGGCTGACCGGCGATGGCTCTAGCGCGGTCATTGAAATGGCTGCTGCGAGCGGTCTGATGCTGGTTCCACCAACAGCACGCAACCCGCTGCTGACGAGCAGCTATGGAACCGGCGAGCTGATCCGGTCTGCCCTGGATGCCGGGGTGTCGCGCATCATTATCGGCATAGGCGGAAGTGCAACCAATGACGGCGGTGCCGGCATGTTGCAGGCGCTCGGGGCAACGCTGCTGGATGAGCAGGGCAGGGATTTGGCTGCTGGCGGTGGCGCCTTGTCCGGTCTGGCGCGGATAGACCTGAGCGGCGTTGATCCGCGTTTGCAGCGCATCTCGCTTGATGTGGCCTGTGATGTCACGAATCCGCTGCTGGGGGAACAGGGCGCCTCAGCGGTGTTTGGCCCCCAAAAGGGGGCCAGCCCTGAGATGGTTGCGCAGCTTGATGCCAACCTGGCGCACTATGCCGGGATTATCAGCCGGGATCTGGGAAAGACGGTGGCAGCGGTACCGGGGGCAGGTGCCGCCGGAGGGATGGGGGCGGCATTACTGGCCCTGGGGGGCAGACTCTGTTCCGGCATTGAGCTGGTCATGGACTGCATCGGCTTTGAGGCGCTTGTGCAAAAGGCTGATCTTGTCATTACCGGTGAAGGCCGCATTGACAGCCAGAGCGTCAACGGCAAGGTGCCGGTCGGTGTGGCCCGTGTTGCGGCACGTTGGGGGAAACCGGTGATTGCCATTGCCGGCAGTCTGGCGGCTGATGCGGATATCATCTATAGCCATGGTATTGCGGCCATGTTCAGTACCACGGCACGGCCCTGCAGCATGGAGGACGCCTTGGCAGGCGCAGCTGCAAATCTCTTGCATACCTCCCGTGATATTGCGGCAACCGTACGGCTGGCCCAGCGGCTGCCTCTGACGTGAGTTCTCCGGCCCGTCAGGGGCTGTCCGGTTTGTTCCCCACAGCGCGTACCTCGCAGCTGTCTAACGTTTTCAGGAGCTCTTCCAGTCTGAACGGTTTTGTCAGGTAGGCGTCGAATCCCTGCTGCAGCAAGGCCTCCCTGGTCCCTTTCAGCGCATCGGCAGTCAGGGCAATGACCGGCGTGTGTTTCCCGCTGATCTCCTCTTCAGCACGAATAGCCAGCAGCGCCTCTCCACCACTCATGCAGGGCATATGCAGATCCATCAGGATCAGGTCGATAGTGCCTTTTCTCCAGATATCCAGAGCCTGTTGTCCGTTTTCTGCACACAGGGGGTGGTGTCCCGCCTTTTGCAGCAGAAATACGGCAGTGCGCTGATTGAGCAGGTTGTCCTCAGCCACCAGAACTGTCAGCGGTATCTGGTGGTGGGGCAGGGGGCGTGCCGACAGCTGCTGCGCAGGGGGCTCGGGAGGTGGCCCTGCAGACCGCTTGAAGGGCAGTTCCAGATGGAACCGGCTGCCTGTGCCTTCTTCGCTTTCCACCCAGATGCGCCCGCCCATTAATTCTGCAAGCTGGCGGCAGATCGTAAGCCCTAAACCGGTCCCTCCGAATCTCCGCGAGGTGCTGCTATCAGCTTGGGAGAATGGATCAAATATCCTCTCCTGCGCTTCAGCCGCAATGCCAATCCCGGTATCAGCAACCTCTATCCGGATGAGGAGATGATCGTTCCGGCTTTCCTGAAGGGAGGCCTGAATGGAGATCTGGCCGTGGGCTGTGAATTTAACGGCGTTACTGAGCAGGTTGAGCAGGATCTGTTTGACCCGTAGCTGGTCGCCGCAGACAAATTCAGGGATGTCCGGGCTGATCTGAATATCAGCCTGCAGATGTTTCTCAAGTATCTTGGGCATCTGCAGGGCAGTTATGTCTCGTATGCACAGTTGCAGCGAAAAGTCGGCTGCCTCGAGTTCGATTTTGCCGGCCTCGATCTTGGAAAGATCAAGAATATCATTGATGATCGACAACAGGTTGTCGGCAGATGTCTTGATGTCACTCAGATACTCCAGTTGTTCGGGGGTAAGGTCCGTGAACCTGAGTAGTTCGGTCATACCCAGTATACCGCTCATGGGGGTGCGGATTTCGTGGCTCATATTTGACAGGAACTGGCTCTTTGCCGTGCTGGCCGCTTCTGCCGCATGTTTTGCCTGGGCCAGATCCTGCTCTGTCTGTTTGCGCATCTTGATTTCATGCTTCAGTTCAGTCACCAGGTCCACTGCCATTGCATCAAACGTGCGGGAAAGATCGCCGAACTCATCGTTTGTCAGGGTGGCGCTACGTACGGTCAGATCACCATTTGCCACCGCCAGTACCGCTTGGTGCAGCTTTGACAGGGGGCGCAGGACACGTTGCACCAGAATGACGGTCAATAAGATCAGAATCAGCAGCATCAGGAGAGGAATGGCAATGGTGATCGTGCGGAATATTTGCTCGATATGCTCCCGCTGCTTCCGTGCCCCATTACCCCAGCGCCGTACCGAGTCAGAGATGAGCTGGGTATGGGTCAGGGCCTGATCTATCAGCAGATCTTTCTGACGGATCTGCAGATCTGTGCTGGCCGGACTAGCAGCAACGAGCAGCTGGAACAGATTGGTTAACGATCTCGCTTCGCTGAGGGCCACAGACGACACCGGAACAACATCATGAGTCCCTGCCTCCAGTGTGTCTACCAGAGTGGCCTGCAGTGTCTGCCATTGCTGTACGGATCTCTTTTCCGAATAGGTGATATATTCATGGGTCAGTATCAATAACTGGGAGATGGTATTAGAGGCGGTTTGAGCCCGTTCTTCGGCCTGAGAAATCGCATCCAGCTTAACCGTGATCAGCCAACTGGTCGTGGCCAGGGTCAGCACCATCAGAAAGGCGATTGATATGGCAATCCTGAGCACCGTCTTTATCTGCATAGCTTACCTGATAATGCTGATTAATTCCGGGCGCACCCTGCTGAGAGGACCGGAATCAACAAAATTGAGATAGTTCGGGGCTGTCTTGTTTTTTACATGGCCCTCATGCCGCGCCCAGCGTGCTTCACCTTCCAGTGTGGTCAAGAGTGACTGATCAAGTGAGAGGCGGTAGTTGTAACGGGGCCAGATCCAGTGGATGAACGACTGGTCAAGCTGAAGACGGTTGCGAAGAATGGCCATCGCCTTTGCAGGTTCAAGCTTGATGAACTGCTCGGCGCGGTCCAGGGCGCGCAGCAACCTGACCAGATCATCATCGCGTACGCCAAGGAGTTTCTTGTGCACAATCAGGTTGAAGGATAACCGGTAGACATTGGATTTTGGCAATGTCCTGGTACCGGGAACAGACTTGAGCATGATAAAAGGGTACGGTTCCCAGATTGCAGCGGCATCAATCTTCCTGTTTTTTAGTGCATCAGCCATTTCTTCGGGTTGCATATTGTGTATCTGAACGGATTTGGGATCGACACCATGCAGTAGAAGCAGCATATTCAGATAATAGTGACTGGCCGTCCCGGTTACGGTTCCGACACGCTTTCCTTGCAAGTGCCGGGGGTGAGAGATGTCTGTGCTGGAGCGGGTAACAATTTTGACATCGTCATCACTGGTGACAAGTGTGGCAATAACCGCGTAATTACTGTTATCAAAACTGTTAAACATCACCACCGTGTCAGATGAGGTCGCAAGATCCGCATTGCCTGCCAGTAGTTCATGCAGCGTGCGATGCCCGCCAATAACCTCGGAAATTTTGAGCTGCAGTCCTTCGGACGAGAAAAAACCCATGCTGTCGGCGATATAGATTGGAAGTGATAACGGTGTCTTTGATACTGACATTCTGAGCGGTTCAGCCGACCAGGCGCTGGAGGTGAGGATTAGTTGAAATAATGCTACAAAAAAGAATAATACCAGGCACGTTGGGGGACCGTTCCGGAGATGAGAAAAAAGAATTATACCCGGTCCGTCGTGTCTGACGATTTTTGCCGTCTGTTCATCTGTCATTTGGCTTTTCCCCGGCTTACATAAGAAACTAAACGTGTTTGTTATCTATAGCGCAAATTTATTAAATTACAATGTGTGGTGAGACGGTTTGCAATGCCGGCTGTTTGTGTACGGGAATACGCTGACGGCTTGTGGACAACCCGTACAAGCTGTGATACAGGAACGTCATGAAACAGGTCGCCATATTTGCCAAAGTACATGATCCACGCTGTCAGGGAGTCGCCAGTGAGCTGGTTACCTGGCTTGAAGAACGCAGATGTCTGCCGCTGGTGGACACCCATCTGGCGCGGCATGTCGGCTATGCCAGGGGGTTGACGGAAAAGCAGATCCGTGACCGGGCCGAGCTGGTGGTGGTGCTGGGTGGGGATGGCACCCTGATCTCGGTTGCCCGTCTGTTCAGTGGTCGTCAGGTGCCGATTGTGGGGGTCAACCTGGGGAGCCTGGGTTTTTTAACTGAAATAACCGTTGAACAGTTGTATCCGGTGCTTGAGCAGTGTCTGGCCGGCAGCCACCGGATTACCGAACGGATGATGCTTGATGTGGCGGTCACCCGGGGCGATCAGGAGATCTCTCGCTGTCAGGTGCTGAATGATGCGGTGATCAACAAGGGGGCGCTGGCCCGGATCATTGAGCTTGAGGCCAGGGTCAACGATGACTTTCTTACCAACTTCAAGGCCGACGGCCTGATTGTCTCCACCCCGACCGGTTCCACCGGTTATTCCCTTTCCGCCGGAGGACCGATTGTCCAGCCACTGATGAAATGTGTGCTGATCACGCCGATCTGCCCCCATACCCTCACCAACCGGCCAATTGTCCTTTCCTATCAGTCGGTGATCAGGATTACGGTCAAATCCTCCTTTGACGAGATGGTCTATCTGACCCTGGATGGCCAGGTGGGGGTTGAACTGCAGGAGGGGGACTGTATCGAGGTCCGCCGCGCAGAAACAACCACCGCTCTGGTGACCTCGCCTGAAAAAGATTATTTTGCCATCCTGCGTGCCAAACTGAAGTGGGGTGAGCGATAAACTGCCATGCTGACCGAACTCTCCATCCGTAATGTCGCCATTATCGATCATCTGCAGCTTTCCTTCGGGCCGGGTTTGAATCTGCTGACCGGCGAGACCGGTGCCGGCAAGTCAATCATCATTGATGCCCTGACCCTGGTTTGCGGGGGCAGGGCATCGGCCGATCTGATCCGTACCGGTGAAGAAGAGGCAACCGTCGAGGCGCTTTTTGATCTGTCAGGCCTGCCAGTGCTACAGGACCAGTTGCAGGAGGCCGGACTTGAGGCGGGTGACGAACTGCTGATCAAGCGCACTATCAACCGTTCCGGCCGTAACAGGGTCTACCTGAACGGCTCCTTGGCAACCCTCGGACAGCTAACGGATATTGGGCGGCAACTGATCACCATCCACGGCCAGCATGAATCCCAAGGGCTGTTGAGACCGGAGTACCATCTGGTGCTGCTGGATGCCTTTGCCGGTACCTCTGAGCTGAGACAACGGGTGGCTGCTGCCTTTGAACAGTGGAAACAGATTACAGAACGGCTAGCCCATTTTGATGAGCAGGAACGTGATACAGCCAGACGGATCGATCTGCTGGCCTATCAGGTGGAAGAGATTGCCGCAGCGGAGCTGAAGTCCGGCGAAGAGGAAGAGCTTGAGGAACGGCAGCGTCTGCTGGCCAATGCAGAACGGCTGGCCTGTACCACCGGCTCTGCCTATGAGGCGCTGTATGGTGGTGATCAGGCACTGTTGGGTGAATTGAAGCGGGTAACCGCTGCCATGCGGGAGGCTGCAACGGTTGATGCCGCACTTGCCCCGCTGCACAGCCTGTTGGATGAAGGCTACCTGCAGCTTGAAGATGCGGCCCTGCAATTGCGTGACTATGCTGCGCGGATTGAGGCGGACCCTGAACAACTGAAGCAGATTGATGATCGCCTTGATCTGCTGACCCGTTTGAAACGCAAATATGCGCCGACCGTGGAAGAGCTGATTGCACTGGGAGCAACGCTTGCAGCAGAACTTGAAGAGCTGCAGGGACGGAGTCGGTCCCGGGATGAGCTGCAGCAGGAGCTGGCAGATCAACGCACGACCCTTGAAAAGCTGGGGGCAGAACTGAGCGAAAAACGTCGTGCTGCCGCTGTAGAACTTGAGCAGCAACTTGCAACAGAGACCCACCAGCTTGCCATGCCCCATGCCGTGGTACAGGTGGCATTTGAGCCGCTGGCTGAACCGCGCGGCAGTGGTTTTGAAAAGGTTGAACTGCTGTTCTCGCCCAACCCGGGTGAACCTCCCCGCCCTCTGACCAAGGTGGCCTCCGGCGGTGAGCTTTCCCGTCTGATGCTGGCCTTCAAACAGGTGCTGCCTGAAGGTGAAGCGCCAACCATGGTGTTTGACGAGGTGGATACCGGGGTAGGGGGGGCGGTTGCCGGTGTGGTGGGGCGCAAACTGCGGAATCTGGCAACTGATCAACAGGTCTTCTGCGTGACCCATCTGCCCCAGGTGGCTGCCTGGGCCATGCAGCATATTCGTGTGGAAAAACGGATTGATAATGGCCGGACCAGTACCCTGGTTACGTTGCTTGACGAGCCGGGAAGAGTGCAGGAGGTCGCGCGGATGCTGGCCGGGGAACAGGTCAGTGATGCCGCCTTACAGCATGCCACAGAAATGATAGAGCAGTCCTCCGGGGCTTAGCTCGTACGTCCTCATAACGCTTTAGCACGCTGTTCGATCAGCCCGCCTGCAGTTCCTCAGCGTCTGCACAGACCACCCGGTTCCGACCGGAGTTTTTTGCCTCATACAGCGCCGCATCGGCGCGGGCTATCATGGTTTTTGCCGTCTCTGCCCCCTGCATCATACTGATCCCGATGCTGGTGGTAACGGTTATCCGTCTGCCGGCAAACATGATGGGTGTTGCTGCAGTAACGGCCCTGATTTTTTCAGCTGTTGTCCGTGCTGCTGAAGATGAGGTATCCGGCAATAATAACAGGAATTCCTCCCCCCCGTAGCGACAGACTATGTCATGTTTTCTGACATGCCTCCTGAGTGTTGCGCCAAACTCGCTGAGCACGGCATCACCTGCCTGATGGCCGTAGGTATCGTTGATTTTTTTGAAACGGTCGATATCCAGCAACAGACAGGCAAACGCCTGTTCAGACCGCTGATGGCGTGACAGCTCCTCCTCAACCCGTTCCAGGCCTGCTCTCCGGTTCAGCAGGCCGGTAAGGGCGTCGATGGTTGCCATTTCGACCAGCTTTTCCTGCGCCTCGCGCAACTGCTTGAGAAAACGGTTGTTGATCACCGCCAGCAGTCCCAGTAGCAGGCCCAGTACCAGCACCGCAGAGGCGGCAGTCAGCAGACGGTTCATCCGCATCTTGGCAACCACCTCCTTCATCGGGATGGAGACGCTGATGCCGCCGCGGATGTCGCCGACCTTGTAACCCTGGTTGTTGTGACAGCGGTTGCAGGTGGTTTCGTAGGCAAGTGGCGCCATATAACGGTAAACCGGGCCGCTGGGTCGCTGCTCGATCATGAAGGTCTCACGGGCACCCTGCTCAAACCTGAGCAGGGAGGTCCGCTCAAAGGCATCAGGGGAGTTGGTTTCAACGTTGACCGGTTTCAGGCTTGAGACATGGAACGAATACCCTTCGGCCTCGCTAGAAAGCTGGGACATTTCACGGGTTACCAGGCCGGGGTTGCGCAGGGTGTACTGCTTGTTGCTGTCCTTGTCGACAATAGTGACTTTGAGGCCGGGCAGGCTGGTCAGAAAAGGGTTGGGATTGACACCGGGCTTGACCTCGACATAGACACCGCCGTAGCCGGTGACCCAGCGGCGGATCAGGATCACCTGTTGGAACAGTGCTTTGGCCTGTTGGTGGATCATGCTGACGGTCAGCTCTTCGGCCCGCATGTTAAAGGCCAGAAAAATACCGCAGATGACCAGACTGATAATAACTACGGCTCCAACCATGAACTTGCGGGCAAATTTGAGGCGATTATTCGGCATACGCATCCTGAGGCATGGATCTGTTTTGACGATGATTGAAAGGTTTCTGTATCTAAATATGTAGACGATAGCGCTGCTAATGTCAAACAACAGGCTGAGTAACATCAAAGCTCTTGACAGGGGGCGCGCGCTGTGTTTTGATTCACGCCATGAACTCCTTCTACCGTTTTGCATCTTTTTTCGGGTTTTTTTGGTACGGCTTTTATTTTACGCCGTCTGCCCGGGCAAGGGTGTACGCGGTTTAGGAACAAAAAACCGATTACACATCCAAAAGCCGGGGCAGACGGAACAAGTCTCCCCGGCTTTTTTCGTTTTAGCATCCAAAGAAGACGACACAAGGCCGGGGGGGCTCCTCCAGGCCTTTTTGCTTTTGGGAAAAAGGAGCGAGAGATGATCATTGTCATGAAAGCAGGCGCAGGCAAGAAAGACAGGGATGAAGTGGTGAAGCGGATCAAGGAACTGGGCTACAAGCCCCATATTATTCATGGTACCACCAGAGACGTGATCGGTGCCATTGGTGACGAACGGGCGAAGCTGGTGCTGCAATCGCTGGAGAACATGCACGGCGTTGAGAGCGTGGTGCCGATCCTGCAACCTTACAAACTGGCATCCAGCGAGGTGAAACATGAGCCAAGCCAGGTAAAGGTCGGTGACTCTGTTGTTATCGGCGGTTCCCGGGTCGTGGTGATGGCCGGTCCCTGCTCGGTTGAGAGTGAAGAGCAGATCATTGAAAGCGCCAGGCTGGTGAAAGAGGCCGGAGCAACCATGTTGCGTGGCGGTGCCTTCAAACCCCGTACCTCCCCCTATTCATTCCAGGGGCTGGAAGAGGAAGGACTGAAGATGCTGGCAAAGGCCCGTGATCTGACCGGCCTGCCGTTCGTGACCGAAGTCATCAACCCTGAGACCGTGGACTTGGTAGCCGACTATGCTGATATGCTGCAGATCGGTGCCCGTAACTCCCAGAACTTTGCCCTGCTGAAGAAGGTCGGTCAGTGCGGCAAGCCGATCCTGCTCAAGCGTGGCATGGCCATGACCATTCAGGAGTTTCTGATGAGCGCCGAGTACATCATGAGCGAGGGCAACCAGGGGGTGGTGCTGTGCGAACGGGGGATCAGAACCTTTGAGACAGCTACCCGCAACACCCTTGACCTGTCCGCCATTCCGGTGCTGAAGCTGAAGACCCACCTGCCGGTGGTGATTGACCCGTCACACGGTACCGGCAACTACCACTATGTGGCGCCGATGTGTTATGCCGCAGTGGCAGGCGGGGCAGACGGCCTGATTGTGGAGGTGCATCCGGACCCAGAGCGGGCGTCAAGCGATGGGCCGCAATCGCTGAAGCCGAAGAAATTTGCGGCCATGATGCAGAAGTTAAGGCTGTTTGCCGAGGCGGACGGACGGAGTCTGTAAAGCGAGAGCGGAAAGCGTGCTTCACAATTAAACAGCAAAGGCTGTCTCTACTAAGGCAGCCTTTGCTGTATCAAACGTGGGCATCGGCATCATCCGGGAACTGTGTGCCGATCTGGCGGATGGTATCGATGCTGTCCAGAAATACATCCATCAATTCAGGGTCGAAGACCGTACCGGCATCTTTCTTCAGCTCATCCACCACCGCGGTCGGATCCCAGGCCTCTTTATAACAGCGCCGGTTTGAGAGGGCGTCATAGACATCGGCAATCGCCACAATCCTGCCAAAGAGGGGGATCTCTTCTCCCTTCTTGCCGCGGGCCGTACCATCCTCTTTTTCATACCCCGGCAACGGTTTCAGGGTCGCCAGGCTGATATGGCCGGGGTAGCCGTTGCCATCCCAACGTTCGTGGTGATTCAGGGCAACTGCTGCCGCAGACTCGTCCAGCTCTGAGTAGACATCGGGAAACAGCCGGGCGCCATAGACGGTGTGCAGTTTCATGACGTCGTACTCTTCCGGGGTGAAACGGCCCGGTTTTTTCAGGATATTGTCGGAGATGGCCACCTTGCCCACATCATGCAGCATGGCAGCCATCCTAAGGATGTCGCGGGTGCGGTCGATCTCATCCTGTTCCAGCCCCTTGCGGGCTGCCCACCCTTCATAGAGCGCCACCGAGTAGGCTGCCACACGGTTGACATGGGGCCCGGTCTCTTTTGGATCCCGCAGTTCAGCCATCCGGTTCATCCGCAGGATGATCTCGCGGGTCATCTTGGCCCGTTCAATGGCGTTGGCGGCGGTCACGGCAAAGTAGCTGATGCCGTTTTCATCGTTGCCGTCGAAGGAGGTGACCTGGCCGGCGGCATCCTTGGCGTTGATCAGCTGCAGTACCCCCACGGTCTCGCCCCGCATGCTGGTCAGCGGCAGGACCAGTTGCGAGGTGGTGCGGTAGTTGGTCAAGTCATCAAAGGAGCGGTTAAAGGAGTAGGGCAGGCTGGCATCCAGATGGTAGACATCCGGGATATTGAGCTGGTTGCCGGTGGCAGCCACATAACCGGCAATGGAGGTGTTATCAACCCTGATGGTTATGTTTGAGTAGACCGATTTGCGGTGGGGCGCCAACTGGGTATTAACCGTGTCGTTCTGTGAGTAGCGGGCCGCCAGCCAGTTGCCGTCTTTAATGTAGATGGTGCCGGCATCGCAGCCGGTGAAGCGCCGGGCCTCGGAAAGGATCTTTTCAAGCAGGAAATCGATATCCTTGATCTGGGAGATATCAAGCCCAAAATTAAGAAGCTGTTGTAATGTCTCATTATAATCTCTCATGCCCCACCTCCTGCACGTATGCCCTTAAGAATACTATTGTAGCTGAAGAAGAGGGATTGGCAAGGTTCAATTCCGTTAATTTTTGATTGCTGCGCGGGGCAGGATGCACTACGATGGGGAACTTTTCAGGGAGGTTGTTTCCTATGTCCCGCCTGTCATTTCTGATTATCCTGGTCCTCGTTTTCGCTTTGACTGCCGCAGCCGGTGCCGATCAACGTACTGACCCCAGAGAACAGGCCATGTCCGATAGTCTTGATCTCTGGCGCGAGGGGCGTTTTGAGCAGCTGTATGACGGTCTTTCCCACAGAAGCGGTATGACCCGGGAACGCTTTGTCCAAACCATGAAGGATGCCGGGATCAAGCCGGCCTGCTGTTTTAACAAGCTGAACAATTTCCGTCTGATCAGCGAGAAACGGACAACCGCCAAGGTCTTTGCCAGGCTGGGGATGGAAGGCAGCCCCGGTACTGATGAAAGCCAGAGCCGTGAGTTTACCCTGGACCATGAAGAAGGGCGCTGGAAGATGCGGCTGACCGATATCAAGGCCCTTGCCTCCCAGGCGGGCCACCGGAAAAAGAAACGATAGATCCCAATAAGGAGTTGTGTATGAGCGATCAGACCGAGACACTGCAGGTGACCCCCCTGAACCGGCAGCACCGTGCCCTGGGGGCCCTGATGGCACCCTTTGGCGGCTGGGATATGCCGATCCAGTACGAAGGGATCATTGCCGAGCACCGCTGGTGCCGTGAGCAGGCAGCCCTGTTCGATATCTGCCATATGGGAGAGTTTCTCTTTAAAGGCGATATCGTTGCCAGCGGACTCGAGGACCTGTTTACCTTTTCCATCACCGCCATCCCGGTCGGCCGCTCCAAGTACGGTTTTTTGCTGAACGAACAGGGCGGGATCATTGATGACCTGATCGTGTTCCGTATGGCAGAAGATCAGGCCATGATCGTGGTGAACGCCGCTACCGCCCCCAATGATTTCAGGGTGATCCAGTCCCGCCTGAAGGGTGGCCAGTTCAGCGACATCACTGCTGCCACTGCCAAGCTTGACCTGCAGGGGCCCCGTTCCCGTGAGGTGCTGGTAGACCTGCTGGGTGGCTGGATGGCCGAGATCCCCTATTTCAAATTCGTGCAGCAGACGGTGTTGGGTGTGCCTGCCATTGTCAGCCGTACCGGCTACACCGGCGAACTGGGCTATGAGATCTTCCTGCCAGCTGAAAAGGTAGGCGAGCTGTGGGAAAAGCTGCTGGCCGACGAACGGGTCAGACCGGCCGGCCTGGGGGCACGGGACGTACTGCGTCTGGAAGTGGGCTACTCTCTGTACGGCAGTGATATTGACGAGGCAACCACACCGCTTGAAGCTGATCTGGCCGCCTTTGTCAAACTGGATAAGCAGTTTGTGGGTAAAGAGGCGCTGCTGCAGCAAAAGGGACAGGCCTTGAAGCGGGTCAAGGTTGCCTTCAGGGTCTCCTCCCGGCGGACTCCCCGCCACGGTTTTGGTATCTTTGACGGTGAAAAACAGATCGGCGAGGTGACCAGCGGCGTGTTTTCACCCATGCTGGGTTGCGGTATCGGTCTGGGGTATGTGGAGCCCGGTTATGCGGCGCTCGGCACTCCCCTGACCATCAAGCAGGACCGGGCGGTGATGGAGGCGGCGGTCTGTACCGTGCCGTTCTTTACCGAAGGGTCAGTACGAGGCTAAATTCGTTTAAGCGAAAGGAGTCGGTTATGAAACATACTATCATTGCTACGCTGGGAGCCATGTTGCTGGTGTCAACAGGTGCATTTGCTGCTGACAGTATCCGTGAAGGCTACTGGGAGGTCACCTCGCAGACCGAGATGCCCGGAATGCCGATGAAGATTCCTGCCTCAACCATCAAACACTGCTACACCAAAGAGGATGTCAAGGATCAGAAGAAAGTGATCGCCCGGGAAAAGAACTGTACCCTGACCGATTACAAGGTGGCCGGCAACAAGGTGATCTGGGCCATGAAATGCACCGGGCAAAATGCCGGTACCTTTAACGGAGAAACCATCTTCAGCCAGGATTCCTATGCATCAACCATGAAGATGAAGAGTCAGGGCCATGCCATGACCGTAAAGGTAAAGGGCAAACGGATCGGCGAGTGTCCTAAAAAATAAGCAGGTTCAGCTGTAACCATATACCATTGGAGGGTTAGCGTATGTCAGAAATCTATTTTACCAAAGAGCATGAGTGGGTCAAAGTGAGCGGAAACAGTGCCGTCTGCGGCATCAGTGACCATGCTGCCCATGAGCTGGGTGACATTACTTTTGTGGAGCTGCCGGCTATCGGCAAGGTGGTCAAGCAGGAAGAGGTCATGGCTGCCATTGAGTCAGTCAAGGCTGCCAGTGATATCTATGCCCCGGTTTCCGGCAAGGTGGTCAAGGTGAACTCAGAGCTGGAAGACGCACCGGAAAAGGTGAACGAGTCCGCAGAAGAGGAGGCCTGGATGGTGGAGCTTGAGCTGGCTGATGCAGCTGAGCTGGCAAACCTGATGACCAAGGAACAGTACGAGGCATACCTTAAAACCCTGTAGGGAGATTCTATGAACACCAGTCACTATTGCCCCCATACTCCTGAAGAGATTCAGGAGATGCTGGCTGCCATCGGCGTCTCCAGTGTCGAGGAACTGTTTGCCCCGATTCCGGCAGAGCTGCGTTGCAGCACCTTTAACCTGCCTGTTGGCATGTCGGAATTTGAGACCTATGCCAAGCTGCAGGCGGTTGCAGCTGATAACAATCAGAGTCTGTCGCTGTTCATCGGTGGCGGATTCTATGACCATGTCATTCCGGCCGCGGTTGACCATCTCTCCGGCCGGGCCGAGTTCTACACCGCCTATACTCCCTATCAGCCGGAATGCTCCCAGGGTACCCTGCAGGCGTTGTTTGAGTACCAGACCGCCATCTGCCGTCTGACCGGTCTGGATGTCAGCAACGCCTCGCTCTACGATGGCGCCACCGGCCTGGCAGAGGCCGCTTTGATGGCGATGCGGGCCACCAACCGGACCAAGGTGGTGGTGGATGGCTGTGTCTCTCCCATCGCCCGTCAGGTGCTGGCAACCTATCTTTCCAATCAGGATGCAGAGCTGGTGGAACTGCCACCCCTGGATGGCCTCTTGAACCGGGACGAGCTGGCAAAACAGCTGGATGGCAACACCGCTGCGGTGCTGGTGCAGTATCCCAACGTCTTTGGCGGAGTGGAGGACTTCTCCGGCCTGGCTGATCAGGCCCATGCTGCCGGCGCCCTGCTGGTAACCGCGGTCTATCCGGTTGCCCTGGGAATCTTGAAGTCACCGGGTGAGCTGGGGGCTGATATTGCCGTGGGTGATGGTCAGTCGCTGGGTAATCCGCTCTCCTTTGGCGGCCCTTCCTTCGGCTTTATTGCTGCAAAGAAGGCGCATATCCGTAATATGCCGGGCCGGATCGTTGGTGAGACGGTGGATAAAAACGGCAAGCGTGGTTTCGTGCTGACCCTGCAGGCCCGTGAACAGCACATCAAGCGTCACAAGGCCACTTCCAACATCTGCAGCAACCAGTCACTCTGCGCCCTGCGCGGTCTGATCTTCCTGGCAGCCATCGGTAAACAGGGGCTGGCTGATCTGGCCCGCCTGAACCGGGACAAGGCCGAGTATGCCAAGGCCCGTCTGGCAGAACTGCCCGGCGTGGTGGTGCTGCAGACCGCTCCGACCTTTAACGAGTTCACCATCAGCCTGCCGAAACCGGCGGAAGCGGTGGTGGCTACCCTGTTGGATAAAGGAATTGCTGCCGGTATGCCGCTGGGCCGGTTCTATGCCGGTTCGGAAAATATGCTGGTGGTGACGGTAACTGAAAAACGTAGCAAAAAAGAAATTGATCAGCTGGTGAAGGCGCTGGAGGTGGCACTATGCAACTGATTTATGAAAAATCCGTCTCTGGTCGCCGTGGCGTGATGCTGCCGGTCTCTGATGTGCCGGCCGCTGCAGATCTGCCGCAGAACCTGCTGCGCTCTGAAACCGCTGGGCTGCCTGAACTGTCAGAGCTGGATATGGTGCGCCACTTTACCAACCTGTCCCGCCGCAACTTCTCGGTTGATACCAACTTCTATCCCCTGGGTTCCTGCACCATGAAATACAACGCCAAGGTGCTGGAAAACGCTGCCAACCTGTTTGCCCCGTTGCATCCGTTGACCGCCTTCCTGCCCGGTGGGGCAGAGCTGTGCCAGGGGGCGCTGGGAATGCTGTACGACCTGGGCCAGATGCTGGCTGATATCACCGGCATGGATGAGGTCACCACCCAGCCGCTGGCAGGCGCCCATGGCGAGATGACCGGCATGCTGCTGGTTGCGGCCTACCACAAGGCCAAGGGCAACAAGAAAAAATACGTGGTGGTGCCGGATTCATCCCACGGTACCAACCCGGCCTCGGCAGCCATGGTGGGCTATGAGATCATCACCATCCCCACAGCTCCCTACGGTGATATGGACCTGGAGCTGTTCAAGCAGGCCATGAATGGTGAAGTGGCTGCGGTCATGATGACCTGCCCCAACACCCTGGGGCTGTTTAACCCCTACATCAAGGAAATTGCTGATATTGCCCACAGTCACGATGCCCTGATGTACTACGATGGCGCCAACCTGAACGCGATTATGGGCAAGGTGCGCCCCGGCGATGTGGGCTTTGACGTGGTACACGTCAACCTGCACAAGACCTTCGGCACCCCCCATGGCGGCGGCGGTCCCGGTTCCGGTCCGGTGGGGGTCAAGAAGAGCCTGATCCCGTTCCTGCCGATGCCCCGCATTATCCATGACGAGGTCAGCGGCAAGCTGCAGATCCAGACCGACAATCCGCTCTCCATTGGCCGTACCGCCAACTTCTTCGGCAACTTCGGGGTCATGGTCAAGGCCTACACCTACATGATCATGCTGGGACGTGAGGGGCTGATTCAGGTCTCTGAGCAGGCGGTGCTGAATGCCAACTACATCAAGGAAAAGCTGAAAGGCTATTTTGACCTGCCCTACAGCCAGACCTGCATGCATGAGGTGGTCTTCTCTGCCTCAAAGCAGCTGGTCCAGGGTGTCCATGCCATTGACATCGCCAAGTTCCTGATCGACAAGGGCTACCATCCACCCACGGTCTACTTTCCGCTGATCGTGAAAGAGGCGATCATGATCGAGCCGACCGAAACCGAGAGCAAGGCCACCATGGATGCCTTTATTGAGGTGATGATCGAGGCGGCCAAGCAGGCTGAGGCTGATCCTGACTCCTTTGCAGCCATGCCGGTCAGCATGCCGGTTACGCGGCTTGACGAAACCAGGGCAGCCCGTAGCCAGACCGTCTGCTGTCTGGGGTAACAGGTTGTTGATGTCTTAACTGGAAAAGGCCGACTGGAAATAATTCCAGTCGGCCTTTTCGGCAACAGGCTTCTATTTCTATTTTGTCAGATTCAAAACCAACCCCCCTCAATCCCCCCTTGTCAGGGGGAAGGTTTATAGGCCCTCAAGGGGAGCGGGGAGGGGTTAAAGACTGTGCAGAGAAGGCGATCTGACAAAGTAGCCGTTACGGCTTGGTTGCAATAAAGATCGCCCGCAGCGGTGCCGGGTGTCCTTCAATGGTCTTTGTCCCATCATCAGGATCAAGATAATCCGCCAGTGACTCAAAACGCATCCATTCTGTCGCGTGCTGTTCTTCGTGGCTGGTACGGTTGGTGTTGACGCAGGCGATCTCGATAAATCCACAACGCTGTAGCCACAAGGTCATTGCCGCAACCGACGGCAGAAACCAGACATTGCGCATCTTGGCGTAACGTCCCGATGGCATGAAGACCGTCTCCTGATCCCCCTCAACAATCAGCGTCTCCAGAATCAACTGTCCTCCCGGACGCAGGCAGCCCTTCAGTTCAAGCAGATGGTCAAGGGGGGAGCGGCGATGGTAGAGCACCCCCATGGAAAAAACAGTGTCAAAGCAGGCCATGTTGGCAGGCAGGTCTTCGACGCCGATCGGGATGACCTGATGCCGGGGATCCTGCAGGTAGCGCTGCATGACCTGAAACTGCATTACTGAGACCAGAAATGGTTCAATGCCAAGCACAAACTCGGCGCCAACGCCCCTCATCCGCCAGCCGTGATAGCCATTACCGCAGCCCACATCCAGAACCCTGCGTCCGGCCAGCGGCTGAATGTACGGCAGCAGGCGCTCCCACTTCCAGTCAGAGCGCCACTCGGTATCGATCTCAACCCCAAAAAAGCTATAGGGACCTTTACGCCATGGGTGAAAAGCCTGGAGTTTGTCAATCAGCTCTTCGCGACTGATCCGGCCAAGATCAGCGCTGGAACCGATGGTGACGCTGTCCTGCAGATCAATGTGGGATGGCCGCAGCTCCGGCAATGTGTCCAGCGCATTGAGCCATTCCGGCATGTCGCCGTAGCGTTCAAGCAGCCGTTCTTTGGATAGAGCGATCTGAAGCTGTTCAGCCCAACGTTCCTGTCCCATGGCAGCAAGTTGCGGATAGAGTGCATCGTAGTAGTTCATTTAATAGCGACCAGAGAAGCGAAATTGAAGCACTGGAACCAGAGCTCAGAACAGGAAAAACCGGCAGCCTTCAGCCGTTTGTGATGAGCAGCCAGGGTCTCGGGAATCATTACATTCTCCAGTGCTGACCGCTTCTGACTGATCTCCAGATCACTGTAGCCGTTGGCACGTTTAAAATCGTGATGCAGCTCAACATGTAACTGCTGTTGCTCCGGTTTGCTGAATGCGATCTTCTCCGAGAGGATCAGAATGCCGCCCGGCCTGAGCCCGGCATAGATCCGCTGCATCAGCGCCAGCCGCTGCGGCGGGGGGATGAACTGCAGGGTGAAGTTAAGCACCACGACCGAGGCGTTCTCAATGGTAACATTCTGGATGTCGCTGCAGAGCATTGTCACCGGAATGGCTGGCCCGCTATCGAGGGCCAACAGTTCCCTGGCACGCTCAAGCATTGCCGGGGAGTTATCCACCGCAATAATGTCACAGTCCGGCGCGGTGATCCGCTGACGCATGGCCAGACTGGCCGCGCCGAGAGAACAGCCGAGATCATAGCAGTGACTTCCGGGCTGGGCGTATCTGGCGGCAATGATGCCGATATTGGTTATGATCATGCCGTAGCCCGGCACCGAGCGCTGTATCATGTCGGGAAAGACCGCGACAACCCGTTCATCAAATTGGAAGTCGATTATTTCCTGGAGCGGGTTAGCATAGATGGCGTCGGTTTTCTTTGTCACAGTTTTCTGGTCCTGAACGAGCTGTTTGTCCGTAAAAAGTTTAAATGCTGATTTTGTAGCAGAACATCAAGAACTGCTAAGAACGGCCTTGTTTGGCAAAGCTCCGTTTGCTTTTTTCTTTTCAGCCCTTATCACCGTCTACATAGTGCTGGCGGTGATGATCATGACAATCACGCATATCCATCTCTATTTCGATCACTTTCATTTTTCATCCAACGATCCGCACAGTTGGCCCCTCTCATTTTCCTTCGTTTTTACATTTAGTCTTAAAGAACTTTCCTGCTTCCTCTTCTCATAAAGCAATAAAGCAACGACACCCTCCACCATGGCCCTCGGGTGTGTGATGTGGGCTATCTACTGGCGTTATAAGCATTTATCCGAGTGATGACATTCGCTTCAAGGTTGAAGAAAAAGAACGCGTAGTCGTAGCTGTGGTACCAACCTGGTCGTAAGTTGTACGGAAAATTAAAGCTATCATACGTTCCTGGTGCCGGCAGCTGAGATGGGTCAATCACGAGAGCGCCTTGTTTGTTTTGTGCGCCGGTATAGTTGGGAATTTTGACAGCATCGACTAAAACACCCCCAATCAACTGATTTAACCAATTGACCGGATTTTGGCCCGCAGGAGGCACCAGTTGAGGATTTGCGGGCGACTGAAACTTATAGAAAACAGCGCCTAAATTTGCTGAGGAGGAGGCAGCGGTAGCCTCAGAGCTGTTCGGTGCCGTTGCGGCCCATGTCAATGGATTAACGCTATATGCGTTCGGTTTCACTATTCCAGCTCCAGTTGGATGCGTTGAGTCTACTGCCTGCGTCCAATCTCCTGCCAGTTCCTGAGTGTTATACGTAATGATGCAGCCTGTCTGATCGCTACTACTGCAAATGCCGAGTGACGTCAGAGCAGGGTAGTTTTGCATATCTTGCTCCGTAACTGACCAGCCGATGATATATGCAGCAACCAACTGCTTACGGAGTGCTGCGTCTCCAAACCGTCGCTCCAGAAGCATCAGCAACAGATTGGAACCCTGGCTATGGCCAGCAAGAATAAATGGTCTCGATTTACCTGAGGCGTCTTTGTTGTAATGGTGAAGAAAGTAGGTGAATGCATCGCTGACATCCGAATATGCAGTTTCCAATGCCTGATTTGCCGCCGGAATGTTAGCTGGAGCAACCCCCCACAGGAGCGCCTGAAGCAAATTAATGCCTGCTGCCTGGCGATAATATGGTACGTACAGATTGGTGCCAGCCTTATAGAAGATGCTTGTCTTCGATGCAACTTGATTCGTAATTCCTAAATCAGCGGTAGCTTGTTCTATGGTCTGGTTCCAACCTGCAGTGTAGGTCGGGCCATTAGGGGCTGGATTGGGGAAATAGGTCGTTGGATAGACGAAGAAGACATCCACGGTTTGTGATGCCGTTGTTGGAAGAGTCTGCCAGTTTGTTTTAAGCGCATAATCGGTGATCCCCGGAGCGGCAGTATACTCAGTAGTTGTCACACTATTGCCGCAACCCAGCATGGTCGTCAGCACAAGACAACAGAAACAAGCCGCCAGCATAAAATTATGTTTTTTTGTTTTCTTTGTGGTCTCCATAGTGTCACCTTTCTTGCTCCAATTAGTGATTAATACCCTCGCAAAACCGCAACTTGTAATCGGGAGAACTGAAACCAGAGTATCTGCTCCCAGATACCGTCTAATGTGAAAGGCGCAGCGGCAAGCGAAGCGCAGACCGTCTGCCGCCGCTGGTTGATCGTTCTTTAAATTTGGGCATGCTTTGCCCTGTTGCATTTCATGCAAAGCAATTGAATGTTCCGCTCTGTATCACTCCCGCCCTTGCTGTGCGGAATAATATGATCATATTCAAGATGTTCTTTTGAGCCGCATTCTACACAACACCCTCTATCTCTTCGCCATACTGCATTTTTTACTTCTCTCGGTATACCTTGCCGTCTTCGCTTTCCATCTGGTTGAACATTAATTTCTCCACCAAAATTTTGCGGCAGGGCTCCCCATAATTTCAGAGTTTCTACCAATCTTTCGGTGTCCAATTCGCTAATTTCTTCTTTTTCAACTAAATTTAGTAAATCAAGACGGGTGACGCCTAATAACTGTCGCGATGCCATTTCATCAAATCGCTTATATTTATCGAGACATTCGGCATCAAGAATAAATATCTCACCAGAATCAGCACTCCATGCGAGCAAGGCATCTTCAATATTTAATCTATTGTCACACTCGCTGCACCAGGCATGAGGTTGAATGCGTTCAGGGTATTGCTGAAGGTACTCCAGCCATCCCTCTTTTAAACTCTCAATTGCGGCAGAATATGCCCCGTAAATATGTTTTATTTCTTCATATTGATTGCTTTCTCGTGGGAAGTCTTCATTCTCAGCAGCATCTCTTGCGACATCTCCGACCCGATCAGGCCGGTCTATCTGCGAAAGCAGCCATTGATAGAATGTTGCTCCTGCTGCATTAGCTCTGATTTTATTAACTGCCGACTCGCGTTCTTTTCTAAAAATCTTTGAGGAAAATTCTCCAAGCGCTTGCCTGCTTGATTCTGGAACAACCAGTATTACGTCTCCGCTAATTTTGCACCCACCGATCTCTGTTTTTGGGCCTGAATTAATATCTGACCAGTTAACAGCTTTATCCAGTTCGTCACCTTTGATCTTGAGTTTTTTATTAAGGCGCTTTTTCTCTGCTGCGAGGAGTTTGTTGAATAGTTTTTCACCAACGTAAGTTCTGCCATGTAAGGTTTCTTTATTTTCAGAAGGGACTCGTCCTTTTTCCAGCATCCATTCATAAAGGGAAGCGAATACGGAGCGACCGTCGTCTAAATTATCAAACCAGTGATCTGGAATTATGACGGTTTGGACATTCGGTACGTCTTTGATAATTTCTTTAGGAGTACATTTACTCATATTCTCTCCGCATCTTTCAATCGTGTTTTATCTTAATTTTATTCGATCAACGTGGTGGGAGTTGACCGGGCGGTGTTTTAGGCCCGGTCTTACTTCCTGGTTGGAACATCTCTTTCTGTATTTTTCATTCTTTCAGGCTGACGGGGCTGCTCTGACAAAACTCTGGAGGGTGTTATGAGATTGGTAAATTGTTTTCAAATATTTTGCGTATTTCGTCTTCAGTTTCAATGTATGGTTTGTTGGCGAGTTTTAAATTTTCAACTGTAACAGGGTGGGTGAATTTTGGTTCAAACTTTATGAGGAACTTCATTTTATTTCTGAATTCATCTCGTGTCATTTTAGGTAGATATAGGCTAACTATATTAATTGATATCTGTAATTTTCCAAGGGCTATGGAGGCATATTTTCCGCACAACATGCTGTCATTTGAATATTCTTCACTTATTCGTGTTGTTTCATTGTTATATTCTTCAAAATCTGTCCAAAATTTTGAAAATACTTCGGCACGCTGCTTGAGCAACCAAGCCTCTCTTTGTGTTCCTCTATTTAACATTTGTCCAACAAGATTACCAGCTATTGCTCCTACAAATGCAAATACACCAGAAACAATTGCTGCAATAACCGCAATATTATTTGCACTCTCTTGCATTTTTCCTCCAACGGGCCAGCTATTGATCTGCCTGTGTTTACGGGCAGAACCTATGATTTGGTTTTATTTGCGTGTTGCATAATCCAAAACCATACAAGCTAAATTTAAATCACTATCAATATCGTCAATTTTATAAGCTTTATCTCTTGAGGAAACTGCAATTATATTTAAATTATTGCGGTGTTGATATAATAGGTTCCTGGCATCGTCATAAGACAATTGTTTCATATCATATAGCCTAAAACCACCAGGTGGTATAGGAGTATCATTTGGCTGTTTTGATGTAAATACTTCATAAGTTAAAGGGTTAGAGCTGTCACTCGCTAGTGTGTTAAACTTAACCTCTTTAATATATAAGTCTCTTTTACCTTGATTAGTTATCTCAACTCTTGGTGTTAATACTTTCTTAATTATATCCGGCCTAGATGAATATTTAACAGCGACGTTTTCTCTTGAATCTTGGTAGTATGTAAATCCCTGCCAGCTAAGCGAAATTATCCCCGTTATGCAGCCTATCAGCGCGATTATCAAACTCCAGAATGCTAGATTTGATTCATTTCGTGGCATAACCTAATTGCTCCTTAATGGTATATCTGAATGGTCGAGCGTGAACTTCTCTATCCAACTCGTTAATAACCACCCCTAAATCGGCATCTAATATTATATGCTTCTCCAGTTCAGTGTCTTTGATGTTTCCGTAGCGGATATACCACAGCTTGACATCAGCGTCCCAATTCCCACCTGCTAAACGTGCCATTTTGCCCAGCTCTTTTGCACCATAGGCAATCTGCACCGGTACAATCGCGTTGTCGGGTGTGCCTTGCGCTGGTGGTTGTTGCTTACTTTCTACGATAATCTCTACCGTCTTTAGCCGTGTGCGGCTTGCTTCAGCATAACGGTAGCGAACGCAGACTAGATCATCACCATATTTTTCAACCAGAGCCTTGGTTCCTTTTTGGCCAGGTTTCAACTTCAGCCGCGTGATCAATAATCACCTCAAGCATAGCGATAGTGCTGTTTGTTATGGTATACATCCACTGCTTGCTTTCTTCAATCGCAATAAGGGCTGAACGGGATTACATGCACAGACAAGCTGAACATGCTACTTTCTGGCGACTGATCGATACCGGCCCCTGCTGCGGCAGGGAAAACATGGCGATTGATGAGGCGCTTTTCCGTTGTTTTGATCCGGCTGCATCACGGCCAGTGCTGCGGTTGTATGGCTGGCAACCGCCTGCGCTATCGTTGGGACGATTCCAGAAGGCGGGCGATGATCTGGACCTGGCCCGCTGCAGGGCTGATAATCTGACCATCGTGCGCAGGATCACCGGTGGCGGGGCGATCTGGCACGCCGATGAGTTGACCTACAGCCTGGTCTGCTCGTCTTCGCAGATCCCCCCGGCTGCTTCAGTAAAGGAGTCTTTCCGGGTGCTGACCTCCTTTCTGCTGGGCTTTTACCGTAGCCTCGGGCTGCAGGCTGACTATGCCGTTGATCTGGCCCCGGCAGGCAGCAGGCTGGGGCAGCGCACGCCGCTCTGCTTTGCCGGTAAGGAAAGTTACGATATCATGCTGCATGGCCGCAAGATTGGCGGTAATGCCCAGCGCCGCTCCCGCGAGATCATCTTCCAGCATGGTTCGATCCCGCTGCAGAACCGGGTAGGGCAGGGGCTGCAGTACCTGAAGATCAGGCCGCAGGGGCTTGAACAGGCCACCACCTGTCTGGCTGATGAGGGGATTGTCGTTGGAGATGCTCAATTGAAGCAGACCTTGCAGCGGCAGTTTGCAGAACGGTTGGGGGCAACGCTACAATCAGGAGGACTGACAGAGCAGGAACGGTTCCTGTCAGAGAAGTTGCTGCTTGAAAAATATAGTGCTGATTGCTGGAATCTGGAAGGTGAAGAACCATGAAAATCCAACGCAAGCCGGAATGGCTGCGCAAAAAGGTACCGCAGGGGGAGCAGGCTGCCATGCGGGGGCTGTTGTCCGAGCTGAAGCTGAATACGGTCTGTCAGCAGGCGCTCTGCCCTAATATTTCCGAGTGTTTTGGCTGCGGTCAGGCCACGTTTTTGATCCTGGGTAGGGATTGCACCCGTCAGTGCAGCTTCTGTAATGTGGATAGGGCACCCATGCCCCAGGCACCGGATGCTGATGAACCGCGCCGTCTGGCTGAGGCGGTGCTGCGCCTGAAGCTCTCCCATGTGGTGATCACCAGTCCCACCCGTGACGACCTTGCTGATGGCGGCGCCGGCCATTATGCGGCAACGGTGGCTGCAGTGCGGGAGGTCTCACCTGCCACCGCTGTGGAACTGCTGGTGCCTGATTTTGGCGGTGATCATACTGCACTGGCAACGGTGCTGGCGGCACAGCCAGCCATTCTGGCCCATAACCTTGAGACGGTGCCGCGCTTGTACGAGGTGCGTAAAGGGGCTGATTATCAGCGCTCACTGGAGCTGCTGGAACAGGCAGCGCTGCGCGCGCCGGCCATCCCCACCAAATCCGGCATCATGCTGGGGCTGGGGGAGGAACTGGATGAGGTGAGGGCCGTCATGCAGGACCTGCGCAAGGTGGGGTGCAGTTATCTCAGCCTTGGCCAGTATCTGGCACCCAGCAAACGGCATCAACCGGTGGTGGCCTACCTCGAACCGCAGCTGTTTGATCAGTTGCGGGATGAGGCGCTGGCACTGGGATTCAGGCATGTGGAGAGCGGCCCCTATGTTCGCAGCTCATACCATGCGGCAAACTACGCATGACAGTACAAACCGTACATCGGCCACTGTTTGCCTATCTGCTGCTAACCTTGAGCGCCCTGATCTGGTCCGGTAACTTTGTGATCAGCCGGGCCGTTGCGACCCTGATTCCACCGGTGGGTCTGCTGTTCTGGCGTTGGGTGGTGGCGCTTGTGGTCCTACTTCCCATCGTGCTGCCCCGCCTGAAAAGGCAGTGGCCGCTGATCCGGGCCAACCTGAAGATCTTCCCACTCTTCGGCCTGTTCGGGGTCACCCTCTTCAACCTGCTGATCTATCTGGCGATGCACACCACCACCGCCATCAATGCCGCCCTGGTAAACTCTGCCATACCGATCCTGATCATCCTTTTTACCCGGGTCTTCTTTCGCAAAGGGGTCAGTTCCCGGCAATGGGTCGGCATTCTGCTCTCGCTGGGTGGGGTCTGTATCATTATCCTGCGGGGGAACCCGGCCACCATCGCCCATTTGACCTTCAGTGCCGGTGACCTGCTGGTGTTGGGGGCCGCCACCTCCTGGGCCGCCTACTCCGTCTGCCTGCGCTACTACCCGGAGGGGCTGGACCCGCTGGTGTTTCTGTTTTGTATCGCCCTTTGCGGCCAAGTCTTTATCCTGCCGCTTTATCTGCTGGAAGTGATGAACGGTGCTACGGTGCCGGTGACGGCGGCAAGTCTGGCCAGCATCGGCTACGTGGGGGTATTGGCATCAGTGGTTGCCTTTGTGTCCTGGAACAACGGCATCCGTTCCGTGGGGGCACAGGTGGGCGGCCAGTTTATCCATCTGATGCCGGTGTTCAGCACCATTCTGGCAGTCCTTTTTTTAAAGGAGCGTTTGCAGGGCTACCATCTGCTTGGTATCCTGCTGATCGTTGTCGGCATTATCTTTGCCACTGATCTGCTGCGCTTGAGGAAATCTTAGCAGGCTGTTGAAAAGCTGCTGTGGAGCCCGTCAATCCCTCATCCGGCATTATCGGATCCTGAAGAGGAAGGTAATCATGGAGATCCTGAAACACCAGTGGAGGCGCCAGCCCGATGGCCTCCGTTAAAACAAACCTGCTCTACGATATGGCCGAGCGCTCCCCGTTCTGGCTGACGCTGTTGATGGCGGCACAGCATGTGATGCTGATCTACAGCGAGATCATTATCTTTCCGGTGATTGTCGGCAAAAAGGCAGGTGCGCCGCTGGAGCATATCCTGTTCGCCTCGTTTGCGGCAGCATTGGCGGCAGGGCTGTCAACGCTGCTGCAGGTGGTGCGTCTCGGCAGGGTTGGTACCGGCTATGTGCTTTTCATGGGCAGCTCCGCAGCCTACTTCAGCTGTTGTGTTGATGTGGTGACCGCAGGCGGTTTTGCGCTGCTGGCCACCCTGAGCATTCTGGTCGCGCCGGTCGAGATGCTGCTGGCCTACTGCCTGCGCCACCTGCGCCATGTCTTTACGCCGGTGGTGGGGGGCGTCATCCTGCTGCTGGTGGTGATCAGCCTGATCTCTGTCGGTCATCAGGAATGGATGGGGGAGCATGGGAGCGCCCTGTACGGTTCTGCCAAACATCTGGTGGCCGGTGGGGTGACCATGTGTGCCCTGCTGGGGATGGCGTTGTTCGGTAACCGGACCCTGCGACTCTGGTGCCCCATCATCGGTATGGCTGCCGGCCTTGCGGTGTCCTGGGCACTGGGGATCCTGGATGTGAGCGCGGCAGCCGCCTACCCCTGGTTCGGCAGGTTTGCCGGCAGCTGGCCCGGTCTGACCTTCAACCTGAAGCCGGAACAGTTCCCGTTTTTTCTGACCCTGGCCCTGCTGACCCTGATAAACGGCGTACAGGCCATCGGCAACAGCATGGCGATCCAGCGGGTCTCCCACCGGGAGCCGCGGCAGGTCAACTACGGTATTATTCAGGGCACCATGTACGCGGACGCCTGCGGCAACCTTATCTCCGGTGCCCTTGGGACCATGCCGAACGAGACCTATTCCGAGAATATCTCGGTGGTGCGGATTACCGGGGTTGCCAGCAGGATGGTGGGGGTCTTCGGTGCCTTGATGCTGATTCTGCTGCCTTTTCTACCCAAGCTGAGCATGGTGATGGTCAACCTGCCTGCGCCGGTGTACGGCGGCTTTATCATGGGGCTGGCCGCCATGATGTTTCCGGCCGGTCTGGAACTGGTGTTTGCCCACGGCATTACCCATCAGTCCGGGCTGCTGGTCGGCGTGTCGCTGTGTGTCGGCATGCTGGCTGAAAGCGGCAAGTTTTTTCCCGGTGTGTTCCCGCCAACCTTCGCCTTGTTCCTGAACAACAGCGTTGCCGCCGGCGGATTGGTTGCGGTGGCACTCAGCCTGCTGTTCCGTTTTGCCATCCTGTCGAGCAAAGAGTTCAGCTTTCCGGTTGTGGCCAGTCAGTACCCGGTCCTGTTGGAAAACCTGCAGCAGGCCGGCAATGACCTTGATCTCGATCAGCAGCAGCAATACCGGCTGCAGCTGGTCTGTGAGGAACTGTTTGCGCATATTGCAAAGCGCAGCCCGGCAACCTCCAGCGTGAAGATCAAGGTGCTGCGTCATGACGAAGAGCTGGTGGTGGAGATCATCCACGGCGAACGGGTGGAAAGTGTCAACTTCAAAGGGATGCCCGCTGATCTGATGGCTGCAACCGAAGAAGAGATTTCCTCCCTGGGGTTGGTGCTGGTAAAAGGCCTGGTACGGGATCTGCACCATGTGGAGATCTCCGGAATCACCTACATCTGGTTCAAGCTGGACTGAAGAAACATCACAGGCCGGATTGTCCGGCCGCAAAGGATACGGGGATCCGTTACATGCAGCGCTCAATAACACAGACAGCCATCATCGGTGCCGGGGCATTGGGGGCAACCTACGGCAGCCTGCTCTTTGCCATGGACCCGGCCGCGGTCTGTTTCATCGCTTCAGGAGAACGGGCTGAACGGCTGCGCCGGGATGGTGTTACGGTCAACGGCACAACCTCCCGCATCACGGTGGTGCAGCCGGAAGAGGCACGCCCCGTTGATCTCCTGATCGTGGCGGTCAAGCATCACCAGCTTGATCAGGCTATTGCTGAGATGAAACAGGCTGTTGGGCCTGCCACCACTATCCTTTCCGTCATGAACGGAATCGACAGCGAAGAGCGTATCGGTGCGGTCTATGGCATGGACAAGCTGCTATATGGTCTGACCCTGGGGATTGATGCGGTCAGGGAGCAGAACGTTGTGACCTACAGTAGCCTGGGGCGGGTACTTTTCGGGGAAAAACGGAACAGCAGACTGACGGAGCGGGTCATACAGGTCCGGGATCTCTTCAGCAGGGCGGCAATAGCCCATGAGATTCCGCCGGATATGCTGCGCAGCCTCTGGTTCAAATATATGATCAACGTGGGGGTGAACCAGGTCTCTGCTGTAATGGGTTTAACCTACGGCGCTATCCGTGCCTCAAGTGAGGCAAAGCAACTGATGGAGGCAGCCATGCGTGAGGTGATCAGCCTTGCCCAAGCGATGCAGATAGATCTTGCTGAACAGGATATTGCGGCGTGGTACAGGGTTCTTGCCACACTGGGGGCCTCAAGCAAGACCTCCATGCTGCAGGATGTGGAGGCCGGTCGCAAGACCGAGCTGGAGATGCTGGCCGGAACTGCGATTACTCTGGGGAAGCAGCACGGTATCCCAACGCCGGTGAACCAACGCCTCTTTGATGAGCTACAGCGGATTGAGGAGAGCGACCTGAAGCATTCCCCGATGATGTAAAGCGGTCTGATTGAGAGGGATGCTTACGGATTACAGTTGTTTGAATACTATGGCTACATTTTTGCGCGAAAGGATATCCCATGGCTAAAAGGAAATCTGCCGGTGGTGGTATTGCGATTGTAGGACTTATCATTATAGCTTTACTGGCAAAATACTGGTATTTAGTCGTTGCTGGTGGCGTCGTTGTCTTGGCGGCTTGGGGCATTGCAAAAATAATCCAAAATCAGTCAACGCCTAAAACATCTGTGAAAAGGTCTGAAGCCAGAAACGAGATCGTCTCAGGGAAAGTGATTGAGACTCCTAGACAAAATGCTAAATGTGCATTTTGTAATACCGTCGGTTTGCATCCGATTCTTAAAATTACTGAAAAAACAATTGATTGCAAGTGCTTCGCCTGCGGTAAAAACTTCTTTGTATTTAAAACAGATAGTAATCAAATCAATACAAACAACCAGTCTGTCATGGTACCAGACATTTCAAGGTATGAACCAATTCAAAGAAATTCTGTAACTACTGAAAACCAGCCATCCCCTAAAACGCCAGAGCCCCCTCCTGAAACGAAAAATTTAACAGTTCCTACCGTATTTACAGAGGCACCTAAACAAAATGCAAAATGTGCATTTTGTAATGCCGTCGGCTTGCATCAGATTCTTAAAATCACTGAAAAAACAATCGATTGCAAGTGCTTTGTCTGCGGCAAAAACTTCTTTATCTTCAAAACAGATAGTGGTCGAATCTTCACCGATTCTCCAGATCCAAGTCGTACCGTTTCTTCTGAGACAATTTGGGTGCCTTATGGAAGAACGTTTCAACATGCAGGATATACTATTCCCGGTGGACTCATTTATTGGGGTACTGGTTTGAAATCGATTCAGGGGTGGGGCGAAGAGCCAGCTCTGATTGACCCCACTCTCCCTGTTGACAGTACCCATCCTGACAGGGAAGGCTTGAATATGAGTTATTGGCCTTCTTATTCACAGATTTCACCGGCATCACGTGCTGGTTTTCTTGAATGGCTTTCCAGTGGACGGAACGATCCAAAAATCTGTATTGGTTATGTATTTATCTATTTCTATGGTCTGGAAAGACGCGCCTTGGCTGATGCTAAAGAGTCCGTTGCTGCGCGTAATGATCTGCCTGTAATTATGGAGGAAGTGAAACGGCTTCTGTCCATATACGGGGGCAATAATTCTTTTAAGGGGTATGCCAGCAGGTTTATGGATCTCTTGCAGGTCTTACAAACTTCCGTGCCACTCTATCGTGCCTCCCCGCAGATTGAGTATGTTCCCTGGGAGATCCCATTGACCCTCAAGGTTGCTCTTGGCCAAATAGCACGTGACGGCATCCCCCTGCCAGCTGAATGGGCACTGGCATGGGCGGCGAATGATCCGTCAATGCCTCGCAGAATGCCGCTCCAACGTTGTCCTGAGGAATTCGGTGAGCTGTTTAAAATACGCTATGTTAATACATTCGGCGAAGGTCTTAAGCTGAAAGTGAACAAGACTTTCATCAAGGCTGGTTATCGTCCGGCAAGCTCTTCATTTGGCGGCTATGTTGAAACTTCAGTGTCTGACCTCCCGGACATTACTCGTCTTACCGGCCCATCTTCAAAAATAAGTGACATTGTAACCATCTGCACTGACGAACTTGAAGGGTACAGCCGCTATCTTGGTAGGAATCCTGATGGTAGAAGTTCGATAGAAGCAACCTCATATCTCCCCCACCAGCTTTTAAATAAATATGCGGGCAAAGAATTTCAAAATCTTTACCGTTGGCTGGCTGGAACATTTTTTTCGGATGTTCCTTTGCCAGTATCCTTCTCCACTCTACTGGAGCAGATACCATCAATCAAGCCGGATGGCTTCGGCAAGAAAGAGGCAACAGCCGTTGCCAGTCTGCTTGGCAAGGTAAATGTCGGCATCGAGCCGGACCCTCGATTTGTCAATTTTATCCCGAAACCAGAACAGCAGGTTGTTCTCTTTAGGATCAGCGATAATGCTCCAAATTCGTCCTCAGCAGAATACTCTGCTGCAACCGTGGTGTTACATCTCGCTTCTGCTGTAGCTGCTGCAGATGGAACGGTGGATGTAAATGAAGAACGTCATCTTCTGGAACATCTTGAATCGTGGCTTCATTTGTCAGCTGACGAAAAGTCACGGTTACAGGCACATACCCAGTGGCTTCTGTCTTCTTTTCCCGGCATGAATGGCGTCAAAAAACGAATAGAGTTGCTTAAACAGGATCAGCGGGAGTCGCTAGGGCGATTCCTTGTCGGTGTTGCACAGTCTGACGGTTACATTGATCCGGCTGAACTGAAAATGCTTACGAAGATTTATGAAATGCTTGGATTGGATACTCAGAGTCTCTATAGCCATGCCCATGCCGCCGCCGTTGGGCCGGTCACTGTTCAGGCAGCTGATTTTACAAAGCCACAAGGATACGTCATCCCCTCGCCACCGCAAAAAGCAGTTGAGGGAATCTCTTTGGATATGGACAGCATCAGGGCAAAACTTGCGGAAACTGTCGCAGTTTCTGACATGCTAAAAAATATTTTTACTGAAGAGAGTTTGACGCAGCCACCGGCGACTGCTTCTAGGTCGATTGTTTCAGATGTTACCATTGCCGGGCTTGATACAGAATCATTTGCATTCATGCAGGTACTGGCCTCTAAGTTGGTTTGGGCGCGAGATGAGTTGGAAAAGCTGGCTGCTGACTACAACCTGATGTTGGATGGTACTCTTGATAGTATCAATGATGCTTCTTTTGACCATTTTGGCGGACCGTTTTTTGAAGGTGACGACCCCATTGAAATTGATCCTGAGATGGTGAATAGATTGGAAGGTATTGGGGCTGTCTAATGTCTTGAATACACATAAATCTCTCATTGACTCTGCACCAACCAATGGAAGGAACTGAAACCGTGCAAATCCAACCGGCACTTTTTGAAACCCATCAGATCCGTCGCATCTATGATGAGGAAACCGAAATCTGGTGGTTTTCGGTGGTGGATATTATTCAGGTGCTGACTCAGCAATCTGATTATCAAACTGCCCGAAAGTATTGGAATAAGCTAAAAGAGAGGCTTGGTAAGGAAGGCAGTCAACTGGTGACAAATTGTCACCAGTTGAAAATGACTGCTGAGGACGGAAAACAACGTCTTACAGATGTCGCTACCGCCGAAACCTTGTTGCGTCTGGTGCAGTCTGTCCCTAGCCCAAAAGCTGAGCCGATCAAGCTCTGGTTGGCCAAGGTCGGTTACGAGCGTATGCAGGAGCTGGCTGATCCAGCATTGTCTTTGAACCGCGCCCGTGAAACCTGGCAGAAGCACGGGCGCAGTGAAAAGTGGATTCAACAGCGTATGACCGGTCAGGAAACACGTAACAAGCTGACTGATTACTGGGCAAACCATGACATCAAGAAGGGTGAGGAGTTTGCGATTCTTACCAACATCATTCATCAGGAGTGGTCAGGGGTGAGTGTGAAAGACCACAAAGAGATGAAAGGCTTGCAGAGTCAGAATCTGCGCGACCACATGAACGAAGCTGAATTGATTTTTACTGCGTTGGCGGAATTATCAACCCGCCAGATCGCTGAAACAGATGACGCAACCGGTCTGGTTGAAAACAAGGTAGCGGCCACAAAGGGTGGGGCAATTGCCAAGCAGGCACGTAAGGCTCTGGAGGCTAAGACCGGCAAAAGTGTGGTGACGGGTGATAACTTTCTACCGTCTGGCAAAACATCGCGCAGCAAGAAGGTAAAGTAAGTTATGGGGCGGCTGACGCCTCGATACCGAATAAATATTGCTAAGGAGATAACGGCATGACTACCCCAATCCGTCCCAAAGACCGGGATGCTGTCATTCAATCATTACGTGCGGGTGTGGTACCCCGTACCGGCCAGCACCTTATCCAGGTTGGGCGGGTAAATGAGATTGCTGCCCTTATTAAAGACATTGAACGGATCGCAGATAATGGTTCTGGTATCCGTTTTGTCATCGGAGAATACGGCTCAGGCAAGACGTTCTTTCTGAATCTTATCAGGGCAATTGCCCTTGAGAAACGGCTGGTTACTGCCCATGCAGACTTGAACCCTGACAGACGTCTTCACGCTACCGGTGGGCAGGCGCGCTCACTGTATGCGGAGATGATGCGCAATATTTCAACCCGTTCAAAGCCGGACGGTGGAGCAATGCAATCTATTGTGGAACGGTTTGTTACGGAGGCGCTTAAAGAGTCTAAGGCCACCGGTAAAAATGCAGAGGCCGTTATTCATGAAAAACTGGAGTTTCTTTCTGAAATGGTGGGAGGCTATGATTTCGCCCATGTTATCGCCGCATACTGGAAAGGACACGACGCAGGGAACGAGCAGTTAAAAGCGGATGCAATCCGTTGGCTTCGTGCAGAGTTCACTACTAAAACCGATGCTCGTAATGCACTTGGCGTGCGGACCATCATTGATGACGGTACTTTTTATGACCACCTAAAGTTGATGTCTAGGTTTGTTAGGCTTGCCGGATTTGAGGGGATGCTGATCTGTCTGGATGAACTGGTCAACCTGTATAAATTATCGAATGTTCAAGCCCGAAATTCAAACTATGAGCAGATTTTGCGGATACTGAACGATTCCTTGCAGGGTACTGCTGTTGGGCTTGGTTTTATCATGGGCGGGACACCAGACTTTCTTATGGATACGCGACGGGGGCTTTACAGCTATTCGGCGCTTCAATCCCGTCTTGCTGAAAATACCTTTGCCGTTAAAGGATTGGTAGATTACAGCGGACCTGTTTTGCGTTTGAGCAATTTGAGCCCTGAAGATTTCTATATCCTGCTGGGAAAAATCAGGCATGTCTTTGCCTATGGAAAAACCGACGACTACCTTATTCCTGATGAAGTCCTCAAAGCCTTTATGGAGCATTGCTCCAAAAAAATCGGAGATGCCTATTTCAGGACTCCGCGCAATACAATTACCAGTTTTGTCAACCTCCTTTCTGTTCTGGAGCAAAACCGTCAAATAACGTGGCAGGATATTCTTGGAACAGTGGATATCAGGCCGGATGTCAATCCTGATTTGGACTTTACTCCTGAAGAGACGGTAGCTGCCAGTTCACAGGCGTCTCTGATAATGCCTGCTGATGACGAGGATAGTCTTGCATCCTTCAAACTCTGAGGAATCACAAGCTTTTTTTCTGCTCGATGAAAAGATCCGTCGATGGGTTTGGGAGCAGGGATGGACGGTCTTGCGGGATGCACAGGAACGGGCAGTTGCCCCGATTCTTGCCGGTGATACTGATGTAATTATTGCGGCGGCAACGGCAGCAGGTAAAACTGAAGCCGCGTTTCTCCCCATCTGCTCAAAACTACTGTCAAAGGAAAACCAGAATTCCTGTGTTGTCTACCTTAGTCCTCTGAAGGCGCTTATTAATGATCAATTTTCCCGAATGGAACAGTTGTGCGAGCGCCTGGATATCGCCGTGCATCCATGGCATGGCGATATCTCTGGTAGCAAAAAAAGCAGATTTCTTAAGAAGCCAAACGGTATTCTCCTGATTACCCCTGAATCTGTCGAATCACTCTTCGTTAATCATGGTAACGCCATTCCCCAGCTTTTTGAAAATCTTCTGTACATTGTTGTCGATGAACTTCATTCCTTCATTGGTTCTGAGCGGGGCCAGCAGTTACAATCGCTGCTTCATCGGATTGAATGTGCTATCAAGCGGAAAGTCCCGCGCATTGGATTGAGCGCAACCATTGGCGATATGCAACTTGCATCACAATTTTTGAGACCTGATGGCATTAGTGAGACAGAAATGATTGTTTCAACGACCACTGGTCAGGAACTTCAGTTGCTTCTGAAGGGATATCTTCAGAAGCAACCGCCCTTGGTGCTGGCAGGAGAGGCCGAAGCAGACCTACAGCCGGATGGTAGTTTGCTTGATATAGGTGACAATCTTTTTAAAACTCTGCGCGGAAGCAGCAATCTGATTTTTGCCAATAGTCGAAATCGAGTGGAGTTCTTTGCCGACCTACTGCGGAAACGGTGTGTGGAACAGCAACTACCAAATGAATTTTGGCCACATCATGGCAGCCTCTCAAAAGAACTGCGTGAAGATGCGGAAGCGGCAATTAAGGATAAGTCTCGCCCGGTCAGTATTGTTTGTACCTCTACTTTGGAAATGGGAATAGATATCGGTTCTGTGGCAAGCATTGCTCAGGTGGGTGTGCCACCCTCCGTTGCAAGTATGCGTCAGCGTCTTGGTCGTTCTGGAAGAAGGGATGGCGACCCGGCTGTTCTAAGGATGTATATTCAGGAGGATGCATTAACAGAAAAATCTGACCTTGCTGACTGTCTTCGTGCCGGTCTGGTACAGACCGTTGCCATGGTCAGGCTCTTGCTGGAAAAATGGTATGAACCACCTCCTGCTGGTGGCCTGCATTTGTCAACTCTTGTTCAGCAGATGCTGTCATTGATTGCCCAGTGTGGCGGGGTTACTGCTGTGCAGGCGTACAATGTCCTGTGTAAAAACGGTCCCTTTTCACTTGTTGGTCAGCAGATGTTTACTACATTTTTGAGAAACTTAGGTGAACAGCGTCTTATCATGCAGGCAAGCGATGGTTTGCTCCTTCATGGACAGATCGGAGAACGAATCGTTAATCACTATTCGTTTTATACTGCATTCTCAACTGTAGAGGAGTACCGCTTGGTGTCTGGCGACAGGACGCTTGGTACACTTCCGATTGATCGGCCTGTTACCGAGGGTTCTTTGCTGATCTTTGGAGGCAGAAGATGGCTTGTTGAAGAAGTGGATTCAGCCAAGAAGGTCATTGTATTGAAGCCATCAAAAGGCGGGGTACCTCCAGTTTTTGGCGGGCAGGCCGGATGGGTTCATGATCGGATCAGGCAGGAAATGTTTGTTGTTTACTCAGAAAGCCACGTCCCGACTTTTCTTGATGCCAAGGCAAAGATGCTTTTGGCGGAAGCACGGGTAAACTTCAGACGTTTCAATCTGGAGAGTAAGAGGATAGTGACGCAAGGCAGCACAGCGCATCTTTTCTGCTGGATGGGCGACAGGGTGCTGGACACCCTGGCGGCCATGCTCAGGTCAAAGGGGATTAAGGCCACAAATGAAGGGATTGCAATTGCTGTGTTCAATGCATCACCGGTTGAAATTCAAGACGCTTTGCGGGTTTTGCTAGCGGAAGGGAAACCTGATACTTACGAGCTGGCAAGATCAGTAGAAAACAAGGTGTGCCAAAAATACGATTTATTCTTGTCTGATGACTTACTTAGTAGAGATTATGCCGCTTCAAAGCTTGATGCCGAAGGTGCGTATAACGCCTTGAAAAATATGCTGAATTAGGAGTGTGTAGAGAAGTTTGGTTGCCAACTTCTATGGAAACACAAGACGGATTTAGGTAATGAAAAGTCAATAATCCTGTGCCTTAATTAATCCTGCCGTTCTCGATATATTACGTTGTTTTTAGGATGATTTAGTCCGATTTTAAAGGGGTTTCATAATGAGGCAGTCGTTCGTAACAAACGGTGTCTGTAATCTGTTGATGCTTTCTGCCCTTGCCAGCCCGGCCACGGCCGGTCAGGGGGTAAAACAGTATGACCTGAAGGAGTTTTTCGGTAAGCCGGAGCGCTCTGTTTTCCGTCTTTCCGAAGACGGAAAGACCCTCGGGTTCATGCAACCCTATGAACGACGCAAAAACCTGTATGTGGTCTCCCTGCCGTCGGACGGCAAGGCACCTGACTTTGCCGCGGCAAAACGGCTTACGTCTGAAACCGAGCGGGATATTGCCGGTTTTTTCTGGAAGGGCAGTGATACCATTCTTTACGTCAAAGATTTTGGGGGAGATGAAAACTACCATCTGCTGGCCGTTGATCTGAAAAGCGGCAAGGTCAGGGATCTTACCCCTTTCCCCAGGATCCGCGCCTCGATTGTGGATGACCTGCTGGATGACCCTGAGCATGTTTTGATGCAGCACAACAAGCGGGATCCGCAGTTTTTTGACGTGTACCGGGTGAACATCAGGACCGGCGCTGCTCAGTTGGTGGCGGAGAACCCCGGAAATATCACCGGCTGGATCACGGACCATGCAGGCCGCGTCCGGATGGCCTCAACATCCGACGGTGTCAATACCAGTCTGCTGTACCGGGCAACTGAAACGGAACCGTTCAAGACCATTCTGACCACTGACTTCCGTACCACGGTCTCACCACTGTTTTTCACCTTTGACAACAGGTCGCTGTATGCCCTTTCAAACCGCGGCCGGGACAAGACCGCGCTGGTGCTGCTTGATCCAAGCAACGGCACGGAATCACAGCCTCTTTTTGAACATCCGGAGGTTGATCTGGACGGGGTCTCGTACTCTCACAAACGTAAACTGCTTACACAGGTCAGCTTTACGACCTGGAAGAGCCAGCAGCATTTCTTCGATGCCGAAACCAAGGCGATCTACGCCGGACTTCAGGAAAAACTGCCCGGTTATGAGATCGCACTGCAAAGTGAGAACCGCGCTGAAGATACCTTCATTGTGGCGGCCTACAATGACCGCACCCAGGGTGCCCGCTATGTCTATTACGCCAAGACCGGCACCCTGACCCCTTTGGGTGAGATCAATCCCCGCATCAACCCGGCTGATATGGCCGCTATGAAGCCGGTAAGCTATAAAAGCAGAGATGGCCTGACCATTCATGGTTACCTGACGTTACCGGTCAACAGTGCCGCAAAGAACCTGCCGGTTATCGTCAATCCCCATGGCGGGCCGTGGGTGCGGGATGCCTGGGGCTATAATCCGGAAATCCAGTTCCTGGCCAACCGTGGTTTTGCGGTCTTCCAGATGAACTATCGCGGTTCAACCGGCTACGGTCGGGCCTTCTGGGAAAAGAGCTTCAAGCAGTGGGGCAGGCGCATGCAGGATGATATTACGGACGGGGTTGCCTGGCTGATCAAGGAGGGGATTGCCGATCCCGAACGGATCGGGATCTATGGCGGCAGCTACGGCGGTTATGCTACCCTGGCCGGGGTGACCTTTACCCCGGATCTGTACGCCGCTGCGGTTGACTATGTCGGTGTGGCCAACCTGTTTACCTTTATGCAGACCATTCCTCCCTACTGGAAACCGTATCTGGCCATGATGTATGAGATGGTGGGGGACCCCCAAAAGGACAAGGACGCTCTTACGGCAAGCTCTCCGGTCTTTCATGCCGACAGGATCAAAACGCCGCTGTTCATTGCCCAGGGGGCCAATGACCCCCGGGTGAACAAGGATGAGTCTGATCAGATGGTGGCCGCCCTTAAAAAACGTGGTGTTGACGTGCAGTACATGGTGAAGGACAACGAAGGACACGGCTTCCATAATGAGGAAAATCAGTTTGAGTTTTACGGGGCCATGGAGGCGTTTTTCAGAAAGCACCTGCTCAAGGACAATTCGTCAAAAAAATAATCCGATTCAGGCTGGAGTCTTCCTATGCAGCAGACCACCATAGATGGTATCACCCTTTCGCTGGCCGGACCGGTTGAGCTTGCGCTGAACTGGATCGGGCAGGACGAGCTGTTACGCCAGCTGCTGGCAGCCTGGATGGTGCTTGAGGCCCGTGACATCCCGTTTAATCCCCGCCTGATCGGCAAGCCCGGGGTAGGCAAGACAACTCTGGCCTATGCAGCGGCCAGGCGTCTGAACAGGACGGTCTATCTGTTTCAGGCCACCATGGATACCAGGCCGGAAGACCTGATTGTGACACCGGTGATCGGGCCGGGCGGTACCATTCAGTACGTGGGCTCGTCACTGGTGTCTGCCATGGTAAACGGCGGGGTGCTGATCCTGGATGAAGGTAACCGGATGAGCGAGAAATCCTGGGCCTCCCTGGCTCCCCTGCTGGATGACCGCCGCTATGTCGAGTCGGTGATTACCGGGCTCAGAATCCCGGCGCATCGCGATTTCAGGATTGTGGTGACCATGAACGAGGACGCCTCGACCTTTGAGATCCCCGAGTATATCCATTCCCGCCTGCAGCCCCAGATCTATATTGATTTTCCCGAGGCGGACGAAGAACTGCTGATCCTGAAGGAGAACCTGCCTTTTGCAGAACCGGAGATCCTGCGTTACGTGGTTGATTTTCTCCAGCAGGCCCATGCCAGGGATGAGCGCTATTCGGTACGGGACGGCATCAATATCGCCCGCTACGCCCTGAAGATGTCTGCCGTCAACAACAGCGCCCCCCGTGAGATGCTGGCAACAGCCGTTGAACGTATCCTGGGGGACGAGGCGCTTCCGTACCTCTCCTGACCATGCCGCGACGACTCTTTCTTCTCCACTTTGGTCCTGTGTACGGGCTGCCGGTGCTGCACTACCGGATGGAGTTTGCCCATCTGGTTCGCCAGGCCGTGCAGCAGATCCGTCCTGATGCCATTGCCATTGAACTGCCGCCAACCCTTGCAGCCCCCTTCCGTCGAGCCCTGGAGCGACTGCCCCAGATCAGTTTGGTCAGCTATCCGGTCAGAGAGGCTGATGGCCGTGAGTCATCAGTCCATCTGCTTGTTGAACCTGCCGATCCCCTGGTCGAGGCCGGGCGGCTGGCCCTGGAACTGGGGATACCGCTGCATTGTGTTGATCCGGATATTGACCGCTATCCGCGCCACCGTGAAGCGCTGCCTGACTCCTACAGCATTGCCCGCATAGGACTGGCTGCCTATTATCAGGCCTTCTGTGAGGCAACAGCAGCAGAGACCCCCTGCCATGCCGACCGCCGCCGTGAACAGGGTATGGCCTATGCCCTGCAGCAGCTCGGGCAGGAACATCAGCGGATTCTGTTTGTCTGCGGTATGGCCCACCTGCAGCGGGTGGCAGAGCTGTATGAACAGCCCCAGGCAGACCCTGTGGCACGGAAGCAGCGGGAAGGGATCACCCTCTGGAACCTGCATCCTGATTGCTGCGGTGAGGTACTGGCCGAATTCCCCTTTCTGTCAGCTGTCTATGAATACCGGAGACACGGGCTGCCGGATCTGCCGCTTGAACGAGGTAACGGCCTGCGTAAAAAGTTCCATGCGCTGGAACTGGTCAGCGGCGGCAGGCAGGAACTGCCGGAGGCAGAGCTGATGGATGCCGCCATCCGGCGTTCGGCCCACCAGCTTGGGGCAGCAGGCCGCTTTCCCGACCGGCAGCGGATTATCTATCACCTGTTCAGCGAAGCGGCCCGCCATTACAGGCAGGAGACCGGCGAACCGGTGCATATCTGGCAGAAACGGGCCTTCTTCCGCTTTGCCCGCAACTACGCCCTGCTGGACAAGATGCTGCTGCCGGATCTGTTCCAGTTGCTGGCGGCTGCCCGAGGCTGTCTGGATGACAACTTTGCCTATGCCTTCTGCCGTCTGGCCGTAAGCTACCCCTGGCAGCAGGAGGGCAGCGACCTGCCTGACCGCAGCATCTCGGCGGAAGAACTGTGGGGGGGGCAGCGCCAGATCAGATTCCGTCCGCGTCAGCAACGTAAAAAAGGACTTTCCGGCCTGCGCTTGATGCAGCGTAAGCGGGAGAAGCGGCCCGGAGAATGGCTGGAGGGGTTTGACAATCCTTCGATCTGTTCCTACCCCCCTGAAGATCTTGCCATTGAAAACTTCGGTAACTTTCTCAAACAAAAGGGGAGCATGCAGCTGTCGGAGGAACAGTCCCGCAGTGAAAAGTTCTCCACCTCGCTGCTTGACGGCATTGACATGCGTGAGACCTTGCGGAACATGCATGAAGGGGCTGTCTACGTACGGCAGCAGGTCAGGGCCAAGGGGGGCGTCGGCAGTGTGGTCATGATCTTCAGTGAAGGCAGACGTGGCGAGTACCCCTACCAGACCACCTGGCTCGGTGAACATGATCAGGAGTCGGATATGGCCTTCTATGCCACCGATCCGGCAGCAAATGTGGTAGGGCCGGGGATCTGTCGCTGTGAATACGGCGGCTTCATGCTCTCCTATCCTCCCCGTCGCCTGCGGGAAGTCTGGAGCGACCCTGACTACCGTTTTGCCGACAGCAGGGCCGAGGTACTGCTGCTGGCTGCGCTGGATTACTCAACGGAACGGAATGTGGTCTATGTCGCGGCAAAGCCGCCACGCAGCATCTTTAAACAGCATGCCGCCAGGATCGGCCGGGCCATTGTCTATATCCCGCTGGGGTCGCTCTCGCCGGTGCGGCTGAAGCAGTTGCGGGTGCTGCATGTGCTTTCCGGGCATGATAAACGGGCCTTTGCCAAAGAGTACATCTGGTAGGGTCACTGTTGTTTTCCATCTTATCCTGAGGTGTCCCATGAGTCATCAACCACAGCCACCACACCATTTCCGCGGCCGCTGGTCAAACCGGCTGGGCTTTATCATGGCTGCGGCCGGTTCTGCCGTCGGCCTGGGCAACATCTGGAAGTTCCCCTATATCACCGGCATGCACGGCGGCGGCGCCTTTGTCCTGTTCTACCTGTTCTGCATCCTGAGCATCGGTGTTCCGCTGATGGTGGCCGAGATGGTCATCGGCCGGCATACCCGTAAAGACCCGGTGGGGGCCTTTAAACGGCTGAAAGGTGGTGGCTGGACAGTGGTGGGCTGGATGGGGGTGGTTGCTGCGTTTTCGATTCTATCCTACTATGGCGTGGTGGCCGGTTGGGCCGTGGACTACCTCTGGCTGGCGCTTAAAGGAACCTTCACACAGCAGCATGCCGATCAGGTGCCGCAGCTTTTTGGCCGTCTGCTGGCAAGCGATTTCAGTCAGCTGTTTTGGCAGGCCCTGTTTGTCGCTGCCAACGTACTGATCGTGATCGGCGGCGTCAAGAGCGGCCTGGAGCGGGCCAACAGGGTCATGATGCCGGTCCTGTTTCTGATCCTGGTGGCCCTGGCCGCCCATGGCCTCTTTTCAGCGGGCGGTGCCAGGGCGTTCCGGTTTCTGTTTGCAGCAGACTGGTCCAGGCTGGATCCGCCTGCCATGCTGGAGGCGCTGGGCCACGCCTTTTTCAGTCTCAGTCTGGCCATGGGGGCGATGCTAACCTACGGCAGCTATGCAGATGAAGAGATCAGTATTCCCAAGGTGGCCATTACGGTCTCCTGTATGGATACCCTGGTGGCGCTGCTGTCCGGCCTGGCCATCTTTCCGATCGTGTTCAGCTACGGCATGGCCCCTGCGGCAGGGCCCGGCCTGGTGTTCAAAACCCTGCCGATCCTGTTCAGCCAGATGCCGGGCGGTACCCTGATTGCCATTCTGTTCTTCCTGCTGCTGGTGTTTGCCGCGCTTACTTCGGGCATTTCATTGCTGGAGGTGGTGGTGGCTTACTACTGTGATGAGCAGAAATGGGACCGTACCAAGGCAACGCTGCTGATGGGGCTGGCTATTTTTGCACTGGGCGTCCCCTCGGCACTCTCGAATAATCTGCTCAAGGATTGGCATATCATCGGTGATCGCAATTTTCTGGATTCCATTGATTTTCTGGCAAGCAACTATCTGCTGCCGCTGGGAGGGCTGCTGATTACGCTGTTCGCCGGCTGGGTGATGATCCCCAGAATCGGGAGGGATGAGCTTTTGAAGGGTGGGGGAAGCCGGGCATTCTACCAAGTCTGGTATCTTCTGATCCGCTATGTTTCACCGGTGTTGGTGGCGTTGGTGCTGCTGAACAAGGTCGGTCTGTTTTGATATACCGAGTGTATGGCGCCTCCCCTCAAAAGAGGAGCTGTGGTCTGCTGCATAAAAGAAAAGCCCCGTCGAAACGGGGCTTTTTAGTTACATCAAGAGCAGTGGGTTACTTTTTCTTTGCTGCCTTGATCTTCAGATCTTTCAGCCCCTTGCCGGGTGAGAACTTTGCCGATGTCTTGGCTGCGATCTTGATCTCCTTGCCGGTCTGGGGGTTGCGGCCGGTGCGGGCCTTGCGGGAGATGGTACTGAATGTGCCAAATCCTACCAGTGTTACCTTGTCGCCTGCTTTCAGAGCTGCTTCAGTAGCAGCGGTGAAGGCGGCCAGTGCCTTTTCGGCCTGTGCCTTGGTGATGCCTGCGTCGGTTGCCATCTTTGCAACGAGATCTGCCTTCTTCATCTGGGTACCCCCTTGGTTGGATACGGGACAGGACGTCTCCTGCACCGGTTACTGCTTGGTAGAGCATGATAACACCAGTTTTTTAGTCTGCAAGCGCCCAACCTGCATTTTTTTTACAAACGGCTTAAAAAAATCAGTCTGCAGCCGGTGTCAGGCCTTTCAGTCGGCGTTTCTGTGCCCTGGTTCGCCCAAGAAATGGTTGACACTGTTTCAGGCTGGCAGTAAGTATGAAAGGCAACGGCGGCCATGGGCCGCCTCTTTTTTCAGATATTTTTGCAGGAGGTGTCAGATGCAGATCGAAGTACTTCCCTTGGCCCCTGAGCAGATGAAGCAGAAGGTGGCTGATGAGACACAACTTGGCTTTGGCAAGCTGTTTACCGACCGGATGCTGCTGGTCGAGTGGACCGCTGACAAAGGCTGGCATAATGCCCGGATCAAACCGTACGAGCCGTTCATGCTGGACCCGGCCACAACGGTGCTGCACTATGCCCAGGAGATCTTTGAGGGGCTCAAGGCCTATAAATGGGATGATGGCCGGATCGCCCTGTTCCGTCCCGAGATGAACGCCCGGCGCTTCAATCAGTCCGCCAGCCGGATGTGCATGCCGGAAGTGCCTGAAGAGCTGTTTCTGGACGGCATCGACAAGCTGGTTGAGCTGGAAAAGGACTGGATCCCCTCCGCACCCGGCACTGCGATGTATATCCGGCCGGCCATGATAGCGGTTGATCCCTATCTTGGAGTCAAGCCCGGCGACCACTATTACTTCTTTGTTATCCTTTCTCCGGTGGGGGCCTACTATGCAGCCGGCTTCAACCCGGTCAGCATCCTGGTGGAGGACAAATACGTCCGTTCCGTGGCAGGCGGCACCGGTGATGCCAAGACCGGCGGCAATTACGCCTCTTCCCTCAAGGCCGGCCTGGAAGCCAAGAAGAAGGGCTATGATCAGGTACTCTGGCTGGATGGCAAGGAGCGTCGCTACATTGAAGAGGTCGGGGCCATGAACATGTTCTTTGCCTACGGCAACCATATTGTTACCGCCCCCCTGACCGGTTCGATCCTGTCCGGCATTACCCGTGAATCGGTGCTGCGGCTTGCGATTGAACTGGGCTGCACGGTTGAGGAGCGGCTGATTGATGTGGATGAGCTGTTTGCAGACCTGCGCAGCGGCAAGGTGACCGAGGCCTTTGGCAGCGGCACTGCAGCCGTGGTGACCCCGGTAGGCAAGCTCGGTTACAAGGACGAGGCACTGCAGGTTGGCGACGGCGGCGTTGGTGCGATTACCCAGAAGCTGTACGACGCCCTGACCAGTATCCAGACCGGCAAGCTGGAGGACCGTTATGGCTGGATCAGGATTGTAGACGCGGCCTAGCCGTTGTTGTGCCGTGATATGACCTTCAAAGGGGCATGAACCTATGGTTTTTGCCCCTTTTCGTATCAGGAGACGCCATGGAGACTGCTGAGCTTCAGATCAAGACAGGACAGAAAAATGTGATGCTGCCGATCAGCGGACTGCTGGCTGATCTGGTACAACAGCGTGGTTGGCAGGATGGCATCCTGACGGTCTTTGTGCCCCACACCACCGCCGGGGTCACCATCAACGAGAATGCCGATCCGGATGTGGCCCGTGACATGACCTGGTTCATGCAGCAGCTGGTGCCACATGTTTCCGGTTTCCGTCATGCAGAAGGCAATTCAGTCGCCCATATCAAGGCCAGTCTGTTCGGTTCTTCGGTGCAGGTGATTGTCAGGGCAGGACGGCTCTGGCTGGGAACCTGGCAGGGGGTCTATTTTTGCGAGTTTGATGGGCCACGCCAACGCCAGATCAGGCTGGCATTTTCCTGATCACATGAATCGGGAATTGTGTTAGAATTTACTCATGGAAACTATGAAACAGGAAGGGGGCCTGTGCCATGTTAAAAAGAATCGTGCAATTGGCCTTTATGATTATAGCCGTAAGTTTGGGAGTACAGGCGTTTGCTGCCGGTGACTACCGCGGAGATGAACGCTGCCCGCGGCCAACGGACTGGAGCAACTATTCTGAACCGTACGATCCGCTGGAACATCCCCGTGACTATCCCACCTTTGACAAGGCCGACCGGCCCGGCTGGTCGTGCTCGTACCAGCGTGAAGACGGCGTGGTCGTGCAGTACGGTGATAGCCGTACACCCCAGCAGCAATGGCTGGATATGTACGGCGGCGGGAACGGCGATCAGCAGTAAATGCGGTGCTGGACGTTGTGCGGAGCGGTAAAGGCGGATCAGAATTTGACCCTGACCCCCAAAGTGCCGGCATTGATGTCGTAGAGCGGGGTGCCGTCCCCCCTGTGGAGTGAATAGACCCGGTACTGCAGGTACAGCTCGGTGGCGGCCTTTTTAAACTCCTGTACCACTGCTGCCCCGACCGAACTGCCCCGGTCGCCCGATGAGGATCCGTTTTCGGAACGGGAAAAGTCGACCCCAAAGGCGGTGCTGCCCTGGCTGGTCAGGTTGGCCAGCCAGCCCAGTTTGGCGTAGTAGCTGAAGGCGTTCCGCTCGCTCTTTTTCTCCAGCATGCCGCTGGAGAGAGTCAGATTTAGACCGCTTGCAGTATGGAGCAGTGAACAGGAACCATCATACTGCAGACGGCTGTCCTCAAGACGTGGATTTGCCAGGCCAAAACTGGCTGCCCCCTGAAAACCGTACCCTTCTCCCCCCCAAAACAGCCCCAGATCCGAACGCTGGCCTGACACAAGTGAGCCGGCCAGATGAAAACCGTACAGGGTTGGGCTGTCGTAGCGCAGCCGGGATTTGACATTCAGGCCGTCGTAATCGGTAAAGACGTCTGACAGGGTTGTGCCGGTCAACTGACCGTCTTTGCTGCGGAACTTCAGCCCGCCGGCGATGTCGGCCACAGACGAATAGAGCACGATATCGGTTTTAGAGAGGTCGGAACCGGCGGTGAAGTAGGAGGCGGTGTAGCCCTTGCCCAGAGAAAGTTTGCCAAAGTGTTTGCTGGCCAGTGAGATGTCTGCCCAGCGGGCATTCACGTAGGTACCGGGCGCCTGGTTATCCTGCGAGACCTTTGAGGATTCATCTGCCGTAAAGGCCATTTCGAGCCGGGTGCCCAGGGTCAGCTCATTGCTGAGCTCAGCGGCCCCTGTCAGTCTGAAACGTGAGTTGGAGACGTTGTTGTCAACATGGTAGACGCTGGTTCCGCTGCCGTCCGATACAACATTGATGGCGCGGTTGATCTGACCGGAGAGGGTTAGCTTGATTCTGTCGTTACCCGGGGCAACAACTGCCGGGGGAGGTTGCCGGAAAGCCGGTTCCGGCTTGGTGAGCGCCACCGGGTCTGATGGTTGCTCTGCAGCCTTGTGCAACAGGTTGCTGACCTGCTGCTGCAGTTTCTGCAGCTGGTCTGCCTGCTGCCGGATTTGTTCGGCCTGCCCCTGGAGCTGTGCCGCCTGTTGCTGCAACACCTGCTGTTGCTGCCGGATGGTCTCCTGCAACTGCCGGAGCAAGCGGGTGTCGCTCTCTGCAGCCTGTGCCATGTTTGACCAGGTCAGTAATGCAGCTGCTGCACCAATCAGCATGGGAGCCCGCATCAGCTGAAGGCTCCAGGGGCAGAGTCGTGGGCGGGGGCAAGCGGCCTCAGCAGAGGAAAATAGTTCCGGTCAGCCTCCAGCAGGTGTTCATGCACCACCCTGATGGCCAGGAAGTCCACCAGTTCACCGGTTGAAATCTCCCGTTTGTCAGCAATCTGCCTCAAGCTGACGGCCTGTTCTTTCAGTTGACTATGCTGACGGACATGTTCTTCAAGCTCGCTATAGCCGATCCGTCTCAGCAAGGCCTCTTCGTTGTCAAAATGTGAGGTGACATGCTGCAACAGATCATCCAGAGCTGCGTTAAAACCTGCGGGATCACTTTTTTGTGAGGCTGCCTGTTCAAAGAGCTGGTTGGCCATCCGGAACAGCTGCTGGTGCTCTGCGTCAATACCCGGCTCACCACTAAGGTACTCCGCCTTCCAGGCCAGCCTGATGATTGAGCGGCTGGCGGCCGGCCCGGCCTGTGATCCGAGCGGCTGGCACAGTTCAACCGCATTGCGTCCCCTTTTTTTTGCGCGGTACATCGCCTCATCTGCAGCGCGGAGCAGGTCGCGTTGATTGTCGCCATCCTCAGGGTAGAGGGCAACGCCGATGCTGCAGGAAATATGCAGGGTTACTCCACTTGGCGTGCTAAAAGGACGGTTGAGGGTTGTACGTATCTTCTCAGCCACAGTGCGGGCATCCTGCAATGTGGCAATGTCCTGCAACACCACGGCAAACTCGTCGCCGCCAATCCGGGCAACCGTATCCGATTCCCGCACCGACTCGGTCATCCGCTGTGCAGCTGCCTGCAGCAGCCAGTCACCGGTATCATGGCCCAGCTCATCGTTGATCGGCTTGAACTGGTCAAGGTCGATGAAAAAGAGCGCCAGTTTGGAGCTGTTGCGCTGTGCAGACAGCAGGGCCCGATCAATCCGGTCGCTGAAGAGCGCCCGGTTGGGAAGGCTGGTCAGGTTGTCATAGCTGGCCAGATGCTGTATCTGCGCCTCAATCTGTTTGAGCTCACTGATGTCGACAATGATCCCCTCAAGGGCCTGTACGCTGCCTTCGGTGTCAAAGACCGGCACACCCTGCTCAAGTACCCATTTCTCTTTATTGTCGGCGGTCATGATCCGGTACTCAAGCCGTACCGGCCGGCGGTCCCGGACCGCCTGCTGCCAAGCCTCCCAGAGTTGGTCCCGGTATTCCGGAACAATCAGGTCGTTGAAGGAGAGGCGTTTGTTCTGCACCAGATCATCGCTGCAGTAGCCGGTCAGCATCAGACAGCCGTCGGAGAGGAACTCCATGGTCCAGTCACGGTCAAGCCGGCAGCGGTAGGCCATACCCGGCAGGTTTGCCAGCAGGACCGATTTGCTGCGCTCGCTTTCCTGCAGTGCGGCATTGATCCGTTTGAGGCGGAGATTCCAGTAGAGCGAAAGAGCGATCAGGGTTGCCAGAAGAGCGGCAATCCGCAGTATAAAGCCGTAGTCCATCGGCTTGACCACCGTAATGTTGACATGGCGGTTGACAATCTCTTCCCGCTCATGGGGGGTAATGGTGGCAATGCCCTTGTTGAGGATATCCCGCAGCATCGGCTCCGTCTTGAGCACACCGATCCGCAGGCGGTTGACATACTCGTCAGGGGCCTGGCCGGCGATCTTGAGGGTAAACCAGCCCCCCTTGCGGATGGTATAGGCCGAGAGGGTCAGGGAACGCAGGGTCAGGTCGGCGCGGCGTTCGTTGATCGCCTTAAATACCTCGGCCTCCGAGTTGCCGGTGTTCAGGATCTTCAGGTTGGGATAGTCGCGGCGGACCTTCTCCTCAATCGAGGTACCGCTGGGAACGGCGATGGTCCTGTCTTTCAGCAGGGCCGCGTCGGTGATGAACGGGTGCTCTTCGCGGGTGATGAAGACGTTGGGGTCGCTAAACAGCGGGTCGGTAAAGGTGAGCCACTGTTCACGTTTCGGTGACTGGTTCAGAAAGGGGAGCAGCAGCACCTTGCCGGCCTGGGAGAGGGTAACCGCCTCATCCCAGTCCTTGGCCTTGACATAACGGAAGCTGATGCCGAGCCGCCGTGCTATCAGCTCCAGCAGATCCGCCGCAATGCCGGTAAAATTGCCCTGGGCATCCATCTGTTCGTAGGGAATCCAGTCCGGGTCCGGGCAGACCGTGATCGGGCCGAGCTGGGCAAGGTACCGCCGTTCGGCAGGGCTGAGCTTGATGGTGGGGGCGGGCGGGGACTGCGATTCCTGCTGCTGCGGGCCTCCGGCTGCCAAGGGAACGACAGTCACCAACAGCAGACAGGCCGCGGCCAGCGATCTGAACAACCGGCAGAGATGCTGTCGAAGCTGGAGAGTTGCAACGGGAGTAGCCGGCACCGGATTACGCCTTTTAAAAACAGGATGTATGCTGTCTTTATCCGCTTTTTGAGGGAACTGCAAGCAGAAGCTGTCTGGCTCAGTCGGCGTACTCTTCCTTTTTCAGGCCGTAGCGCTTGATCTTGCGGTACAGCGTGGCCACGTTCATACCAGCCTCTTTAGCGGCACTGTCCACAGCACCGCCATGCTTTTTCAGCAGGTCACGCAGCAGATCCCGTTCAAACCGTTCCAGCGCCTCGGTAAACGGCAGATCATCGGACAGTACCGGGCCGGCCTGGACCGTTGCCGGTATGATCCGCCCCTCCGGCAGATCAATCACCTGTCCCAGGGTGTCCAGGCTGATATAGTCGCTCGCCTCCATGGCCATGCAGGCCTCGATCACGTTACGCAGCTGGCGGATATTGCCGGGCCACTCAAAGGTGCAGAGGATCTGCATTGCATCCCGCTCAAACGCCTTGACCGCCGTGCCGAATTTCTGGTTTTGCAGGTGGATGAAATGGGCAGCCAGCAGCGGAATGTCATCGATCCGGTCCCGCAGGGGGGGGAGGTGCAGGTTGACCACATTCAGACGGTAGTAGAGATCCTCCCGGAATGTACCGGTCCGGACCCCTTCCTTCAGGTCGGCGTTGGTGGCCGAGATGATCCGTACATCCACCCTGGTGGAGTTGGTGTCACCCACCCGGCGAAACTCCTTTTCCTGCAGAAAACGCAGCAGGGTCTTCTGCACGTTCATCGGCAGGTTGCCCACCTCGTCCAGAAACAGGGTGCCGCCATCCGCCGCCTCCAGCAGACCCTGGCGGTTTTCGGCGGCGCCGGTAAAGGCACCTTTGCGATAGCCGAACAGCTCACTTTCCAGGATGCTTTCCGGCAGTCCACCGCAGTTGACCGCCATGAACCTGCCTTCTTTGCGGTTGGAGTGGATATGTACCGCCTGGGCGATCAATTCCTTGCCGGTGCCTGATTCGCCGGTAATCAGGATCGAGGTGTCCCTGCCGGCCACTTTGGCCACTTTGTCCAGCACATTGCGCAGGGCCCCTGATGAGCCGATGATATTGTCAAACTGCAGCTTTTCTTCGATTTCACGCCGCAGTTCCCGGTTTTCTTCAGTCAGCTGGGCCTGCTGCAGGGCGTTTTTAACCCGGAAGACCAGTTCATCCGGTTCAAACGGTTTGGTCAGCATGTCATAGGCCCCCTTGCGCAGGGCCTGAATTGACATCTCCACTGTGGCATAGGCGGTGATGATGATCACCGGCAGGTCACGGCACTTCTCCTTGACCCGCTGCAGCACCTCAAGTCCGGTCATCCCCGGCATCTTGATGTCGGTAATCACCAGGTCCCAGGCAGCGGCCGAAAACTCTTCCATCGCCTTGACCGGGCTGGTGTAGGCCCGCACCAGATAGCCGCTGTCCAACAGCACCTGTTCCATCATCCGGCAGAGGCCTTCCTCGTTATCGATCAGCAGAATACGCTGTTTATCGGTCATACCAGTTCCTCATGGTCAATTGGTAAAATGACAGTTACGGTGGTTCCTTTACCGGCCTCACTTTCAATCGTGATATCGCCGTGATGCATCTCTACAATCTGACGGGTGATGGCCAGCCCCAGTCCGGTGCCGCGGGCCTTGGTGGTGTAGAACGGCTCAAAGATCTTTTCCAGGCTTTCCTGGGGGATGCCGCAGCCGGTGTCCCGGAAGCTGATTTTGATGCTCCGTTCCGGGCCGGTTTCCGTTCTGACCTGCAGGGTACCGCCTTCAGGCATGGCACCGCCGGCGTTCAGGATCAGGTTGATGGCCACCTGGCGCAGTTGATCCCCGTCCAGCAGCACCTTGGGCAGATTCGCCTCAAACTCCGGCTTGATCGTGACCCCCCGCATGTCGGTGTGGTTGGCTGCAAATTCGACAATCTCAGTCAGCAGCTCGTTCAGGTCGGTCATCTCAAGTGTAGGGCGCGGGGTGCGGGCATAGGAGAGCAGGTCTTGTACGATCTTCTTGCAGCGTTTGCTTTCCCGCTTGATCTCATGGATGTATTTGTAATGCGGATCGTCGGGGGAGAGCTTCCCTTCCAGATAGGCTGCATACCCCAGGATCACTCCCAGCGGATTATTGATCTCATGGGCCACCCCCGAGGAGAGCACCCCCAGGGAGGCCATCTTGCCCTGCTGCGCCAGGGTGCTTTCCATCTCCTGGTTACGCTGGATGATGTCGGTCATATGGTTAAAGGCGGTGGCCATCTCTGCCAGCTCGTCACTGCCGACCACCTCCATCCGTGCCTGCATATCGCCCCTTTTGACCTTGCGGATGGTCTCAATCATATGGGTGATCGGGTTGGTTGCCACGGTTGAGGCATAGAAGACAAACAGGGTGGCCAGGAAACCGACTACACCGATCAGCACAAGTGTGCTGAGGAAGATGTGACTCTTGATGGCATTGGCTTCCTTGTAGAACTCATCTTCGTAGGAACCGACCGCTACGATCCAGTCCCAGGTGGGGAAGTATTCATAACGTACTATTTTCATACGTGGTTTCTGGTCGCCAACGTTTTCCCAGGGGTAGCGTATCCAGCCACTCTTGTTTTCAACCATCTCGCGGATGAACGGATTGCCGTCGGAATCCTTGGCGTCAATGATGTTGCGCCCCTCGGCCTCGGGGTGGATCTTCAGGGTGCCGCTGCGGTCAATACAGTAGATGTAGCCGGTCTTGCCGACCCGCTTGTTCTTGATTTTGGCCTTCAGGGCCGCAAAGGCCTGGGATGCCAGTTCGTTTTCCAGGTTGCCGGATATCTCCTGGCGGTAGTCCTGGTACTGCTTGTCGTAGGAACGCAGCAGGTCGATGGTGAAATCAGCCATATGCTGCAGGTCGTCCTTGCTGGTCTGGGTGATGCCCAGATAGGCCTTCTGGTTGGCAATAAAGCCGGTCACCAGCGCCACCACGATAATCGGGGTGATGACCAGCGGCAGCACCAGCAGCAGCAGTTTGCTGCGCAGTTTCATATGATGTACTACCGTTCTCAGCATAGGCACCTGTGTGTTTGTGGGTGATCTGACGGTTTGGGGTCAGTGCGGTTGCAGCGGTTCCAGCAGCCGGGTGATCTCGGAACGCTGTGCCTCGCTGAGGGTGTCGAAGCTGACACCAATGCCCGGTATCTGGTGCTCGCCTGAACCCCAGCGCCGCAGCCAGCAGATGGTGGCCCTGACCGGGTCTTTGTCTGCGAGGTCGATAAACTGGATCTCTACCTGCTGATTGAGCTGATAATCCGGGCTGCTGCTGAACAGGAAGCAGCCTTGGGATGAGACGTTCAAGGTAACGGTCTGTTCCGGGCTGCCCTGGCCGTGGACGGCAGTCAGCAGGGCCTGCAGATGAAGCGGGTAACGATCCTTGGGGCGAACCATGCGTGGCGTAAAGTGCTTGCAGAGTGCGGCAAACTCGTCAAGTGTTCTGGCAACGCCCTGCATGCCGTTTGCCGTCAGGAGCTTGATGATGTCGGTGGCTGGCGCGATGTTCAGATAGGCACTGGGAAGTGCCTTGAAGATATCTTCACTGGCCAGCTTCTCACTCGGCGTTGCCTTGATCAGTACCGGCATATCCAGCAGTATGCCGCTTAAGGGGGTGCCGGATGCCAGCACCACCGCTTCTTTCAGTTCGGAAATCGCCAGACAGGAAATCCCCAGGGCGTCAAGCGCCTCGCGGTAAATCTGCGAGCGGCTTGCACTGCGGGAGATCAGCAGGACAAGGGGGGAACTCATGGACAGCTCCCTTCCCCCGCCGGCAGGGCCGCAGAGGCGGCCAGGACCATATCCTGGTGAAGAAGCCAGGCCAGGGCTGCCTCACGCCGGCCCCAGGGGCTTTCACACTCAAAGCAGCTGTCCGGTACCAGCTCCCGGCACATGCGGGGGCGGGCTTCAAAGGTCAGGCTGCAGCCGGTTGGTGTCAGATAGATGCAGTCGTCGGAACGGGAGGGGTCCGTGTTCTCGCTGTCCTGCTCACCAATGGTCAGAGGTCGCGGATATTTGATGATCCGGTCCGGATCAGGTGCGGTGACACCGGGGGTGTAGGGTACCCCGTAGTGTGTTTCCAGCCCCCATTCATTTTGTATAAGCAATGCGGCCAGTGCAGCTGCCGGGTCAGGCTGGGCCAGAAAGCGTTCCGGCGCCTCAATGCCTGGCCTGGTGCGGCAGCATTGGCCTCCACAACGGGCACACAGTGTTCGATGCTCATTGTTTTCTTGTCTGTTCATCAGGGCGTTGTCCTGTCGCTGTATACAGCGCGTTTGATATTTTTGTTTGTTGCATAAATGCGATATCAATGTAAAGCAAAAATAGGCTTTTGCAAAATGGCAAATGTAATGTCTCCGGGTGGTTACCTGTCAGTTTGCCGTGAAACGCTGTTTGCATTGCTGCAAAGCGCGTGGATGGCAACGAAGGCGGTATGATGCCCGCCTTGTCTTAACTGGCAGATATTAAAAGCAAAAAATCCTTTTTGTGAGATAGGGCGGTTTGGCACGTCAGTTGCGTTAACGAAGCAACGCTTCCAAAGAATCATATCATCCACGAGGAGGGTGTTCATGTCTGATCAGAATCCACACAAGAGCAGGGGCTGGCAGGTGGTTATCGCCGGTACCGGTATCAACCTGGCCCTAGGGGTGCTGTACGCCTGGAGTATCTTTAAGGAGGCCATCGTCGGCTCCATCAAGGCCGGTGGTCCCGGAGCCTTCCAATGGGAAATGACCTCGGTCGGTACCCCCTATGCGGTCTGCTGTCTGACCTTTGCCTTTGCCATGATCATTGCCGGTAAGGCCCAGGACAAGATCGGTCCGGCCAAGACCGCCCTGATCGGCGGCCTGCTGGTGGGCGCCGGCTTTGTCCTGCTGGGTTTCACCACCAGTTTTGTCGGCTGGGTCATCGGTTTCGGTGTCATGGCCGGGGCCGGTTTCGGCTTCGGTTACTCTGCTGCCACACCACCGGCGGTTAAGTGGTTCTCATCGGCCAAGACCGGTCTGGTGGCCGGTATCGTGGTGGCCGGTTTTGGTCTGGCACCGGTCTACATTGCGCCACTGGCAAAGTTTCTGCTGCATGCCTATGGTATTCAGAACTCGATGTTGATCCTGGGGATCGGTTTCCTGGTGGTGGTCTGCGGTCTTTCCTTTCTGTTGGTGAACCCGCCCAAGGGCTACGTGCCCCGTGAAGTGCTGCGCGGCTATTATCCTGCCCTGGATGCTGAAAAGAAGAAAAAGGAGGAGGTCAACGCCACGGTCAGCGAGGTGCTGCGTTCCCCCAAGTTCTATGTGCTCTGGATCTGTTTCTTTATCGGCGCCGGTGCCGGCCTGATGGTGATCGGCAGCGTGGCAGGCATGGCCAAGAAGAGTATGGGGGAAATGGCCTTTGTGGCGGTTGCTGTTGCTGCTCTGGGTAATGCCGCCGGCCGGATTGTTGCCGGGGTGATGTCAGATCGGGTCGGTCGCCGTGCCACCCTGTTTATCATGCTGGCCTTCCAGGCAACCCTGATGTTTGCCGCCATCCCGATTACGGCAAACCCCAACCCGATCACCCTGGTGCTGCTTGCCACCTTCATGGCTTTCAACTATGGTTCCAACCTGGCCCTGTTCCCTTCCTTTGCCAAGGATTACTGGGGACTCAAGAACTACGGCCTTAACTATGGCGCCCTGTTTACCGCCTGGGGCCTTGGCGGCTTTGTCCTGGTGCAGGCGGCTGACAAGATCAAGGCCATGCCGAACGGCAACAACAACTCCTTTATTGCTGCCGGTGTACTACTGCTTTGCGGCGCTGCCTTGAGCGTCTTCCTGGCTGACAAGAAGAAGGCCGTCGCCGGTGAGGCTGAACCTTCACGCTGGCAGGAGTTCTGGGCCGAGTTTTCTCTGGGACTCAAAGTATTCCTCGGTTTTGAAGCTCCTCAGGTACGCGCTCCCCGTAACTGGGACGCCATTGAGAAATCCAGGGCCTGACAGTCGCCTGTCCTGACCTGTCTGCAAAAGAAGCCCCGCTCTGTCCGGGGCTTCTTTTGTTTGAGCAGTGGCAACTTCAGGTGTATACTGCCTTTAAGAATCATAAGGAGATGATGGTATGGATCGTTCTCTGCTCGATCATATGCTGAATCCCTCCAGCTACCCCGAGCCCACCACGGCAGTGCAGCATCTGCAGACCCATATTTCCCATCTCTTCCTGACCGACCGGTACGTCTACAAGATCAAAAAAGCGGTTGATTTCGGCTTCCTGGATTTTACCACCCTCGAAAAGCGTCGCTTTTTTTGCCATGAAGAGCTGCGTCTGAACCGGCGTCTGTCTCCTGATATCTACCTTGAGGTGGTTGCGTTGTCCCGTGCTGCTGACGGTCAGCTGAGCTTCCGGGCTGATGGAGTGCCTGAGGAATATGCCGTCAAGATGCGCAGAATGCCGGAAGAACGGATGCTGTCGCGCCTGCTGGAGCAAGGGGGCGTAACGGAGGCCGATATTGTTGCCATCGCCGCTAAGCTGGCCGGTTTTCATGCCGCTGCTGCCCAAGGCAACGGGATCGCCCTGTTCGGAACGGTTGAGGCGATCAGGAGCAACTGGCTGGAAAACCTGCGTCAGACCGTGCCGTATTGCGGCCGGACCTTGTCGGAACGGGACCACGCCCTGATCGGAGAGTGGGCCTTGCAGCGCCTTGAACAGCGTGGGGAGCTCTTCCAGAAACGGCTGCAGAACGGCTTTGTCCGTGAATGCCATGGCGATCTGCATGCTGAAAATATCTGCCTGGACGGTCAGGTGCATATCTTTGACTGCATTGAGTTCAACGAGAAATTCCGCTACGGCGATACCGCCGCAGATGTGGCCTTCCTGGCCATGGATCTGGCCAACCATGGCCGTCAAGACCTGGCGCTCAGCTTTATCAGCCACTATCAGGCTGCAAGCGGAGATACCACCCTGCAGCAGGTGCTGCCGCTCTACCTGACCAACCGTGCCTTTATCCGCGGCAAGGTGGAAAGCTTCCGTCTGGATGACCCCCTGATATCCAGTGATGAAAAGCAGGCGGCAGGCGGCAGGGCACAACGTTTTTTCCGGCTTGCACGGGGGTATGTCGTACGTGAGCAGTTTCCCCGGCTGCTGTTGCTTACCTGTGGCCCAACCGGTTGCGGTAAATCGGCCCTGGCTGAAGAACTGGCCTTTCAGCTGGGGGGGCGGCACCTCTCCTCTGACCTGGAGCGCAAGCGTCTGGCAGGTGTGGCCCCGACGGCGCGTGGCGCTGGCATCTACAGTGCTGACTGGAATCGGGCAACCTATGATCGGCTGTTTGAAGCGGCCCGGGAGCAGCTGGTCTCCGGTGCCGGCGTGATTGTTGATGCAACCTTTCGTGTCCGTGCGGACCGGGAACGGTTTGTCTGTCTGGCCGCTGAGTCTGGGGCCGTGCCGGTGATTCTGCAGCTGCAGTGCCCTGAAGCGGTGGTCAGACAACGACTGGAGCAGCGGCAGGCCCGCGGTGATTCGGCCTCGGACGGGACCTGGCAGGTCTATCAGCAGCAGATGGGCAGTTTTGAACTGCCAGACGGGGATGAGGCACTGCTGGTCCCGTTGGATGCGACCAGACAGCCGGAAGCCATGGTTGATCAGCTGCTGGAGGCATTACACAGTCAGTTTTAGACAAAATTAATTTTTGTGTTGTACATTTTTGGCACACTTGCACAAAACTCTGTGCTACGCTTAGGGCTCTTACGAAGTTTACGGCCCTGGTGACTTTGGAAGTTGCCGGGGCCTTTGTCTGTTTTCGAACACCCGCCATAATTGGGTGCATTACACCAAGCAGGACACAGAAGGAGAAGTAGGGTATGACAACAGGTAGAGTTAAGTGGTTCAATGACAGCAAGGGGTTTGGTTTTCTGGAGCAGGAAGGTGGCGAGGACGTTTTCGTTCACTTCTCCGCTATCAACAGCAACGGTTTCAAGTCCCTTGCTGAAGGCGATACGGTTGAATTTGAAGTGGTCAAGGGTCCGAAAGGGCTGCAGGCTGCCAACGTAACCCGCATTTAATCCGGTTCGTTGTGACATGAAGCTGAAAAGCCCCGCTCAGACCGGGGCTTTTTTTGTTTTTAGTGTATCGCCACCAGAAACTGATTCAGCAGTTGCCGCTCAGCCAGATAGCGTTGCACGGTCTCACGCCCCTCCGGAAGCACTCTGCTCAGTTGATATTCCGTTTCCAGCCAGACCAGCCAGGGTAATGCCCCTGTGATGGAAAATCCGTAAACTGTTTCCATTTGGCGCAGGCTGGCCTCCTCCAGTTCCCGGCCGATCTCCTGCGGCGTTGCGGCATAGTGGGTCGGAAAGGCGACACTGGAGCGATCGAGCGCTGCCATGAAGGCATGCTTTTCCTCGCTGGTCAGGCCGCTGAAATCGGTTACACACCAGTCCGGCGGCATGGTTGCAAGCAGTGAGCGACAGGAAAAGGGGCGCTCCGGGTAGATGCTGCAGGCTGCTGACCGGTTCAGAAACGGGCAGGCCTCCGGTAACCGGCGGTAGGCGGCAAGCCATTGCTTCAGGTCGCCGGCTCGCTCTGCCGTCTCTTGAATGGCAGCAATCCGTTCCCGCAAGCGGTTGAGATGTTGTTCCGTGAGTGCCCCGGCGACACGCAGCGCCTCGGGAAAGCTGCAGTTGACCACCAGCGAGCAACAGCCGCCGCAGCCTTTGGCACAGTGGATACTGCCGCCGCGCTGCCGGTATTCACTGCTCCAGGCGGCGCAGAGTTGATCAAAAAACAGTTGTCTTTGCTGAACATCATGGATAAGTGTATGCATGCGGGGCCTTCTGCTTTCAGATCTTTTGGACCGGACGATACGATGCCGCCCTGGAATTTGCAACGGGAACCCTTGTCCTTGTGAGCAATTGCGCTATAGTGGGATCAATCCAGTTCAGGAGGACAGCATGAACGGCTACTATGTCCCGGTAGGGGTTGAGAGCATTGAACCGGATCTTTTTCCCGATGTGGCACTCTATCTGCGCAGCGGCGGCAACTATGTGCTCTACAAGAGTCATGGCCGCAACTTTTCAAAGCAGGATGCCGTCCGGTTGATGGCGAACAGCATTGATTTCCTGTATGTCAGCCCAAGCGACATGGAGGTCATCACCAAGTACCTTGAAGAAAATGCCGAGCGCCTGCTGCAGAGCGATCAGTTTGACGGCAGGACCAAGGGCAAGATCATCTACCAGACCTCAATCAACTTTGTGGGGGATATCTTCCAGAACCCCAAAAAAGTCGGCGATGTCGACCGCAGCAAGAAACTGATGGAAAACCTGCTGCTGTACCTTTCCAGCGACCGCGATGCCCTTTCCTCCCTTGAAACCGTCATGACCCATAACTACCATACCTTTGTGCATAGCCTGCAGGTGACGGCCCTGTCGGTGCTGATGCATGCCGAGGCCTATAGCCTTGCCCATGACGAATTGGTGGATGTGGGGATCGGCACCTTGCTGCACGACTTCGGCAAGACCTTCACCCCGCAACAGATCCTGAACAAAACCGGCAAGCTGACCGAGGATGAAATTGCCATCATCAAACGCCACCCGGAAGAGGGGTACCTCTACCTCAAGGAAAATACCCGCCTGAATGAGATCTCGCTGGCCATCGTACGGGACCACCATGAGCGGGTAAACGGTAACGGCTACCCCCGTGGGCTCAAAAGGACGGAGATTTCCCGCAGCGCCCAGGTGGGGGGACTCTGCGATGTCTACTGCACCCTCACCATTGATCGCAGCGGCGGCAAGGCGTTACCTCCCTACCTGACCATCCAGGTCATGCGGCAGGAGATGAAGGATGCCTTTGATGCGCGTCTGCTCGGCATCCTGGAAGGGCTGACCTGTACCGAAGAAGCCCAACAGTTGGTTCTGTAGCCTTGAGCAGGTCAGCGCCAACTGACGTTAGCAAAATTTCGCTTGGGGGGACGCTGATAGCGGACCGCCGGTCTTCCCAGCAGCATGGCGTAGATCGGCTGATGACCCTCCGGCAGCCCCAGGGCATTCCGTAACGGCTGCCAGCCTTCGCAGGCATACTGGAAGTAGCCGGCCCAGCAGGTTCCAACGCCATAGGCCGGAGCTGCCAGGTCCAGGTAGGACAGGGCAATCAGCCCGTCCACCTTGCCCAGCGAAAGATCCTGATGGGCATGGGTCAGCACCAGATGCGGCGCCTTGCGGCTGATCGGGTCATTCCCCTTCTCCCACGACTTGATCATCCCCTCGAAATTGATTTTCAGCCCTGCAGGAGGCGCCTGACCTGCCACATGGCGCATCCAGTCCACCACTAACCCGGACAGCCGACGCAGCTCAGCGGTGTCGTAGATCACCAGCCACTGCAGTTCCTGACAATTCATGCCGGTGGGGGCGTAGCGCATCAGGTCCAGCAGCTCCTGCAGCGTCTCCCGCTCCACCGGTTCCGGACTGAAGCGCCGGATGGAACGCCGCATCCGCAGGTGCCGGGCAAACTGTTCTTTGGGGATGCTCGGTTGTGGGTCAGGGTAGCTGGTTGGGTCAAGTCGCGGGTCCTCCACCGTTATGGCGCCGCTGGGGCAGACCGCCTCGCAGTGGCCGCAGATGATGCAGCGCCCGGCACCGTCATCGCAAAATCGGGGGAAACCGCCATCAGGCAGACGGATGATCCGCAGCGGGCAGGTGGCGGCGCATTCGCCGCAACAGCTGCAATCGGCATGCGTAACCTTCAGTGTTGGCATAACAACCTCACGTGAAGCTGATTTCCTGATGCAGAGAAATACATTCTGGCATATCATGCCCGCTGATACAACCTCGGGAGAACCTGCCATGCATGAAAAAATCTACGTGATCGGCCACCGTAACCCGGACACCGACTCCATCGCCTCTGCCATCGCCTATGCCGCCTTCCGCCGCAGTCTGGGACACAGCAACGTCTGTGCCGCCATGGCCGGGCAACCCAATCCCCAGACCAGCTATATCCTGAAACGGCTGGGGATTGATCCGCCCACCTACCTGGCCGATGTCCATCCCAAGGTGCGGGATGTGATCAACCGCAGTCCGGTCACGGCACCCACGGACCTGCCGCTGAAAGACGCCCTTGAGCTGTTTCACCGCCATGCCATCCGGGTCCTGCCGGTGGTTGATCAGGAGTGCAGGCCCCAGGGGGTGGTCTCCCTGCTCAAGCTGTCGGAGAAGTACCTGGTGGCCGGCACCGACCGGCGGCGCGGTGTGGACAGCACCCTGGCGGCCCTTGGCCGCTGCCTTGAGGCAACGGTCCTGTCCGGTGGCCTGTCAGAACGGATGGAACACCTGCACCTGTTCATCGGTGCCATGACCGAAGAGTCGTTCAGCAAACGGATCGAAGGCTACGATCCGGCCAGCCTGCTGATCATGACCGGAGACCGTCCCTCGATCCAGCAGTCGGCCATTGAGTCAGGGGTACGGCTGCTGGTGATCACCGGCGGCCTGCCGCTGCGGGAGGATCTGGTCGCCCTGGCGCAGGAACGTGGTGTAACCGTCTTCTCCACCCCCCACGACACCGCCACCGCCGCCTCGCTGGCCCGGCTCTCCACGCCGCTGGCCTGCTTTGTTGATCAGAAGTTCGAGCGGATCGGGGTGATGGAGTCGGTGGAACATCTGCGGCTGAAACTGCTGCACTCCGGCGAACCGGCCGTGGTAGCGGTGGAGGAGGATGGCAGCATCGCCGGGGTGGCTACCAAGTCGTCGCTGCTGACCCCGCTGCCCTATGCCCTGATCCTGGTGGATCACAATGAGCTGACCCAGGCCGTGCCCGGTGCCGAATCGGTGGAGATCCTGGCCGTGATTGATCACCACAAACTGGGTAATCCGGCCACCAACCAGCCGATTACCTTCATGGCTGCCCCGGTGGGCAGTACCTGCTCCATTGTGGCCTCGCTCTACCGTGAGCGGGGCATGGAGCCGGAACAGCGGATAGCCGCCCTGCTGCTGGCAGGGATCATGTCCGACACCGTCATCCTCAAATCCCCCACCACCACCAAACGTGACCGCGAACTGGTGGCCTGGCTGGAACCGTTGGCAGGGCTTGAACACAGCAGCTTTGGCAAGGATATCTTTGCCTCCTGCAGCGGATTCTCTGCCCATGCCAGCCTTGAAAAGGCGGTGCGGGCCGACTTTAAAGAGTTTACTGCCGGAGAGACGGTCTTCGGGGTCGGGCAGGTGGAGGTGGTCGGCTTTGATGAATTCTATGAGCTGAAGGATCTGCTCTGGGACGTATTACGTCAGGTCAAACAGGCTGACAAGCTGGATCTGGCCGGTTTGATGGTGACTGATATCTACAGCGAGACCACCCTGTTCCTGGCTGAGGGCAAGAACGAACTGGCCCACCTGATGGGCTATCCCCAGGTGGAACCGCACCTGTATGAGCTGAAAGGGGTCATGTCCCGCAAGAAGCAGATGGTGCCCCACCTGCTGAAGGTGCTGGGGGCGTTGTAATTTCCAGCTATGCCGGTCTGTCCGGTTGCTCTCTCCTCCCTTAATAAGGCGGTTCGGGTGCGGGACAGCGGGCTTTGAGCCATAGATGTTTTGGCTTGATTTTTCCGGGGGCTGCCTTGGGACACGGCACTGTCCCGGCAGCCCTTCCTGATTGCCCCTGCCGCTTTGTCAGTTGCATCTCTCCCCACGCACGCTTTCCGCTGAAGCCCCCTCCCACCCGGTTTGTTCCGGCTAAACAAGGTTTGATCTGATCCCGCCAAACTGATTGGCCTGACTTGCATTTTTCATAAAAGGTGGTATCTGGAACTGAAGAACGTGCGGTTCGATTCCATGTTCAGAGGGGGGAGTATGAAACGTATTGCAGCCGTGATGGTCGTGTGTCTGTCTGTGACGTGCGGTGTTGCAACTGCTGCCCCGTCGGCCACCCAGCAGGCAATTGCCGAGTACAACCAGGAAAATTACGAAGAGGCGCTGCAGATGCTGACCTCGGCCAGGCAGGCCGAGGGGGAGACGGCGCTGAACAGGTACTACACCGGTCTGTGTCAGAAACAGACCGGCGATCTGGCCGGGGCCGTTGCCAGCCTCAAGGCGGCCCTGCAGGCACAGCCGCCTGAACAGGATGCTGCAGTGGAACTGGTGGCCCTGCTGATAAACCTGGAACAGTTGGCTGATGCCTGGCAATGGGTGGCGTGGGCGGAAAAGGAACAGGTCAGACCCAAGGATGTTGCCTATCTGAAGGGGGTTCTGCTGGCCAAACAGAAACGCTACCATGAGGCGGTTGCGTCGTTTCAGAGTGCCCGTAGCGGCCTTGCTGAGACCGATCAGCAGATCGACCTGCAGATTGCACTGGCTTATGCGCAGTCCGGCAAGACCCAGGATGCCAGAGACAGCCTGAAGGCGATCGTGACCCGTTATCCCGGTACTGAGGCGGCAGACTTTGCCGCAGAATACGATCAGCGGATCAGTACGGCCGCTCCCCATAAACGCTGGAATATCTATGCCGGCGTCAGCTATCTGTACGACGACAACGCCACCCTCAAGTCCAGGGAGTCCGGTGCGTCATCCGACACCCGTGACCAGCGGGACAGCGCTGTTTCTGAATACCTGCGGCTGGAATACGATACCCCGTTGGACGGCCAGTGGTCTGCCAACCTCCAGTATGCCCTTCAGAACAACAACTACATGAGACTGCATGATTACAGCATGCTGGTGCACGGCCTGACCACCAGCCTGATCGGCCGCAGTGAGAACGGCTTGCTGGCCCTGCCGCTCAACCTGAGCCACACCACGCTGGACTACCGGGATTACTCATTTCAGGTCTCGTTCAAACCCACCCTCACCGCGATATTCAACTCCCGTAACCTGGCACAGCTCTCCCTCGGGTATACCTACCGGGATATGCTTCAGAACAACGGCCTTCCCGCCAATGACCGTACCGCCAATATCTTCAACCTGCAGGCGGGCTATATCTACCTGTTTGCCGATGGCCGCGGACTGGTGAACCTGCGGGGTGAGGGCTTCTATGAAAATACCACGGGTAATGAGTGGCGTAACCGGGGGGCGCGGGCAGGGGTTGACCTGCTGGCGCCGCTCAGCGCCGGTACCAAGCTGATCCTGACCGCAGAGGGGTGCCGGCAGGAGTACCTGGACAGCAGCAGCGGTCGCCGCGACACGACGCTGGTCGCCTCGGCCACCCTGAATCAGCAGCTGACGACGCATCTCTATCTGAACCTGCAGTATTATTTTACCCGCGCCTTCTCAAATGTTGATCTGTACGATTATCAGCGCAATGTGATTACAACCGGCGTTGAGCTGCGCTTTTAAGGAGGGGATACCATGAAGAACATCGGAAACATGCTGCGGAATGGCGCGCTCTGGTTGAGCATCGTCCTGCTGGTCTCCCTCTTCTGTGCCGTTGATCTGCATGCTGCCGCCATTGCCAGCTTGCGTGCGGTGGCAGGCCGGGTGGATATCCTCAGTAACGGCAGGCTGCCGGCCATTGCCGGTCAGAACGGCAGCCGGCTCTCCAGCGGTGACCTGATCCGTACCAAGACCGGCGGCAGCGCCGAGGTGGTCTACAACGACGGCACGGTGCTGCGTATTGCCCAGCGCAGCCGGGTTGATATAGGTGAGCATTTTTCCGCCAAACGCCCCAACTCCAGTGAGGTGAAACTGGTCAGGGGCAGGCTGCAGGCGATTGTTGACCTGAAAAAGATCCCCAGCGCCGCACCCGGTGCGAAGAGGTTTGAGATCCGCACCCCCAACGCCATTGCCGGGGTACGGGGCACCGATTATACCGTGGCCTATGAAAGGGCCCAGACCAGCGTGCTGGTCACAGCCGGGGATGTGTATGTCTACAATACCCTGATGGACGGCCAGATTATCAACCTGACCCCCGGTACGATTACAACGGTGCTGGGCAGGAACCAGCCGTCACCACCCAGACCTGCCCTGGATAGCGACCTTAAAAAAATGAAGAGCAGTGCAGCCGGGAAATCCGGTAGCGGCGGTCAGGGGGTGACGGCTGCCGCCTCACTGACCGGAGATGGGGTCGCCGTCCCCGTGACGGAGGTCCTCAGCACTCAGCTGGTCAAGACAGCTACTCAGGTTGTTACTGACACGGTGACACCGCCGCCTCCACCGCCACCACCACCGCCGGCGGTTCCTCAGACTGGCTCGGTAACAGCTAAATGGCAGTAATAAGGAGGGGTGCTCAGATGAAAACACGATTGCTGATCATAGCCAGTCTGGTCCTGGCCGGTTATCTGCTGTTCCTGGCCGGTTGCGGCGGTGGCACGGCCAGTTTTTCATCCGGTAACGGAACCACCGGTACCATTACGCTGAATGTTGCCTGGCCAAAGAGCACGGCCGCAAAGGGGACGCCGGTTGTAGAAAAGATGGCGGGGGCCGTAACGGTCCGCCTTGCGGTCTCCGGTCCCGGCATGACAACCATCACCAAGGACTTTCCGGTGGAAGACGGTCAGGGCACTATCGACGGTGTGCCGGTCGGTACAGAAAGGGCCTTGAAGATACTGGGGCTGGATAGTGCCGGTGCTGTCCTTTATGCCGGTGAGGTGACGAATATTACGGTTGTGGCAGGCCAGACCAGTGATGCCGGCACGGTTGTGATGGAGCCGGTGGGGGTCTACTCCATCAGCGGCAAGGTCACCCTGGGCGGAAGCACCGGGTTGGAAGGGGTGACCATTACGGCCGAATCCTCCACCATTGCCTATGCTGCTGCGGCACTGACTGCCAGTTATTCCGCAACCACCGATGCCAACGGCGACTACACCATCAGCGGACTGCCAAGCGGCACCTACCTGCTGACCGCCTCAAAGACCGACTATACCTTTACGCCGAGCAGTACCACGGTGATTATCGACACAACCAACCTGACCGGGCAGAACTTTACCGGTGCGCCGGGTACGCCGTACTTCCCGATAACCGTCGGGAACAAGTGGATCTATGACACATCGACAACATCAATGTACGAGACCGTAACGGGGTCGTTGACACGGCTGGTGACCCAGGTGGCAACGGCTGTCAGCGGGTTCAGCGTCCAGCAGGATCGTTCCGAAACCACCAGCACCGGCACCACCACCAGCACCTCCATTGACGACCTGCTGCTCATAAACGGTAACGGCTATCTGCAAAATTCGAACGGCACAAAGATCTACACATACAGCACCAGCAGTTCGACCAGCACCTTCAGTGAGACCTTTACCACTCCCGGCTATATCGTTTTTATCGGACAACTGGCAACGGGGACCATTGTCAACGGCTCAACCACCAGAACTGAAACCATCACCAGCGGGAGTACGCCAAGCGTGTACAGCGCCACAATTAGCAGTCAGCATACCGTGGTCGGTCCTGAAATCGTGACGGTCCCGGCTGGCAGCTTTAGTGCCATCAGGGTTAGCTTTACTGAAACAATCACGATGGCATCCCCCTCTCCTGGGGTTACCACCGTCAGCGGTGACTACTGGTATGTTCCCTATGTCGGTCTGGTCAAGATGTCCCAAACCAGTACCGGTCCGTATGACAGCAGGACAACGACCGAAAGCCTCTCCAGCTACATCGTGCAGTAAGAACAGCTGCGCCCCCTGCTTTGAAGCGGGGGGCGCAGCTGCTACTACTTCTCCATCAGCCGGAGCGGTTCTCCGTCCGGGCACTCGCTGAACCGCAACGGCTCATTTTTGCTCAACATGCTGACCTCGTACAGACAGACCGGCTGCTCCTTCCCTTTCACGATCACCTGTTGCACCCCGCGGATGGCGATGCCGTTCAGCTGTCCCGCTGCAATGCCCGGCTGCAGCGCCGCCAGGGTTCCCCCGGTGATCAGGATATCTGCCTTAAACAGCCGGGTCAGCGACTCTACACGTGCCCCCAGGTTGACCTGGTCGCCGATCACGGTGTAGTCCATCTTCTTCCCTTCGGCACCGATGTTGCCCACCACTGCCTCGCCGGTATTGATGCCGATACCTGCCGACAGGCACGGTTTGCCGGCCTGCTGCCAGGCCTGCTGCAGCTCCGTCAGGCGCTCGATCATCTCGGCAGCGCAGCGGACCGCCCGTTCGGCATGGTTCTCCACCGGTCCAGGCGCATTCCAGAATACCACGATGGCGTCACCGATGAACTTGTCCAGTGTCCCGCCCCATTTCAGGATGATGTCGGTCATGGCCCCCAGGAACTCGTTCAGCAGGGCAACCACCTCCTCCGGTGTATGTTGCTCGGAAAAGGTTGTAAACCCTTTGACATCCGAGAACAGCACCGTGATGATCCGCCGCTCTCCGCCCAGTTTTGCCATCTGGGGGTTGTTGATCAGCTCGTTGACGATGGTCTGGGTTACATAGCTGGAGAACATGGCGCGTATCTGGCGGGCATGGCGCTCCTCAAAGGCGTAGTTCCAGGCCGTGACCGCCATGAAGATCAGGATGATGTTGTTCAGGGGGCAGGCCAGGTTCAGCCACAGCCCGGAGCTGTTGAAAAAGAGCTGGCCGGTCAGGAATACCGCTGCCAGGACCAGCAGGGTTACCAGCGCCCCCCAGACCAGACGTACGCGGCTTAACAGCAGGCTCAGCAGCACACCGCTACCGATCAGGAACAACAGGTTCTGCTGTTGGGAGGCCTGGCGGATAAAGCGCTGCTCAAGGATTGAGGCGGTTACTGCGGCGCTCTTTTCCACGCCGGGGTAGGCCGCAGAGACAGGGGTCACTCTGAGGTCATAGATGCCGATGGCGGTGGCGCCGATATAGACAACCCGGTTGGCAAGCTCTTTCCTGCCGACCTTGCCGTCCAGGATATCAACCACCGAAATGTGCCGGAAGGTCTTGCCGGGGCCGTAGTAGTTGACCGGCATCCGTCCCCAGTGATCCGTGGGGATAGACACCTTGCCGACCCTGATGCCGCGGGTGGCATCAACAACGATCCGTTCCGGCGGTATCCCCAGGTATTCCGCAGCCGCCCGCAGTGACAGGGAAGGGTACAGGAAACGGTCATGGCCCAGCAACAGCGACTCCCAGCGCAGGGTGCCGTCAACCTCGTCCGGGAACATATTGATATGGGCAAAGCCCAGGGCCTTGTCTTTGAGCCTTTTGACCGGAACCGTCAGCATGCCGCCCGAGATGATCGGCGGATAAGTGTTGAACAACTCATCATGTTCCACCGACACAATGGCTGACTGCTCCAGAACGGGGTCGGCGGCGGCCTGATCTGCCTTGTGTTCAAAATCAAAGGCCACAGCCAGCAAGACCGTGCCGGCCTGTTCGATCGCACGTGCAAAGGTCTCGTCATGGGCCTCCGGCTCAGGGAAGATGACGTCAAACGCAATCACCGCCGCATCTGCCTGATTCAGGCGTTCAACCAGGCGGGCCAGGATCGTGCGGCTCCAGGGCCAGCGTCCCAGGCGTTCCAGGCTCTTTTCATCAATGGCGGCAATTACGACCGAATCAGGGGGAGGAATGCTGCCGCGCAGCTTGAAGCGGATGTCATACAGCTTGGCTTCGATCAGATCAAAGGTGTGGGGTGGTTTAAGCAGCAGCAGGCTGAATAGCGCAGTGGCGGCAAAGCCGATCAGGATCCGGATCAATTTTGAATGGGTGGTTTTCATGGCAACTCCTGATGGGTGTCATGGCTGCACAGTCTTGGCGGGGCTGTCTTTCCCGCTTGTCCCGGTGATGCGGCTGCTGTTGCGATGAAACGCAATATCCGGAAAGATATCAGCATTATGCAGGCAGAGCGTGCCGTGGTCAAGCTGCAACGGCGCCATGCAACGGCTTTTTCCAGCAGTGCTGCCTGTTGGCTGTGTCAGAATAGGATAGCTGCATTTTGTTTGACCTGCGTCTGGCTAACTGGTATTATTCCAAAATTACACGCTGTTCCAGGAAGATCACGAGTTTAAGAGTACTTGTAGCCCCGGACAATTCCGGGGCTTTTTTCTTGAGCACCACAGAAAGAAGGACGTAGATGCCGTTTCAACAATTCAGTTTTCACCCCAAAGTCGTAGCAGGAATCAATGCCCTTGGCTACACCACCCCCACACCGATCCAGGCCCAGGCAATTCCCAAGATCATGGCCGGCCATGATCTGATGGGACTGGCCCAAACCGGCACCGGCAAGACCGCTGCCTTTGCCCTGCCGATTCTGCACCGCCTGATGCAGGGACCGCGCAAGCAGGTACGGGCCCTGGTAATCGCCCCGACCCGTGAGCTGGCCGAGCAGATCAATGACGCCATACTGGAGCTGGGGCAGCAGACCCGCCTGAAAAGCATTACCGTCTACGGCGGCGTGGGTGTGAACCCGCAGGTTGAGAAGCTCAAAAACGGGGTAGAGATCGTCGTGGCTTGCCCCGGCCGCCTGCTTGATCATATCAACCAGGGCACCATTGACCTGACCAATCTGGAACTGCTGGTGCTGGACGAGGCCGACCAGATGTTCGACATGGGCTTTCTGCCTGATATTCGCCGGATTCTGAAACACCTGCCTGCCCAGCGCCAGACCATGCTGTTTTCCGCCACCATGCCGACTGAGATTCGCGGTCTGGCCCGCGAGATCCTGCGTGATCCGGCCACGGTGCAGGTGGATCATGTTGCACCGGCCGCCACGGTCAGCCATGCGCTCTATCCGGTGGCCCAGCACCTGAAGACGCCGCTGCTGATGCAGCTGCTGAAGCATACCGATACTGATTCGGTACTGATCTTCACCCGCACCAAGCACCGCGCCAAGCGGGTGGGTGAACAGCTGGAAAAGGCCGGTTACACCGCTGCCTCGCTGCAGGGCAACCTTTCCCAGAACCGGCGTCAGGCTGCCATGGACGGTTTCCGCAACGGCACCTATCAGATCCTGGTGGCAACCGATATCGCTGCCCGGGGGATCGATGTCTCCCAGGTCTCCCATGTGATTAACTACGACATCCCGGACACCAGCGAGGCCTATATCCACCGCATCGGCCGTACCGGCCGGGCTGCCAGAAACGGCGATGCCTTTACCATGGTGACCGATGAAGACACGATCATGGTCAAGGCGATTGAGCGCACCCTGGGGGCTGCCATTGAACGCCGTACCGTGGAGGGGTTTGATTACAACGTGCCTGCCCCACGCAAGGATGACGAGTTTGCCCGTCCGCCCCGTCCGCCCCGTCCGCCACGGAACCAGCCCAAGGCCAAGAAGCCGCAGCCGAAACCGGCAGCAGGGCAGGGCGTAGCACCAGCCGCTGCAGGACACAAACCAGCCGGAGCAAAACCCGCGTCAACCGGTGGTGCGCGGCATCCGCAACGGACACAACGGCCACGCTAACAGACAGACAAAAATAGAAACGTTATGAGGAAGGCCGGATACAAGGCGTACGGAGCACAACGACCGAGATATACCATAATCGGTAGGTGAGGGAGTGAGCACCGCACAACGAAGTAGACGGCCTCCGCAGTAGTTTCGGGGAGTAGCAGTATGATTCACCTCTCAAACATCAGCAAACAACATGGCTCTCAGGTTCTGTTCCGCGACGCCTCCTTCCAGATCCTGCCCGGTTCCCGTACCGGTCTGGTCGGCCCCAACGGTGCCGGCAAGACCACCATCTTCCGGATCATCACCGGCGAGGAAGAACCGGACAGCGGCGATATGACCTGCGCCAAGCGGACCACCATCGGCTACTTCTCCCAGGATGTGGGGGATATGTCCGGCAGAAGCGCCCTGGAAGAGGTGATGGCCGGATCAGCCGAGACCATGCGTCTGGCTGGTGAGCTGAAGCAGATGGAGGCCGCCATGTGTGAGCCTCAGTCCGACGATGAGATGGCCTCCCTGCTGGATCGTTACGGCGTGGCCCAGGAAGAGTTTGAGCACCGTGGCGGCTATGACCTGGACACCCGTGCCCAGACCGTGCTGACCGGCCTGGGGATCGGGCCGGATCGTTTCAACCATCCGGTGGAATCGTTCTCCGGCGGCTGGAAGATGCGGATCGCCCTGGCCAAGATCCTGACCTTGAAGCCGGATGTGCTGCTCTTGGACGAGCCGACCAACCACCTGGATGTGGAGTCGATCGTCTGGTTGGAGGAGTGGTTGGCCGACACCTTTGACGGTGCCTTGCTGATGACCAGCCACGACCGGGATTTCATGAACCGGATCGTGACCCGTATCGTCGAGGTGGCCAACAAGACCGTTACCACCTATGGCGGCAATTATGATTTCTACGAGAAAGAACGTGAGATCAGGCATGAACAGCTGCTGGCCAGCCACAAGCGCCAGCAGGAGATGCTGGCCAAGGAAGAGGAGTTTATTGCCCGCTTTGCAGCCCGGGCCTCCCACGCTGCCCAGGTTCAGTCACGGGTCAAGAAGATTGAGAAGATCGAACGGATCGAGATTCCGGCTGAAGAACGGGTAGTACGTTTTGAGTTCAGCGAACCGCCCCGCAGCGGCGATGACGTGGTGGTCATGGATGGTCTGGCAAAAGAGTGGCCGCTGCCCGATGGCGGCATCAAGCCGGTCTTTTCCGGGGTCAGCGGCATTATCAAGCGCCAGAGCAAGATTGCGGTGGTGGGGGTCAACGGTGCCGGTAAATCCACCTTTTTGAAGGTGCTGGCCGGTGAGACCGAGCCGACCAGCGGCACGGTCAGTCTGGGTGCCAATGTGGAGCTGGGCTATTTCAGCCAGCATGCCATGGAGGTGCTTGACCCGAAAAAGAGCATCTTTGATACAGTGCAGGATACGCTGCCACTGGCCAATCGCGGGGTGATCATGAACCTGTTGGGGGCCTTCCTGTTCTCCGGCGATGCGGTTGATAAAAAGATTGAAAATCTCTCCGGCGGCGAAAAGAGCCGGGTGGTGCTGGCTACCCTGCTGGCCCGGCCGATCAACTTCCTGGTGCTGGACGAGCCGACCAACCACCTGGATATCCGCTCACGGGAGATGCTGCTGAATGCCCTGCAGAACTTCACCGGCACGGTGATGCTGGTCAGCCACGACCGCCACTTCCTGCGCTGCCTGGTTGATCGGGTGATTGAGGTGGATCACGGCGAAATGCGGACCTATGAGGGTAATTACGAGTATTACCTGGAGAAGTCACATCACTTTAGTCATTAACAGGCTGTTGAAAAACTGCTGCGGAGCCTATCAACCCCTCATCCCCTCCCTTCTCCCAGAGGGAGAAGGGCAAGCTTGAACCCTCTCCCTGCGGGAGAGGGTGGCCAAAGGCCGGGTGAGGGCGTTGCGCGGTGCTCGCTACTTAGCCTAACTATTTGTTATGTCTCAGTAGCTGCGCTCCGTGCGCCTTGTAACTGTGCTTCCTCGCGACGTTTTTTAACAGCCTACCAGTGTGACTACAAAACACTGCGGCAACAGTTATGGCTGTCACCGCACAAGCCAAGCCCGTATTTACTACCCCTTGCTACGCAGCACAGTTGCTTTCAAAAGGACAGGCCGAACATTCCTTCATGGCATCAAGGCACTTGGAATTCACCATGCCAAAGCACTCATAAATCTCCGTGCCTGCGCATTTAGGGCATGCTTGTTTGGTCGGGTCGCCGTCGCCTACAGGCACGATAAATTCGTGGTCACAACCGCCACATCTCAGACGACACATTGTCATAAAGAAACTCCTTTTTCGAATCTGATTTTTTCTCCGGGCAGCCTGCCGCCTGCCCTGCAGCTGTCACTGATTTGAAGCACAGACCTCAAGTATAAAAGCCGCACTCAACCGTTTCACGTGTAGCTGTGGACAGGCTCCCGGTTACGGCCCTAGGTGTCGATCACGTTACCGGCCATCACCAGAGTTGTTTTCCGGTATTGCACGACGCGGCAAAGCTGCTGCTTGAGAATTGCACGAGATGTGCCAGACATTTCTTGTTGATAACTGATTGATTTTGCCTGGATAAATATACGTTGGAGGGCACAAGGAGTATATTTTGAGAGATGATGTATCAAAATGAAAGCGGGGATAAAAGGGGATTTGCCGTCCGAGTGCAGCGCTTTGTTAGCGATTTTCATTGCTTTCATCTTTCATCGCGGCGCATGCAATTACCAATCCCGCGCCAACAATTAGCAACGCCCAACCCCATTGCAGCTGCACTGACTGCATTGCCATGTCTGCTAAACCCCGAAACGGATTGCCAGCAAGCTCTGATTCCATCTGACTTTTCATTTCGGATATCTTCATTTGGAAATTGATAAACGTAAAAGCCATTACGGTCAAACTGCCAACCCCGGTGAACCATAGACCTTTATATTTCTTCGTGAGCACAAGCACCAAGGAGGCTGCCGCCAAGATCAATATCAACGTTCCATCACCCTTGCCATTCTGGAAATAGTTCATATTACCCATGATGGGAACACTCATGATAGGCGTGAACACTCCTATGAAAAGAACGATTGAACCGATGAGGCCAAAGATCTGTTTTGTGTTCATGGTTTCTCCTTTGTGGTATCGCTAACGGAGTAGGCCTTGACCCGTCCGCCCAGGTTTTTCCGGGCGGTCGGCGTCCATGGGGCTGGTTGAACCTATTTGGTCTCGCTTTGTTTAAGTTTCTCGCGTTCAAGTTTTAGCTTTTCTATTTCAAGCTGCAATTTCAGTTTCTCTATTTCTGCATTTGAATCGCTGACTACCTTCTCACTTTTCGATAATGCCTCGGAAATCGCCATATTGAAGCAATCAGAGTAGGTGCGCGTCTTGAAAATTACACCCTTGATACCGGAGCACCTTACGTCTCCACAACAATCGAAAGAGAATCTTTGAACATCTTTTGGGTCAATCCATGCTGTATTTTCTCCTTCTTCTGCATCCTTCCCATTTTTCCAATACCTTACATGAAGTCGTCCGTCTGAAATGCTCTCAGCGGCCATTACACCAGAGATAACGGCACTACTTTCAAACGCGACGAACGGGAATCCTTTCTTTACCGTTTCATCAACTTCGTCTCCAATTGATCGAGCATAGACTTTTGTATTATCTGCCTTTGAGATATATCCCATTCCGATGTTCGAACCATATCCAGCCATGGCTTGAGAAGATAATCCCAGTAAAGAAGCTACAACCATTGTCCTCATAAATTTCATATTTCCTCCTTAGTTAGTTCAACGGGGCTTCGGCTGACCGGCCAGCTTTTGGGCCGGTCGTGCCGATTGTTGGCAGTCATCATTATGGGGTGACTGATGGGTCAGGTGCATCTTCCTTTGAAAAATAATTGCCAAGACAGACTGCTAAAATCGCAATGCCGATTAGCACTTGCAAATCCGACAAAAGCTTTGTTAATGGTATTGCTGGACAAATATCGCCGTACCCAAGTGTTGTGGTTGTTGCGACGCTAAAATGAAAACAGTCAACATAAGTATAAAAAACATCGTAAAATGTGACTTGTTTTTTAAAATCAATTCCGACCATTTTATCAAATGACTGAGGGATAAATATCTTGATAATCATGTATATATTTGAAAATAATATTATTGTGCTGATATAAAAGTTTATAATTTTGTTTAATAATTTTTCTCGAATTGGAAATGCAATTATGTATGAAATTCCAAAATAGGACATAACAGATAATAATGATGTGAGTAGTATAAGTACTAATATTATTCCAAACTTGTAATTTTTAAGTATTGGTACAAGTAGCAAGAAAACAAACATTCCAATGAAACTAATGACTGACCAGGTTAGTGGTTCAATTTGAAAGATATGCTGTTTTCTAACACCTTCAATCCAGGACAGTGTATGCCTTCTTAGCAGATTAGAAATTGAAAAAATAATTAATTCAACATGCTTTAACATAAATTACCTTTCCAAAAACAAAATTTGCCTAGCCACCTAGGATACTATGGTGACCTTTGTGCACTCTTTCGACAAATGTACGAAGCTCCTCCAGGCGATCATCACTAAGTGGTACACCTGAAAGCAACTTCGCTACAAACTTCGGTCCATGTGAACCAATTTCAGGACAGAAATTCTCAATTTCGCCGACGGGAACCAAGAAGATTCCCATTTCCTCCAGTTTGTCTCTGAGAGCATTATAGTCACGCTGAGCATCCCCCTTCGGAATTCCACGCGAGCCGTATTTTTTAACTTCCGCCCATGGTTTGCCCTGTTTCAGTGCTTCGACAACGTCCCCTTTCGGGAGATTGCCCTCGCCAGCCTTTTCTAATAGCGCAACAATTTCTTCTTTTATTTTGTCTACCGTTTTTGCCGTAATTCCGTTTCGTACAGCAGCATCGACCCGTGCCCATAGCGACTTCACCTCATTCCACTGTCCGCCAAGCGCTTCAACTGTGGATTCAACCAAAGCACTCTCTGACAGGAAGTCAATATCAAAAACAGCTTTCACAGGAACCCCAATCTTCCGCAGCACTCCGGCAACTTTCGGGATTCCATGTTTCCCGCCAGTAGGGACATAAGCTGTATCTTGCCACTGCTCATTCGAACGAAGTGCCAGGTGATCAGCGACTGAATTAATTAACCTACAGTCACTATCATCTTCACAAATAATTGTTTGTTCATGGAATATTCCTTCAAGGGCGTTCGAATAACGTAATTCAGGCTTTTCCCAAAGTTCTTTGACAATTCCTGCGGATGCCTCCGAAACAATATTTTTATCATGCTCTCTTTGAATTCTAAGAATTCGAACATCACCACGCGTTCCCTCAAGAAAACCACGCAGTATATCACTGCTATGAGTGGCGACAATCAATTGGCCTCTGACTTCAGCCGAAAGTGTCTCTCCCAGTCTTCGCATCTGCGGTGGGTGCAAGAATGCCTCCGGCTCGTCAATCAGTGTGACATCAAGATCAGTTACAATTGCCTCGAAGAGAATACCAGCATAACTTTTCATGCCGTCACCCTGTTTGTCCAAAAGTGGATTTAGTCGAACAGCTTGGACATAGAGGTCACCGACTCGGTCAACTAACTCTTGATTTTTTGGAAGTTCGCCGACGTGAATTGGAAGGCGATTTCCTCCTCGGAAATCGAACATAAGATCTTTGCCAAATGCACGACGAAAAAGTTCACTTATTCTTTTCATCAATGACTCATCGTCGTAGAGAATATGCTGCGGCTTCGATTTTTGGTCGTCGGGCGAAATGCTGCTTTGCTGATCGCAAATGGTCAATCGATCATTTGCAGCAATATTCTTAATAAAGCCGGGAAGTAGGCCGTGTATGAGATATTCGTTATCCCAAAATTGAGTATGCCCCTCGTTGATTTGCCAGTTTTTGTATCGATAGTTTTTATCTACATAATCAGCTTCAGCTTCGAGAAACTCCTTAAGCTCAGCTGCATTACCTATTTTCGCAACCTCAAGTCCAGTCACTACGACGGTTCGCTCTTTGTTTCCGTTCTGGCAAATAGCTATAATTTCACGCAATGACTGAGATTTCCCGCTGTTATTTGGTCCTACGAGAATTATTTTTTCGTTTGCATTAAGCTGAAAGCTGTTCCCACCAGAGAAACACAAGTTAGAAATTGATGCCGTAGGTTTTATAATTATTTTTTTCACTTCAGGGCTGTCCTCAAAATCCTCTTCAATCTTCTCGATGTTTATATCCAAGGCATTGTCTGTGTTCGTTTCCATTTATTAATCGCTCCCTCCATTTTGCGTCATCACTTGACGTGCGACATGTCTTGTATCTGAGGCTGACAGCTCTGAGTCATATTTCAAATTTGACATAACTACTTAATCTAGGGTTTCCCTATATGCGTAACTTGTTGTCCATATAGGTAATAAATTGCTTGTATACGTAACCCGCTCAAGAACCTCTAGCGGTAGTGATGTTCCTTAAACAGGCGGCTCTGCCAGCCGCTCCTCCAACGCCGTGCCGCGGATTAATCCAAAGCGCACGTACCACAATTTCTTTTCTGCATCCCAGCGTGCCTGCAAGGTGTGCAACTGTCGCCGTAATTCAGTTTCACCATAGGCGACATGTACCGGCACTAGATCGTTGTCCTTGAAACGCGGGGGATGGGCCGGCTTCTCATCGATTATGATTTCAACCGTTTTCAGTTTCAGTCCGCGCGCTTCATCATAACGGTAACGAACGCACAACAGCTTTGTGCCGTATTCTGCCATCAGCCGCTTGGTACCGTTTTGGCCCGGTTTCAAATGGGCGTATGCCTTCGTCTGCTTCAACATGGCTTTCTCGGACAGAACAGGTTTGGTGCCGGGGGTATCTGACTGTATCCGGCTACTCATTACGCCGTCCTGTGTCTGCTGGTGCTGATTAAGTTGCATTGATTACAGATAGTTGTAAAAAACTGTAAAATTTCTTTACACCCTGAAAAAACGAAAACCCCGCCTGGATGGGCGGGGTTCAGGGTAGAGCGTATGCTCCTTGGTGTATGGGCCGGGTTTGCATGGGCGATCCTTGGGTCTGTTATGCTAGAGCTTGGTATAAAACAACCGGGCAGATGCTGTCTACAAAAAACTGCACAAACGAAAACGGCCCCGGCATCATCTGCCAGGGCCGGTGCTGTTGGATTGTACTGCTGCGGCTATTTGTTGTGCCCTTTGCCTTTGCCCTTACCCTTGCCGGGGGCCGGTGCTGCATCATTGCCTGCTCCGGCCGGCTGGCCGGTAAAGGCCAGGTCGCCCCGTTTGAGGGCATGGAATTCAGCCGAGCCGGGCTTGATCCCCAGTTCCTTGGCGATGGCGCCCCAGCCCTTGCTCTTGTTGACCGTGTAGGTTTTCAGCACGGTCTCGGGCTGTTTATGGGCCATCTGCCCCAGCTGGAAGGTCATGAAGACATCGGCCGGCAGACTGACCTGGGTAAAGACCGCCTCAACCCTTGGCAGCGGTACACCAAACTGGGCCGAGATCTTGGCCTTGAAACCGGGCAGGTCGGCCTGGGCCTGGATGTTCAGGTTGGCCAGAAAACCGTCAAGGCTGGCCCAGGCAGCGGTTGACAGCGAAAGCAGCATGGCGCAGAGAACAAGACTGATCAGGCGTTTCATGGGAGAGGCTCCTTTGGTCGGGATACACAGCAGTGGCGTCATCCTATACCTGATTCCTGCTGTGATCAATCAGAGATACTCTCAGGCCGGCAGCAGGAACCTGCCGACATAGTTCTTGGAGAACTGGTAGGCGGTCCGACCGCAGCGTTTGCTCTTTTCCTGTGACCACTGGATCGCCTCACGCTCAAGTTCCTTGGTCCAGGGGATCTCAACCTTGCGGTCACGGGCCTCGCGACTGATGCTGAGCCGGACCGCATCAATGTAGCGATCCTGGGAGAAGGCGTAGAAGGCGACCCAGAGGCCGAAACGGTCGGACAGGGAGACCTTTTCCTCCATTGCCTCACTCTGCTGCAGCTCGCCCCGCACAAACTTGCCTCCCAGGTGGTCTGATTCGTACTCCGGCAGCAGGTGGCGGCGGTTGGAGGTGACGTAGATCAACACGTTCTCCGGCGGCGAGTAGACCGAGCCGTCCAGGGCGCTCTTGAGCATCTTGTAGCTCAGCTCCCCCACCTCAAAGGTCAGGTCGTCGCAGAGCAGGATAAAGCGGTACGGCTCGTTCTCGACGGCGCTGAAGATCTCGGACAGGTAGATCAGGTCTTCCTTCTCAATCTGGATCACCCGCAGCCCTTCCGGCGCAAATTTGTTCATCAGTGCCTTGACCAGCGATGACTTGCCGGTGCCACGGGAACCCCAGAGCAGGGCGTTGTTGGCAGGCAGCCCCATCAGAAACTGGCGGGTGTTGTGCAGCATGACCTCTTTCTGCTCATCCACCCCCAGCAGCTCTTCCATGGTGGTGGTGTCGGTCACCCGCACCGCCTCAAGGTAGCCGGAAAAGGAGTGACGGCGCCAGTTGGCAGCGTAGCAACTGGACCAGTCCACCGGGGCAATGGCGCGGGGCAGCAGCATCTCAACGGAACTTAAGACCCGCTCCAGGCGGGCAACGACTTCAGGTTTCAGGTTAAACATGGTTCTCTCGCTTTTGGATAATATAAGAGCCCCCGGCTTCTCACCGGGGGCTCGGCGTCACGTATCTTGGTACATCTGGAAAGGTTGGATCAACGCAGATAGCGCCTTGAGCTGGAATTTGTTTACAGGCCCAACTGCTTGAAGAAGTCGTTCCCCTTGTCATCCACCAGGATGAAGGCCGGGAAGTTCTCGACTTCGATCTTCCAGACCGCTTCCATACCCAGTTCAGGGAAGTCAATGCACTCGACCTTCTTGATGTTCTCTTCAGCCAGGATAGCTGCCGGGCCGCCGATGGAGCCCAGGTAGAAGCCGCCGTGCTTCTGGCAGGCATCGGTAACCTGCTGGCTGCGATTACCCTTGGCGATCATGATCATGGAGCCGCCGTTGGCCTGCAGCAGGTCAACATAGGAGTCCATCCGTCCGGCAGTAGTGGGACCGAATGAACCGGAGGGCTTGCCGGCCGGGGTCTTGGCCGGACCGGCGTAGTAGATCGGGTAGTTCTTGAGGTAATCAGGCAGCGGCTTGCCGGAGTCCAGAATCTCCTTGAACTTGGCATGGGCGATGTCGCGGCCCACTACGATGGTGCCGGAAAGCAGCAGGGCATCGCCAACCTTGAGGCCGGACAGCTCCTTGAGGGTCTCGGCAATCGGCTTGGAGAGGTCAACCTTGTGGCCATGCTCATGCTTGGCCATGCGGTACTGCTCGGGCAGCAGGCGGCCCGGATCACGGTCCAGCTGCTCGATGAAGAGGCCGTCCTTGGTGATCTTGGCCTTGAGGTTACGGTCTGCCGAGCAGGAAACCGCCATGCCGACCGGGCAGGAGGCGCCGTGGCGGGGCAGACGGATCACGCGTACATCATGGGCAAAGTACTTGCCGCCGAACTGGGCGCCGATCCCCAGCTTCTGGGCGGCGGTCAGCAGCTTGGCCTCCAGTTCGACATCACGGAAGGCCTGGCCGTGGGCATTGCCTTCGGTGGGCAGTGCGTCGATGTCGCGGGCAGTGGCCAGCTTGACAGTCTTCATGCAGGCATCAGCAGAGGTGCCGCCGATCACGAAGGCGATGTGGTAAGGGGGGCAGGCAGCGGTGCCCAGATACTTCATTTTCTCAATCAGGAACTTCTCCAGCTTCTCGGGGGTCAGGAGTGCCTTGGTCTCCTGATACAGCATGGTCTTGTTGGCGGAGCCGCCACCCTTGGCCATGAACAGGAACTTGTAGTAGTCGCCGCTGGTGGCCATGATGTCGATCTGGGCCGGCAGGTTGGTGCCGGTGTTGACCTCATCGTACATGTTCAGTGCCACGGTCTGGGAGTAGCGCAGGTTCTCTTCGGTGTAGGTCTTGTAGACCCCCTTGGAGAGATACTCTTCGTCGTTGCCGCCGGTCCAGATCTGCTGGCCCTTCTTGGCCACGATGGTGGCGGTACCGGTGTCCTGGCAGAGCGGCAGTTCAAAGTTGGCTGAAACCATGGCGTTACGCAGGAATGCCAGCGCAACCCCCTTGTCGTTCATGGATGCCTCGGGATCAGCCAGGATCTTGGCAACCTGCTCATTGTGGCTGGGGCGCAGCAGGAAGGAGAGATCCTTCATGGCCTGATTGGCCAGCACGGTCAGCGCCTCGGGGTCAACCTTGACCACCGGCTTGCCGTCAAACTCTGCCACGGAGACATACTTCTCCGAACCCTCAATCTTGTAATAGCTGGTCTCATCCTTGCCAAGGGGGAACGGCTCCTGGTACACGAACGGTTTGGTTGACATGCGTAAAACTCCTTTCGATAGAAGGTTCGGAACGATGTCCGATAGTGTATACAAAATCTTCGGCATAGTATGCAAAACAGCGGTTTTTGTCGAGTGATAAGTTGGCAGCATGAAAGTTGACTCAATTTGTGAGGTATGCTACTTTCTAATTAATGAAAAAGTTGAGGGGGTACCCATGTTCAGCCAGATCCGCGATGATATCAACTCGGTCTTTGACCGTGATCCGGCCGCGCGCAGTTCCCTTGAAGTCCTGTTCTGCTACCCCGGCCTGCACGCGGTCTGGCTGCACCGGATTGCCCACTGGCTCTGGCGGCGGGAACTGTTTTTTCTGGGACGCTTTGTCTCCCAGTTCTCCCGTTTTGTGACCGGGATTGAGATCCACCCCGGCGCCAGGATCGGCAAACGGTTCTTCATCGACCACGGCATGGGGGTGGTGATCGGCGAGACCGCCGAGATCGGCGATGACGTCACTATCTATCATGGGGTTACGTTGGGCGGAGTTACCTGGGATAAGGTCAAGCGTCACCCGACCCTGGAAGACAGGGTGGTGATCGGCTCCGGGGCCAAGGTGCTGGGGCCGTTTACCGTGGGACGGGGTGCCAAGATCGGTTCCAATTCTGTGGTGGTAAAAGAGGTCCCCCCCAATGCAACGGTGGTGGGAATACCCGGCAAGATCGTTCTGGCACCTGAAACGGCAAAGGAAGGACGACCTGATCTTGAACATGGCAAAATGCCTGATCCATCAGCTACAGCTATTGCCTGTCTGTTTGATCAGTTAAAAGGGCTGGAGCAAAAGTATGACAGCCTGCAGAAAGATCATGAAGCGCTGAAAAAACAGCTGGTTGACGCGACACCAAAATCATGCGATAACCCCTGACATGATCAAGCGCCAGACCACCATCAACCGTATCTTCAAGCTGTCCGGCATCGGCCTGCATTCCGGTCATCCGGTCAATCTTGAATTCCTGCCCCGCCGTGAACAGGGCATTGTCTTTGTGCTGAATGGCGTGCAGATTCCGGCTCGGTATGATCAGGTTGCCGATACCCGCCTTTCGACCCTGATCGCCAGGGATGGCGCCGCGGTTTCCACCATTGAACACCTGATGGCGGCCTTCTACTATGCCGGTGTCACCAACTGCCTGGTCTATATTGACGGGCCGGAAGTGCCGATTCTGGACGGCTCTGCCTGGGAGTTCTATCAGGGGATGTGGAAGGCCGGGGTCTATGAATTTCCCGAAGAACAGGTCTACCTGAAGGTGGTAAAGCCGGTGGAGGCAACTCACGGTGATGCCTGGGTGCGGATCAAGCCGCTGAATACCCTGGATATCACCATGACGATTGAGTTCCGCCAGCCGGTGGGGCTGCAGCGCCGCCGGGTCTCCGATGTGGAAAACGCCTTTTCAATCCTCAACTCCCGTACCTTCACCATGCAGGAGGAGATCGAGGCGATCAAGAAGATGGGGCTGGCCAAGGGCGGTTCACTGGATAATGCCGTGGTGGTGGGGGAGGATGATGTGCTGAACCCGCAGGGGCTGCGTTACCGTAAAGAGCTGGTCAACCACAAGATCCTGGATCTGATCGGCGATCTCTATACCAGCGGCTACCGCATCCTGGGCAAGGTTGAGGCCCACAAGACCGGCCACCACCTCAATAATCTGCTTTTGAAACAACTCTTCTCTGATCCTGCCAATTACCAGATCTACTGATTTGGCAGCTCTCCCGCCTTGGGGCGTTCCTTCTGATTACCTAAAATAACCTCGCCGCTGTCGGTGAAGAGCCGAACCGGCAGCTCAAAGACCCGCCGGAAGATATCCAGGGTGCCTTTGGCCATGGTCTGGACCGGAATGGCGGTGACCTCCGGGTTTTCCCAGCTGCCCTTGGCTTCAAAATAGGTGGTGACCAGGCTGCCGTCGCCGCCGCTCAAGATCCAGCCCACCACCGGAATCCGGCTGACAATCCGGTCAACGGTCTGCAACGGCTGGACCCCGATCAGCATATCCAGCGTCTCTTTGACGATATCAATCGTGCCGACCGTGGTGACATGCATGACGTTGCTGTCGATGAAAAAGTCCTGGGTGGTCAGGATGCCGTTCTTGATACCCATGGTGGCGGTGATCTGGTTGAACGGCATGCCGTCGCGGGCCATATCCGGCAGGCTGAAGCTGAGCAGCTGCGAGACATTCAGGATTGAGACCACCTTGGAAAGGGTGTTGAAGCGTTTCAGTGCCCCCCGTTCCACCTTCAGGCTAATGGCGCCATTGGCTGTTTTCTTGATCTCGTCAATATGATCGCCACTGGCCGTCAGTCGGCCTTTTACGGTGGTCAGTCCCCGTATTTCCCTTCCAATGTTGAGTAACTGCAGCAGTTCTCCTGATTTAGCACGTTCAAGCAGGAGCGAGAGATCCCATTTGGACGCCTGGCCGGCAGTCCGTACCAGTTGCCCGTTGAGCGAGAGCTTGCCTCCGAGGATACCGGCAGTCAGTTTCTGCAGCTTCAGTATGCCCTCTTCGTTTTTCAGGGATGCCGAGAGTTTGTTGAAGCTGGTGCCGCGGAAGGTACCGGTTTCGGCAGTCACAGAGGCCTGGAGCCTGAACGGGGCTGGAGGTTGCTGTTTCTTTTCGGCCTCTGTCGTACGGGAGGGGGCCACCAGCGGGAGCAGCTCCTCCAGGTCAAGATGGGTCGCCGCTACCCGCAGGTTGATGTCAGGGGGGCCTTCGGTACGGACCGTGCCGGAGGCGCTGAAGATAGTCCTGGGCAGCTTGCCGGAGACGTTGCGGATAGTCAGCAGGCCGTCGCGCAAGCCGAGACTGGTGCTGAACTGCTGTATCCGGGGTGGTTTTTCTGCCGTGGCTAGGCCGAAGTCAGCCGGATTCAGGTCGGGTGAGCTGATAATCAGGTCCGCCTCGGGGTTTTTCAGGCTGGCAACCCGGCCTTTGATGTTCAGCGGCGTGCTGCCGTAACGGATCGCCATATGGGAGGTTTCCAGCGAGTGACCCTTAAAGTTGATCTGGGTGTTGATGGCGCTGACCGGAGCCGCCTTTTGATGGGGTTTGAGTGAGAACCCGTTGAGCTTGACCGTGCCTGAAAACAGCATGCTGCCGATGCTGCGGGGATCGCCCTCGCCAAGCAGATGGGCCTGTACGCCGCCCCGCAACTGGTAGGCCTGCCAATCAGTCAGGATCGGCAGGTGGTTGTCCAGTTGGAACGGGTTGGTTTCCAGGTCAAAGGCCAGGTACGGAACCGTGCCGCCATAGCGCAGCAGGCCGCTGCCGGAGAGTTTGAGCGGCGCCAGCTGGTAGGAAATGGAGGTGAATCTGGTGGCATCATTACCCAGTAGCGCACTGAAGGTCAGGGTGTTTGGCTGGTTGGCCGGTTTTTTGACAACCGCCGGGTATTCATAGGCAGCCGTCGTCAGGAGCCACTCGCCCGAGAGCCGATAGGCCGCGATCGGCCCCTCTCCCCGCAATCTGAGTGTTGTTGCGTTGCCGTTGAAGCGGAGCGCCTCTGCTCCGGCAATATCGGCAAGCCAGGCCACTTCTGCCGGACGTGGGGAGATGGTCATGCTGAAGGGGTAGAAGGAGGTTACTCCTTCCGTGGCATATTCCGTGATGCTCCCCTCCATGGTAAAAGGGGAGCCGCCGAAGCTGCCGCTCATGCCGATCAGGTTGAAATTGCGTCCCTTCATCTCCAGGGTACCCTTGATCTGCCGGAAGGTGGGGCTTTTCTCGCCGTACTGGATGCTGGCCTGATCTGCTGTGCCGCGGATATACAGGGTATTGGCATTGTCCCCGACACCGAAACGGGCCAGTTGCGAGATCCGCCCGTTAAGGGTGCCGGTGGTCAGTTTGAAGATACCGCCTCTGATCTTATGTTCGATAAAGCCGGCAGCATCGTCGGCAATGATCCCGAACGGGATGTAGTTTTTGACCCGGAGATAGTCAAACGGCTCTGACGTGGCCTTTACGCTGATGGAGGGATCTTTACCCTGCAGGTCTCCCAGCCGGACGGACCCTTTGATGGCAAAGCCGTCCAGGCTGAGTTGTACTGATGACATATCCAGCAGGCTGGGGCTCCATTTGAGGTCAACGGCCAGCTGCAGTTGCTTCGGGGCCACCGGGGCATGGAATACCCTGGGCCAGACCACGTTCGGATTACGCAGCAGCAGGGTGCCGTTGGCCTTCAGATTCTGCCAGCGGCCTTTCATGGCAAGGTTCAGGGAGACCGTACCGTCGGGGGAAGGGAACGGTACATAGCTGGCGACGTACGGCCAGAAACGCCAGTACTCGACCTGGGTAAGCTCAAGTTTGGCATCAATATCCGTCTGCTGCAGCAGGTTGCCGGATTTGGGCAGTCTGATCGTACCGGCCGTGTTAATGGTGCCCGGACTGCTGCCTTCCAGCGTGGCGCCAAGTTTGTAAGAACTCTTTCTACCCCGGATCAGCTTGTCAATACTCAGGTTAATGCCTGAGACCGTCAGCCTGGTGCAGGTCTCAGCAGTGGCCTGGTCCCGCCAGAACAGGGTGCCGTTGCGGATACGCAGCCCCCTGGCCCGCAGATCATAGGCGTCAGGGGCCGGTTGCAGCAGGTCATCGATATTCATGACGCCCTGCTCGTCACGGCTGACAGTGGCCCGGGCATCGTCGATGATGATTTCACGCAGTTCAATCTTCTTGTTCAGGAGCGGCAACAGGGCCAGGCGAAAGGAAACCCGGCGGGCAGAGAGAAACTCAAGGGTGCTGTTACGTTCCTGGATATACAGATCGCTGAAGGTGAATTCCGGGCCGAATGCCCAGGAAAACTGGCTGTTTCCCAACCTGACCTGACGCTTCAGTTGTTTCTGCAGCAGCTCGGTCAACTGGGCTTTATAGCTGTTCAGGTCAAGCAGGCGGGGCAGCAGGATCGAAAGCCCCAGTGAGAGGGAACCGAGCAGCAGCAGTAGCAGGATAAGCAGCTTAAGAAACCGTGCGCGTGGGATACTCAACATAGTGCGCCGCCGTTCAGGGTTCGTCTGTCCCGGGTTGCGGGAGAGAGGGGGCCGGCTGAAGGACGCTGATCCGTACCTGCAGGATGGCGGTCCGGGTGACCTGCTCGCAGACCAGTCTGAAGCCGTTCCAATCAACGGTCTCACCCTGCAGCGGCAGGTGTCCCAGCTCGTTCAGGACCAGTCCGGCCACGGTCTCATAGAGTGGTGCCTCTTCCAGCTTGATCCCCAGAGGTTCCTGCAGGTCAAAGATTGAGGTGAGCCCATCAACCAGCCAGCTGCCGTCAGGCTGTTGCACCAGCTTGACCGGCTCCCCGGCATCGTGTTCGTCTTCAATCTCCCCCACCAGCTCTTCCAGCAGATCTTCCGTGGTGACCAGACCGGAGATGCCGCCGTATTCATCAACCACCAGGGCCATATGGTTACGGGTACGCTGCATCTCTTTCAGCAGCTCATTTACCCTCTTGCCCTCCGGCACAAAAACCGGTGGTCTGATGATCTGCTCCAGGTTCAGTTCTTCCCCTTTCACCAATGCAGCCATGATATCCTTGTCATGCAGCACCCCGACAATCTCTTCGATATCGGTATGGTAGACAGGGTAGCGGGAATATTGCGCCTCCAGGATGATTCTGACCAGTTCATCCCTGCTCATCTGCAGTTCAAGGGCAACCATCCTGGTGCGGGGCACCATCACTTCGCGAACATAGGTGTGGGTGAACTCAAAGACGTTGCGGATGTACTCGTTTTCCGATTCGCTGAAGACCCCGGTCTCGTGGCCTTCCATAACCATGTGCTGGACCTCTTCGCGGGTGATAAAGGCATCCTGTTCCCCCCGCAACCCGATCAGGTGCTGCACAGCCTTGCTGGAGGAGGTCAGCAGCAACACTGCCGGAGCGGTGATTCTGGCTATGATTTGCATCGGACGCGCCAGACTCAGGGCCACCTTGTCGGCGTACTGCAGGCCGATCGCCTTGGGAACAAGCTCACCGATGATCAGGGAAACATACGAAACGATGATGACAACCGTCAGTGCAGCCAGGGGTTCTGCGGCTTTCTGCAGGAGTGGCCAGGGCAGGCCCAGCAGGGTTGGGCGCAGGTGTTCAATCGCAATGATACCGCCAACGGTTGAAGCGGCAGAACCGGCAACCGTAACGCCGATCTGGATGACGGCCAGCAGGGGATGCGGGTCTTTCTGGAACTGTTCGATAATCTCTGCCCGCTCATCCCCGTCAGCCACCAGCTGGGCAATTCTGCCCTTGCGGATTGAGATAATGGCAAACTCCGCCATGGAGAAAAAACCGTTCAGGCCTATCAACAGGATAATTACAATCAGTTCTAGAGTCACAGTGTCCATAGCAGGACTATTCTCCACTGGAATGTGCTGATTGTCAATCGGGAGAGCGCCATATTGGCGGCTAAATAAAAAAGGCCCGCCGGTGAGGCGGGCCTTCAAGGCTGCTTTGCAGGACAACGTTATGCTGCTGAAACCGTGACCTTCAACGTTGCGCCGACTTCAGGGTGAACCTTGACCGGTACGGTGTACTCGCCCAGTTGCTTGATCGGCTCAGCCAGTACGATTTTCTTGCGGTCGATCTCAAGGCCGTTGTCCTTCAGGAAGGCAGCGATCTCCATGTTTGTGACCGAACCGAACAGCTTGCCTTCTTCACCGGCCTGATGGGTCAATACGATGGACAGGGCCTCAAGCTTGGCCACCAGATTCTTGGCAGCTTCAAGGGACTTGTTCTTCTTATAGGCCAGCTGGCGCTTGGCGTGCTCAAGTGCCTTGGCGTTCTTCTCGGTGGCCTCAATGGCAAGACCTTTAGGCAGCAGATAGTTGCGGGCGTAGCCTGGGGCAACCTTGACGATATCGCCGATCTGTCCCAGATGTTCAATGTTCTCTTTCAGAATGAGCTTCATGGTTCCTTCTCCTTTCGAGCCTGTTTTACAGGTTTTCGTCCTGCGTGATGCGTGGGGTACGGAAGTCGCCCCAGTAGTCAAAGATACCGAGTACGGTTACGATGACAGCCAGATAGGGCTGTGTCAGCAACAGCACACCCAGTAGTATTTTAAGAGTACCGGCAAAACTGGAACGCTCACTGATCGTGAGCAGGACAGCAAGACCCTGCATGAAATACAGTATTGCCAGCACTGTCAGGATGTTGAGTGCCGGCGTATTGATCAGTGCAACGGGTGCCAGCATGGCAAATCCGGCAATAATCAAGAGCCAGATCAGCAGTTCAGGTGTCCTGAACTCCCTGAAGGGGGCCAGGTTGATCGCCAAGGCGCATTTGGCCGCCGTACGCATGAACAGCAGCAGCGTAACTGCACTGATCAATCCCAGATTGATGGTGGCCAGGGCCGGATAGATACGGGACATGATCTGCCCGACGGTCTGCATCCCCTGTTTGAGCATTTCCAGGTCCTGGGCCGACAGTCCTGATTGCTGCTCGTACAGTTTGATCGCCTGGTTGATGCCGTCTGTAATTTCCTTTTGTGCAAAGAGCTGCGGATTGATACCGCTGGTGAGGGAAAAGACCGTCACCAGTACCGCTGTCAGGGTGACGCAGGTAGCTGTTGTCCAGAGTATGGTTCGGGATGGCCTGAAACCCTTCAGGGCCAGCTCCGGAATCATCAGTCCGATCAGACCGCACTGGACTGCGTACCATGCTCCGACCGGCGGGGAGAACAGTACCGCCAGCAGCAGGGTAGTCAGTAGTGCGCTGAAACCGGCAACCGCACTGCCACCCTTGATACGGGCAAGCCCCAGCGGAACCGGGGCCAGAAAAGCCGAGACAAAACCTATCAGGGGTACCGCAAGGCTGGCACTGAAAAGCAGGCCTGAGCCCAGGGTGCCGATCAAGACGGCGGCCAGCTTCTGGCCGCCGTTTGATTGCGATTCAATCTTCTCCACAAAATTCCGGACTACGGAAGTGCGTGGCCGGCTGCAAGCGGCAGCAGGGCCAGGTTACGGGCCCGCTTGATCGCTTCGGTAATCTCGCGCTGGTGCTTGGAGCAGTTGCCGGAGATACGGCGGGGCACGATCTTGCCGCGCTCGGTAATAAAGTAGCGCAGGGTGCGTGGATCTTTGTAATCAATGGTTGTGTCTTTTTCTGCGCAGAAACGGCAGACCTTACGGCGCTGAAAAGGACGCTTCTTACGGGGGCCGCCGGGGCCGCGATCAGGGCGGGGGCCGCTGGGGCGACCGCCGGGACGGGGGGCGGAAGTGGTTGTTGTCGTCGTTGTTGCTTCGCTCATTGGCGTGATCCTCCGGAACGTTATTCAGCCGCAGCTTCAGCAGCTTCAGGGGCTTCAGCAGCTTCGATAACCGGCTTGCGCTCAGCTACCTTTTTCTCGGGCTCGTCGGTGATGTTGACGCTTAAGAAGCGCAACACTTTTTCGTCAAGCCGGAGACGACGCTCCAGTTCAGCCACCAGTTGTGCTCCACCGTCAAAACGCAGGTAGTAGTAGCGCCCGCGGGGGAACTTCCGGATTGCATAGGCCAGTTTGCGTGTTCCCCAGTCGTCCAGCCGGTGGAAGTCACCCTTCAGGGATGCAACCACGTCCTGAACCTTGTCGGTGACCGACTTGATGTCGTCCTCTGCAAGGTCCGGCTGGAGGATGAAGATGGTTTCGTACTTCCTCATGTGTAATCCTCCTTATGGATTAGGTAGCCCCGGTTCTGACCGGAGCAAGGAGTAGCGGACGGTCTGTCCGCCTGAAAGGAATAAGGCTTTACTATAGATGGCGCTTAAAGGCAAGCATAAATATATTTTGTGTATATGAACAAAAGCTTGACAAGAGAAAGGTTGGCGGTCTTTAATGTGTGCATATGCAAATAACTGATTGGAGGAGTATGACTATGAAGCTTTGTTTCCCCGTTGTTCTGGATCAGGGGCTGGATAGTGAAGTATATGGCCATTTCGGCTCTGCCCCCCGTTTTTTGATTGTTGATGCGGCAACCGGCCAGACCAGTCTGGTGGATAACAGTGACAAAGTGCATGCGCATGGTGCCTGTAACCCTGCCCAGGCGGTCGCTGGTCTTGAGGTGGACGGTATTGTGGTCGGCGGCATCGGTCGCGGGGCGCTGATCTCGCTTAACCGTGCCGGTTTCAGGGTTTTTCAGGCACACGGGGCTTCAGTACGGGATACCCTGGCTGCCCTCAGCGGAGACGGTCTGCAGGAGTTTGAGCCGGGCAGTGTCTGCGGCGGTCACAGTCACGCCACGGATGGAGGAGGGTGCTGCCATTGAGTGACGGCTATAACCAGTATACCGGGACTGTTCTGGAGCATGCCCGAAACCCACGGAATGTTGGGGGGATGGATGATGCCAACGTCGTGGTGCAGGTGGGTGACCCGGAGTGCGGTGATACCCTGCTGCTGTTCATGCGGATAGATGACGGCTGTGTGGCCAAGGTCAGTTTTCTGATCAAGGGCTGTGGCGCTGCCATAGCCACCGCCTCCATGGGAACTGAGCTGGTCAGGGGCAAGAGTCTGAACGAGGCGCTGCTGGTCACGGATGCCACCGTGACCGCCGCCCTGGGGGGGCTGCCCGAGGAGAAGGAGCATTGCTCCAACCTGATCGCCTCGGCAGTGCATGCGGCCATTGCCCAGTATACCAGCACGATCACCGGCGAGGCTGCGCCGATTGATTTTGAAGTTGACATGACGGGCAGAGCCCCGCAATCCTGCTGAAGGAGAACGACGATATGAACAGTTGGGCCCAGTTGTATCGCGGTGAGACAGCCAAGCCGGTCTGGCAGTTTGTGGCTGATCTGAAAGAGGCCGGATTACAGTCCGGTTTTTTGATCCACAACGAAGATAAGATGGGGATGGCCCACACCTTTGGGTCACACGGAGTGCAGGTCGCTGAAGGGTTTGATCTGCACATGATCCAGGTCTGCAAGCCGGAAAAGGCTGCCGGCAGCCTGCAGAAAAATCCGGAACGGGCAGCTCTGATGCCCAAGTTTGTGACGGTGTTCAGTGCAGAGGGGCGGACTCAGGTGCGTTTTCTGCGCTTTAACAGACAGATGATCGAAGAGCTGGTGCAGGATGCCGAGTTTGCCGTGTCGGTCGGCAGCAGCTACGATGAGATCGAGCAGATAATCAGGGTGTCGCTGTAACAATCAAGTGCGCTGAGGACGGTGAATACATTTATGTGGAAGTTGTTAGCAACAATCTCAAAAAACCTGATTACCGCCATTCCGGTCATGATGATCGCCGGATTCCTGTACGGCTATGTTCATCCGGCCGGTGCTGCCTGGCTGAAGGTGCTGATCATACCGTTCACTTTCCTGATGGTCTATCCGATGATGGTGACCCTCAAACTCAAGAAGGTGATCGAGGGGGGCGACAGCAAGGCCCAGCTGCTGACACAGCTGATCAACTTCGGCATAGTGCCGTTCATCGCCTATGCTCTGGGACGGCTGTTCTTTCCGGGGCAGCCGTTTGCCGCCCTTGGACTGTTGCTGGCGGCACTGTTGCCCACCAGCGGCATGACCATCTCCTGGACCGGTTTTGCCAAGGGCAATCTTGAGGCTGCGGTCAAGATGACGGTGGTAGGTCTGATACTCGGCTCGCTGGCAACGCCTTTCTACGTGCAGTGGCTGATGGGGGCGCATGTCCCGGTGAATGTCGGTGCAACATTCCGGCAGATTGTGGTGATTGTCTTTCTACCGATGCTGGCCGGATATCTGACCCAGACCTTTCTGATTAAAAAATATGGTCCCAAGGGGTTTCAGGAGCAATGGGCACCGCGCTTTCCCGCGCTTTCCACCCTGGGGGTACTGGGGATCGTCTTTATTGCGATCGCCCTGAAGTCTCAGGATATCGCCTGTCGGCCCGATATGCTGGTAAGTATCCTGGTGCCGCTGCTGGTGCTCTACGGCATCAATTATCTGCTCAGCACCCTGGTCGGAAAACTGTTTTTGCCGCGGGGCGATGCCATTGCGCTGGTCTACGGCACGGTCATGCGCAACCTTTCAATCGCCCTTGCCCTGGCAATCAATGTCTTCGGCAAGACCTGCTCCGATGCGGCCCTGGTGATTGCCCTTGCCTACATTATTCAAGTGCAGTCGGCAGCCTGGTATGTCAAACTAACAGATAGAATTTTTGGCAAACCGGCAGGAGTGTAACCGATGGCCCGTCCCCGTAAACCGAGACAATGCAGCTGTCCGCACCGCGCCAGCTTTGAGGCGGTCTACAAGCCGGCCGGTACCCCGCTGGGCCAGCTTGAATGCATTACGCTCTTCCGTGACGAACTGGAGACCCTCCACCTGTGTGACGGCCAGGGCATGACCCAGGCCGAGGCCGGAGACTGCATGGGGATCTCCCGCGGCACCGTACAGCGCCTGCTTTCCGAGGCCCGCCGTAAAGTAGCTGAGGCACTGGTAAAACAGTCTGCACTGGCGGTCTCCGGCCGTGACAACGCTGGTGCGGAAAGTGATTAGCCCGTAGCTGCCCCTTGCGTTTGGCGCCATTCCCGGTATAGTGTTCCCCTGATCGTAACGCCGCATTGATGGAGGATCTGTCATGTCCCCTTTCCCTGTATGGTACCGGCTTACCCTGCTCATTCTACTGGCCGCCGCTCTGCTGCTCGGCGGTTGTGCCACTGCTGACCTCCAGCTGAAACCCAGCTACCAGCCGGTTGGTGATGTCAGGGGGCCTGGCGGGACACTGGTGTTGGCTTCGTCACTGGAAGGAACCGTGCCCGGCGTTGGCGAGCGGATTCAGTGGATTCTGGGAGAGGTCAAGGACACCGACGGCAAGGTGCAGGGGAGCGTCACCAGTCCGACCGCCCCCAGTGCGCTGGTTCGCAATGCACTGCAGCAGGAGCTGTTGCGGGCCGGCTATGCGGTGCAGGTCGCCGGGTCCGTGCCAAAGGATGCCGGCTATGGGCTGGTCTTGGCTGCCAGCTCGCTGCATCTTGATGAGACCCGCTCACTGATCAAGGTAGAGGCTGACTGTCGGGTCAGCTTTTCGGTTGAGGTCTGGCTGAAAGGTGTCAAAACCAATACCCTGAGCTTTGAGTCCCGCTTCTCCGATTTTGCGGTCAGGGATCGTGAAAAGCTGCACCAGGAGGTCCTGCAGAAGGCCTTTGCCTCTGCCTTCAAACGGGCCCTGCCGGCAATTGTGGAACAGTTGAAGAAGTAACCATTTTATATTCATTGTAGGGGAGAGATGACCACTATGGCCATAGCAAACAAGATTGCCGGATACATTTCCCGTTCGTCCTGGATCCGCAAGATGTTTGAAGAAGGGGAGCGTCTGCGCCAGGAGTTCGGTGCTGAGAACGTCTATGACTTTACCCTGGGCAATCCCGAGGTTGAACCGCCTGAGGCGTTCCATGCCGCCCTGCGCCGGCTGGCAAATGACCCGCTGCCCGGCATGCATCGCTACATGAACAATGCCGGCTACCCGGAGACCCGGGCGGCGGTTGCCCGCAAGCTTGCTGCCGATTCAGGTCTGGAGGTGACGGCTGCCCATGTCATCATGACCTGTGGTGCCGGTGGCGCCCTGAACGTGGTGCTGAAGACCATCCTGAATCCCGGCGAAGAGGTCATCATCCTGGCCCCCTATTTTGTCGAGTACAAATTTTACATCGACAACCATGGTGGCGTTCCGGTGGAGGTCTGGACCAACCGGGAGACCTTCCGACTTGATCTGGCTGCCATTGAGGCTGCCATCACCACCAAGACCCGTGCCATCATTGTCAACTCGCCCAATAATCCCACCGGGGTGATTTATACGGCCGAGGAGCTTGCAGCACTGGGTGAGCTGGTTAAACGGGCCCAGGCACGTACCGGCCATCAGGTCTATGTCATATCGGATGAACCGTATGCACGGCTTTCCTATGACGGGGCACAGGTTCCCAATATCTTCCCGCTGATCGAATCCAGCATCGTGGTAACGTCCCATAGCAAGGATCTGGCACTGCCCGGTGAGCGGATCGGCTATCTGGCTGCCAATCCACGCATGGCAACGGCCATGCAGTTCATGGAAGGGGCGGTCTTTTGCAACCGCACTTTGGGGTTTGTGAATGCCCCGGCCCTGATGCAGCGTCTGGTGACGGATCTGCAGGATGTTTCAGTGGATAGCGCGGCCTACCGGGATAAGCGTGACCTGCTCTATACAAGCCTGACCGGGCTGGGTTTCAGCATGGTCAAGCCCGATGGCGCCTTTTACCTGTTCCCGAAATCCCCGTTCGCCGATGATGTGGAGTTCGTCAAGCTGGCCCAGAAGCATCATATTCTGCTGGTGCCCGGATCAGGTTTTGGCGCGCCGGGCTACTTCAGGATCGCCTACTGCGTGGACAAGGGGATGATTGAACGCAGTCTGCCGGCCTGGGGCCAGCTTGCTGTCGAGGCCGGGCTGAAGCCGTAAGTGGTAGCAGGTCTCCAACAGTAAAAAACAAGGGCCACCCGCTATACCGGGTGGCCCTTGTCATGTACGGCATGCAGCAGGACAGCCTCAGGGTCAGGGGAGGCCCAGCTCGTCATCCGTTTCAGCGGCCAGACGTGCAAGCTCCACAGCAATTGCAGCGTCGGTCCGGCTTGTTACCTCGCGCAGCAAACCTACCTGCAGCCTGACCTCGGTGATGTCACTGGCAGGAGCTGTCTCCTCCAGGTGTTCGGCTATCTCTGCCAGGGCCGCGGCACCGACTGAACCGGCCGCCCCTTTCAGGGTGTGGGCCTCCATTGCCAGGACCTGCATATCCCCTTTTTCAAGGTGCTGCTCAATTGACTGCAGGTAGATGACGGCCTGCCTGCGGAACAGGGTAAGGATTTCAGGCAGCAGATAGCTGAAGCCGGGCTGATGGTAATTTGCCATCAGGTAGTCCTGATCAAGCACTGCTGCCTGTGTCATGCGCTGCTCCTAGTCCCGGAAGCGCCGGGTCAGGTCACCATACGCCTCAATGCGGCGGTCACGCAGGAACGGCCAGATGCGGCGCACCGCTTCGCTGCGTTCCAGATCGAGTTCTACGGCAAGTATCTCTTCCTGTTCAGTACTGCCTTTGCACAGGAACTCACCCTGCGGTCCGGCAATGAAGCTGGTTCCCCAGAACCTGATCCCGCTGGCATGGGGGTCGGGAGACTTTTCAAAGCCGACCCGGTTGACCGAGAGTACCGGCAGGCCGTTGGCAACGGCGTGGCCGCGCTGGACCGTTACCCAGGCCTCCCGCTGGCGTTCCTGCTCTTCAACCGTGTCAGCCGGATCCCAGCCAATGGCCGTGGGGTAGATCAGCAGGTCTGCACCGGCCAGGGACATCAGACGGGCTGCCTCCGGATACCATTGGTCCCAGCAGACCAGTACACCCAGGGTGCCGACCGAGGTGCGGATCGGAGTAAAACCCAGATCGCCTGGGGTAAAGTAGAATTTTTCATAGAAGCCGGGATCATCCGGGATATGCATCTTGCGGTAGATGCCGGCAATCGAGCCGTCCTGCTCAAACACCACGGCAGTGTTGTGATACAGCCCGGGGGCGCGGCGCTCAAACAGCGAGGTGACCAGTACGATCCCGAGCTCCTTGGCCAGTGCGCCGAGCCGTTCCGTGGCCGGGCCGGGGATCGGCTCAGCCCGGTCAAACTGTTCAGTGGCCTCGGTCTGACAGAAATAGGTGCCGTTGTGAAGCTCCTGCAGCACTACCAGTTTTGCGCCGTCTGCAGCAGCCTGACGGACCATCCGGCCGGTTTTGGCAAAGGTCTCAGGCTGGTTGTCGCTGCAGCTTTGCTGGATCAGGGCAGCCTTGAGACGTTTCATGGCAGCACCCCGGCCGGCAGCTGCATGGTGATGCAGTGCAGGGAGCCGTGCTGTTCAATCAGCGGCAGGCAGTCAATGCCGATAATTTCACGACCGGGGAAGGCCAGGGCGATCATGGCCAGGGCGCCGTTATCCACCGGATCGCGGTAGGTGGGAACCAGCACGGCATCGTTGATCACCAGATAGTTGGCGTAGCTGGCCGGCAGGCGGTTGCCTGCTGCATCGAATTTGGCTTCGGGCCAGGGCAGGGCCAGCAGCCGGTAGGGGCTGCCTCCCGTCGTAGTCAGCTGCTTCAGTTCCTGCTCCATTTTCTGCAGCGCCTCGTAATGACTGTCAGCCGGATTGTCGCAGGCCACATAGACGATTGTGTCATTGGGGCAGAGTCGGGCCAGGGTGTCAATATGGGCGTCGGTGTCATCCCCTTCCAGGTGGCCGTGCTCAAGCCAGAGTACCTGCTGCGCACCGAACAGGGACTGCATCGCCCCTTCCAGCTCCTGGCGGGTCAGTTGCGGGTTGCGGTTGGGGGAGAGCAGGCACTGAGCGGTGGTCATGACGGTACCGCAGCCGTTGCTCTCGATGCTGCCTCCCTCAAACACCAGGCCGATGCTGTTGATGCGGGGCAGCAGAGCGCCCTGCTGTTTCAGCTGCCGGGTGACCTGGTTGTCCAGATTGGCGGCAAATTTCAGGCCCCAGCCGTTAAAGCCGAAGTCAAGCAGCACCGGCTGGTCATTCACCTCCACCGTAATCGGGCCGAAATCCCTGGCCCAGGTGTCGTTGGTGGCAACCGGACAGATAGCAACGCGGGCCAGATCCACCCCGGCAGCGGAAAGATGGTTTCGTGCCGCATCTGGGTCAGGTGCAACCAGCAGCACTTTTTCAAAGCGGACGATCTGGCGGATCAGCTCGGTATAGGTAGTGCAGACCTCTGGTAGCTGGTCTGACCAATCAGTGTCGGGGTGGGGCCATGCCAGCAGGACGCCGTCCTGTGGTTCCCATTCAGCCGGCAGTCGAATCTTCATGAAGCGGCATCTTCCTTTCTCGGTAACTGATGATACGGTTTTTGGCGGATTGAACTAATGAAGTATAGCGGTGAACCGCGTGAGCTGCAAGTTTCTTTACCCTTGCCTTGCAGTCCGGTTTGGTTTAAGAAATCTGAGCTTGTACACATTTTTTAACGGAGTCTTTCCATGCTTCAAAGTATTATCCTGCAGGCCCCGGCCAAGGTTAACTACCGTCTGGATGTGATTGCGCGGCGTTCGGACGGCTACCACGAGCTGCGTATGATCATGCAGCGGGTCAATCTGTGCGATCAGGTCTCCTTAAAGCTGGTTGATGGCAATGAAATCAAGGTCAGCTGCGGACGGGAAGGGGTGCCGGACGGCGAAGGGAATATTGCCTGGAAGGCTGCCCGGGCCTTGCTGGACCTGGCAGGGCAGCCCTCCGGCGTTGAGATCGCCATTCAGAAGAATATACCGGTGGCGGCCGGCCTGGGCGGGGGCAGCAGTGATTGTGCCGCCGTGCTGCTGGGGCTGAATGAACTGCTGGGGTTGGGGCTTTCCTGTGAACAGTTGATGGAGATCGGGGTGAAACTGGGTGCTGATGTGCCGTTTTTCGTCTTTCAGCAGACCGCACTGGCAGAGGGGATCGGTGAGAAGTTAACCCCGCTGACCGGCCTGCCTCCGGCCTGGGTGGTGCTGGTCAACCCCAACCTGCCGGTCTCCACCGCCTGGGTCTATAAAAATTTGCAGTTGACACAACGGGAGCGTCTGGCTACAATTCCCGACTCGTTTGAGGACGTTGCATCAATCTGTCGTGTTCTGTCGAATGATCTTGAAAGTGTAACTATCCCAGCATTTCCGGTTATTTCCGAGATAAAGGATGAGCTGATTGCCCTGGGGGCATGTTGCTCGTTGATGTCCGGCAGCGGCCCGACCGTGTTCGGTCTGTTTGATAATGAAGCAACTGCCCGCGCGGCCGGCGAAGCGCTGCGTGGCAATAACGACTGGTTTGTAGCGGTGGTTGAGACGGTCTAGACGGTATTTTTCTGTCTGAAAGGTAGAGTACGTTCCATGTACGACAAGATCAGAGTGTTTTCTGGAAATTCCAACCCCAATCTGGCTCAGAAGATTTGTGATGTGCTTGGCGTCCCGTTGGGAAATGCCAGGGTCAAGACCTTTTCTGATGGCGAGGTGATGGTTGAAATCTGTGAGAACGTCCGTGGTCGTGACGTCTATGTGGTACAGTCGACCTGTGCTCCCACCAATAACAACCTGATGGAGCTGCTGGTGATGACCGACGCCCTGAAGCGGGCCTCGGCTGCCACCATTACGGCGGTGATTCCGTATTACGGCTATGCCCGTCAGGATCGCAAGGCTGCTCCCCGTACCCCGATCTCCGCCAAACTGGTGGCTGATCTGGTCACCACGGCAGGGGCTGACCGCGTGGTTACCATTGACCTGCATGCCGCCCAGATTCAGGGCTTTTTCAATATTCCGGTGGACAACCTGTATGCCGCGCCGGTTATCCTGAACCACCTGAAGGAGCGTTTTTCCGGTCAGGATATCGTCATGGTTACTCCCGACGCCGGTGGTACCGAGCGTGCCCGCGGGTTTGCCAAGCGCCTTGAGTGCCCGATGGCACTGATTGACAAGCGCCGTACCGGTCCCAACGTGGCTGAGGTGATGCATCTGATCGGCGATGTCAAGGGCAAGATCGCCATCATCCTGGATGACATGATTGATACTGCCGGTACCCTGACCCAGGCTGCCGGTGCCTTGAAACAGAACGGTGCTGCCGCAATCTATGCGGCTGCCACGCACGGCGTCCTGTCCGGTCCGGCCATTGATCGCATCAACGGCTCAGTGATCGAAGAGGTGCTGCTGACCGATACCATCCCTCTGGGAGCCCATGCCGAGCGTACCTCCAAGATCAAGGTGCTGTCGGTTGCGCCTCTGCTGGGTGAGGCGATCCGCCGCATCCACGAAGACGAATCCGTAAGCTCGCTTTTTGTATAAATCTAATTGGCAGGAAAAATTTTGCGGTCAGACAGGCCGCTTTTAGGTTGGGAGGAAGACCATGCAACAGACCCAAATGAAGATTGAAACCCGTAGCAGCACTGGCAAAGGTATCAGCCGCAAACTGCGTGCTGCCGGACGCATTCCCGGTATTGTCTATGGACGCGGTATGGAGCCGGTGGCAATCAGCCTGGAGCCCAAGGCCCTGAGTGCTGCCATTGCAGGTGAAGGCGGCCTTAACAACCTGATCACCCTTGAGGGTGGCGGCGACCTGGACAAGGTAGTTGTAATTGTGGCTGAGATCCAGCGTGATGCCATCAAGCGTACCCCTGAGCATGTCGACCTGCACCGGGTTAACATGAGCGAGAAGGTACGGGTGAACGTTCCGGTCAGCCTGGTCGGCACTGCTGCCGGTGTCAAGGAAGGCGGTCTGCTGGATTTTGCCCACCACAGCCTGCATATTGAATGTCTGCCGGGCCAGATTCCTGAGCATATCGAGATCGATATCGCCGACCTCAAGATCGGTCACGCCATCCACGTTTCTGAAATCAACTTCCCGGCCGGTGTGAAGTGTGTCGACAACCCCAAGACACCGGTTGTCGGTGTGCTTGGTAAGGCTAAGGACGAGGCTGCCGCAGAGGCCTGATTCACTGCATGAGCAGGCCGTGGCGGTCCTTATGGGCTCCACGGCCTGTTTCTGTCTGACACTATGGATACGATCGTAATTGCAGGGCTGGGTAACCCCGGCTCAAAGTATCAATGGACCCGCCACAACGCGGGTTTTCTGTTTCTGGACAGAATCGCCCAACTGGAAGGGCTGTCGATTGTCCGGAAACAGTTCGGTGGCCTGACTGCCGAGTGGGAACGTAAAGGGAAGCGGCTGGTGCTGCTCAAGCCGCAGACCTTTATGAACCTCTCCGGCCGTTCGGTCATGCCTGCGTTGCAGTTCTACAAGCTCAAACCTGATCAGTTGATTGTGGTGCATGATGAGATTGACCTGCCGCTGGGGGCTGCCCGCCTGAAGCAGGGGGGGGGGCATGGGGGCCAGAACGGTCTGCGCTCTATCATGGAGCTGCTGGGCAAAGGTGATTTTGTGCGCCTGCGTCTCGGCATCGGGCGGCCGCTGCATGGCGACGTGACCAACCATGTGCTGGGCGTCTTCACGCCTCCGGAGATGGAGATCTTTGCCAGGGTGCTGGACGGTGCCCTGGATATGCTGGAAACCGCCCTTGATGAAGGGGTGCCCAAGGCGATGAGCCTTTTTAATAACAAGTCATACCTGGAAGGATAACGGTTATGGGTTTCAATTGCGGCATTGTCGGCCTGCCAAACGTGGGCAAGTCCACTATCTTCAACGCCATCACTTCGGCAGGTGCTGAATCGGCTAACTATCCATTCTGCACCATTGATCCCAATGTCGGTATCGTGCAGGTGCCGGACCCCCGGATCGATCAGCTTTCCGCGATTGTCAAACCCCAGAAATGCCAGTTTACCACCATCGAATTCGTTGATATTGCCGGACTGGTCAAAGGGGCAAGCGCCGGTGAAGGGCTGGGTAACCAGTTTCTGGGCCATATCCGCTCCGTGGATGCGGTCGTCCATGTGGTGCGCTGCTTTGATGATGACAATGTCGTCCATGTGGCCGGTAAGGTCTCCCCTGCCGACGATATTGAGATCATTAACACCGAACTGGCCCTGTCGGACCTGGATACCCTTGAAAAAAAGGTCCTGCGTGCAGAGAAGCTGGCCCGCAGCGGCGACAAGAAGGCCAAGGAAGAGGTGGCCCTGTATGAGCGGATCAAGGGGCTGCTGGAGCAGGGCAGGAAGGTCCGTGACTGTGCAGAAAACGAGGATGAGCGGATCTGGCTGCGTGACCTGCATCTGCTGACTGCCAAACCGGTCCTGTATGTGGCCAACGTGGCGGAAGATGATCTGGAGGGAAAGCATCCCTTTGTGGCGCAGGTGCGTGAGATCGCTGCCGCTGAAGGTGCCGGTGTGGTGGTGATCTGCGGCAAGATCGAGGCAGAGATCGCCGAGCTGGATGGCGATGAAAAGCTCGCCTTTCTGCAGGAAATGGGCCTGCAGGAATCAGGTCTGGACCGTCTGATCCGGGCCGGATACGACCTGTTGGGCCTGATCACCTACTTCACCGCCGGGGTCAAGGAGGTCCGGGCCTGGACCATCACCAGAGGCACCAAGGCCCCCCAGGCCGCCGGGGTGATCCACTCAGATTTCGAAAAGGGCTTTATCCGGGCCGAGGTGATCGGCTTTGAGGATTATATTACCTGTAACGGTGAATCAGGCGCCAAGGAAAAGGGGCTGATGCGGCTGGAAGGCAAGGAGTATGTCGTTAAGGACGGAGATGTGATGCACTTCCGCTTTAACGTGTAAAAACTACTGCGGAGGCAATCTCCTGCGTTGCGCGGTACTCACTCCCTCGCCTACCTTCCTTGGTATGTCTCGGTCGTTGCGTTCCGTGCGCCTTGGATCTTGCCTTCCTCATTACGTTTTTTGTTTGGCTGCAAAGAGAGGGGACGACGGTCCCCTCTCTCGTTTTTTATATAAAGGACTAAAATTATCTTTTTGTCTTGCAATCAAAAAAATATGAGGTAGTATTACAAGTACAAACAAACGAGGCTTACAGCCTGACTACCCATGAGGAGGAGATTCCAATGCCTAAGCGTCTTGAAGTTTACAAGTGTCAACATTGCGGTAACATCATCGAAGTACTGATTGGTGGCGGCGCCAACATCGTCTGCTGCGGCGAAAATATGCAGCTGCAGTCCGAAAACACCGTTGATGCTGCCAAGGAAAAGCATGTGCCGGTCATCGTTAAGGGCGACGGCACCATCACCGTCAAGGTCGGCGAGGTTGCCCACCCGATGGAAGAGAAGCATTACATTCAATGGATCGAACTGATTGCCGACGGCAAGGTCTACACCCAGTTCCTTGAGCCGGGTCAGGCCCCTGAGGCCACCTTCTGCGTTACCGCCACCACTGTGACCGCCCGCGAATACTGCAATCTGCACGGTCAGTGGAAAGCAGAAGCATAACAAATATATACTGATGACCAGTCAGATACAAACACCTGCCGCTCCCCTGGAACGGCAGGTGTTTGTGTAAGGTTTTTATGGAACGCAAGGTTACGACACTGCCCCGAACATTGCTGGTCAACATGGTCACGATTGTGACCGTGGCAGTCGGACTGTTTGTGCTGCTTTCCCTCTATTTCGAGGGGAGCCGGTTCGAACAGGAACGTCGTGAGCTGGACCGGAACATGCTGGAACCGCGCCAGCAGGAGTTGAAACGCCAGGTTGACAGTGCCATTGAGTACCTTGAGTACCGCCGTTCCAGGCTGGAGGAGCAGGCCCAGGACGACATCCGGCAGCGGGTGGAGGAAGCCCATGCCGTTGCGACCCATATTGTTGCCAGGTACCGGGCCGAAAAGAGTCCGGAGGAACTGCAGGATCTGGTGCGGGAGGCCCTGCGCCCGATCCGCTATGCCGGTGGCAAAGGGTACTACTTTGCCACCGGACTGGACGGTACGGAACAGCTCTTTGCCGACCGGCCGTCCCTTGAAGGGAAAAACCTGCTTCGCATGCAAGATACGGAAGGACGTTATGTCATCCGTGACATGATCCGGATTGCCCGCACAAAGGAGGCGGGCTTCTACCGCTACACCTGGACCAAGCCTGATCAGCCGGGCACCCATTTCGGAAAGATCTCGTACCTGAAAAAGTTTGCACCGTTTAACTGGTTTATCGGTACCGGGCTGTACCTGGATGATGTCGAACAACAGGTCAAGATGGATGTTGCCGAGTATCTTGGCACCATCAGGTTCGGAAAGGATGGCTATATCTTCGCTGGCCAGTGGGACGGCTATACCGTTGCCGGCCCGGGCAAGGGTAAAAATATGCTCTCTGTCACCGATGCAGAGGGCAATCCTGTGGTGAAAAGGCTGATTGAACTGTCCAAAAGCGGCGGCGGTTATGCCACCTACCGGGTGCCTGACCTGTCCGGTGTCCGGCAGGGGGCCAAGATGAGTTACGTGCGTGGTGTCAAGGACTGGCAATGGTATGTCGGTGCGGGCATCTACGTTGAGGATATCGAGAGCTCGGTACGCCAGGCCCACCATGAAATGGTCGTCCGGATGATCAAGACCGTGCTTTTGCTGGTGCTGATCCTGGCAATATTTGTGGCCTTCGCCTTCCGGGTGGCCCATCGGGCTGCGGCCAGGACCCAGGTGGTCCTTGATCACTTTCACCGGTTTTTTGAACAGGCGGCAACCGGTTCCGCCTACCTTGCCCCTGAATCCCTGCCGTTTGAAGAGCTGCAGAGTATCGCCTGTTCAGCAAACCAGATGGTGGAGGAACGCCGGCGGATTGAAGAAGAGCTGCACCAGCAGGCGGTCCTGCTGGAACAGGAGGTCGCCGAGCGGCAGGCGACCCAGGAATCACTGGCCGGGAGCAAGCGGGAGCTGGAGGCCATCAATGCAACCCTCAACGAGCGGATTGCAGCTGAAGTGGCCGAGAATATCGAAAAGAACCGGATCATGATCCATCAGGGACGTCTGGCGGCAATGGGGGAGATGATCTCAAGCATTGCCCACCAGTGGCGTCAGCCGCTGAACAATCTCGGCATCATGCTGCAGAGCATCAGGTTTGATCATGACCTGCAGGAACTGGATCAGGAGACGCTGGACCAGCATGTTGCCACCGGCATGGAAATGATCATGTACATGTCGAAGACCATCGACGATTTCAGAAACTTCTTCATGCCGGAGCGTGAGCCGCAATCGTTCGATCTCATGGGGGCCGTCCGGAGTGCCGTCTCGCTGTTAAAGGCAAGTTTTGACAGCTGCGGGGTCCAGGTCATCATCAAAGACGAAGCTGCCGGCAGCGTGGATGGTTTCCCGCGGGAGTTTGCCCAGGCCGTGCTGAACATCCTGAATAATGCCAAAGATGCCTGTGTCCAGCGCCAGGTGGCAAACCCCTGCGTAGAGATCCATGCCCGGCGCCGTGATGGCCATGCGCTGATCACGATCAGCGATAATGCCGGAGGCATACCGGCTGAGATCATCGACCGGATTTTTGATCCCTATTTTACCACCAAGCCCAAAACCCAGGGGACCGGACTGGGCCTGTATATGGCAAAGATGATTATTGAAAAGAACATGGGCGGGCAGTTGACCGTCTCCAATACGGCTGCCGGGGCCGAGTTCCGCATTCAGCTCTAAAGTCGCTCCGCAGCTTTACACCCCTTGCCACATCATGTAGTATGGCCGGCCATGAACCATCGCATTATCAACCGCTATCTGATGCGCGAAATCGTCGGCATCTTCGCACTTGGTCTGACCATCTTTACGCTGGTGCTGCTGATGGGGCGGATGGTCAAGCTGATGGAGATGGTGGTGGCAAACGGGGTTCCCCTTGCCGAAGTCCTGCGCCTGATTCTCCTGCTGTTACCCTCCTTTCTGGTGCTGACCATTCCGATGGCCTTTCTGCTGGCGGTCCTGCTGGCCTTTGGCCGGCTCTCCAATGATAACGAGATTACGATCCTGAAGGCCTGCGGCCTCAGCCTTGGTGCCCTGCTGCCGCCGGTGCTGCTGACAGCCGCTGCTGCTGCGCTCTTGACCCTCTTTATCAGCGTGGTGGCGGTACCCTGGGGCAATACCGGTTTCAAGCAGATGACCATGGATGTGGCCCGCAAATACGCCGCCTCGGCCATTCGTGAGCGGATCTTCCGCGACGACCTGCCCGGCATTGTCCTCTACGTGGATCAGTACGATGAGGCCCGGCGTACCATGCAGCGGGTCATGATCCAGGATAGCCGTGACCCGGAACGCCCCCTGACCATCTTTGCCAAGAGCGGTCTGGTCTCCTCCGATGAGGTCAACGGCGTGCTGCGGATCCTGCTTAAAAACGGCAGCATCCATACCCAGCACAAAAACGATTACCGTCTGGTCTCCTTTGGCGAATACCTGCTGACTGCCGAATCCGGACGCAGCACGCCGCCGGTCAGAACAGAACTGGACCTGGGGATCGCTGAGCTGCAGCGCGGGAGTAGTTCTGCGCTGCTGACGCCCCAGGCCCGGCTCAAGATGGCCACTGAACTACACAGCCGCTTCGCCTTTCCCTGCGCCACCTTTGTCTTTGCCATTCTGGCTCTGCCGCTGGGGCTTTCCAACCGTCGTTCCGGCAAAGGCTCCGGTTTTACCATCAGCATCCTGATCCTGCTGGTCTACTATGTCCTGCTCTCCTTTCTGCGTACCCTGGCCGAAAAGGGGGGCATCCCGCCGGCCCTGGCGGTCTGGCTGCCCAACCTGCTCTTCCTGGCCATCGGACTGCTGCTGCTGCGGCTGGCCTCACAGGAAATGACGCTCAAAGCGGCCCTGGGCCGTCTCTTCAGATCCGGGAGGGCTGTCTGATGTTTGGTATTGTCGGACGCTATCTGGCAGGCACCTGGCTGCGGCTCTTTCTGCTCTGTCAGGGCGGTTTTCTGGCGGTCTACCTGATCCTGGACTTTATGGAGAAGCTGGGCCGCTTCAGCAAGGCCGGTGCCTCCCTGGGGGCCATCCTGCAGTTCTTCCTGTTCAAGATCCCCGAGATGCTGGGCCAGACCATGCCGTTTGCCGTGCTGATGGCCACCCTGCTGGCCCTGGGGATGCTTTCCCGCAGCAGTGAACTGACCGCCCTGCGCAGCTGCGGCCTCAGTATCCCCCGCATTGTCCTGCCGATCCTGATGCTGGGGCTGCTCTGCAGTCTGGTACTGCTGGTCAACTCTGAATTCGTGGTGCCCAAAAGCTACCAGCAGATGGAGCATATTGAAAAAGTGGTGATCAAGAAGCAGAGCGTCAACACCTTCTTCCGGCTCAACAACATCTGGTTCCGCTCCAACAACCTGATCCTGCAGGCCAAGGTCTTTGAACCGCTTACCCGCACCCTGAAAGGGGTGACCGTCTGGGAACTCTCTGCCGACATGCAGCCGGTCAGGCGCATGGATGCAGAACAGGCGCTATATGGCAGCGGCGGATGGGAACTGTTGCAGGTCCGTACCCGCAGCTTTGCCGGGCAGGGCGGGATGGTGGCAGCGGCACGTCTGAGTGTGCCGTTGACGCTGAAAATAGATGACTTACGGATTCTGGATAACAACGCTGACAACTTCAGCTTCCGCAAGCTGCGGGAGTATGCGGTCAGCCTTGAAAAAGGGGGCTATCCTGCCGGGCGCTACCGTACCATGATGCATGCCAAGCTGGCTCTGCCGTTCGGCGCCTTTGTGATGGTGGTACTGGGGATCCCCTTTGCCCTCAAGACCGGCCGTACCAGCGGGGTTGCCATGGGGATCGGGGCCGGGGTGGCGATCGGATTTGCCTACTTCATCATCAATGCTGCTGTCCAGTCCTACGGCCGCAGCGGGGTGCTGCCCCCCTTTGTGGCTGCCTGGGGTGCCAACCTGATATTTGTCCTCAGCGGCATCTGGCTTTCCATGACCGTCAAGCAGCAGTAACGGCTGCCGGTTCCAACAGACCGGTAAGGCCTGGCCCGGTTTCTGCTCATTCCTGTAGTGCTCTGCGGTAAAGCCTCGTTGCTTCATCAACGGATTCATGTTCAGGAGCTGCTTATGGTTCGCATCGTTATCCTCTTGATTTTTCTGGTCTGGGTACCATCTGCGTCTGCAGCAACGACGGCCGCGGACAACAGCTGGCTCAAGGAAATCCCGCTTCACGACGCGATCCGGGTCGGTACCGGCAACAAGATTGTGGTTGAAATATCTGACCCGGACTGCCGTTTCAGCCGTCGCATGGCCCGTTATTGGGCATTGCGGAAGGATGTGACCCGCTACATCTTCCTGATTGCCTTAAAGAACCACCCGGATGCGGCTCAAAAAGCCCATTACATCCTCAGTTCGCCGGACCGTGCAGCCGCCTACCAACAGGTCTTCAGCGGCTCCCTTGATTTTGACGAAAAACTAGCGGAACGCCGCTATGATGACCATGGCGCCCTGAAGCGGCATCAGGCTGTAGCCGCCAGACTGGATGTTGTCGGCACACCGACATATTTTCTGTCTGGGGCACGTGTGAACGGTGCCAAGGTGAAGGAGCTTGAACAACTGCTGGGAGGGGAAAAAGTTCCATTCGATGTTGGAGGGGAGTCTCCGTATTCTCAGTAAGCCTGCTCGGCTCTGGGTATCCGGTATTTCAGTGTCAGGCTTGTGGTTGGGCACACGCTGATTACTCTTTGTATTCTCCGGCTACATTTTCTGCACCGTGGTTGGCGGATTCAAAATCCTAACTGTCCCATATCAGAAAAATCCTAGTGACGATTTGTTACGACGGCACTTCCCAAGCGTGCAAATATGCTTGGCATGATACAGAAGGTGATACAATTCTTGCTCGTTGAGGGGAAAATTCGCAGACTTCTGTCGTTGACACGAACAGGCAAGGGGGCAGCATGGATCAAATCATTGCCGTTGTCGTGAGTTTCTATCATGACTATCAATTTATCAGCATCATTGCTCTGATAGCTCTGGTCATTTTTTTGTATCAGAACCCGAAGCAGACCTTGAAGTACCTGGCGGTTCTCATAGCACTCCTGATCGCCGGCTACTTTATCGTACACATGGACAAAACCTCTGATCCGGCCACGAGCGGAAAAAGGGAATTGGGCCAGAAAACCAAAAGGGCGCTCGGTGAGTAGCCTCGAGCTACCTGCCATCCAGATCAAACGCGTGTGAGAAAAGAGTGAGAAAAGGGGACATCCATGATAAGTAGAGTCAAGAGGAAAACGAAGATTTCCTGCCCCTCCCGGAGAATGTCCTCTGGTGGTATTCAGTTCTCGCTGATTTCTGCAACGCCTTTTGGTCTTGCTTA
>Ga0074199_1000121_pt1 | contig 162868 bp, 142 predicted proteins | sample EPASupsiteSAE347_FD_64528 | JGI IMG/M metagenome (GOLD analysis project Ga0074199, IMG submission 64528) | Bioremediated contaminated groundwater from EPA Superfund site, New Mexico - Sample SAE3-47 | ecosystem: Environmental > Aquatic > Deep subsurface > Groundwater > Contaminated ... | reverse complement strand
TGCCATATTATCTGCATTTTCAGATACGTCAGGAAAAGCATATACCGAATACGCGACTGAATTAAATCGCGGACTAAATTTAAAAGTAGCAATACCTGTCTTTTCAGTATTGATTACATAATTGTTGGAAATGCTAAAGGAATATTCAACTGCATATTTTACTGAAAAATTTCTTAACACCGGCAATGTGGTGCAATTTGTTCCATTAACGGGAACAACCAATGAGATATTTTCAATTAAAACGGTGAAATTTTTTTCAATCGATTTGTCTTCGACAAGTTCCGTACCATTATTTCGATATTCAGCAGAGCCATTTCCAGAAAAGCATACGCTGCTCCAATTTCTTTCTATTGGATAACCAATTACTTTGAAAAAAGACGGAATGGGGGAGGTGCTTTGAGGAACAAAATAAGATATGTTGGTCGAATTATTTTCAATAAATGACGCGTTCATTTTCAAAGGAACACTCGAAATTGGAAATAATGCGCAGGCAATCCAAATCGGAATCACGATTACCAAAGCATATTTCGTTGATTCAGAAAAAAGTTTATCTTTGTTTTTTTGAACATAATGCCAGAAACCATTAACTACATTCGTGACTGACTGAGTCCACCTCGAATATAGAAAAGACATTGTAAAATAAATAATTGAAATAACAGTCAAAAGGATTAGAAATAAATCATTTGGAAAGTACTGGGCCGCAAGAGTAATTACAATCGATACGCTTACAGTAACGATAGTTAAATCAATTCCAAAATCATAAAAATATCTTAGAAAATCGGGTAGCTTAACAGTCTGCGGCTGTTCTTTGCTCAGAAAAAAATTTTGTGCTTCCCATAGCAGATAAATAATAAATAAAAGTAAAGGAACTAGTGACACTCGCGCAATTGTCAATAATATCGGCGCGTTTGCAAACGATTTGGGATCAATCGTTAAAATTCCTAGAATGATTGCTGAGAGTAATGCAACAATAGTAATCCTCGTTGAGGCTTGGTTCGTATATAAGTCTACCAATTTCTCTCAAATCTAACCTATTAAGACCAAAAACAGCCCGTATCTATCAAACGCAGTTTCCAGTATATATAGTTCAGTTAAGCGGTGGCCAGAATCGCCTTAAAAAAGCCCTTTTCTATAGTATACTAACCTTTTTAAACATTCTAATCGATAATTATTTCCCTGTTCGGGAAATAGGGCTTTTTTAGAGCTAGCTAGCGTCTTCGCTGGCACTCTGGTTGTTGGGTTGCAGATGGGTTCCTTCAAGCATATCTTTGTTCCAAAGCACGAAGTAGCTTCCCAAAAGGAAGTTGACGAGATGTGCAAGAAATTCGGCATCACTGTCGAGAAGCTCCCTCTCATTAAGCAGTCCGACCCGGCAATAGCCGACCTTGAAGTCGTGCCCGGCCAGGTCATCAAGATCACCCGCAAGAGCGCGGTGACCAAGAAGGACGAAGACTACTTCCGCAAGGTAGTAGAGGATTAGAAACGGTTTTTACGCCTCCTTAGCGCAAGGCAGGCGTATCAATCGGAATTTGGGTGTTTGTAAGCGCCTGGCGACGCTATTTCGCCAGTAAGAGTAAATGCTTTTTGTTGATAGGTGGTTTTGGGGTATGGCTTTCCGGGAATTGTCGCGTGCATATTATTACGAAAACAGCCTTGCAAAGCAGTTCATCAAGAGCTTTGACCGCTTTGTAGAGGAAGGGATGCAGGAAATCATAGAGCAGCAGAACATAATCGAGCCCCAGATTGAGGGAATCTCAATCAAGCTCGGAAAAGTCCGCGTCGAGCGGCCCATGGTCATCGAGGCAGACGGCTCGCGCAGACCCCTCTTCCCCATAGAGGCAAGAGTCCGCGACCTTTCCTACACCGCACCCATTTTCCTTGAGATGACCCAGGTCATCAACGGGACCGCAAAGCGCACTGAGGACGTCTTCATTGGAGAACTCCCGGTTATGCTCAAGTCCAAGCTGTGCTACCTCCACGGAAAGAGCGAGGAGGAGCTTACCAAGATGAGCGAGGACCCCCTTGACATCGGCGGTTACTTCATCATCAACGGAACAGAAAAGACGCTTATGAGCCTGGAGGACCTGGCGCCCAACCGCATCCTGGTATCCAAGGAAAAAGACACCGGACTCGTACAGGCAAAGGTGTTCTCTACACGCCTCGGATTCAGGGGAAGAATCACTGTTGACCGCACTGCGGAAGGCAAGATGTCAGTCACCCTGCCGTCGTACAACAAGGCAATCGAAATCTCGCTCTTGCTTCGCGCGCTCGGACTTGACTCGAACGAGAAAATCCTCGAAGGCTTCTCAGAGGAAATCGAGGTCAGAAACGACATACTCCTTAACATAGAGTCCGACCCTTCAAGGAAGAAGTCGGAAGCACTTGAAATCATCGGAAAGCGCGCAGCACCCGGACAGCCGGTTGACTATCAGGTCAAGCGCGCCGAACTCCTCATTGACCGCTACCTGCTTCCCCACATCGGAGTGGAGCCGGACAACAGGCTTGCAAAGGCGTATTTCCTTTGCAGGATGTCGGAGCGCGCAATCCTGGTATTCTACAAGAAGAGACTCGTGGAGAACAAGGACCACTACTCCAACAAGCGCATAAAAATCTCAGGCAAGCTCATGGAGGAGCTCTTCCGCTACAGCTTCCAGTTCCTGGTCAAGGACATTGCCTACCAGATGGAGCGCGCCAACGTGCGTGGAAGAAAGCTCTCAATGTTTGCAGTAGTCAGGCCCGACGCTTTGACCGAGCGCATCAAGTACAGCATGGCAACGGGCAACTGGGTGGGAGGCCACACCGGAGTCTCGCAGCCGCTTGACCGCTACAACTTCATCTCAGCTGTTTCATTCCTGCGCCGTGTGACTTCGCCTCTGGCAAAGAAGCACCCGCACCACAAGGCCCGTGACTTGAACGGCACGCACTTCGGACGGCTCGACCCTAACGAGACTCCAGAAGGCCCCAACTGTGGTCTTGTAAAGAACCTCGCGATGTTCTGCGAGATTACTGTGGGAGTGCCCGAAAAACCAGTAGAGTCGACGCTGAAGAAACTCGGCGTTTCCATGAAGCTTTAAGTTTACCAGGAGTTTGATTGCAATGAAATGTAGCGTTTTCCTCAACGGCCGCTTCGTGGGATTCTCCGAGGACGGCAAGAAGCTCTGCGACGAAATCCGCGAAAAGCGGCGCGCAGCAGAAATCGACAGCCAGACTAACGTGGCTTACTACTCAAAGACTGACGAGGTCTTCATCAACACCGACGAGGGCCGCGCACGCAGGCCGGTTCTTGTGCTCAAGAACGGCAAGAACCTCCTGACTGCAGAGCTTTCAGACAAAATCAAGAAGGGAGAACTCGGCTGGAGTGACTTGGTCGCAAAGGGAGTAGTCGAGTACCTGGATGCGGAAGAGGAAGAGAACACCCACATTGCAATCAGCGAACAGGTGCTTGAGAAGAAGGAAAGCAAGGGAACAAGCGCACAGTACACTCACCTTGAAATCGACCCGCGCTCAATACTTGGATACGCAAGCTCGCAGATGCCATTCCCTGAGTACAACATGGCTCCCAGGGTACTGATGGCAGCACAGCACACCAAGCAAAGCCTTGGATTGTACGCTGCAAACTACAACTTGCGCACTGACACTCGCGGTTACGTTCTTTACTACCCGCAGGCACCTCTTGTGCAGACTGAGGCTTATGACACTCTTAAGCTCGCACGCAGGGCAAGCGGACAGAACCTCGTAGTCGCGGTTCTTTCATATTACGGCTTCAACATGGACGATGCCATAGTCATCAACCGCGCAGCCATTGACCGCGGTATGGGACGCTCGGTGTTCCTCCGAAGCTACTCAGCAGAGGAGCGCAGGTACCCCGGCGGACAGAAGGACAAGTTCGGAGTGCCGGAGGAATTCGTACAGGGATACCTCGGACCCGAGTCATACGCCTGCCTTGACGCAGACGGAATCATCACTCCCGAGACCGCAGTCACTGAGGACGCGGTGCTTGTAGGAAAGACCTCGCCACCTCGATTCCTCAAGGAAGTCACTGCTCTTGACGTTGACTCTGAAAAGAGGCGCGAAAGCTCAGTCACTGTTCGTGGAAACGAGAACGGAGTGGTTGACGCAGTTATTCTTTCAGAGACTGTTGCAGGCAACAAGTTCGTGAAAGTGCGCGTGCGCAAGCTCAACATCCCCGAAGTAGGCGACAAGTTCGCCTCGCGCTTTGGACAGAAGGGAGTAATCTCGCTTCTTGCAGCGCCTGAGGACATGCCATTCACCAAGGACGGAATCACTCCGGACTTGATTATCAACCCCCACGCCATCCCCGGTCGTATGACTGCAGGACACCTCTTGGAGATGCTTGCGGGAAAAGCCGCTTGCATGGACGGAAAGACCAAGGACGGCTCGGCATTCGTGGGACAGCGCGAAGAGGACTTCGAGGAATCACTCGAAAAGGCCGGGATGCGCTTCACTGGACAGGAGACTCTTTACGACGGACGCACTGGCCGCATGATGATGGCCAAGATTTACGTCGGAGTAATCTACTACCAGAGATTGCACCACTTGGTTTCGCTCAAGATTCACGCCCGCTCACGCGGACCAGTCCAGATGCTCACCCACCAGCCAACCGAAGGAAGGGCAAGGGAAGGAGGACTGCGCCTCGGAGAAATGGAAAGAGACTGCTTCATCGGGTTCGGTGCGGCGTCACTTCTCAAGGAGCGTATGATTGACTCTTCGGACAAGACCACCGAGCTTGTATGCTCGGAATGTGGAAGCCTTGCAAGCTTTGACAAGATCAAGGGAAGAAAGTTCTGCCCAATCTGCCAGAGCACCAAGTGCGACGATGTGGAGATGTCCTACGCATTCAAGCTTTTGCTTGATGAGATGAAGAGCATCGGAATATTCCCCAAGCTCGAGCTTGCGGACAAGAGCTAAGGGATTGTACTTCTGAGAGTGTGTATAAGATTATGGCAACCAAAGTCATCCGTTCCATCAAGTTCGCGGTGTTCTCACCCGAACAGGTCCGCGCAATGAGCGCGGTCAAGATTACCGTGCCCGACACTTACGACGAGGACGGCTACCCCATCGGCGGCGGCCTTGCTGACCAGCACCTCGGAGTCATCGACCCCGGTCTTAAGTGCAAGACCTGCGGTGGACGCATCAAGTCGTGCGGCGGACACTTCGGACACATAGAACTCGTGCGGCCAGTAGTGCACGTCGGTTTTGCCAAGTCAATATACATGATTCTAAAGGCAACCTGCCGCAAGTGCGGACGCCTCCTCTCAGAAGAGAACACGGTTAACCGTGTCAAGAAGGTTTCCGAGTGCCCACATTGCAAGGAAAAGCAGAGGGCAATCAAGTTCGTAAAGCCCCTCACCTACTACGAGGACACGCGCAGGCTTCTTCCCAACGAAATCAGGGAACGTCTTGAGCGCACTCCTACTGACGACCTCCGCAAGATGAAGGTGGAGATTCGCCCGGAGTGGATGATTCTTACTTGCCTTATTGTCTCGCCAGTGACTGTCCGGCCTTCAATCACACTTGAAACCGGAGAGCGCTCGGAAGACGACCTCACCCACAAGCTCGTGGACATCCTGCGCATCAACCAGCGCCTTGCAGAAAACATCGACGCAGGCGCGCCCCAGCTTATCATCGAGGACTTGTGGGACCTGCTCCAGTACCACGTTGCAACTTACTTTGACAACGAGACTGCGGGAATCCCGCCCGCACGCCACCGCTCAGGCCGCCAGCTGAAGACTCTCTTCCAGCGCCTCAAGGGCAAGGAAGGACGTTTCCGCTACAACCTGTCAGGAAAGCGTGTCAACTTCTCAGCGCGTACCGTGATTTCGCCGGACCCGACTCTTGGAATCAACGAGCTTGGAATACCGGAATCAATCGCTGCAGAGCTCACCCTTCCAGTGCAGATTACTGAGTGGAACTTGGAGCAAATCAAGAACCTGATTCGCGAGCACCCGGACAAAATCAACTACATAATCAAGCCAGATGGCAAGCGCAAGAAGCTTACAGCCACTAACGTGGAAGAGCTCCTCACTGAAATCGAGCCTGGATGCACTATGGAGCGCCAGCTCATTGACGGCGACATCGGAATCTTCAACAGACAGCCCTCGCTGCACAGGCAGTCGATGATGGCTCACAACATCAAGGTGCTCAAGGGCAAGACGTTCCGCTTCAACGACGCGGTAACCAAGCCTTACAACGCGGACTTTGACGGAGACGAAATGAACCTGCATATCCCCCAGAACGAGGAAGCGCAGGCAGAGGCGGAAATTTTGATGAAGGTAGAGAACCAGATCCTCTCACCGCGCCACGGCGACCCCAGCATCGGGCCCGCAATGGACCAGATTTCGGGACTCTACATCCTTACTCTTGGAGACGTCAAGTTCTCCAAGGAAGAGGCTTGCGAGCTTTTGGGCGCAGCCGGAATCTACCCGGAAATCTCCAAGGCAAAGCTTTCAGGCAAGGAAATATTTTCATACATCCTTCCTGAGGACTTCAGTTACTCAGGAAAGAACAGGAGCGCAAGCAAGAACGACCCCAACGAAAGGTCAAAGTGCCCGCCGGACGCGTTCGTCGAAATCAAGAACGGCAAGCTCCACTACGGCCACATTGACTCGAAGGTACTCAGCGGCATGCTCAAGAAGATGTTCATAGAGTGCGGCCCTGAAAAGACCCGCAAGTTCATCGACGCAGCTGCGATGATGTCAGTTGACATGATTACCCACTACGGGCTCTCAATCTCGCTTGAGGACTACTACATCTCAGCAGAGGCAAGGAAGGAAATCATCAACAACTACCGCATAGCGCGCGAGAAGGTCCACGGCCTCATCCACAAGTACAAGGAAGGAAACCTCGAGAGGCTTCCCGGAAAATCCAGCCTTGAGACTCTGGAAGAGCACGTGATGGGAATCGTCGAAGGCGTGCGCAAGGACAGCTGGAAGATCATCGGCAAGGGAATCAAGAAGCTCCCCGCAAGCATCGGAGGGGAACTCCTGCAGATGAACTCGCCGCTTATGCTCGCACAGGCCGGAGCCAGGGGCAGCACACTCAACGTAGTGCAGATGTGCGGCCTCGTAGGCCAGCAGGCAGTGCGTGGCAAGCGCATCAAGTCCGGATACCGCGGACGCGTGTTGCCACACTTCCGCCGCGGAGACCTCGGCGACGAGGCAAAGGGCTTCGTAATCAAGCCATTCAAGCACGGGCTTTCACCCATCGAGTATTTCTTCCACGCAGCAGGAGGACGCGACTCGGTAGTCGACAAGGGAGTCAACCCGGCAAAGACCGGTTACATGCAGCGCCGCCTCATCAACGCGCTCCAGGACTTCATCGTGCAAAAAGACATTTCAGTCCGCGACTCCGAAGGCCGCATCATCCAGTTCAAGTACGGCGACGACGGCCTGGACGCGACCGACCAGCCCGTTGCATACGGAGAGCCAGTAGGAGTCATCGCCGCGCAGTCCATTGGAGAGCCTGGCACCCAAATGACTTTGAGGACGTTCCACTACGCAGGAGTAGCCTCGCTCGCACAACTCGGCTTCACCAGACTGGTGGAGCTGGTTGACGCACGCAAGACCCCGAAGAACCCGGTCATGGAAGTCTATCTCAAGCCGGAGTTCTCAAAGGACATGGAGAAGGTCAAGAAAATCTCCTTCAAGATAGAGAAGGTCTCCCTCTCGGATGTCGCGGAAGTGCGCGAGGACTTCGAGAAGAAGGCAGTCACGGTCAAGTTCGACGAGAAGGCCTTAAAGGAAGCGGGGCTTAAGGAAGACGACGTTCTTACCAAGATCAAGGCAGTCGCGCCCTTTGTGAAGGAACGCGACAAGTTCGTAATCAAGCCAAAAGACGAGACCCTCAAGAACATCCGCAAGGTAACGACCAAGCTTTACGAGATGATCCTCAAGGGAATCCCCGGCATCAGCCGCGCCATCATCATCGAAAAGAAGGGCGAAAAGGGGGAGATGGAGTACTCGCTTGCAACTGAAGGCACCAACCTCAAGGAGATATTCAAGCTTGAGGAAGTGGACGCCTCGCGCACCGTGACCAACGACATCACCGAGATTGCGGGCACCCTCGGAATCGAGGCTGCAAGGAACGCAATCATCCACGAAGTCGAGAAGGTGCTTCACGCCCAAGAGCTCAACGTCGACGTCCGCCACATCATGCTCATCTCTGACGGCATGACGTTCAAGGGCGAAATCAAGAGCGTCGGACGCCACGGTCTTGCGGGAGAGAAGCCGTCGGTCCTTGCACGCGCATCGTTTGAGGAAACCGCAAAGCACCTCATCAACGCCTGCGTAAAGGGCGAAGAGGACGCGCTTTCCGGAATCACCGAGAACATCCTCATCGGGCAGACCATCCCGTGCGGCACTGGACTGGTCAAGGTAGTGATGAGGCCGGAGTAAGCTCCAGCTTCATTCCCCAACTTTTTCTTTTTTTAATTTTTCTTTCTGATTTTCTTTTGTTTTCAACCCCCCAGCGCAAAGCCTTGGGGAAGATTTTCCAAAAAGCGTTATAAACAAATTCCATCCAAAAGTTCTTCCGAGGTAATTTTTATGCCCAGAAAGTTCTTTGACACCCCAACTGCAAAGCACGTCTACACCGCAATCGGCATCCGCAACTCGCTCAACCCCGAGTCGCAGTCGAAAGTCATCGACTTCAGCTACGGAATCAAGAGGATGAACGCGCCGACTTTGACAAAAAACGGGAAGGCGAACAGCAAGAAGAGCGTGTTCCCGACCGGCGAGGTCTCAACCTGGCACATCCCGAAGTCTGCGGCGAACAAAATTGCGATAGGAAGGCACCTTGACAGGATACCCGAAGGCTCTGTTCAGGACATCGAGCACATCGTAGAAAGCATCAAGATTACGAAGGGAAAAGGCGGAAAACCGGACACGCACACGATGCTGGTTGCGGGCAACTGCCTGCAGCCAACCAAAATCAGGATAGAAAAAGACACTCCCTTCCCGCACAAAAAAGGCGACAAAATCCCTGCAGGCAGGATAGTCGACTACCTGATGGCCGGGAAAAAATAGGCAGGCAAAACAACCGAACAAAAACAACTTTCTTTTATTCTTTTTCCTGCCTTTTTTCCGCTGATTTTGGGGGTTTTTAAAAGATAGTAAAAACTACAGCTAAAACGCTTAAAACACCCTCCAATTTGCCAAACTATACCAGCAACCACCTCCTTTTGGACTAAATCAATGCATTAATGGTTAGATTTTGATTCCAAGTCTTTTCCAACCTCACTTCCTCAACACTGGAATTTCGGTGTATTTTGCGATTCGGGAGAAGGATTGACTTCAGATTGGAAATAAAAGACATCCAAATGACCCCAAACCACCTAAAGACACCAATAATGCCTTAAAACAACAAAAGCAGGCATTTGGAATGCTGGAAAAAGTATTGGATAAATTTCGCCCAAAGATATATATACCCACCTTCTTTGTTTATGTTAACCCACCAACATAAATGTTCAACATTAGGAAGGCGCATTCCACATGGAAGAATTCGTGAAATCAGTTGTAAACAACGCAAGAAACGAGCCAGCGCAGGCATTGAGCCCGTCGGGAGACGAGGAACTCAAGATTGCCGTGGTAGGCTGCGGAGGAGGCGGGAACAACACCGTCAACCGCATCAAGAAGCTCGGAGTGAAGGGAGCTGAACTCTACGTCTGCAACACCGACAGGTCGCACCTCTCAATCATCGACGACGGCATCCACAAGATTCTCATAGGCAAGGCCCTCACCAAGGGACTTGGCGCAGGCGGCTACCCAGAAGTCGGACGCAAGGCAGCCGAACAGAGCCGCGAGGAAATAGTTGCCCAGCTCAACGGAACCAACCTGCTTTTCCTGTGCGCAGGAATGGGAGGAGGGACCGGCACCGGCTCGGCTCCGGTAGTTGCCCAGGTCGCAAAGGAGATGGGCGCAATAGTCATTGCCATGGTCACCTACCCGTTCGCGCTTGAACGCGCAAGGCTGCAGAAGGCGGACCAGGGAATCGCGGAGCTGCGCAAGTACGCGGACTCGGTAATCATCCTTGACAACAACAGGCTCGCACAAATCGTGCCGAACCTGCCCATGAACCAGGCGTTCCTTGTTGCTGACGAGATTTTGGCAAAGGCAATCAGCGGGCTCGTGTTCACGATAAAGCAGCCGTCGCTTGTCAACATCGACTTTGCGGACGTGCGCGCCATAATGGGCGGCGGGGACGTCGGCTTCATTTCAGTCGGCTCAGGCAAGGGCCCAAACAAAGTCGAGGACGCAGTCAGGGGAGTCCTGGAGAACAGGCTTCTTGACGTCGACTTCGACGGAGCGAAGGGCGCAATCCTGCACATCGCAGGCGGCTCGGACCTCACGCTCGGCGACGCAATCGGAGCAGGAGAGAAGATTACGGACAGGATGTCTGCAAGCGCCAGCGTGAAATGGGGCGCGCGCATCGTGCCCGAATACGACGGCAAGCTCGAAGTGGTCGCAATCGTGACCGGCGTCAAGTCGCCGCAGATTGCGGGCCGCGCATTCGAGCAGCCCAAGAAGGCAAAGGCCCAGTTCGACGACATCGAAATCGTCGGCTGAGCTTAATCAGCAAAAATAACCCACAGTTCATTTTAGCGGGGAATTAACCCACCCCCTGATACCGGCGCACACGGCGCCATTACAGTCCTAGCTTGGGCTTTGTCCGCTAAAAGAAAAACAAGAAATGGTCTTTATAGGAGGCGAACAAAAGGATGGAGAGTTTGATCGCAGACGCGCTCGCGCGTTCTGCAAGCATGCCGACGCCGGAAGTGGCGTCGAAGGGACTGAAACCAAGCGGAGTGAAGATTTCCGTCGTAGGGTGCGGAGGCGCAGGGACCAACACCGTGTCGCGGCTTACCCAGATGGGAGTCACAAGTGCTGAGACAATCGCACTCAACACTGACGCCAACCACCTGAGAATGGTGCAGGCAAACAAGAAGATGCTTATCGGAGCGCACATGACCAAGGGTCTTGGCGCAGGCGGCTTCCCCGAAGTCGGACGCAAGGCAGCCGAGCAGGCAAAGGACGCCATCGCAAAGGCGCTTGACGGCTCCGAGCTCGTGTTCATCACCGCAGGAATGGGAGGAGGAACCGGAACCGGTTCGGCACCCGTTGTCGCCCAGGTCGCAAAGGAGCAGGGCGCAATAACTGTCGGAGTAGTCACGTTCCCGTTCGCGCTTGAGCGCGCACGCCTTGACAAGGCCGACTGGGGCCTTGAGGCGCTTGCGGAACAGTGCGACACAGTTGTCATCATCGACAACAACAGGCTCGTGCAGTACGTCCCGAACTTGCCCATGAACCAGGCGTTCGCAGTTGCGGACACCCTGGTGGCAAAGGCAGTCAAGGGAATCTCCGACACCATAATGCTTCCGTCGCTTGTGAACATTGACTTTGCAGACGTCCGATCCATCCTCGGAAACGCCGGCATGGCAATGATCTCAGTGGGAGAGGCATCAGGCCGCGACCGCATCCAGGGAGTAATCAAGAACACGCTCGAGCACCCGCTGCTTGACGTCGAGTACTCCGGGAGCAAGGGCGCGCTGATACACGTGCAGGGCGGCTCGCAGCTGTCCCTTGGAGAGGTGACTTCGATAGGAGAGGGCATAACCGACGCATTCGACCAGAAGGCTAACGTCATCTGGGGAGCGCGTGTCAACCCCGACATGGGAGACAAGGTTGTTGTCACTTCAATCATAACCGGAGTGCACTCGCCGCAGCTCATCGGAAAGTCGATGGTCCAGCCAAAAGCCGAGAAACAATACAACCTCGGCCTGGCAGAGATCAACTACTGAGCCGAAGAGCTAAACGCGACAAGGCGCAACACAAGCAATTGACGGCTTTGGCCCGAAGTTCCTAACGCTTCGGAAAAGGGTCGTCGGTTCTTTCTTTTTCTAGTTTTTTTATCACCCTTAGCCCGGGGCGTCCTAATTTTTCCTTCCGTGACAGCGTGACAAACGTTTATCTGGGCTTTCTTGCCTAACTATTTCCTATGGACCCAACCAAGTTTATGGGCGCGACAATGTTTCTGGCGATGTTTTCGATTGTGCTTTCAGGCTGCACCCAGACCGGAGCGGTAATCGGTTCCGAGCTGGTAAACAGCACGGCAAGCGGCACAATAGGCACAGCTAGTGCAATCCCAACAGCAACGGTTACAACCAGCAACCAGACTACTCAAACCACAGGTGATATTGATATGGCAGAGAATACGGTAAAGAAAGGCGACAAGATAGCAGTCGATTACGTCGGCTCCCTTGAGGACGGCAAGCTGTTCGACACCTCAGTTGAGGCCGAGGCCAAGAAGGCCGGGCTCCCGTTGAGGCCGTCATATGCACCACTCTCGTTCACAGTCGGAGCGGGCCAGATGATTGCGGGCTTTGACGCGGCAGTTGTCGGGATGAAGCTCAACGAGACCAAGACCGTAAAGATTGCGGCAAAGGACGCGTATGGCGAGTGGAACGAGGAAGCAGTCCAGGCGCTTCCGACCAAGCAGCTTGCGGAAATGCTCAACGCGACCCCGAAGTTGGGGATGCAGCTTTACACCCAGAACGGCGCTTCTGGCAAGATAGTGTCAACTGATGCAAACATCACAAAGATTGACTTCAACTCCGAGCTTGCTGGAAAGACCCTGATATTCAAGATTACTGTGAGGAAAATCAATTAGGTAAAAGGCTGTGGCTATGGCTAATGTGAACGTTGGACTGATTGGCCTGGGCAACATCGGCTCAGGGGTAGTGGAGATAATCCAGACCAACGCGGACCTGATTGAGAAGCGCACCGGAGTCAGGATTTCAATAGTGGCGGCGTGCAGCAGGTCAAAGGACCGCGCTGCTGCGCTTGGAATAGACCCGAAAATCCACACAACTGACTACAAGCAGGTCATTGCGAACCCGAAAGTGGACGCCATTGTCGAGCTAGTGGGCGGCTACGAACCTGCCCGGACAATCATCCTGGACGCAATCAAGGCCAAAAAGCATGTCATTACCGCAAACAAGGCAGTCTTGGCCAGGCACGGCTATGAAATCTTCGAAGCAGCTTCCAAGAACGGGGTGAACGTGCTTTTTGAGGCTTCGGTGGGCGGCTGCATCCCAATCATACGCACAATCGAGGAGAGCTACTCATCCGACCACATCGAATCAATCTATGGCATACTCAACGGCACCACCAACTACATCCTTACCCGGATGGCTGAGGGGATGTCCTATGAGGAAGCCCTTGGAAAGGCCCAGAAACTGGGGTTTGCGGAAGCTGACCCGAGCTTTGACGTTGAAGGAAAGGACGCCAGCCAGAAGCTGACAATACTCGCTGCGCTTGCGTTTGACGCCAAGATTGAGTCCGACCCCTACACCGAAGGCATCACCCGGATTACCAAGCATGACCTGGCCTATGCATCCGAGTTGGGCTACGCAATCAAGCTGTTGGCCATAGCAAGCAAGGATAAGGACGGCATGGTGCTTCACACCCACCCCACCCTTGTAGCGAAGAGCAGCGTGCTTGCCAACGTGAGCAACGAGTTCAACGCAATACTTCTCAAGGGAAAGAACACCGGAGAGCTTTTCCTGTCCGGAAAGGGTGCTGGCAAGCTTCCGACTGCAACCGTAGTGGTCACGGACATCATTGAGATGGGCTCGCGCACGCGGATTACCCAGAGGAGCTTTGAGAAGGTCGCAATCAAGCCATTTGCAAAGTCCAAGTCGCGATTTTTCCTCCGACTGGACTTGGCCAACAAGCCCGGAGTGCTTGCAAAAATCACCAAGATACTTGGGGAGAACAACATCTCCATCGCCGCGTTCAACCAGAAGGAGGATTCAGGCGACTTCGTGGCAGTAGTAATCATCACCCACCCGGCAATGGAGGGCGAGATGGAAAAGGCCCTGGAAGGGTGCAAGGCACTGGATGTGGTCAAACCCGAGCCGGTCCTGATCAGAATCGCCGACCTTTGAAGGCACTGAATGCGGTAAACCGCAAGTTGCAGCGTCACACAACAAAACCGTTTTAAAACGGTTTTGACAAAATGGTTAATGGGAGAGTTATGATGCCGTTCCAGTCCGCATAGAACCGGATGAAAACAACCTAGGCTACTCCATAATAGAAAACGGCAAAAAAATCGGCTTTCCCGCTAAAATTCCTACTTTTCTTAGCTGCGCCTGTTGCGAAAACCAGGCAGGGCGGGCAGCGGCTGAGGATGGATTTTACCTTAGAGGTGTTGTTTGTTGACCTTGGAACTCTACATTCCCGGACCAGTGGCGCTTTCGGCAAAAGTGAACGAGGCGATGTCCAAGCCCATAGTCAGCCACCGCGGGGATGCATTCCACAAGGTCTTTGCAAACTGCAGGGAAGGGATGAAGGCAGCGTACAAGGCCAAGGAAGGCGAGGTCCTGCTCTTTTCGGTTCCCGGAACAGGGGCGATTGACGCTGCGCTTGCAAACACCATACTGGACTCGGACCGCGTGCTTGCCTTTGACAACGGCGACTTTGGCCGCAGGATTTGCGAGAACGCCGGGCTTTACGCCAAGCCGGGCCAGTTCAAGGCCGTGCAGGTAGAGAACGGCAAGGGACTGCACATCGACCAAGTTCGCGCGGAGATAGACGCATTCAAGCCGACTTACATTGCAGTGGTGCACAACGACACCGCAAGCACCGTACTCAACCCAATCAAGGACATCGCAAAGGCCGCACAGGATACCGGGGCGTTCTTGATGGTGGACTCGGTTTCCGGACTCGGCTCGACTGACCTTGATTTTGACGGCTGGAAAATCGGCGCCTGCGCCTCCGCAGCACAAAAGTGCATCGCAGGACCCGCGGGGATGAGCTTTCTTGCACTTAGCCCGGATGCAATAGGCAGGATTTCCAAGCAGCCAAGAGCCCGCAGCTACTATTTTGACCTCAAGAAGTACCTTTCCTACGTTCAAAAGAACGAGCACCCCAACACACCAAGCCTTGCGGGGTTCTTTGGACTGGAGCAGGCGCTAGCTGAGCTTGCGGCTGAGGGGATGGACAACCGTATCAAGAGGCATGAGAGGATGGCGCAGTTTGTTGCCGGAAGGCTTGAAAAGATGCAGGCGCCGTTCTTTATTGAACAAGGCTACAGGTCCCGTTCGGTCACCGGCATCAAGACCGACAAGTCACCCTCCTTGCGCGCAAAGATGAAGGAAAAAGGCTACCTGCTGTCCGGCGGGATGGGCGACTACAAGGACAAAATCCTGCGCGTTGCGCACATGGCCAACATGAACGAGCAGGGCCTTGGGAAGATGCTGGATAACCTCGAAGCGTCGGTAAAGGAGACCGGCGGGTTCTAGGGGAAAGACAATTTTAAGTTTGAAGGTTTTTGAGGCGCAACACGACATGACCTACAAGATTTTGATTCCCGGATACATCTCAAAGGAAGGGCTTGACCTGCTCAAGGCCGAGCCGAACATCGAGGTGGACTATCGGCTCAATGGCAACAACGAGGAAGTGCAGAGGATTATCGCAGATTATGACGTGCTTTTTGCAATAAGCTGGACCGACGTCAACGAGGCTTTGCTTGCAAAGGCAAAGAAGCTCAAGCTGGTTGGAAGGCTTGGAGTTGCAATCAACAAAATCGACATCAATGCCTGCACCCGGCGCGGGGTGCTTGCATACAACGACCCTAACGGCAACACCACAAGCGCAGCAGAGCAGACCATGGCGCTGATGCTTTCCGCAGCCAGGCACACCTGGAAAGCCTGCAACGCAGTCAAAGGAGGCGAGTTCAAGCAGGAGAAGTACCTTGGAAAGGAGCTCAATGGAAGGACCCTGGGAATCATCGGCCTGGGAAAGATTGGCTCGAAGATTTCAAGGTACGCCAATGCCTTTGGCATGAAGGTAATCTGCTACGACCCATACATACCCGACGGCAAGGCCGAGGGCTTGAATGTAGAAAGGCTTGCTGACTTGGACGAGCTGATTAAGCGTTCGGACGTAATCACGGTCCACACCCCGCTCAACGACGAGACCCGCGGCCTAGTGAACGAACGCCATTTCCCGTTGATGAAGGATGGCGTAATCATAGTCAATTGCGCCCGCGGCGGGATTATCGAGGAGAAGGCACTTTACGAGAACCTTGCCAGCGGAAAAGTTTACGCTGCAGGAATCGACGTGTGGACCAAGGAGCCGATTGAGAAGGGCGGCTGGCCCGAAAAGCTCCTGTCGTTGCCCAACGTGGTCGGCACCCCGCACCTTGGGGCCAAGACGGTTGACGCACAGGACAACGTGGGAATCATGATAGCCAAGCAGACCATCAAGGCGCTTAGGGGCGAGATGGTGGAGAACGCACTCAACCTGCCATACATACTCGAACCCGCGGACTTGGAGAAGTCGCGCGGTTTCATGAACTCGGCAAAGATACTGGGTTCGATGCTCTTCCAGCTGGGATGCGGAAAAATCACCAAGATTGCGGTTGCGTTCGGAGGCAAGGTGCCGGATGCGGCCAAGAAACCAGTCGTATCTTTTGCAGTGCAGGGACTCTTGGAAAAGACCAAGCCGGAGGCCAACATGGTCAACAGCATGCTCCTTGCAGAGGAAGCGGGAATCAACGTCGAGCAGGTGGATGAGCCGGTTGCTACCAACTACGCCAACGTAATCGTCCTGTCGGCAACGTACGATGACGGCCACGTTGACTCCATTACGGGCAGCGTGTTCTCGCACAAGTTCCTGCGCGTAGTCGCGTTCAACGGCTACGAGTTCGAGGCCAAGGTGTCGCACCGGATGCTCTGGGTGTTCAACGACGACGTGCCAGGCGTGGTGGGCCTGATTGGCAACGTGCTTGAAAAGGGCAAGGTAAACATCGCAGAGATGATGCTTGGAAGGCTACGCAAGAAAGGCAAGGCAGTCGCGGTCCTTGCTGTTGACTCCGAGGTGCCCAAGTCGGCCATCGAAGGCCTTAAGGCCGACAGGCGCATAGGAGTAGTAAGGCAAATAAGCCTTGACGAGAGTTTGATTTATACGCCCAACAACGGCAACCACGTCCACGGGAGTGAAGAATAATGCTAGAGCTCAAGTTCGTACGCGCAAACCCCGAAGCAGTCAGGAAAGACCTCGAAAAGCGAGGGGACACTGAGAAGCAGGGATGGCTTTCAGACCTGCTTGAAAAGGACAAGTTGGCACGCGAACTTGCGCTTTCTGCAGAGGCGCTTCGCGGACGCAGGAACACCATCTCTCGCGAAATCAACGAGACCAAGAAGGCTGGAAAGGACGCAACAACGCTCCTGAAGGAAGCCGGCGCGATTCCGGTAAAAATCAAGGAAACCGAAGTCCAGCTTGCTGAAATCAACGAAAAAATCAAGTACTATTTGATGAGGCTGCCCAACATTTTGCACGAAAGCGTGCCAGTTGGAAAGGACGATTCCGAGAATGTGCAGGTCAAGACCTGGGGAGAGGCGAAAGTCCCCTCTTTTGAGCTGAAAAACCACGGCCAGCTTGCATCGGAGAAGGGCTGGGCGGACTTCGAGCGCGCTGCAAAGATTTCAGGCTCAGGGTTCTATTTCCTCAAGGGCAACCTCGTGCTTCTGGACATGGCGTTGCAGAGGTTCGCAATGGACCTGCTTGTCACAAAAGGCTACACCCCGGTTATGCCGCCGTATATGATGAACAGGGCGGCGTACGAAGGAGTCACTGACCTTGCTGATTTTGAGAAAGTCATGTACAAAATCGACGGCGAGGACGAGTACCTGATTGCAACAAGCGAGCACCCGATGGGCGGGATGTACAAGGATGAGATTTTTGAGGAAAAGGACCTTCCGCTCAAGCTCGCTGGCGTTTCACCCTGCTTCCGCAGGGAAATCGGCGCGCACGGAATCGACACCAAGGGATTGTTCCGCGTGCACCAGTTCCACAAGATTGAACAATTCATATTCTGCAAGCCCGAGGACTCGTGGGCATTCCACGAGGAACTCCTTGCCAATGCAGAGGAAGTCTTCCAAAAGCTCGGCCTGCCCTATCAGGTAGTGGCAATCTGCACCGGAGACATCGGCACTGTCGCCGCCAAGAAGTACGACGTTGAAGTGTGGATGCCGCGCGAGAAGAAGTACCGCGAGGTAGTCTCCTGCTCAAACTGCACCGCATACCAAGCAGCAAGGCTCAACATCAAGGTGCGCGACAAGTTGGACTTCGAGTCCAAGCAGTACGTCCACACGCTCAACAGCACCGCAATAGCGACCTCGCGCGCCCTGAGGGCGATTCTGGAGAACTACCAGCACGAGGACGGCACGGTCAGCATCCCGAAGGCATTGCAGCCCTACATGAACAACAGGGAGACGCTGTAAGCGCTCTTAGCTCATTTTTTGAGCTTGCACGAAAAGCCGTTAGGGTAAGCCTTGCCCGGGTCGTATTTGATCTCGCGCAGGAAGTCTATCGCAAGCTGGCGGTTCTCGCCGGAGTAAAGCTTGATGTCAACCGACCTTTCGGGATTTTCCGGGTCGCGGAAGTATAAGAAACGTTTCCCGTCAATCACGTCCGACGCCTCGCTTTTTCTCCCTATGAACTCGTAGTGCATTCCGCCGACTACGTCGCGCCCGTCCGGCTTTTCCATTGGCGGGTGGCACGCGGTGCACGTTGCGCGGGCAACAAGTGTCCTGCAGGGGCAGGCGTGGTGCGCAAACTCCACGAGACGCTGGGGCTTCCCATTGCATACACTGCACGCTGGGGTTGTAGGGTTCTTCATCAGGTTCACCTTTCCCGATTTTCCTTTTTGGCAGACTTGAGGCCGCAAGAGGGGCCTTCCTCGGGATAAACATAATTTGGCGTGAGGGGATTCCAGTTCACTGCGCGGAGTATTTTCGTGTATTTCTCCTGCTTTGGCCCCAGGTAGGGCCGGACAAGCAAGGTCATTTTGCGCTGCCTGTCCTGGTGCTCGTCCCAGCCAAGCTGCAATGCGAACTGGGCTTTTGGCGCGTCGATTGAACGTTTCTGCCGTATCTTGCCAACAAGCTCGTGATGGAACCCGCCGACCAAATCCCGGGGATTGTGGCCGCCTTTTGGCGGGAGGCACTTGGTGCACGTGGCCTTGACCACCAAGTCGGAGTCCGCAGAGCACATCGGGTGGACGAAGAACCGGTATTGCACGGGAACGCCATCGCATACGGGGCACTTCTTTCCTGCGGGGCTGCTGCGGAGCATACAGAACTTTGACTCCAACCTAATTAAATTGCTTTATCGGCCCAATAATTGGGTAATACTTAGAGTTGGATATCCAAAATGTCAACCGATTCGCAGGCGGCTTATGAGTTCCGCAAGCAGGTGGAGGCCCTCGAGAAGTTCCAGGGCCGCGGGACGCAGCTAATCAGCGTCTACATTACGCCAGGCTACCAGATTTCGGAGACGGCGGGGAAGCTGCGCGACGAGGCGGGACAGGCTTCGAACATCAAGAGCACGAGCACGCGCAAGAACGTGATTTCGGCTCTTGAGAAGATTCTCCAATACCTGAAGGGCTTCCGCGCATCACCACCGAACGGCATCGCAATCTTTTGCGGGGACGTGTCCGAGACCGAAGGAAAGCCCGACATCCAGCTATTCAGCGTAATCCCGCCGACCCCGCTGGGAGTGCAGTTCTACAGGTGCGAAAGCAGGTTCGTGCTAGAGCCATTGAAGGAGATGCTTGACAAGGCAGGAACCTACGGAATCGTGGTCATGGACGGAAAGGAAGCGACCATTGCCGTGCTCAAGGGAAAGCAGGTCAAGATTATCAGGCGGCTTAACAGCACCGCGCACGCGAAGGTGCACAAGGGAGGGCAGTCCGCCCAGAGGTATAACCGGTTACACACCGAGGCAGTCGAGTACTATTACACGCGTGTCGGCGAGGCAATGGCGCCGTTCCTTGAGCAGAAGGGCTTCGAGGGCGTCATCGTGGGCGGCCCGGGGCCGTCAAAGGAGGACTTCCTCAAGCAGAAATCTTACAATTACCAGCTCAAGATTCTCGGAGTAGTTGACACCGGCTACACCGACGAGTACGGCATCCAGGAAGTCATGGAAAAAAGCGGGGAAATCATAGCGGAGCAGGAGGCCATCAAGGAAAAGAAGCTCCTTGACGAGTTCATGGCGCAGGTCATGAAGGGCGGCCTGGCAACTTACGGAGAGAAGGAAGTCCGCGAGGCCGTGCAGAGCGGCAAGGCAAGCAAGCTGCTTGTTTCCGAGGGCATGGAACTCAACAGGATCACGCTTACCTGCACGCAGTGCGGAAAGTCGGTTGAAAAGCTCGTGGAAAAAGTCGAGGAGCACCAGAACACGCCCTGCGAGTGCGGCGGCGTGTACAAAGTCACGAAACAACAGGACATCATCGGAGAAATTGTCGACCTTGCGGAGCAGATGAACATCCCGATTGAGATGATAAGCAAGGAAACGTCGGCTGGCTTTGCGTTCTACGGCACGTTCAGGGGACTTGGGGCGTTTTTGCGCTACAAGTAGCGCACTAATTCAACAACCAATTTTCAGGTCATTCTTATGGATTTTCATTTCAAGCCCGAAGAGTTTATTGTCGAGGAGATTACAAGCGACGGCACCATTTTGGAAGTCGACAAGAAAATAGAGTCCCTTGCAGGGATACCGACTGCGACAGCCGAAGTCAATGCGGAAACAGGCGAATCAAAGCCCGGAAAAAACGAATTCTCCTGGTTCATCCTCCAAAAGCGCAACTGGAACACCCAGCAGGCGCTGGATGCAATCTCAATCAAGATGTACATCCCGCGGAAGCGGTTCAACTTTGCGGGAACAAAAGACAGGAGCGCAGTCACCACCCAGCTCTGCTCGGTGTTTGGCGTGAGCGCGGAGAGGATTCTCACCGCGCACGTAAAGGACATCAAAATAAACGGGGCGTGGCCCGCAGCCGAGAAAATCAAGCTCGGAGTGCTCAAGGGAAACCGGTTCAAGGTCACAGTAAACAAGGAAAACTGCGGCATCGAGCCGGACTATGAAAAAATCAAGGCAAGCGCGCAGAAATCCAGCCAAGTCACCAACTATTTCGGCAAGCAGCGCTTCGGCTCCTTGCGCTCAAACACGCACCTAGTTGGGCACTACATACTCAAAGGCGACTACAAGGGAGCCGTTGAGAATTATTTGGTGTTCCGCGACTGCGACGCAGAGGACTGCAAGGAGGAAATCTCACCAACAAGGCGTGAGGAACTCGAAGTGCGCAAGAAACTCGAACAGGATTGGGACTACAAGGCCGCGCTCGGATACTTCCCCACATGGCTCAAGTACGAAGTCAGCATGATTAGGCACATGAAGGACAACCCCACGGACTACATCGGAGCAATCCGCAAGATTCCGCGAAGCATTCAGCTGATGTTCATCCACGCGGCTCAGGCGGATGTGTTCAATGCTGCTGTTGCCGCAAGGATTGCCGCTGGAAAGCTCAGGACTCCGATTGAGGGAGACTTCTTTGCGCCAATGGACGCTCTTGGATTCCCGGACGACGAGAAGGCGATTGCAGTTGACAAGGCGAACAAGAGCGAAATCGCCGCAAAAATCGCGTCCAACGAAGGGGTGCTTTGCGCAAGCCTGGTCGGGATGGACACGGCAATAATCGACGAGTTCTCGCAGGCCGAGCTTGACAAACGAGGGCTTACCAAGGAAATGTTCTCAATCAAGTCCATGCCCGAACTTACAAGCAAGGGCGGGATGCGTCCGCTGTGGATGAACGCAGTAGGGCTGAAGGTTGAAAAAACAGATGCGAAGACGGACGAAACCGGAACGGAACTCCCCGGACAAATCACGCTCTCTTTCTCGCTGCCGTCGGGCGCTTACGCAACTGTTGCTGTTGAGCAGCTTATTTCAGGATGCCAAAGTGCCTGAATGCGTCGATTACGCCGTGGTCGTCCACGTGCGGGGCGATGAAATAATTCCCCTCGCCTTTCGTCTTGACAAGCTCATTCAGCTTTGGCACGGCATTGCCCATCGCGCAGCCATATTGGCATTTTGAGATGAAGTCCCAGTCAATGATGCCGTCGCCCACTCCAAGCGCCGTATTGAAATTCAGCCCTAATGCTTTTGCAGCCCGGCCAACCGCATAACCTTTCGAGACCCCTTTTGCGGTAATCATGCCGTATTGGACGGGGTTGGTGACTGGCACGAAGTTCCACACCAACGAAAGCTGGCTTGCGTATTTTTCATAGATTTTTTCAACTCGCGGCTTTTCCGACTCACTACATGCAAAGGCAGTGACCTTCGTAAGCTCCTTTTGCCGGACCGCATCAGCAAGCGAATCGGAAACTATAGGCTCTTTGTGCATAAGGCGTATGCGTTTTTCCAACAAAACAGGCGCGATGCTTCCGGCTTGGAAGTAATAATCCATCCCGTCGTGCACTTCAAGACTTACACCAGCATCCAATAATTCGGAGACTAATTTTGTCGAAATGCTTGTGGGAATGGTTTTCTTCGCAACCGCCTTCCCCGCAAGGACGTCGAATATCACGCTGCCATTGTCGCCTATGTGCGGCCCGGCAAGCCCTGCGTCGCGGACTATCTTTTCAAGCGAATAAATCGGCTTCCCGGTGCAAAGCGTTACCTGCACTCCGCTTTTCCTTGCTGCTGCAAGGGCCTCGACGACATTTTTGTGCGGGTGGGGGTAGTTGAAGCCTTCCTTCTCGCCCAAAAGCACGCCGTCAACGTCAAGGATTACCCAGTCGATTTTTTCCAAAACTCATTCTCCCCGAATAACCGAATAGGCAGAATATCCGTCCGACGCAAGCAGCCGGTCGCCTTTCAAGCCAAGAGGGTCTTTTTGGGTGGAATTGCCAGCTACCACCAAGTTGATTCCATAAAGCCCCATCAATAGCCTTGCGTCGTAATCAAGCGAGCCGTTCATTATTTTCTGCGCCACATAGACACGCGACTCGAAATCCGGAAGCTCCTCGGCAAACGAGCCCAGCAGCACCTTCTTTTCGGACGAGTAATAGGGTATTGCGTAGCTTTGCGCAAACCCTGCATAGATATTCGACTGCGGGTATTGCGCCACTTGCATCGCAACAGCTTCCGACTGCGAGTCAAGCGGGGTGGAGCGCCAGGTGGTGAAGGAGTTGAAGCATATTGCGACAACCACAAGCGCGCAGAAGAACGCAACTCGGAACCGCCTGCTGCTGATTGTATCCTGGAGCTTGGCAAAAAACAAGGCACTCATTGCGGCAAGGGGAAGCGCTAGGTAGGGAAGCTGGCGGAATGAAAACGGAGCGAACGCGGAAAGCACTATTGGCGCGGCAAAGAGCGCGGCAACAATCGCGGGAACCCTGCCGCGGTAGACCAAGAGTGCAGCACCGGCCAAGCCCGCGACAAGCAACGGGAGAGAGAAGAACTCGAAGATTCCCGGAGTGGTTACGAACGGGTTGGAAAAGCCAAGGGCGGTGCGCGGCACGAAGTATACGAAGATTGCCACTGCCAGGAACGACTCGTAGATTAGCTCCTTAATGCGCTTGCCAAAGAACGCAAGCACGCCAAGGCAAATCATCGCTGCCATGAACGAACGGAAGTGCGAAAGAGAAAGCGCAGTCAGGATTGCAAAAACCACTAGCGGGCTTGACTTTTTGTAGAAGAAATAAATCGCTGCAAAGCAGAGCACCAGTCCGAGGGTCTCGGAAATGGGGGTGAGCGTGCGGTAGTAGAGCCACGGGGAGAGAAAGACCGCAATCCCCGAAAGGCAATAAACAGCCTCGTCAGCTGGACGGCCGAGCTCGGAAAGCACTGCCTTGGCAAGGAGGTAGCCTAGGCAGAAGAAAAGAGTTGCAAAAAAGAACGAGAACGCACTTATCGAGTCGGAAAGCGCAAGCCCGGTAAGCTGTGAGAACGCGGCAAGCAAAAAGTCAAAAAGCGGCGGATAGCTTGTTGCATCTGCGCCGATTGCGCTGCTTGCAACGGGATAGCCGGAGGAAATCAGATATTGCGCCGAGCGTCCGCGCTCGTAGGCATCGGAAGTGATGAAAGAATAGCTGAAGTAGAAGTGGGAGAAGAGGACTGCGACGAACACGAAACCGAGGCAGGCTGCAAAGAGTGCGGAAATTTCCTCGCGATTGTTTGCACCGGACCTCATTTCGACCGCCTTGAAAGGAGAGCCACGAACACCGCGCTCACAAGGGTGGGGAACCACAGCCGCGCGACGTCAAAGCAGAAGAAAATCGCCACTATGAGAGGGATGGGGTACGCGCCTTGCAGGAGGAACACGCCAACAAGCTCAATCAGGCCGAAGCCATGCACGAACGGGATTTTGGTGGCAAAGAACGTGACCGCGAACGCCCCTGCCGCAAGCACTATGCCGGGGTCGGCGTTGAACGCAAGGAAGCACGAGTAGAACGCCACGAGCTCGAATGCAAGGGACACCGCAATCAGGACTATTGATTCCTTGACGGGGTTTGCAAGGAGCCTGCGGAAGTCCTTCGAGCCCTTGTGGATGTAGTCTGGAATCAGCTTCCAAGGAAGCAGCATCTCAAACCAGGACAGCCTGCCGAGGATGAAGTAAAGAAGGATTACGGACGCGACGATGATTGCGATTCCCGCCATCGTTGCATAAAGTATCTGCAAAGGAAGCGCCGCGCTGTAGAGGACAAGGAACAACGCCGCCGCTATTGCGGAGAAAAATATCTTGTGCAGCTTGGTCGCAAGGCTTGAGAGCACGAGGTGCGACATTCCCGCTGCGTCGCGCCGCGAAAAATACCCGCGCAGGGCATCCGAACCCACGCCCATCGGAGTGAGCGCGCCTGCAGCAGCGGCAAATGTGAGGAGCGCGGCTTCCTTTTTCTGTATGCCTGCTGACTTGGCCCACGCAAGCGACCAGAAGAACACGCTTGCAAGGTAGGCAAGGAGCGCCAAGCCAAGCATCGGCCAGTCCGCACCAACCAAATAGTCCTCGCCCCCGAGGAACTTGATGACGGCGTAAGCTATTGCGCCTAGGACGAACAGGTATGCCAGGGCAGTAAACGCCTTGTTTCGAACTGATGCTGCATTTGATTCCGAAGCCAAATTATTCACTACACTTCCTTACGCATTATCAACAATCAGGGCAATAAAAAGCGGCCTGAGAAGGAGAAAAAGCGCGGAGGGTGGGATTCGAACCCACGCACCCCTTACGGAGTAACAGATTAGCAGTCTGCCGCAATGGCCACTATGCGACCCCCGCGCGATATTGGAGACTATTATCTTGGTAAAATACCAATAAAAACGGGCCAGTGCCTTCCGGCCTCGTTGCAATCATGGCAGGCAAGCCCTGCATCGTAGGCACAGGAAAAAGCCGCTGGTCGGCACCCCTTTCTCACCCTTGTATCTTTGGAGCACGCGTTGCAGTCCTTATAGTTGCTCCTTCCGGCCTGGCTAGGTTCGGAATGCAACGCGTAACCAAAGGCAAGGGGTCGACGATTGGGATATCGGGCGACTCCGTCCTATGCATCCTCAACAGGGCATCACCCTCCTCAAAGGGGTTGGAGTGACAGGAAACCCTTAGCTTCCCGGCTAGCCCGCCGAAATAACATTGTTGGTAATGGATAATAAGACCGGTGGAAAGAAGCGGATTTACCCGTTTTGCAGAGTGAAAAAAAGCCAATTTTACGAGTGCGGCACACACATCTGTTTTTATATTTTGGCAGATTACACCAAATATAAACAATTCAACGCAAATGCGCTATTATGCAGAGGTAGGTATCAGATGGAAGAAATCATCTCCGAGGCACTCAAGACTTCGACAAAGACCGTCTCGCACGGCATCACCGGCTCGGGGCCCACCAAGGACTTCGAGTTCCAGACCCCCAAAATCATGGTCATCGGGGCAGGAGGAGCGGGATGCAACTCCATCAACCGCCTTTCAAAGATTGGAATCCGCGGGGCGGACATGGTTGCGGTAAACACCGACAAGCTTCACCTTGGGATGATTTCTGAAAGCGTCAAGAAAATCCTCATCGGAGCATCGATTACACGCGGACTTGGAGCAGGCGGCTACCCCGAAGTTGGGCAAAAGTGCGCCGAGGCATCCAGGCCCTACCTGGAGAAGATGCTTGAGAACGTGGACATGGTCTTCATCACCACTGGAATGGGTGGAGGCACTGGCACTGGAAGCGCGCCAGTCATTGCAAACATCGCAAAGTCCAAGGGAGCGATTGTAATCAGCATCGTCACCTTCCCGTTTGCGCTTGAGCGCGCCCGGCTTGAGAAGGCAGAGGAGGGGCTTGCGAAGCTCAAGGAGCAGTCCGACACGATTATTGTCATTGACAACAACCGCCTCGTGCAGATTGTGCCAAACCTGCCGATTGACCAGGCGTTCGCGGTTGCGGATGAAATCATCGCACGCGCAGTGCGCGGAATCACCGAGACAATCACCACTCCCTCGCTCATCAACCTGGACTTTGCGGACGTGCGCGCAGTAATGAGCAACGGCGGAGTCTCAATGATTGCAGTAGGCGAGGCCAAGGGAACGGCACGCGAGGAGAACGTGGTCAAGAACACGCTCAACCACGCCTTGCTTGACGTTGACTACGCCGGCGCAAAGGGAGTATTGCTCCACATCACCGGCGGGGCAGACATGACGCTTGGGGAGTGCAACCACATCGGGGAGGCACTCACCGAACAGGTTGACCCGCACGCAACGGTCATCTGGGGAGCAAGGATTGACCCCGGGTACGAGGGCAAGATCGAGGCAATCGCAATCTTTACCGGCGTGCACAGCCCGTACGGCTTCGGCAAGGCGCCGGCTGCAGACAAGAAGGGCAAGTACAAGACCGACATGGGCGGCTTGGACGAGATTGCGTTCTAAGGCTGGGACGGTTTCGTTCCAACCCTAATTTCCTTTTTCTTTTCAATCTTCTTTTTCTGCTGGTTTTTTATTGCACCACAATATACGCTTCTAGCATGGCCAACATACGCGAACTTATTGAAAAGAAGATACTGACAAAGGAAGACGTGCACAGCATCCACGACACGATAATCCAGCCTAGCGCCGAACTGGTCGCGGACATGAAAACCTACGGGATTCACATAAAGCCGGGAAAATCCATCGCGTTTGAAACCATCAGTGCGTGCGAAAGCAACGCAAACCACACAAGAAAATTCTCCAAGCACATGGACACAATAGACACGCTCAGGATTAACCACCTCAGGTTCAACCAAATCGGCATGTACAAGGAAACGAAAGGGGTTTTTTCATCAAAGAGAATATGCACCCTCGACCCGGAGTGGAAAAAGGAGATAATCGACTACGTCAATGCGGGCAAAAATGACGCTCGGCAGCAAAAATAGCGCCAAACCAACAACTTGACGGCACTCGCCTGATTTTTCGTTCAAACAGTCATTTCTCTTTTAAACCTTGGCCTGCAAACTTACTAGATATCAATGACAGTCACAGGCAACGGTATAATCGAGAACTGCCGCAAGTGCTATGTTGACAACGGGTTCGGAGTGCGCCTCGAACAGAGGGGGGCAAACGAATACGTCTGCACATACTGCAACAGCCGCTACACAGTCGAAAACGGGCTGATGAAGGGGCTTTGAAGCAACACAACTCGGTGTAAAAAACATGGAAGAAAAGAAGCAAGAAATCGACGAGCGCAAGCTGCGCGACATGTTCAGGCAGGCAGTTGAGAAGGGCGCGATAGAGTCCGTTATACACTTCGACGCCCACGGCACGAAGAAGGATGCCGTGGAGAACGCGATGATTGACATGATTTCGCGCCTGAACAAGGAGATGGGCGTGCTGTACTGCAAGGGCGAAATCGACCAGGCGATGGAGAACAACGACCTTTACTCGTGCGCTGCCGAAGTCCACCTGCTTACCGCAAGCTACAACTCGCTTGTGAACATCGCAATCAAGTACGCGCCGATTGCGGTTGAGATACGCGCGCCCGGCGAAGTCAAGCTCACCGCCGAGGAGGCGCAGATAAACATCCTCGACATCGCGCAGGCGTCGCAGGACTTTGCGAAAATCTTCTTTGAGAAGATCATGTCAAAGGAGGACTTCGCCAAGTTCAACGAGCAGATGGAAAACCGCGCAAAGCTGGGCGAGGTCTTGCGCAACAAGTCTGCAGCAGAGAAGAAGGACTAATTTTTTTGGAATCACTGCAGGCTAAGGCCGATTCATACGCTATACCTGGTGGGCTGTATCAGGGTAAGTATGTACGAGCGTTCCGGGTCGGTTGTCAGGACCTCGTTGCGGAAGCCGGCATCTGAAAGCTGCTTTGTCAGCATGTGCTCGTTATATTTCCTTGAACGCATCAGCAAAAGGCACTCGTTGCGTTTCAGGCATACCGACTCGTCGCCTACTTGCAACTGCACGTCGCGCTTGAGCCGGATTTTGGACTCTATCTGCTGCTCGCGCTCGTTCCAGCTGACCTCGTAATCCACGTCGTCCTCGGAGATTCCCATCTGGCAGGGAAGCATCATGTGTATCCTGCGGATGGGCTTGTGGTCGGCGTAACGCTGGCGTATCAGGTCTATGCGCGCGAGGTTCGCAAGCTCGGTGCCCACAAGCAGGTAGTCGCTTGAGCCCATCGAGTCGCGGAAATTTGTCAATATCCTGCCTGCGTCAGACGCGTTGCCGAGGGTGTTGCCGAAGAACACGAACAGGTTTGCAAAACCGTCCTTGGAAAGCTCGTAGACGAAGTCGGCGAAGTTGCCGGCCTCGAAGTCCACCTGCCGCGGAAGCACCAAGACGTCTGGAAATGCTTTGCGCACGTTGCGGGCGGCTATGTCAAGCAAGCCCCCGCTTATGTCCATTGGCACGTACCGCACAAGGAAGCCTGCTGCCTGCGCCTTTGAAATGAGCGAGATTGCGGGAACACCGTTGCCGCATCCCAGGTCCACTATGTTGAGCTTTTTGTGCCCGGAAAAGGCGTTGAGGAAGTCGGCCATGTGCCGGGAAAGGAGGCTGCTTTCCATGCTCAGTATGCCGCCGTTGGACTCGTGCTTCGATATCTCGTCCCAACTCAGTGCGCCCTCGCCAAGATAGACGAACTTGAGGGGGATTTCGCCCCTGCTTCGTATCGATGTCAGAAGCTCGAATTCCTGTTTTTTGGATAACATCGTCAACACCTTGCACCGTGGCTGCTGGAAGCTGACTCCGTGACCCCCCTCGCAAACAGAATGGAAAGAACCATAAGGAATTGGCGTAAAAGCCAATATTTAAATTTCCGAAGAAAAAAGACAATAATGAGGACAAAAATAAGATAATAATGTCCTAAAATTGAATAAGACGTGAAAGCATGCCAACCCCATTATGCCGGCTGGACCAGACCGACCGCAAGCTCGCGTACCTGCTGAGCGTCAACTCTCGCACGCCCCTCAAGACGCTGTCGTCGATCCTGCGGCTAAGCCCGTCTGCGGTATTCCACCGCCAGAAAAGGCTGGAGCGGGCGAAAATGATATCCGGCTACCAGACGGTCATCAACATGCCTGGCCTGGGACTTTCACAGTACCGCGTCTACGCAAAGCTCTCCGCGGGAAGCGCAAGCCATGCTGAAAGCATAGCCAAGAAAATCGCGAGGATGCCATTCGTGTACTGGCTGGGTACGCTGGAGGGAAGCTGGGACTTCGCCCTGACCGTGCTTGCAAAGGACAACTTCGAGTTCAACGAGCGCTGGGCCAAGGTCCGCGCGGTCGCAGGCGGTTCGTTCCACGAGTGGAAGGTCAGTGCATACACCTCTCTCGAGTTCTTCAGCTACGCATTCCTGTCCGAGAAGGCCAGGCCGGAAAGCGACACGCCACTGGTACAGTCCAACGAGAAGATTGCGCAGCTTTCGGACGCGGAGAGGCTCGTGCTCAAGAGGGTCTCAGACCACGCGAACGAAAGCACGTACGACGTTGCCAAGGCCACCGGGCTAGACCCCAAGACGGTTTACCGGGCGTGGAAGTCGCTGGAGTCAAAAAAGGTCATACTCGGCTACCGCGCCATAGTCCAGACCAAGGCCCTCGGGATGGAGTACTACAAAGTGGACGTCAACCTGCGCGACTTCTCAATGCGCGGGAGTGTGCTATCGTGGCTGCGTGAATGCCCCAACGTAGTGTACATAGACAACTCCACAGGCGGAAGCGATGCCGAATTCGACCTCATCGTGGACAACCACTCACACTACAAGAAAGTAATGGCGGGGTTTCTCGGTAAGTTCGGCCGCATCGTGGAGTCCTACGAGTTCTTCCTAATGGATGAAGTATACAAGATAGCCTACTATCCCTAGAAAAAGGGAAAAAGAAAAATCAGGCGCGCTTCTGGAAGAGCTCCTTGACGATGTCGCCGTAGGCGGGCCGGGTGATGAAGACTCCCACGAGCACGCCTATGATTGTGGACATTCCAAAGCCCACGATTTCGACGATTCCGGAAAGTATGAGCGGAAGCATGGCCGCGATTACCACGCCTGCGACCGTGAAGATCACGTAGAACGCCTTCTTGATGCGCTCCTTGACCTCGTACTCGTCGTGCGAGTCGCCTTCCTCCTCGTCGGCGTGGCCCTTGCGCAAAAGCTCCTCGGTGATGACTATCTGGTCAGCGACCCCGCTTCCCATGAGCACGATGATTCCCGCCATTGCCGAAAGGTCGAGGGTGCCGAACACGCCGATTATTGCGGTGGTGAGCAGGACCTCGATGCCGTTGAACACCACGATTGGCGCGACAAGCGCAACCTGGCGGTAGCGCAGGAAGATTAGCAGGCTCACTGCGAAGACTCCGGCAACAAGCGCCATCCAGCTGTATTGGAGGAAACGCTCGCCAAGCGAGGGCGCGACCGAGAACGAGCTGCCTATTGTGGTTGAGACGGGAAGCTTCCCGCCTGAGATGACGGACTTGAGCTCGCGCAGCTCGGCAAGGGCGCTCTTTTGCTGCTCCTCCGCAGTAGTGCCCTTTGCTGGCCCGGAGACCTGGAATATCTGGTTGATGCCGCCGTCTGCAAGGCTTGGCGAGAGAATCGGCGAGCAGATGAGGCCTATTGCCTCCCAGCGCGAGACTTCGGTGGTGGCGACCCCTCCGCGGGTTATCGAAGCATACTCCGGCTTGAGGCCTGCGGATGAGAAGCGCTTGACCGTGGCATTGCGCCCCGCTATCGCAGCGGCTATTGCAGGGTACGCCTGCTCGACACCCTCCTCCACCAGGACGTAGGTTATGCTCTGGTTAATCGTGAGGTTCTGCACATCCTCCGCGTAGACCAGCGCTATAGTGTCGGTGTTCCTGCGAAGCACGTCGTCTACCGCAGGCTGCGCCCCGTCGGTTACGAAGCCGACGCTCTGGTTGGGAAGGATTGTCGACCTGTGCGCGATAATCATCGCGTTCTGGGGCCGGTCAAGGAACATGTAAACGGGATACTCGCCCTTCCCAAGCGCGGCCTTGGCGAAACGCTCGCCACCCTCGCGGTTCACCGCAAAGCCGAGCTGCCAGACCTTGCCTGAATCGGTTGTGGTGACGCTTTCCTGGTTCGAGCCCCCGACTGCGCCCGAAAGCACGTCGGAGCCGGAGACCGCGGTCTGGCCGTCGATGAGGGCCTCGAAGCGGCCCTGCTGCTTGAGGACGTTGCGCACGCTCTCTATCGCATCAGGGGAAGCTTCCGGGATTTCCACAAGGATTTCGCTGTTTCCAACAGGCCGGACTACGGACTGCGAGAGGCCGAACTTGTTTATGCGAAGCTTCACCGTCTCGACTATGGAGTCCATGGTGGCCGCGTCCACGCTCTTTTCAAGAGTGATGGGTATGCGCACGCCGCCGGAGAACTCGATGCCGGTGTTGAGGCCCTTCAGCCAGATGAGCGCGAATGCAAAGACTACGCACACAAAGACAAGCTGAACCCGCCTGTTCTTTGCAATCCGGAGCCAGTTTACGTTAGCAGCCATGAAAAATCACTACAGTTACTTCTTCCCATAATAGTGCAGTACCAAGACTGCGTTGCCGAACCAGGTTGCGATGAAGTCCACAAGCGCGCCGATTACCGCGACAGTGGCAATCTGGTAGTAAGTGGAGATTGAAAGGATTGATGACGCGACCAAAAGGACGCTGAAGGAAATGATTGTCGCCAGGTTAATCATGATGGTTGTCTTCATAGTCTCGAACGCGCGGTCGTAGGCCGTTCCGTCCGAGCGCTTGAGCACGCGCACGGTAAGGAGCACGTCGGTCTCGAACGAGAACGCGATGAGCATCAAAAGCGCGGCAAAGGATGCAAGCGTGAGCGGGAGGCCAAGCACGGTCATCACGCCGAGCGTGATTACGATGTCGGCTATTGCGCCAAAGACCACTGCAAACGAGGGTATGAACGAGCGGAAGATTACAAAGACCACGATTGAAGTCAGCAGGAAGGACACTACGAGGATTTCCACGGTCTTGCCGAGGAACTGCTTGCTCAGAGTCGAGCCGACTTCGCGGGCGGAATAGGAAGAGACGGGAACGATTGACCTGACCTGCTCCATCACCTTCTGCTGGTAGGTGTCCTGGCGCTCGAAATAGCTTTCGTGCGCAAGCGCATATGCATCAACTGCCTTCTGCGGCACGATGGAGTTGTCGCCAAGGAGAGCAAGAAGCGCGGAGGACTTGTCAACTACTTTGACTCCAAGCGCATCAATCTTTGCCTGCGCCTTCTCCAGGTCGGTTGAGGTTACCGTTCCGGAATCGATGTTGGCCTCCAAGTAAGTCAATTGGAGCGAAGCGTCGTCGTACTCGGTCTTGAGCGAGTCAAGCTCGCGAGATGCCACCGAGGCCAATTCAAGCGCCTCGCTTGGCCCCATTTCGATTTCCAGGCCGGACCCGCCGTCGGGCGCCGAGAACTGCCTGATGTCAACGTTGGACGAGAAAGGCGAGAGCTTCTCCTTCAAAAGCGCGGAGTCTATGCTTGTTGCGTTGGTATATACGGTAAGGAGCGTGCCGCCCTTGAAGTCAAGCCCGTATGTTACGCCGGGGTAGACAAAGATTGCAAACAGCGACAAGATTATGAGGACTATGGGTACTGCTATGAGCTTGTTGTAGTGCTTCCAGTGAAAAGGATTCTGCATCCGAATTTACCCCTTGAATTAAACCCAAAACCAATAGGCAATTATGAAAATGCCTAGACCCAATAAAACCCTAATAAGCGTAAACTATTCCTAATTCGCCAAGGTTAATAACCGTATTCATAAAGGCAGGCCCGAAGGAAAAAACCCCGCCACAAAAGGCGAAAGACAAGTTTGCGGACAGTAGAAAAACCTTTCACGACTAAAGATAATTCACTCATTATGAATTATGAGTTTAGTGCAGGGGTAGCAAAGCCTGGTCAAATGCGTAGGACTCAGAATCCTATCCTTTAGGGGTTCGAGGGTTCAAATCCCTCCCCCTGCATCTAGTTTCTTTTGATAGTCTTGCCGGAGGATACAGTCTAAAGGTTTGTTCAACCTATTATGTACCGGTGGGCAAATGGCAGTTGACCTCTGGAGTGTCGAAAGTAGACTCTACGCAGAAATTGATGCGGCAGGGATGAGGGGACGAAGCACCTATAGAAAAAGGTTCGATTTAGGCGACGGCCATAAAGTCGAAACACACGTAAAAGTTTTCTCTGGAACGCTAAGCAATCACCAAAAAGTATTGCCGAATCAGCTTGAATTTGGAGCTAATTTTTGGAGTGGTACACAACCATACTACCGTCTAGATTATCACAAAAATCCATCTGATAGCTACCTTCACGAACACTTCGAAAGCGGGACTCAAACAATCAATCAACACCTGTCATTAAGTGGTACGCCGTCCATCTCCGAATGCGTTTCTATGGCTTTTGAAAAGGCAGAGAAGGTTATTCCTTGGAAGTTTTCTGGAACGAAGATAACTCCGGGAACTGATTTCTGTGGTCCCGCCTAAATCGGGCATTCTACATATTTCGGCGACTTCGTTCATCACCTAAACCGCCCTCGTCAGGCTCCTAATCGCACCAGACTATAAATAGAACTTAGTGCAGAGGTCAAGACTCAAAAAAGGTGATTGAGTTTGGCCGAGTACCGGATGTATCATCAGCAGGAAAATTTAGACCAGGAGCTTGGTAGGCTTAGCAATTCGAACTTGTCTGCGCAAGCCAAGAAACAAATCGGGGGTTTTGCCCGAATCCGGCTTGCCAAGGGAACGACAAGGCTTCGGGTCGTAAAGTGCATGTGGTGTTTGCGCCTTATGGCGGACTGGCTCGGAAAGGATTTTGAGAAAGCCACCCAGAACGACTTGATTGACCTGGTTTCGTCAATTGACTTGAAAGACTACGCCGAATACACCAAATACGATTTCAAGATTGTCCTAAAGTGCTTTTACAAATGGTTGAAAGGAAAAGATGAGGAAGTCCCAAAGGTCATCAAATGGCTTAAGCCCAAGCTCGGAAACCACAAGCACAAGCTACCCGAGGAATTGCTAACCGCCGAGGAGGTTGAACGGCTTGCTGCAGCTACCACCAACGCGCGAGACAGGGCTTTGCTGCTTGTCCTGTACGAGTCCGGTTGCAGGATAGGCGAGCTGCTTTACCTGAAGCTGAAAAACGTCCAGTTTGACAACTACGGCGGCGTCTTGCTGGTGAACGGTAAGACCGGAAGCCGAAGAGTCCGAATAATCGCCTCTGTCCAAGTCCTGGGAAGGTGGTTGCAGGAACACCCGGACAGAAACAACCCGGACGCTTACCTGTGGCCTGCCCGGCTAGGCCATTACCAGCCCGTTCCTTTCGCCTACCCGACCCTGTTGGCGATGCTTGACCGAGTACGGCAAACCGCTGGAATACAAAAGCGAGTCTATCCCCACCTGTTCAGGCACTCGCGGGCAACTGCCTTGGCAAGCAAGCTAACCGAGGCGCAAATGAAAGAATACTTCGGTTGGACGCAAGGCTCAGAAATGGCGGCCACCTACGTGCACCTATCCGGCAGGGACGTCGATTCAACCCTCCTGCAATTGTATTCCTTGAAAGAAAAACCAGTTGAAAAAGAACCAGCCCTTGATTTTCGCATCTGCAACCGTTGCAAAGAACGCAACTCGCCCGGCCAAGAATTCTGCGGCAGGTGCGGCAACCCCTTGGACGAGAAAAAACTGATTGCCGACCCGAACAAGCAATCAAACGAACTGATGAACGCCTTGTTTGCAAACCCCGAAGTCAAAGAATTCATTTCAAAGAAAGTTGTGGAAATGGGTTTGGATAAGCAGGTGACTGCCTAATGGCATATTCCGAAGACTTGCTGGAGAGGTTAGTAAAGGGCGCAATAATCGTTGCGGTGGGCGCAGTTGCCCTAGTGGGAATCATCTTCCTTTTGTTGATGCTCGCCCCCTTTGCGGTTAGCGTTGCTTTGCTTGACTTTTTTTACTTCAGGCACGAACGGGCAAAGATTGAAAGAAAAAAGCAACAAGAAATAGCACGACAATACTATGAAGACTTGCGTATAGCAGAGGAACGAAAAGAAATTGAAAAAAAGGAAAGAATAATTGCCGATAAGCGTCTGAGAGAGTGGCAGAAAATACCTTTTGGGTACACACGAAAGGAATATGAGGAAAAGAACAAAAAACAAAAGCCGACCTTCGAACAAACGAACGAAGACTATTACAAGGAAAGCGAACTCACGAAAAAACAACGCGACACCGTGCTTGCTTGGAATTACAAGCGATTGAAAATTAGCCCTGACGGCAAGTCAGGAGCCGCCTTTTACTGGGTACGCAAACGCTACAATGAGAGCAAAGAGCACGCGTTCTTTTGTTACCTGATAAAGGACGAGCTGAAGAAGCGAAGAATCAGGGACGTAACCCTAAATGTCACGGAAGGCCCGGACATCGAGTTCGAACTCAAGAAAAAACGCTATTGTTTTGAAGTCGAGACCGGAAGCAACCTAGTCCGCGATAGCACATACGTCTTCAAGAAATTCGCATTCAACCAGCAGAACTTCCATAAGTGCTTTGTTTTCGTCACGAACAAAAAGTTCAAGTACAGGTATTCGAAGATGGCAGACATAGTAACCAGGGCGACTTTGAAGAAAACAATCGCCGGGCTAGGCATATAGGTATAGACAAGGGTAGGTGTGTATACATATATGGAGTTGAATAGGCGGAAAAAATCCAGATTGCCCCCAGAATGGAAAACGGCGTCTTGCGCTTGATAAATTAAGAGGCAAAAACAAACGATTTTCGCCGCCTAATTCACCGCCAAAAAAATGGAAACTAAACAGTAAGTTCCAAGACAGTAAGTGGCCGTTTTGGCCACTTATGACGAAACTGGATTGCTGTTTTCGCTTTTTTTCTTGGATGAAACAATCGTTTCATAACCCGTTTTCATAGGACTAGCTGATGGAGCCGGTACATACCATCTTAGCGCGCCACTGTTGGGGTCGATATGCCCATATCGATAAGTATTATCCGCTAGACCAGCCGAAAATATAGCGTCTACTACACTATTGTTCATCGTATCGTTTCGAATACTACCTATTACATCGATAGGCGACCCGCCAAACTTTTCCTGTATCAAGCTTGCAACTCTCGACTGACTGTTCGCATGGCGCAACATTTCCGAACGATTCCTTTCGAGCCTACTTTCAAGCTTATAGGGCAAACAAAATCGTTCACTTTTAGTCGTAGCAGCGAAATCCATGTAAAAAAACTTGGCGCTAGTTCTAAAACTTTTGATACTGCCCGCAGACCTAAGCCTATTGAGCCTATCCGATATTCTTGGGACGACATCCTTGAGTTCTTTGGTCGTTTTTGCATTCAACTTGCCAGATGCATTTTTTTCTAAAAATGCAAATAGCATTTTGGTTTGCTCCAATATCTCTGGTTTACACTTACCGCCGCTCTTGGCAGAATGGCTTTTAAATCCGGTTAAACTCATTTACATTACCTCTTTACTTGGGGTTAAGGCGGATGGGGACGCTCAAATCTTCCATCTCGCCCGATTATTTTTCTGATTTTTTTTTCTTTTGATATCCGCCCCCTAGAACAAATCTAACTCTGCGATTGTTCAAATCAAAACTTTTTTAGTTTTAACAATGAAAACTGGTCTTTTGCTCTATCTGAATAATACAAATCCACCTTTGTCCTGACTACAGTAGGAAGAATAAAATAGGTGATTTTTTCCTTATCCTCTGATGGTTTTTTTTCAAGAAGACCTAATCGTACCAGTTCATTTAAGTGCTCTGAAATAGTATTTCGTTCCTTTTTCGAAATACGGGAAATGTCCTGAGTGGACACTAATGCACTGATAGCACAATTATTCAGAGTTTCTTTTAACGTAGGAGTCAATTCGTCTATTTTTTTTAGTAAGTTCGAATTTTTTTCTACAATTTGTTTACACGCACGTAAACTAATTTTTTTTTCTTCAAACCGGTGTGCTTCAATAATGCAGTTGTCAGTCATTTCTAACAATAGCCTTGGATTTTTCATACTTCCCTCAATTATACAATCAAGAACGCCACTCTCAAAAGGGTCAAAATTTGACTGAACTGGGTCTAGCTTGAGGGCATTTAACCGTTTTCGAATTAGCTCGGTCATATGCTCAGGTGAAATTCCATCTAGAAATATTACTTCATGATAAAAGGAAAATATTTCTGGCTGACTTATCATTTCTTCAAAAAAACGAGGGGTAACGGTTGAGATGACTAACCCCTCAAATGCTTTTAAACTTTCATCAATCTTTCGGTAAACTTCGATAATTTTTTTTCCAAAGTATTTTTCACTAAATAAAAGTTCCTGAATGTCATCTAAAAAAAAGACGCCAGTAGCTTGATTAACCACCATCGCACCTATCCGTCGTTCGACATCATCTTGTTCTAAAGCCTTGGCAGACGCACCCATCCAGATACTAATGTCTTTCATCCCACTAGACTTGAACTTACCGTGCTTTTCATAGTCCTGAGAACGCTCAAAAAGGTACTCCAATAAAGTTGACTTACCCGCACCCGCACTTCCGACTAGTAATATTTGGCGACGTTCGTTTTTGTCTTTATTTAACAAGGTTGCAAAAAGATGTTTGCTGATAAGTTGCACAGGCTCGGCATAGTTTACAAACACGTCAGTAGTTGTAAGCCCAGGAACAGTAGAAAGAGGATATTCTAGCCCAAAGGAATTAAACGGTGATTGCTTCTGCTCTTTTTTAAGGTCAAGAAACGCTTTATCAAATGCATCCATTTTCATGCACAACACCCAAATACAAATTATTTAATATTTGACGTAACATTCTTTCATAGTTGGAACGGGCTTGGCGGGATTCGAACCCGCGACCATCCGCTTAGCGGGCGGACGCTCTTAACCTCCCATTGCTTGCGACGCAGGTAGGTTTTACGTCCGCTGAGCTACAAGCCCGCGATTCCCGACACGACCTGTCGGAAAGTGCTCTTTAAGTACTTATTTTTGGATTCGCTTATAAACACTACCCCTAAAAACTTGGGGATTGACGAACACCACTTGGAATACTGCCGAAATCAATAAGATATAGTATGAAGTAGCAACTAATCGTCCTTCAAGAGGTAAGCGTGGCTTCAGACTCTAGCATCATACTTGAGTCCCTCCCCCTGCATCTAGTTTCTTTTGATAGTCGCAAGTCTGCTTTGCTGAAAAATCAAATCCACTGCCGGACTGTTTTCTTATACTTCCTGTACCGTTCCCCGAACGCCTTTTCCAGTCTTTGCTCCTCTCCAGGAATGAACAACGCGCTGATTATGATTACGAACAGGACGGGAGACGCAAAAGCAACCAGGGTACCCAGCAACAAGGCAGTGCCAAATAGTATGGCTGCCATCCCAAGGTAAATCGGGTTGCGGCTTATGCGAAATGGGCCGGAAGTCAGAAGTGAAGTAGGCGACTCGAAAGGCGATAGGGTCGTCTTGACTTTCAAAAACAACGAGCGGCTCCAAAGGCACATTGCCAGCCCAAACACGACGAATACTACCCCGAAATATGTGTATGGGGCATAAATGACGGCCTGGATGGGGAATGCGGAATTGAGCCACACCGACAGGGCCAGCAGGATTAGGAAGTAAGATTGACCGTCGGCCATAGATGGTTACCTTTTGTAAAGGAGTTTAGCCTACTAAGAAAATACAATACTCAAGCATTAACCTTGCGCTGCTCCTCCCGCGCCCCGACAATCCCTATAAATCCTTATTGCGTCAGCCTTGGCGCGCGTCCCGAATCGAAAGGGTATTCAAAGCTAGTCTGGAAAATAATACATAAGGCATTTTCAAATAGAGCAAAAAAAGTCAGACGATTGGGTGGGTTTTACGATGGCAACTAATACTACAGTAGGGACCAAGACGCTCAAGGAAGGATTCGCCAAGATGCAGAAAGGCGGAGTCATAATGGATGTAGTCAACGCCCAGCAGGCCAAGGTGGCCGAGAAGGCCGGCGCTGTTGCGGTGATGGCACTGCACGCAGTTCCCTCAGACATCCGCGCAGCAGGCGGGGTTGCAAGGATGGCAGACCCGGCGAAGGTAGAAGAGATTGTCGCTGCTGTGACGATTCCTGTTATGGCAAAGTGCCGCATCGGACACATCGCCGAAGCCCAGATTCTCCAGGAGATTGGAGTGGACATGATTGACGAGTCCGAGGTATTGACTCCTGCTGACGAGCAGTTCCACATTGATAAGAAAAAGTTCACAATACCATTCGTATGCGGCTGCCGCAACCTCGGAGAAGCCTTGAGGCGCATTGACGAGGGCGCTGCGATGATTCGCACCAAGGGCGAGCCGGGAACCGGAAACGTAGTTGAGGCAGTCAGGCACCTGCGGATGGTAAGCGCGGAAATTGAGGCCTTGAAGAAAATGGATTCCAAGGCGCTTGCAGCAAAGGCCGCGGAATACCGCGTGCCGGTCGGCCTAGTTGAGGAGACCAAGAAGCTTGGAAGGCTCTCGGTAGTTGATTTTGCAGCCGGCGGGGTTGCAACTCCCGCCGATGCCGCACTGATGATGATTCTTGGCGCTGACGGCGTGTTCGTCGGAAGCGGGATATTCAAGTCTGCTGAGCCTGAGAAGTTCGCCCGCGCAATAGTCGAGGCCACCAGAAACTACGACGACCCAAAGGCGCTTTTGAAAGTGTCCAAGGGACTTGGCGAGGCCATGAAAGGCGACGACATATCCAAGCTTGCCCTGCGCATGCAGGACCGGGGCCAGTAGAACAACGAGGCTGCGCAAGACAGCAGGAAAAAGCGGTGCAATCTCTTTGATGAAAGTTGGTATAGTCGGAGTCCAGGGAGCGGTTTCCGAGCACGAGGATGTTGTCCGCAGCCTTGGCCACGAGGCAATACGCGTCAACAGGCCCGACCATCTTGAAGGAGTCCGCGCAATCATAATACCAGGCGGCGAGTCAACCACAATTAGCAAGCTTTTGCAGACTACCGGGCTTTTCGATAAAATCAGGAAGCTTGGCGAAGACGGGCTGCCGATTTATGGCACTTGTGCGGGACTTATTTTACTTGCAAAGAAAGGCGACGGCCAGGTTGAAAAGACCGGCCAGAAGCTATTCGAACTGATGGACACCGAAATCAACCGCAACGCTTTCGGAAGGCAAAAGGAATCCTTTGAAGAAAAAATAGACATCCAAGGAGTTGCAAAGGACTATCCGTGCGTGTTCATACGCGCGCCGGCAATCACCAAAGTCTGGGGCAACTGCAAGGCCCTTGCAACGCACGGCAAATTCATTGTTGCGGCAGAGCAGGGCAACTTTTTTGCAACCGCGTTCCACCCCGAACTGTCAGGCGACAGCAGGGTTCACGAATACTTCCTTTCCAAAGCCTAACGAATGGAATAAACAGAGGCAAGCCATTAGTCCTAATGGGGAATGAAAAATGAAAGGAACCAAGTCCGGCACAAAAGCAAAGACCGGAAAGATTACGATTGCAAAGGACGGGCCGTACATAGTTACAGGTAACGTTCCCCTTGACAAGGAAGGGATTGCCTGCGACAAGGAAGGAAACCCCGATGACTACAAGAAGGTCAAGGACTATCCTGCGCAGGAAAAGTACGCGCTCTGCCGCTGCGGCCAATCCAAGAACAAGCCATACTGCGACGGAAGCCACGCCAAAGCAGGATTTGACGGCACCGAGACCGCAAGCAGGGTTCCCTACAAGGACTGCGCAGACAGCATCGAAGGCCCGCACATCACGCTTTTGGACAACCCCGACCTGTGCTTTGGAGCGGGGTTTTGCCACGGCAAGGGAGGCACTTGGACACTTGCGCAATCCCCTGACAAGAAGGATGCGGAGAAGGCAACAAGGCAGGCGTGCAACTGCCCGTCTGGAAGGCTCGTTGCGGTTGACAAGAAAACCGGAAAGCCAATAGAAAAGACGGAAGAACAATCAATTACACTCTTGGAGGACACGCGAAGAAACGTCAGCGGCCCCATCTGCTGCCGGGGCGGGATGCCAATAGTATCTGCAGATGGCAAGGAATACGAATGCAGGAACCGCGTCTCTTTGTGTCGGTGCGGCAAGTCATACAACAAGCCGCTTTGCGACGGCAGCCACGTGAAGGCCAACTTCAAGGACGAGTAGGATGGACAAGATACGCATCGCATTCTCCGCGCTTATCCTGCTGTTCCTAGTTACGCAGGGAGTGCCGCCAATTTTCGTGGCGTTCCTGGGAATACTGTTTGCCACAATATTCGTATTCAAGGACTACCTCTGGAAGCGAATAGAGAAGTTCCTTGATTCCAAGAACGTGCCCAAGGAACCCAAGTGGCTGCGCTGGATAATAGTGTTCGCGATATTCTTCATCGCATATTATGCAGTAAAGTTGGTGCTGTTCTACCTGCTGGGCGCTGCGGGATTTGACTTGCAGACGGAACTAGTCAAGTCGATGAACGTGACGCAGTAGGAAATGGACGTAAACTGGTTCTTGGAAAAAAAAGAGTCCCGCTGGCCTGATTTGAACAGGCAACACTCTGATTACCATCTGGAGAGCAGCACCGGCATCATGAATCAGCCGGGCTGTTATGCCAAGCTACAGTCAGATGCTCTGCCAGGTTGAGCTACAGCGGGACGAAACTACCGGTCCTGCGGACAATTACTATAAAGGCCAAATTAAAATAGCGTTTCGATAGGCCGCCTTGCGCCCCTTAAGCCTTTATATAAAGGCAGTAGTAATTATTTCGATGATTTTGACTATGGATTACCCCTCTTGTGCAAGCCTGAAAATCCTTTTTTTCGCAGCGCTCCTGCTGCCGCTCTTTTCCAATGCGGCCGCGGTTGACAACGTCGCGCTGAAATACCTCCTGCCGGACGAGGTTTCCTCGGCAACCATCACCAACTTCTCATCAGGCGGGGCCACGTACTACATGGTCTTCCAGAACCAGTCCGAGGCGTTCGTGCTCAAGGCCGACGGCCAGAACATCAGCATAGTCGCAGGCAGGGACGCGCTTACCAATCCCCTCAAGGACTACATTGCATTCAAGTACGGCGCGGTGGTCGCCTCGGACAAGGTCGCCTCGATAAAGGCCGAGTACCAGTGGCTGTACAACGCGTCAAGGAACTGCACCAAGCCTATGACGGACATGCTCCTCAACCCCTACCAGATGCAGCTCATCTGGGACAACGGCGACTACACCGGGAACACCTACCGCGCGCACATGCGCCTCACCGGCCAGAACGGGAGCAGGGGGATAGAAATACCGGGGGTATCCAACGCGAGCATGCTCCAGAACAAGTCCAACATAAACAAGGCCCTGCTCAAGGGGTACGTAGCAGTAATCGTGGGCGGAATGAACTACCTCGGCGAGATGGCGGACGGCCTTTCGGAGAACGCGACAACCGCGGACAACACGGCGACGATGGCCCGGATGAGCGCGTTCATCGCAGAATACAAAACGCCGCTTGCGCAGTACGTGGTAGACCACAACTTCATGAACAAGTTCTACTCCGGAGTGCTGCCCAAGGCGTGCACCTTCAACTCGTCATCATTTGCAAGGATGGACTCGCTGCTTGCAGTCAAGGTACTCCCGTCAGAGGCAGACCTTGCGGACAACCTGTCCAAGTCCGCAGCCTCGCGCGTCTCGCGGCTTGAGGCAAGCGGCACAATCGCCGAAATCACCGCTTCAGAGCAGGCCGACGTTGCCTCGCTTGAGCAGGACGTCGCGGCGGTGCGCCAGACGCTGGCCCAGCACGGGATTTCGACAGACGTGCTCGACTCGCGGCTTTCGGAAGTCAACGCGGCGCTTGCGCGCACCAAGAAGTCAATGACAAAGTCGGAGGCGGACAGCCTGCACGCGGACTTCCAGGCCAAGCTTGCGGCTGCGGACAACTTCACCGGGCTTTTCAGGCAGGAGTCGACAATAGCGGCCCTCGCTGCTGCGGACGCTTCGCTTTCACAGTCACAGGCAGCAATAGGCCTTGCAGCGGCCAGGATGGGCGCGGAGGACACCAACGTGAACAGCCTCAACCAGACTTGGGAGGCCGCGCGCGTGGAGATGGCAAGCGCAAAGGCCCAGCTTGCGCAGGGAAAGGCCGAGGCGGTGACTGCGATGGCAGGCGCCACGACCCAGCTTTCACAAATCAAGGCCACTGCTGAAGGCCTCAACACTGTCTCAGGCCAGATGGACGTCCTTATCATCGGGTTCGTGATACTCGTAATCATAGTCGGGGTCGTCGCGTTCTACTACACAAAGAACCGCAAGAAGGAGCCGCCCGTGGCAATAGCATCGGGACCCGGAACGCCCGGACTCAAGAAGGGGACCTCCGGAATAATCGTCGAGCGCAAGTAAGCGGGTTGGACTGCAATGGACGTTGAGACTCGCATAGGGATAATCAAGCGCAAGCCCACTTCGGAAGTGGTAACCGACGACGACCTCCGCAATCTCCTTGAGACCAAGCAGAGGCCTGTGCACTACATCGGGATGGAAATCTCCGGCCTGCTCCACATAGGCTCGGTGTTCATGCTCGGCTACAAGCTGCGCGACTTCATCGAGGCAGGGTGCACCGCGCAGGTGTACCTTGCGGACTGGCACTCCATAATCAACAACAAGTTCGGAGGAGACTGGGAAAAAATAAACCGCGCCTCGAAGTACTACGAGGAGATGTTCAAGCTCTTCGCGCCCGGAGTAAAGATTGTGCGCGGAAGCGAGCTTTACCACAACAACGACGAGTACTGGAAGAACGTCATCAACTTCTGCAAGCACGTCACCCTTGCACGCGACGTGCGTTGCCTGGAAATCATGGGCCGCAGCCAGAAGGAGTCGCTTGACGTTGCCAAGTACATCTACCCGCCGATGCAGGCAGTTGACATACGCACAATAGGCGCGGACATTGCGCACGCCGGGATGGACCAGCGCAAGATACACATGCTTGCGCGCGAAGTCTACCCCTCGATGGGTTTTGAGAAGCCCGTTGCAGTACACCACGCGCTGTTGCCGGGGCTATTGGAACCGCCGAAAGTGGAGGCCGAGGACGGCCAGACCGAAAAGGAGGCGGTTGTTGCTGCTGCCAAGATGAGCAAGTCAAAGCCCGACACTTCAATCTTCCTCAACGATTCCACTGAGACAATCAAGAAGAAAATCTCCAAGGCCTACTGCCCGCCGGAAGCCGAGGGCAACCCCGTTCTTGCGCTGACTAGGCACATAGTGTTCCGGCAGCAGAAGGAATTCACGATAATCCGGCCGGCAAAGTTCGGTGGCGACGTCTCGTTCAATTCGTACGAGGAAGTCGAGGCGGCCTACCTGGGAAAGACCCTGCACGCAGCTGACTTGAAGTCAGGCGTTGCCGAGGCAATGGACAAGGCGGTTGCGCCCATCCGGTCACACTTTGAGAAGAGGCCGGAGCTTTTGGAAGTCTTCGAGCAGGCAAAGATTACGCGGTGACTTGCCTTGGAACGGGAGACTGCAAGGGAAGTTGGAAAAAAATCAACCGCACCATCAGCATACCCAAAGACAGGCACCACGAACATACCCGATTCCACCGAAAGGCTGAAAAAGGCATTCGAAATCAAGACCGAAGAGGACCTGATAAGGATAAACAGGAGAAAGTACGGCCTGACGTTCAACCAGTTCCTGACACAGTTCCGCAACCACCCGCTGGTCACAAAGGAAATGACCGCAGAGAAAAAGGCCTACATCAAGCTCGTTCAAGCCTGCCAGAACAGGCACGAAAAGGACGAGAAGGATGAGCTGGTCCTGGACGAGAACAAGGCCAGCAACTCAATCCACCCGTTCTACGACCTGTACCGGCTCTACAAGTACTATTAGAGGGCTACGTCCCTTCGGAGTACGCGTTCAGGTAGGCGACCTGCTCCTCGGTGAGCTTCTCCAGGCCCAACCCCATGCACCCGACTTTGAGCGTGGCGACGTCCAGGTCTATCTGCGCAGGGACGTCGTGCACCCCGGGCTTGAGGCCCTTGCCATTCTTTGAAAGATACTCAAGCACCAGGGCCTGGTCCGCAAAGCTCAGGTCCATCACCTCGCTGGGGTGGCCCGCGCCTGCGGCGAGGTTGACAAGACGGCCTTCGGCAAGGAGGCAAACCTTGCGGCCGTCGGCAAGTACGTACTCCTCGACATTTGGAAGGATCGTCTTCTTTGACTTTGCAAGCTTCTCCAAGTCGCCGATGCACAGCTCGACGTTGAAGTGCCCGGAGTTTGCGACTATCGCGCCGTTCTTCATCCGTTCGAAGTGCCTGCCGCGTATCACGTTCTTGTCGCCTGTGACCGTCACGAACACGTCGCCTATTGCGGCCGCGTCGTCCATTGTAAGTGCGCTGTGGCCGTCCATTGCCGCGCGAAGCGCCTCAACAGGGTCGACTTCGACCACCACCACGCGGCAGCCCATGCCCTTGGCCCTTGTTGCGAGGCCCTTGCCGCACTGGCCGTATCCCACCACCACGAAAGTGGAGCCTGCGAGCATCTTGTTAGTCGCGCGCATGATTGCATCTATCGTGGACTGGCCGGTGCCGTAGTAATTGTCAAAAAGGTGCTTGGTCGGCGTGTCGTTCACCGCGATGACCGGGAACTTGAGCTTTCCTTCCTTTGCCATGGCCTTGAGCCGGATGACGCCGGTGGTGGTCTCCTCCTGTCCGGTGATGACGTCCTTCAAGAGCTCGGTGCGCTTCCCATGCACCATGTTGATGAGGTCAGCTCCGTCATCGACAAGCATCTGGGGCCGGTTGTCAAGCACGTGGTTTATCTGCGCGTAGTACTCCGCGTTGTCGCACCCGCGCACCGCGTGCACCTCTATGCCTTCCTTGGCAAGCGCGGCCGCAACGTCATCCTGAGTTGAAAGGGGGTTGGACGCGCAGAGGCCCACCTGGGCGCCTCCTGCAACCAGCGCCTTGGCAAGCACTGCGGTCTCCTTGGTCACGTGCAGGCAGAGCCCCACGCGGATGCCCGAAAACGGCTTGGACTTCGAGAAGCGCTCCTTGATTTTCATGAGCACCGGCATGTGGGCCTCTGCCCACCTGATGCTCTCCTGGCCGGAGGGCGCAAGGCTGATGTCCTTTACCGTGAAGCTGGTTTTTTGGGCCATGTTGCGAAAGTTCACCTTTTGAAAGAGTCTAAAAAACAAATAAGCCGCCGGCAACGCCGGGCAATAATTAATTGCAAAAAAGGCTTAAAGCCGCTTTGCATTGGCAACGCAGGCCGCCTGCGCGGGCAAAATCCGGGGGTGCAAAGTCTTTAAGTTCGCCCGCGGAGTAATTGCTCCTAGGCATGGCACCTTTATCGCGCGGCTTTGCGCTCTGGATACTCACGAAGTTCGCGATGCTGTTCTTCATCTTCGCCCTTGCGGGGATACTGCTGCAGATGAGCGTGACACAACAGTCAAGCGCGTGCGCCACCCAGGCCGGAGACGCCGCGTCGGGCATCACGGCAAAGATATCGCAGGTCATATTCTCGCCGTCCGAAGACGAGAGGCAGACCTACTCGCTTGTGGGCGCGCTCCCGGTCGGCAGCGGGGGCGTGCGCTACGGCATCAACGTCACCTACCGCGTGCTTGCGTCGGCAAACGGAAACGCGGGGCTGTACATCACGCTCGGCTCGTTATCAGAGGTCTCCTGCGACGCCGGCACCAACATCGGCCTGGGTGCGCCGGACCGGTACACCGTGGTGTTCGTTTCGCCTGCCGGGATGAGGAAGGCCGAGGCGGGCTCGGTGCTGCGGCTCACCCCCTCCGAGGGCACCGAGGGGCTTAAGAAAAGCAGGTATGTCATAATACTCAAGTGCGCTCAGAAAAGCCCCGGGGGAAGCAAGTACCTGTTCATACAGGACTGCCACCAGGAGTCGGTCGCGGACTGCAACGAGCTGAACTTCGACAGCGCGACGGTGAAGACTTGCTGCGGCTGGGACCCGGCCGCGTGCCCGATAGGATGATTCGATGAAAAGACGCGGATTCATAGGCCCGATCGGCGACGACATACCCAGCATATTCCCAATCATGGCGGGCATAGTGCTGTTCATAGCGACCCTGATATACGCCAACGACGAGTTCAACTCAAAGAACGCGGGGATAAGCCTGCGCAAGGCCGGGCTGGACATGGCGTACATAGTGGTCGAGAAGGGCTACGTCAACCAAGGCGGGTTCGACGAGACCTGCGAGGGCCTGCTCAAGCCGTCGGCCAGGAAGAACAACGTGTTCTTTGCGGTGATGCTGCGCGACTGCACCACAGACCCGTCCGAAAGCTTCGCAGGAACGCAGATATGCAGCCTCACGCAGGAGGAAAACGCCGAGATAAACTCGGAGTACCTGACTTTGAAGCAGACGGCAATCTACAACTACCCGACGGCGACGGAATGCGAGACACCTGCAGGGACCAAGACCGGCCTGGGCAGCGTCAGCGTAATAACGTGGTACAAATGAGGTACGGACGGCGCGCACAGGCAAGCCTCTTCGACGGCATCACGTTCCTTACGCTAGTGATGACATCTATTGCAATCATCTTCGTCGCGCTCTCAGGCTACGGCTCGATGCAGAACTCGGTGATCAACCGCGCGCACCTGACCAACTACCTGCAGAACTCGTTCAAGGCGGTATACTACGTCGAGACGGCCACGCTCTCATCGGTCAGCTGCAACGACGAGCCGTACTACTGCAACTCGGAAAGCGACTGCCGCGCAAGCGGGAACTGCGTGATGGGCTGCGAGGAGCTCTCCACCTGGACCGGAGTGACCGTTGCGGAACTGGTAAAGCGAGACATGCGCGACTACGACCCGCTTGCATCAGCCACCGGGCTTGACGATACATTCGGGCTTTCGCGCGCGCCAGGGAAGCTTGCCGCAAGGTGCGCCTTCAAGGAGATATTCCAGCCGTTCTCAACTGCGGGGTACTCCTACATGGTGGACTTCAAGAAAATCGTGGGCGGCTCCGCGACGCAGGTCCCGCAGTCGGGAATGAGGATTACCAACAACCAGAAGGTGACGGGCTGCGACCAGGAGATGGGCAAGGAAAAGCTCGTTGTCAACGCGCCGTTCAAGGTCTTCAAGTGCACGAACGGGGACTGCGAAGGAGAGAACTTCATCATGACCGCGTGCGTGTGGCCCACAAGGGAAACCACTGCCGCAGGCTAGAGAGCCTGAAAGGATAATCCCAACTTGCGCCAGCAGCCTAAATTATCAGAACGATGATGCCGAGGGCGTCGCGGACTTCTTCTTTATGTGCACTTCCTCCCCGCACTTGGGGCAGGAGTACACGAACCCGGCCACGTCCACCTGCACGTTGGGCGAGCAGTTGGTGCACATGCCCGAGCCGCAGTACGGGCAGAACACGATGCGAGAGTTCCTCTGGTGGCAGGTGGGGCACCCCATCCCGGCCTCGTTGCCGATGTGCACAAACTCCATGTCGGAAGACGACTTGAGCTCGGACGCAGGCGACTTGCCCGGGCCCTCGACTGCGCTGATCCTTGAAAGCTGGTCGAACACGCCGCCTTCGCCTGCGGGCGATGAAGCTGCCGGCTTTGCGGTGCCGAAAAGCTCGCCTTCCAAGTCGTCGAACTTCCCTTTTGCAGCCCCGGGCTTTGCCTGGGCCTTCGACTGCTCGGAGCCGGGCGGCACGTTCACCATCATCGAGTTGTTCAGCGAGTCCTCGCGCGAGGAGGACTTGAGCTGGCTGTAGATGTCGGTGATTATGTCGGCAAACTCGTCGGTCTCGGAGACGTCGCGTGGCGCGATGACGCGTATCGAGCCGCTGGGACGCGCATAGAGCCGCCTCCTTGATTCGGAAGGGGATGCAGTCCCGCTGCCTTCCTCGGCCTCGCCTGCTGCGGCCTGCTCGTAGAACCTGCGGCGCGCAGCTGGCTCTTCAGGCGCAACCGCCTTCACGGCCTGCTTCTGCGAGCCTGCAGGGACCAGGTCGTCAATCATCATCTCGGACTCCATCTCAAGCTCCTTGCGCGACTTCACCGGAGCGGCAGGCTTTGAAGGGGAAACCGGAGCGGCCGCACCAACAGGCGCTGCCCCGGAAGCCTTGGCAGTGGCAGGCGGCTCAATCTTGCGCTCGGTGTCCTCTGCAGGGAACCCCGAGAGAAGCTCGTTTATCTTCTGGTCGTAATATTTCTTGCGCGAGCGCTCGTCCTTCGGGACTTCCGCCTCGGAAAGCGTGCCGGGTTGCGAAGCGCCGGACCGGTCGGGCGAGTACATTTCCGGCGTGATTCCGGAGACGAAAGGCGCGGCCTTGGATGCGAACGAGGGCCGCTTTGCCTCTGCTACCTTTTCCGAAGGCTTTGCGCTTGCCTTTGCCTTGGCGAACTCGCCCTGCTGGAGGCCTGCCACGAACGGCGCAGGGACGTTGGCATCCGACTTTACCGGGCTTGTGGCCTGCGGCTTCTGCCCGGCTGGCCCAAACCCAGCTTCCTGCCCCGAAAGGTCGATGCTTGTAAACTGCACAGCCGCCTGATTCTGGCCGCCGTCCTGCTGCCGCTCCCCTGCGACGTGCTGCACTATCGGAACGTCTATCTCCACAAGCTCCTGCTTCTTCTGCACGGTCTGGGGCACGCGCTTCTTGAAAAGCAGGTCGACAAAACCGAACAGGCCCGAAGGCTGGGAAATTACTGAAGCGACGGTGCGCGAAGGCCGCACTGCGGGCTTCGGCTCCACCGCAGCCTGCTGTCCGAAAGAACCGGATGCGGGTTGGCCCGCCGCCTTCTGCGCAAACGGGTTCGGCACATCCATAGCCTTTGCCGCCTTGGACGCGCTGTGTATGGGAAGGCCCACGGTGAGCATGCGGGGCGAGTTGACGAAGAAATATACTTTCATTATCCCGAAAGTCACCACTACAAGAACGCAGGAAAACAGGGGCATCAGGCCCTGGTAGCTGTGGAGGCCCAGGCCGAAATCCGCGGCGCGGCCTGCAACCCACTCGACTGCAAACGACACGCACATTATGAAGAAGCCCAGTATTGCGGAAACGCCAAGCTTGGCGTCCTTGTCAAGAAGCCGGATGTCAGGGTAGGACAGCCGCACAAGCAGGTAGCCTATGCTCCCGGCGCCCAAAAAGTACATCCCGTAATAGAGCGCTGCTGAGGCGAAACTGACGTCCATCGATGATTACCCTAATCCTAGAATAATCAACTTGCCGGACTATAAAAGAAGTGCGTTCCGGACGGCGCAAAAAGCGGGCGCCGGAGCCCGGGCGGCGGGGCGCAGGTAGCCTGTTTTATATACCAAAAAAGGGTAATGAGTGGCGTATGGACATTCCAACGGGCTCGGACGTGCTGTTTGTCGCGATATCCTCAGTCGTCGCGGGGTTCATAATATTCCCCATAGTGTTCCTGCTCTCATACTACTACGAGAAGCTGGAAAAGAAGTACCCAAAGACGCCCAAGATACTCCTGATGCTCTTCTGCACCATACTCGGCGCGCTCATTGCGGAAACCATAATCTACGCGTACGTCAAGTACTCGTTCCTGCCCGTTGCGGCCCCCTGATTCCAAATAAGCAACTGGAAAAACATCCCACCCGCCGCAGTGCCTAAGTTATTTCTTGTATGCGCGGACCGCAACGACGGTGCCAAGAAGCGCCACAAGCATCAGCACCGCCACGGGCAGGTCGTCTTTCGGCACGCTTGGCACCGAGAACGGCGATGACGAGGAGGAGGACGTGCCGCTTGAGCGCGCAAGGCCGACGTAGTTGCCGCTTGCGACGCCCTTCGTGCCGTCGGAAGTCCCGTAGAAGCTCATGCCCTTGGATGCGAAGTCGCTTGAAAGGCTGAGGTCCTGGCCGTTGAGTATCTTGGCCAGGCCGGTGAGCGGGTCGAACACGAAGATCCCGTTCTGGCCTTTCGCAGCAAGAAGCGTGGCAATCTCCTGGAACCCGTCTGCGCCATTCACGGTGATTTCGGGGTACCCGGTTGCCGCGTTGGTGCCGAACCCGAGGGTGAAAATGCCGCTTTCAGTAGGCACGGTGATGGTGCTGCCGTCGGATGATATCGAGCCGGTGATGCGGTACTCCTTGCACGTGCTTGCCTTCTTGTCGCACACTTTCAGGATGTCCTGGCCAGCGGAGTTCTTGGTGAAGTAGTAGATGTAGTTGGCGGTCTCAAGCATCTGCATGCCCCCGGTCCCCTGCACCTGTGAAAGCGCCGCGTTCAGCTCGGCAACCGAGTCCTCCATGCCGCCCTTTGCGGTCAGGTTGACCTTTATGGCGTTGTTGGTGCCGTTTTCGTTCGTGTTCGTGGTAGCGACTACGGAGACGCCCTTGACGCTCTTTGCAAAGTCAGCCTCGCCAAGGATGTAGAGCGCAGCCACGAGGCGGTTGTTGGCCGAGTCGTACTCTATCCTGCCGCGCTTGAAGATGATTGACTGGAGCTCGCCCGCATCCACCTCCCCGTAGTCGGTGCCGGACGTGAACCCTGAAAGAGTGACTGACGCGTCGCCGCGTATGTTGAGCAGGGCCGAGTCGTACGCGGCCTCGGAGGTGAGCGTGCCGTTGTCAACAGCCGTGACCGCATCTATCGAAGGCGAGCTTACCTCGGTGCCGACCTTGCTGGTGGTCTCGGTGATGGCGCCCGACTCCACGTCGGACGACGTGATTGCGGTGTCGTTTTCGTTCACCGCGATGCCGTCTATCTCATAGAATCCGGGGCCGAGCACGGAGACCTTCTTGGTCTTGGTGGTCGAGCCTGCGGTGTAGATGAAACGTATGGGCTTGCCCTTCTCAAAGAGCGCCAGGCCCGTCGAGGTCTTGATTGCCGACACCTCGCCCATGACGTCGCTTATGTAGCCGCCCGAAATGCCCTTGCCGGCCAGGCTTGAAAGCTGGGTCATCAGGCACTCGGTTGTCGCGCAGCCGGACGAGCCCCTGAGGCGCGCACCGCTGTCCGCCTGCATTATCACCGAGTCGGAGCCGCACGCAAGCTGCGCCGAGACGAGGGTGTTGGGAAGTATGGTCTTTGCTATGTCCTGCATCAGAGTTGAAAGGAGCGCGCGGTCGCGGTCCGATATCTGTGTCTTTGCGCCGGTTGCCTTGTCTATGACGTAAGTGCCGGAGTCGGTCTCGCATACCGCCATCGTTGCGCCATCCTGGCACTTGCGGAAGCACCCGCCGCTCTCAAGCGCGCCGTAGATTCCCCAGCTGACCTCGGACGCGCCGTCAAGGTGCAGGTAGTACATCTCGGAGGGGCGCACCATCCCGGCCTGGTTCTCCATCGACATGCGGGTGTTGAGTATCTCGGTCATGGCCTCGGTGGAAAGCGAGCTGCCCACGCCTTGGAGCGCGCTGCCGAAGCTCAGGTTGCCTATGACGCTTGAAGACTGGAGGGGGTTGAGCTTCTGCGCAAGCGAGGCAAGCGAGTTCTTGGGCTTGGTGTCAAGCTGCTGGTAGGCGGCTATCGAGTAGCCTGTGTCCTTGCAGGTCTGGGTGTAGCGGAAGCCCTCGTCGGCGTAGTAGGCCTTGAGCATGTCGAATGGGCTGATGAAGTTTGCCGCTGTGAGCAGGCCCTTGAACTGGTCGTTGAGCACGAACGACGAGGCCTTGCCGTAGGCGATCCTTGCGGGGGTCTTGTCGAAGAAGGTCTGCAGCATCTTCAGCTTGCTGTCCCACTTCATCACGAAGCCCATCTGCAGGCCGTTGCTTACCTGCGATGCAGCGGTTGCGGCTGCGTAGTACGCGATGTAGTTGCGCACCACCTCGTCCTTGCAGACGTCGTTGGAGGAGAACGAGACCGGGTCCACCAGGTTGGTGATGTAAAGGTCCAGAAGCAGGACGCGCGATATCGGGATGAACGCCTCGTTGGGCGACTTTATGAGCTTCCAGGCGAATATTGGCGAGAGCAAAAGCAGTGACGAGTAGAACTCGTCGCCCAGGCTGTCCTTGTTCAGGTTGGTGCCGAGGGTCATGTTGCTTACGTATACCGGCATGCGCGCGTACTTGGGGTTGTCGCTTACGTCCTCGAAGAGGGTGGCGTCGGACTTGCCGTTCCAGTTGGAGGTGACCTGCCAGGAGGTGCCCGTGTACTGCAGGCTGGTGGTCGAGTCGGTGCTCGCCTTCTCGGTCTTGGTCTCGTAGGGGGAATTGATGAATATCATCGGCCCGACCCCGAACACCTCGCGGGGCGCGCCGCTTCCCAGGATTGACGACACCTGCTCGAGGATTGAGCCGCCAAGCGCCCAGTTCGTGGAGTCGCGGAACTCCTTGAGCACGTCGTTGCGGTTGACCATCACCTGCATGTAGTTGTCCGCAAGGAGCTTGCCGTTGCTTTGAAGCGTGATGCCCTTTGACATCGAGAGCGCGAACCTGCCGGGCCCGAGCCACAGGTAGCCCATTACGAAGTTGTTCATCGCCTTGCTCTGCAGCAGGTTGAACACCTTGTCCATAGTGCCGCGCTCGGACTTCTTTGCAACCACGTTGATGCGGTTGTCGTCAATCTTGTTGATTTCCTTGGTGTACGTGATCAGCTTCTGCGCGTTCGCGTCGGTAAGGCCGAAAGCGGAGGAGAGCTTCTGCTTGTTGTCCTCGACGATGCTCTTGAATTTGGACTCCAAGTCAAGCTTGGAATCGAACACCAGGTCGTTTGCGCTCCTTGCAGGCGTGCCGAGGGTGCTCTCGTCAGCCCACACGGTTATGACGTCGTGCTTGGCGCCTGCGATGTCCGGGATGTCGCGGAGCGTGTTCTTCACTTCGTTGTTGGCAGTCAAAAGCTCGTATACTGATTCGCGTTTCTTTTGGAAAACCGCAAGCTGGTCCGTAAGTTCCGAGGGCACTGCGGCCTTTGCAGCGGTGTACTTGGAGATTTCCGCCTTGAGTTTCACGATGCCGCCGTCAAGGTTGTCAAGCACTGCAAGCGGCTGGGCCGGGCTGACCTTGCTTGACGAGGTGAGCATCTGGTACACCGGCCCCGTGTAAGGGTCGTTCACCACGCGCTCGGAAGTGTAAAGCAGGTTGCTGCCCTTGTTCGTGAGCGCGTCAAGCTGCTCGCGGTAGTCGGTCTCGTCATCGAGCACATCCTGCACATTCACCTTCTGCACGAACATCATGCCCGTCTCGACTATGGTCATGAAAGTGTCCGCAGTCAGGATGGTCTTGACCGCCTGCAGCATCCGCTGGTAGCGCAGGGGCACGACTATGGAGCTTCCGCCGTTGAGCGAGAGCGCGGCAACGGTGTTGGACGAGGTCAGGTGCTGGTTGGAACTCGCAGTTGATGACGAGCGGTCGAAGCCCAGGTAGATGTCGCGGTCAAGCTGGCCTGCGTACGAGACGCGGCCCTGTATGAACGAGTTGTCAAGCAGGCACGCGTCGGTTTCGCCGTTGAGGTCCTGCATCGAAAGCACTTCGGAAAGCGCGAGCGTCTTGCCGTTGGGAAGCTTGACTTTGTAGTTGGCGTAGGCAGGAGTGTCGACCTTCGAGGAGACCGAACCCAAAAGCGAAGAGAACTGGCCGAGGTACCCGGAGAGCGCGGAGTTCTTCTCGGCCTCGGCTTGGAACATCTGCATGCTGATTGAGCCGTTGACAGGGTCAACTGCAAAATCGTTGGCTACCTCGCTGGTGCTCTTGCCGAGGAGGCGCGCGACATCCGCAACAGGGACGCGTGCATTTGCGGGAGTGGACGAACCGGTGCTTATGTAGTTGTTCACCACGACCTGGCCTCCGTTCGTCGCGTTGGTAAAGGCGGTCGAGTCGCTTGTCTTGAGCGCGGAGTCGTTGAGCGAGTTTACCTCATTGCCAACAAAACCAAGAGTGGAGTCCCATATGAGCTTGACTTCGGAACCGGACTGCTTTGAGACCGTGCACGCGCCAGAAGACGCGACGTTAGAGGATGAAGTGGTTGTCTTTGGAGTGGGAGTCGGGGTTGCAGTTGACGCGAACGACGCCGCCTTCGCAGCTGCAACCTCGGAGGCGAATGAAGCCACCGCCTGCCTTTCCGAGGCATTGGCAACGACGGTTTCGTCCGTTGATGAAAAAGACTGGGCGAACGAGAACGGCGCGAAAATCTCTACAAAGAGTATGAAAGTTACAAACGCTGAAAAGGCCGCAGATTGAGGCCTGCCGGACGGAAACATACAGTATAGGATAATCCTTCAGGCCGTTTAAATACTATCGCGAATGAAGGAAAAAGAATTCAAACCCTGTCGCACTTATCACGCATACCAGCATATTCGATTTCCGGCATACAGCCAAACATACTTTTTTTACGTTTAAGAGTAGACACTGAAATCACTGCAAAAAGAATACGCAGAAAAAGAATAAAATTATGCCGCGATTACCTTGGGCCGTACCGGCTTTTCTTTCGCATTTGCCTTTGCGTTGCGAGCAGCTTCCTCTGCTGCTGCCTTGCGGTTGAGCCTGCGCTTTGTTACCTTGAGCGCGTAGAACTGCTCGCTCTCGAGGCGGTTGAGGTGGAGCTTGATTATGCGCGCGGTGTCGCGCAGTTCCGGCTGCACGCGGTACTCAAGCGCGTTCACGCGGCGGTTGGTCTTTTCAATCTCGCCAAGCAGGCGCTTGAGCGCAGTCTCGGTCTCGGCAACGTCGATTGCCTTCGCAAGGACGTCGGAAAACAGGTCGATTGCGTGGTCGAGGCGCGCGCTTGTGTCTGCGTAGTCGTAGCCGCGCTCAACCAGGCCCTTCTTGACGTAGCGTCCCTCGATTGCGGGGATGCGCACGCCCATGATGTTCTTCACCGAGACCTTGATTTCAGGGGGTTCTTCGGTGGTGAGCGCAATGACTGCAAGGTTTGCATCGGAGTGGATGCACTCGGCAATCGCAAGCGCCTTGTAGGCCTCCACGGTCTGGGCGTCAAGCTCGGTGCGCAGGTCGCGTGCTCGCTTGACAATCTCAAAGAACTTCAACACGAGCGCGTCGCGCTTCTGCGCAAGTATCTTGTGGCCCTTTGTTGCGAGCGCAAGCTGGTTTTTAGTGTTGATGAGCTCCATCCGGGTTGGCTTGATGTTGTCGTTCATTTTCTTCACGCATTCAAAAACATTTTTGAAAAAATAAATGGATGAAGAGGCTTACGCCTTCTTCTTGAGGTACTTGGCCACGTGCTCGGGCTTGACGCGCTTGAGGTCCTCCTCTGGAATCATTGACAGGAGATCCCAGCCCAGGTCAAGCGACTGCTCGATGGTGCGGTTCTCGGTGCGAGTCTGCGACACGAAGCGCTTCTCGAAGGCATCCGCAAAGCGCAGGTACTTCTTGTCGCGCTCGGTGAGGGCGTCCTCTCCGACCACTACCACGAGGTTGCGCAGGTCCATACCCTCTGCATACCCTGCATAGAGTTGGGACGCAAGTCCGGCGTGGTCCTCGCGGGTCTTGTCCGCGCCGATTCCCTGGTTCATAAGACGGGAGAGCGAGGGGAGCACGTTCATGTTGGGGTAAATGTTCTTGCGGTAAAGCTCGCGCGAGAGCACCAGCTGGCCTTCGGTGATGTACCCAGTAAGGTCGGGGATGGGGTGCGTGATGTCCTCGTCAGGCATTGTCAGGATGGGCATCTGGGTTACAGTTCCCTTCTTGCCCTTGATCTGTCCTGCGCGCTCGTAAATCTGCGAGAGGTCGGTGTACATGTAGCCGGGGTAACCGCGCCGGCCTGGCACTTCCTGCCGCGCTGCCGAGATTTCGCGCAGTGCGTCGCAGTAGTTGGTCATGTCAGTGAGGATGACCAGCACCTGCATGTCCTTTTCGAATGCAAGGTACTCCGCGGTTGTGAGTGCAAGGCGCGGGGTGATTATGCGCTCTACCGAGGGGTCGCTTGCGAGGTTGAGGAAAAGCACCGAGCGTTCGAGCGCTCCGCTCTGCTCGAAGTTGTTCATGAAGAAACGCGCTTCGTCGTAGGTGATTCCCATTGCGGCGAATACGACCACGAAGTCCTGCTTGTCCTGCGACTTCTTGGAGCGTACCGTGCTTTGCCCTGCAATCTGAACTGCAAGGTCGTTGTGGGGAAGTCCTGCTGCTGAGAATATGGGCAGCTTCTGTCCGCGAACGAGGGTGTTGGTGACGTCGATTGTGCTGATACCGGTCTGGATGAAGTCCGAAAGCGGTGCGCGGGATGCGGGGTTGATGGCGCTTCCGGTGATTTCAAGCTTCTCCGAGGAGAGGATGCTGGAGCCTCCGTCGATGGGCTCTCCGATTCCGTTGAACACGCGGCCAAGCATGTCCTCGCTTACGGGAAGCCGCAAGGTCTCGCCTGAGAAGCGCACTATGGTCTTGTCAACGTCAAGGCCGGTGGTCTGGCCGAAAATCTGCACTGCGGCGTACCCGCGCGCAGTCTCGAGCACCTGGCCCTTCTTTTTTTCGCCATTAGGCATCACGACTTCGACAATCTCGTTGTAGGCCGCGTCCTGGACGCGGTCCACCATCACGATGGGGCCGAAGACTTCCTTGACCGTCTGGAATTCCCGTATCATTTTCAAACACCGTTTCGTAGTAATATTCCCATTCAAAAAAATCAAGCCGACGAGAGAGTCGAGTCTATTGACGCGACTGCCTCCTTGACCTTGGCCTCGATTTCCTTCTCGGGCACGCGCTTGAGCTTGGAAATCAAGCCCTTTGCTGGCGAGGAGATTATCTTGGCAAGCGGCACTTCCGCGTCCAGGGCCCGGTTGGCCTTGTGGTAGAAGTGCAGGATTGTGCGCAGCATCAGGTACTGCTTTTTCAGCGACGAGTACGCGTCGATTTCGTCGTAGGAGTTCTGCTGGAGGAAGTCCTCACGCAGCATCTTGGTGACTTCAAGAATCATGCGCTCGCGGTCAGGAAGTGCGTCCGGGCCGATGAGCTGGACGATGTTTTGCAACTCCGCTTCCTTCTGGAGCAGGCCCATTGCCTCGACGCGCTGGGTGCAGTAGTCCTCTGCAACGTTCTTTTCAAACCACTTTGCAAGCATCTCGGCGTAGAGCGAGTAGCTCTTGAGCCAGTTGATTGCCGGGTAGTGGCGGCGCCTTGAAAGCGACGCGTCCAATGCCCAGAAAATCTTGGTGATGCGGAAAGTTCCCTGCGAGACGGGCTCGGAAGTGTCTCCTCCTGCTGGCGAGATTGCGCCGATAACTGAAATCGAGCCTTCGCGCTTTCCTGCGCTGCCCAGGCAGACGATGCGGCCTGCGCGCTCGTAGAACTCCGCGAGCTTGCGTGCAAGGTACGCGGGGTATCCTTCCTCTCCAGGCATTTCTTCCATGCGTCCGGAGATTTCGCGGAGTGCCTCTGCCCACCGTGAAGTGGAGTCCGCCATCAGGGCCACGTCGTAGCCCATGTCGCGGTAGTACTCTGCGAGCGTGATTCCTGTGTAGATGCTTGCCTCACGCGCGGCCACAGGCATGTTGGATGTGTTTGCCACGAGGATGGTGCGGTCCATGAGGTGCTTTCCGGTACGCGGGTCAGTAAGGTGCGGGAACTCGGTGAGCACTTCGGTCATTTCGTTTCCACGCTCTCCACAGCCGATGTATACTATGATGTCTGCGTCGCAGTATTTTGCAAGGTCAGTCTGGGTGACTGTTTTTCCCGAGCCGAACGGCCCGGGGATGCATGCGGCGCCTCCCTTTGCCATCGGGAAAAGGGTGTCGAAGATGCGCTTTCCAGTTATGAGCGGAGGCTCGATGTCCTTTTTGCTTGCGGACTTGCGCGGCTTGCGCACAGGCCACTTCTGGAGCATGGTGATGTCGGTCTTTCCGACAGTGCATACCACGTCGGTAATCTTGTAGTTGCCTTCGCTGATTCCGGACACCTTGCCGGACACGCCAACGGGAACCATGATGCGGTGCTCGATGTTCTTTTCCTTGACAGTTCCAAGAACGTGGCCTTCGTGGACGGTGTCGCCGTTCTTTACCTTGGGCTCGAATTTCCAGACTGCCTTGCGGTCAAGCGAGGGCACGTCGATTCCACGGGCAATGAAGTCTCCGGATGCCTGGCGGATTTTTTCAAGCGGACGCTGGGTTCCGTCAAAGACGGATGAGAGAAGTCCTGGCCCCAGCTCGACTGAGAGGGGGAGTCCGGTTGAGATTACCTTCTCTCCTGGCTTGAGGCCTGCAGTTTCTTCGTAAACTTGGATGCTGGCCTCGTCGCCTTTCAAGGCGATGATTTCGCCGATAAGCTTCTGCTCGCCAATCCTGACGAGTTCGTTGATGGTGCTGCCAGTCATGCCGTCAGCAACTACGACGGGACCCGAAATCTTCTTCAAAAAGCCCATTTGTCAAATCACCGGTTGTTATCGTAAACTAGTTTGCCTTCAGCTCGACGCCGATGGCCTTCTTTATCATCGCAGCAAGGTTGCTTGCGCCCTGCTTTCCGCTTCCTGCCTTGCCGGGGATTATCACCACGACAGGCTTTGTTGTTGACTCGATGCGGCGCTTCATCTTCGCAGAGAAGCCAGACGCAAAGTCGTCAAGAAGTATTACCATTCCCATGCTCTCGTCCTCAAGGGCCCGCTTGACTTCGTCCTCTGCCTTCTCCGCAGTTGTGATTACGCAGTCGCGGATTCCGAGCAGCGAAAAGCCGAGCATCATGGCGTTGTCGCCGATTACGCGTATCTTACTCATTTTGCATTGGCACCGATTTCGCCCTTGAGCGTGTATATTACCTTGCACATCATTCCCTCGCGCTTGGGGAAGGTGAGCGACACTGCGATTGCGCGCAGGTTCTCGATTTCGCGGCGCTTGAGGTAGATGAACCCGATTACCCCGCCAAGCGTCATCACGCTGACGCGGGTGGCTGAAAGAATCTTCTTGTACATGTGCTTTTCAAGCGCAAGCTCGACTTCGGAAAGCCCTGCGGTGCTTTTTGAATAGGTCTCGACTATCTCACGCTTGCCAAGCTTGTTTGCTATTGCCTCGACCGCTGCCTGCACGGTCTCGCATCTTGCGATGTGCAAAGCAAGGCCCGATGCTGACGGGTGGGAGAGCTCGGGCTTGATGTCTGCATACTTGAGCCCGGCGTTCTTGAGCCGGAGCGCAGTCGAGCAGTTGAAGTAGTCAAGCTCGGAAGTGAGTATTTCCTTGATTAGCGGGTCGGGCTCTCCGCGGGCGTACTCGAAGAGGTTGTTGTAGTATTCCTTGCCGATTATGCGCAGCGCGGTGCGGAAGTCCTTGGAGTGCACGTACTTTGCGTGCGCCTTGGAGGCGACCTTGGAATATCCGACCTTGCCAAGCGCCTGGAGGGCCTCGTCGAAGTTGGCCGCGTCCATGAGGATCTTGGCCTTTTCCTTTCCGCGGCTGTCCAGGAACCCGATGTAGGACTGGTCAACAGGAAGCTGTGCGGCCTTGGCTGCAAGTATTACCTGGAAGGGCTTGAGCTCGTAGAGGGAAATCAGCGACTGGACCTTGTCCTCGCTTTCGTCCGGCACGACCTTTGCGATGCGTCCAAGCATCGAGTCGAACTCCATGCGGAGCGCGGCAAGCACGAGCCGGATGCCCTCGTTGTGCGCCGAGGCGTTGACGAACGACTGCTTGTAGGCCGTGCCCTCCATCATGTTCACGAATTCGTTGAAAGTGGCGCAGCTGCACAAACCGCGTAGCGTCTCCTCGCCAAGGAGCTTGCTTTTCATGCCCTTGACGCGCGCGTTTGCATATCCGTACGAAAGGTCCATATTGCTTCTAATCCCACACAACCGATTGTCTGCCTATATTTGAAAAAACAAAGGATGAAATCAACGCTTCAGGTAGTGCCTTGCCCAGTTGGCCACGTCCTGCTCGCGGCTTGCAAAGAGCGCGTCGAAAGTCGCGTCCGAGCGCACCAGGCCGTCGGGCGAGGTCACGATGACTCCGCCTTCGCATTCAAGCACGGTCCTTGACAGGGGACCGTACTTTCTTGCCAGGCCCTGGTCGCGCTTGTTGGCGCAAATCACGTAGTCGCTGCCAACCAGCTTCTTGCCATTGGCAACGGCGTCTGCCACGTACTTCTCGTAGCCCTTCTTGTCCTTTGACTGCGCATCGAGCTTGTCGCGCACCTTCTTGGCCACCAGGCCGTAGGCTTCGCGCTCAGCAGCAGTGAGGATCCGTGAGGCCTCGATTTTTGCAAGGCTGACTGAATGGGCGGAACGCTTTGCGTCCTCCTCGGCGCGCACTGCCGCGTCCCTTGTGAGCTGGGCGGCGTCGGCCTTGGCCTTTGAAAGGATTGCGTCGGCCTGCTTTCCGGCATCCGCTACTATCGCGGCCGCCTCGGCCTTTGCGTCCTTCTCAAGGTCCTTGATTATGTCGTTTAGTCCCATTCGGTTTTTGCACTTCCTTTGGATTTAGTGTGCTGCCGTTGCTCCTGCCGACGCAGTGATTGCGCTCATGAGCATGTACGAGAACACGAACCCGAGGATTACCATAGTTTCAGGCAATGCCACGTAGATGAGCGGGTTGCCGTCCTTTTCTGCCATGTATCCCATTGCAGCCGCACCGATGTTTCCCATTGCAATGCCTGTTGCGATTGCGCCAAGCGCGATGGGGAGCGATGCTGCAACGTATGCAAGCCCAGTTCCTATTGACATGTCGACCATTTTCACATTACACCTCTGTGTAAATATCTGTTTTCAACTTTCGATTTCTTTGCGTACTGCCTCTCCTTCCACCCGTCAAGGCCCTTGCGCCTGCGGGGCGCCACCGCGCGCAGCGGCATGAAGTCCGAGCCGCCGCCGTGGTAGAACTTGGAGAAGAATTCCACGTAGTGCAGACGAAGGGCCTGTATCGAGCACTCAAAAAGCGCAAGAAGCAGCGCCATCGCGTGCCCCACTATGAATATCATTGCAAAGAGTATGACCCCGATTATCGCGCCTATGTCGAACGGCTGCGCGCCAGTAAGCATCGCCCAGATTGAGCCCAGGTCGATGGGGATGGTGTTGATGACCATCGCAAGGATTGCGCCGGAAAGGCCCAGCGCGATGAGACGCAGGTAGGAGAAGATGTTGCTTACCAGGCTGAATATCTCGATTCCTCCTGCGATGCCTTCAAGCTTGAGTATGCCTATGAGCGAGAGCGCAAGGAGCGCGCCGGATGCGTTGAGGATGACGTCAACTGGCAGGCCTTCAAGCATTCCCGGAGCAGAGAGCGAAAGGTAGAGGAAAATCGCGCTTACCTCGAACACCGCCCAGCAGATTTTCGCCCACATGTGGTGCTTGTCGTGGTGCAGGTAGCCATTTATCGCTCCGAGCACAAAGCCCAGGAACACGTGCACTGCGCCGATTATGAGCGATACCATAATCATCGTGGACGTGCCTGCGGTTGTGACGCGGGCAATCATGGGATGTATCGCATAGCCGAAGATGTCCTCCTTGCCGAAGAACTCCGCGAACACGAACCCGAAAAGTATGGATGCGATGCTTGAGAGCACCATTATGCGCGAGAAGTCGCCCCAGAACCCGGACTTGTACTTGCTTTGCACGTACAGTGCGATTATGAGGCCGAGGATTCCGTAGCCGATGTCTCCGAGGATGAGCCCGAAGAAAAGCGGGAAAGTGATTGCGATGAGTATGGTCGGGTCGATTTCGCCGGTGCTTGGAATCGAGAAGAAGCGCATCAGGTACTCGAATGGCCTTGCCACGGTCGGGTTGTCCATCAGGGTGGGCGGCTTGTCCTTGGTCTCAAGCACGCTTACCTGCACGACGTTGCCAAGGGCTGCGTTGAGCTCCGAGTCAAGCTGGTGGTAGATGTCCTCAGGCACCCAGCCTTCGACTATGAGCAGCTTGTCTGCCTTTGTGAACTTGAGCGGGAGGGTGGTGAGCCCGGACAGGGTCTCAAGGCGCGAGACCAAGTTGAGGTACTTCTGCCTGTTTGCAAGAAGGTGCGCCTCAAGCTCCTTTTCGGCGTGGGCAAGGTGCTTTGCCGAAAGCTCCTCGGCAGAGCGCGTGCTCTCGCAAAGGATTTGGAAAGTGTCGGTGCGGTAGACCTGGTAGGGGCCTGCAAGCAACGAAACGTCGGCGCCCACTGTCGAAAGCACGGCCGGTTCGTCGGGCGCGTCGTAGATGAGCGCAACAGGCGCGTTGTCCGAGTCGTCGGCCTTGTTTTCAAGTATGACGCTGTCGGTCTTGTAAAGGGAAGCTATGAGCGTTTCAATGCCGTGCTTTGAGCTTGGCTGCAGGAGCACCACGCGCGGGTTGAGAACCCCGCTTGGGAAGAACTCCGAGAAAGTCTGGGTGTAACCTTCAAAGCCGCAGCAAAGCTTGGTGAGCGCAAGCGCCTTGTCGTGCTTGTCCTTGGCCTCGGCAATCCTCTGCTCGAACGCGCCAAGGGTCGCCTTTATGTCGGCATACTGGTCGGCGTAGGTCTTGAGCTCGGAAATCTCGCCCTGGTTCGGCGCGGGCTCGACACCAAGGTCGTACTTCTTGATTAGCCCGCGAAGGTAGACAAGGGCGTCCGAAACCTGGGAGTACTCCGCAAGGGGCTTGTCGTACTGCGGCTCCATGGCCGAGACCACCTGCACCAGGCCGAACGAATACAGCGACTTGATGAGGTCCTTGCGGTGCTTCTCAGTAGTCATTATGCGTATCTTGACTACGTTCTTGAGCTTGAGCATAAACTAGAACAGTTCACCGAATACCTTGTTGAAAACCTGGCCTGCGGCGTGGGAGACGTCAGCCTGGTTGGCAGAACGCGCCTTCTTTGCGTTCTTGTGCGCGTCCTCGATTATCTTTTCCTTCTCCTTCTCGGCCTTGAGCTTGGCCGCCTGGAGGGTCTTTTCGGTCTCCTTTGCGGCCTCGGCCTTGGCCTTTTCGATTATCTCGTCGGCCTTGGCGTTTGCCTGTGCGATGATTGCGTCCTTCTTGCGGTTGGCGTCCTTTATGATTTCCACCCCGGGGACAAGGATTGCGCCCTGGGGAGTCTTGAGCTTGGCGCCGATTTCGTTTGCGGCGTGGTCGGGCTTCTTCTCATCGGCCTTTCCTGCAGGCGTGCCGTTTGATGCCACGCGGCCTACCTGGTCAAGCGAGCCGTCCTCCTCCTCTTCCCTGCCCTTTCTTGGCGAAATCTTCGAAGTCATATTGGGAAACACCGTTCAAACGCTGAATCTGGCCCGCCGGACGATTGCCGCGGCCGCAATTGTGCAACCTGATTTGGTATCAGACATTAAATAACGAACCAGTCCACTAAAGGTGGATTCGTGCCTTTACCCATCCGATAATCAATGGAAATAACCAAATTTATAAAGGCATTGCGAAAAAATTGTTTTTCGTAAAAAGTATATAGATGCATTTAGTTTCGTGGTTTTGGCGTCGCCAGAAGGCGCAAAAAAATCCCGGAAAAGGGGCTGCAAAAGCCATAAAACGCGCCGTTTCGTGAAAGTATCGAAGATGACTTGAAGATGGAATACGACTACCTGAAACTGCTCGGCTCGCTGTCTACAAACGCGGCAATGTGGGTGGCGATAATCGCCATGTTTGCGCTTCCGCTTATTGACCACGACGCCTCTTTCCTCATAATATTCACGTTCATAGTGCTTGCAAACTTCGTGCTCGTGCTGGTGATTAAGAACTGGGCGCCGGAATTCTTCGCACGCTCGCCATACGCGGAGTTCTTCAAGAAAGGCCCGCAGGGGCAGCCCGGAAAGCCGGCACAGCAGAACATCGGCTTCAGGCTCGCGCCGCTTTCCTACCCCAAGGTCCACGACGAGGAGCTGCGTGCGTTCGTGCCAGAATACGTGCGCGTTGACGTTGTCGGCAATACCGGAGTTCTGTTTTCAGGCAACGTCCCGCGGGGAGTGCTCAAGCAGCTGCGCCAGGCCATAACCGATTCCCTTGAGGCCAAGCAGTCGGCAAGCGCACAACCGATTTCCCAACCAGCCGCACAGAACGCGGCAAATGCACCCGCTGCTGTTCAACCGGCATCGCAGGCCAAGGTCTTGGAAAAAGGAAAGACCCCTGCAAGAAAGAACGCAAAGGCAAAGAAATAGCCTGAAAAAAGGAAAGGATGCTATTCCGCTTTCCTTGAAGCCGCAATCCTGTTCGCAGCCTCAACAGCCTCGATTCCGGGCGAAGTCCCCTTCTCGATGAGCTCAAGGGTTGCGCCGCCTGCGTTGGAAACTATTGAAAACGATGCGCTTGAATGCACGCGGTTGACTGTCGCTGCGGTGTCGCCTCCTGCTGCTACAGTGATTGCGCCCGCTTCCTTGGCCTTGCCTATTGCGTCGAAGATGCTCTTGTGCACTCCGAACTTCTGCTCGATGTTGGCATCCTCGATTGCAATGGGTCCTGCAACCAGCACTATGCCAGCACCCGACACTGCCTTGGAGATTGCCGAGATGGTCGCAGGCCCGGGAGCCACGCCGAGGAACCCTGCGGGGATGCCCAAGGGCTTTGAGAACACCTGCACCTTGGCGTTTGCCGGAAGCTGGCCGGACTTGTTGGGCAACTGGTCGGTGATGATGTGGTCAACTCCGGTGATGAGCTGGACTTTCTTGGACTCCGCTTTTGTGATAAGCGAGTATGCAAAGTAGAGCTGCTCTCCCAGCTGCTTGTAATCCACGTAGGAGTTGCCCACGAATACCTTGCACTGCTTCTCGTCAAGGCCGATGAGGGAAAGAATCTTGACGCTCTTTTCCTTCTCAAGCCCTTCAATGGTTTTTGCCGCAGCCTCGGCCGCACCTGGTTCCTTGGACTTCTTTGCATCCGATGAAACCTGCTTGATTTTTGCGTTGTAATCAGTGATTATCATTGATATGGTGTTGGCGTTCTTTGCAATCCCGTCCTTTTGCATGTCCGCAAGAAGGAACGTGTAGGCAATCGCGCCCTGCACCACCATCACGTCGCCTTCGTGCATCAGGTCAAGCAGGTTGGATGCGACGGTAATCTTGGAAGTGATTCCTGGAGCGGTCTCGATTTTCTTTCCTGTTAGGAAGAACACGAACTTGCCGCGGCTTGGCTGCCGCAAGGCCTTGCCGATGCCGCCTATGTATTCGGCTGCCTTTGCAAAGTGCATCCCAAGCACCGCATCGCCGCCCTGCTTTGCAATCTGCAGCGGAGTGACGGTGACGCTTGCGCAGGGCCGGTGGTTCTGCGCCTCGGCCTCGTTTACATATAGGGACCAGCCATCCACAAGGGAGGCAAGGAACGCGCCGAAGCCGTCGTCTGCGGAATTCTCCTCTGCATCAAAGCGGCTGTTTTCCAGCACGAGCACCTGGCCGGGTTTGACCGACTGTGCTGCGAGAATGACCTCGTCCTTGTTGCGGTAGACGCTGCGGGGCTTCGAACCGTCGAGTGCGTTTGGTGCCATCAGGACCGGGAACTGGAGGAGGCCTTCCTTCGCAAGCTGCTCGGAAAGCCGGTTTGCAACGCACGCCATCGAAAGCTCGGCATCCTCGCCTTTCGGCCTGCCGCACCAGCCGGGCTCGAGGATGATTCGTGCCTTCTTTTCGATGAGGAACTTGAGGGTGGGAATGGAGTCGAGTATGCGCGAGTCGTCGGACACCCTTGCAGGGTCGAGCTTGGGCTTGGAAACGTCAATAGGCACGTCGTAACAGGTCCGGAGGAACACCGTCTTGCCGTCAAGGTCGCCTGCATCTGCGAGAAGCTTTGCCATACTTGCCTTACCCCCCTTTGGTTTTTCGATTGGAAAAAGCGGAATGGAAAGATGAAAGACTTGAAAAATAAAAAATGGATGAAAAAAGAAAGATGGGAAATGGCTTCCTGGGAACTCACACGAGCTTGGACGCCATCTCAACTACGCGGCACGAGTAGCCGTACTCGTTGTCATACCACGACAGGAGCTTGACCATGTTGCCCTTCTTGCCATCGGCGCCCGGAAGCACCATCGTGGACAGCCCGTCAACAACTGCGGAATTTGAGTTGCCTATGATGTCGCTTGACACAAGTGGCTCCATCGAGAACTCAAGGATTCCCTTCAGGGGACCCTCTGCAGCTGCCTTGAGCGCGGCGTTGACTTCCTCAACGGAGACCTCTTTTCCAAGCTCCATCGAGATGTCGGTGACCGAGCCGTCTGGGACGGGGACGCGGAGCGAGATGCCGTTCATCTTGCCCTTCAGGCTGGGGATGACCTCGCCGATTGCCTTTGCAGCGCCCGTGCTTGTGGGTATGATGTTGAGCGCTGCTGCGCGTGCGCGGCGCAGGTCCTTGTGCGATGCGTCAAGCACCTTCTGGTCCATCGTGTACGCGTGGCAGGTTGTCATGAACCCGCGCTTGATGCCAAAAGCCTCCTCGATTACCTTCATAACAGGCGCCATCGAGCCAGTAGTGCAGGATGCCATTGAGATGATGTGGTGCTTTGACTTGTCGTAAGTGCTGAAGTTCACGCCCATGACAAGTGTAGCGTCGCACTCCTTTCCAGGCGCGCTTACGATTACCTTCTTTGCGCCCTGAGTGATGTGCTTCTGTGCGAGGGCGCGCTCGGTGTACTTGCCGGTGCAGTCGATGACCACGTCGACGTCAAGCTCCTTCCAGGGGAGCTTGGTGTCGTCCTTTTCCATTATCGTCTTGACTTTCTTTCCTGCAATGACCATGTCGTTGCCTTCTATGGTAACCTGGTCGAACTTGCCGTGAATAGAGTCGTGCTTCAATAGATGCGCTATGGTCGTCACTGGAGAGAGGTCGTTGACTACTACCAGGTCGAATCCCTTGCCGAACGAGCCGTTGTTGACAGCGGCGCGGACAAGGCACCTGCCGATTCTGCCGAATCCATTGATTGCTATCCTTGCCATTCGAATTCACCCATCCGTTGCGGACTAGAAAAATAGTATGAAACGGTAATAGGAGTTCATACTTCCTCATCCGCTATGATTAGACAATACCACGCACAGGTTTAAGAAACCGACTTCCAAAACCGCAAAATAAAAGCCCGTAGGGTGCAACTGCGGGTTGCTTACTACCAGAAGCCATAGATTGGGCCTACCAGGAAGAAAGTCACCAAGCCAACGGTGTTGTTGAACCCGTGTGCAAGCACCGAGGCCCAGAGGTTGTTGTCATATTTCAGCTTGATTAAGCTGACAAAAACCGCATCCAAGAAAGTCAGCACCACGCCGATTACCCCTTGCTCGGTGTGTGCGAGGCCAAAGAGGATGGAAGAGATGCCCACAGCAAGGATGATGCCTAATAAGCCGCGGCCGAAAATGTCGATGACCCGCTTTTGAAGGAAGCCGCGGTAGACCATCTCCTCGCCAAATGCCGCGAGGGTCCAGGATGCGAAGAGTAGGAACGCCAGCTTGCCGAAGTTTCCTTTCAAGTCGGCAAAGTCCGAGAGGTTCTGGGTGGTGCCGGTAAGGTGGTTGAGCACGGGCATCGTGAACGCCAGCACGAAAAGCGACCAGCCGATGACAAGAAGAAAGATTGTTCCAGCCTCCGAAAACACCGGCTTGCCGTCCTTGAAGCCTATTGAGGAGAGGCCCTCGCGGCGCACAAGAAGCGACACGGCAATCAGGCACAGTATTACTAGCGTGGGCACGAAAAGGTCCAGAAGGATTACGATAGCTGCCGCAGCAAGCTCCAGTGCGGCGATTGCTCTCCAAAACAGTTCCTTGTCCATTTTCTCACATAAATGGAAAACAACCCTATAGTAAAAAAGATTAAGGCAGGCGCGATAATAACAGCGTAAAGACTCAGACTGCAATCAGCTAGTGAACCGGATATGGCCGAATACACCAACGAATACTACCAGATGAGCGGCGAACAGGTACTGCGGTCCATGTCAAGCCGCAAGGAAGGCCTGACTTCCCAGGAAGCGTATGCAAGGCTTGCACGCGACGGGCCCAACGAGCTTGCGCAGAAAAAGCGCAAGACGGATTTTGAGATGTTTTTGGAGCAGTTCCAGAGCCCGATGATAATCGTTCTGATTGCCGCTGCTGCAATATCGTTTCTCGTGTCGCTTGAAATCTCGTTTTCCCCTTTTGCAGTATCGATTGGCTCGTTTACCGAAGTCCTTGACGCCATTGCGATAGTGGCAATCGTTCTGCTCAACGCAGGCTTTGGCTTTACGCAGGAGCGCAGCGCAGAGAAGGCCATCGAGGCGCTCAAGAAGATGGTCGCACCAACAGCGACGGTAATCAGGCAGGGCCAGAAGGTGCGCATACCATCCAAGGAAATCGTGAACGGCGACATAATCGTTTTGGAGGAGGGCGACCGCGTTCCTGCTGACTGCAGACTCATCGAGGTACGCAACCTTGAGGTAGACGAGTCAGCACTTACCGGCGAATCCGTGCCCGTGCAAAAGGAAACCGGGCAAATCCACGACGCCAAAGTGCCACTTGCCGAGCGCAAGAACATTGCATTCATGAGCACAATAGTCACTCGCGGCCGCGCAACTGCCATTGCAATTGCATGCGGAATGGCAACTGAAATCGGCAAGATCAGCGAATTAGTGCAATCAAACGAGGATGAGGACACCCCCCTTTCAAGGAAGCTTGCAAGCGTCGCCACCAACCTGGGTTACGTGGCGCTTGCCGCAAGCGCAGTCGTGTTCGCCCTAGGCATACTCCAGGGTAAAGGGCTCTTTGAGATGTTCCTCACCACAATCAGCATAGCTGTTGCGGCAATCCCCGAAGGGTTGCCGGCCATAGTCACGCTGTCGCTTGCTCTTGGAGTCTCGCGGATGGCCAAAAAGAATGCAATAGTAAGAAAGCTTTCTGCCTGCGAGACGCTTGGAAGCGCGACGGTGATTTGCACCGACAAGACGGGCACGATAACTAAAAACGAGATGACCGCAAAGGCGGTTTTTGCGGCAGGGGAATATTTTGACATCACCGGCTCCGGGTACACCGAACAGGGAAAAGTGCACGAGGCTACCACCAAGAACCCCGCAACCATGGATGGCAACGAAGCTTACAAAATGACAATAGTGTGCGCAACGGCATGCAACAACGCAAAGCTCGTGCCCAGGGTGGGCGGGGAGACCGGCATAATAGGAGACCCAATGGAGGCCGCTCTGCTAGTGCTTGCAAAGAAAGCCGGCCAGGACCGGGACACGCTGGAAATGGAGTACGCTTTCGAGGACGAGAACCCGTTTGACTCCAACCGCAAGCTCATGAGCACCCTGTGGAAAAAGAACGGTCAAGGAATACTTTTTGTTAAGGGCGCGCCGGAGAAGGTGCTTGAGAGGTGCACACACTACAGCGACTCAGGGGGAGTCCAGCACCCGCTGTCGCCGCAAAAGCTCGAGGAATTCCTATCGGCAAACAAGGCGTACGCATCCCGCGCGCTTCGCGTGCTTGCTTTTGCATACAAAAGGACCGACAGCAATCACTGCGACGAGACAATAGAAAAGGAATTGATGTTTTGCGGACTTATCGGGCTTTTGGACCCTGCGCGCGAGGAAATCCCATCAGCAATCGCCACCTGTAGGCAGGCAGGGATTCGCGTGGTGATGATTACAGGAGACAACGCAGACACCGCAGCAGCGATTGCAAGAAGCGTCGGGCTTGCAGGCCCCGATGACAGGGTGGTCACCGGAAAGGAGCTGGACGCGATGAGCGAGCAGGAGCTTCTTGCTGAAATCTACAAGATAGCGGTTTATGCAAGGGTAGACCCTGCGCACAAGCTGCGCATTGTGTCGGCTTTCCGGGCGCGCGGCGAGATTGTGGCAATGACCGGCGACGGGGTCAACGACGCTCCGGCGCTCAAGAAGGCAGACATCGGCATCGCGATGGGAATTTCCGGCACCGAAGTGGCCAAGGAGGCAGGAGACATGGTGCTTGCGGACGACAACTTCACAAGCATAGTCTCCGCGGTTGAGGAAGGCAGGGTAATCTACGACAACATAGTCAAGGCAGTGCACTACTTGGTGGCCTCGAACATAGGGGAAGTAATGATCATACTCATCGCGCTCCTGCTGAACATGCCGTTCCTCCCGCTTTTGCCGCTTCAAATACTCTGGATAAACCTGGTATCCGACGGCCTTCCTGCTCTTGCACTTGGGAGCGACTCGCCCGAACCCGGATTGATGAAGAGGAAACCGCGCGGAAAAGATGAGGAGATTTTCGGCCTGCGTACGCTTCCGACACTTCTTTTTGACGGCATAGTCATCGCAGCAGGCACGCTCGCGCTGTTTTCGTTCGCGCTGCAAAACAACTACCCCGAGGCCGAGGCCCGCACGATAGCGTTCACGACGTTGGTGTTCATAGAACTGGTGTACGCATTCACCATGCGCTCAATCCGCAACTCGATGTTTTCCAGCAGGATATTCGGAAACGCCAAGCTTGTGCTGGCGCTCGTATCTGGCATCCTCTGCCAGCTTGCAATAGTCTACCTGCCGGTCATGCAGGACATATTCGACACCACGCCGATTCCCGTCCTTGACCTGATGGGCATACTCCTCTGCGCCCTGCTCATCGTGCCGGTAGTGGAGCTGCGCAAGTGGGTAATGAGAAGGCGCGCAGCAGCTAAGGCACTAGGATAAAAAAAAGGAATTAATACCGGATTTTCTTTACGGTGTAGACGGACTTCTTGTTCGCAAGCTTTTCCTTGAACGCAGCCGCCTTCTTCTTGCGGTTCACGTCGCGCACCATGTCGATGTCGCACGGGAAGATTGTGTAGACTTCGTAGTCGGAATATGCAAGCTCGCGGTCCTTGTGCTTTACCTTGATTTCCTTCATGTCCGGTCCGGAAACGGTCTTCTTTACGATTACGCACTCGCACCCAAGGCACGGGTTTGCAGTAGTCTCAGGCGTCCAGACCTGCTTTCCGCCGCACCTGTCGCACGTGACAATGAAGAGCTTGATTCCGCTGTCCAAACAAACCACCGTCGTAGAGAAGTAATTACGGCAAGGCCGCACTTAAGCGCACCGCATTGCGCGGATTGTAACTACTTGCCAATGGATAATTATGGCGTCCAAAGTTAATAAAGATTCTTAGAATAAGAAGGAGAAAGGGCCGCGGCCGGGATTCGAACCCAGGTCAGGGGATCCACAATCCCCGATGCTAACCGACTACACCACCGCAGCCACGAAAGCGCATTTGCAGAGATGCAAATAGCAGTGCAGGATATAATTGGGCGCTGGAAAGCTTAAAGACGTTGGGCTGGCCTAATTATTGCGATGATGACGAAGTTGAACAACCGCTGATTTGTGATGAGGTTGATAGCGTCTGATGAATTACACTATCCTTTGGGATAGCGCTTCCTGTTTTGCCGTCGGGATTAACATTCCGACTCCGCAGGCGTTACTTCCGGCGACTCCCGCCGTAGCTTTTGCAAGTATGTTCTTGGCAGCGTTCACGTCACGGTCTTCCTGATGCCCGCACAAATCGCAGCTGAACACGCGCTCTGCGAGCGGCATTTCTTTTTGCTGGCCGCATTGTGAACATTTTTTTGTTGTCCCCCTAGGCTCGACGAACACGACTTTGCAACCGGCACCCGCCGCCTTGTAGCTAATCATATTCGAGAGTTTACCCCAAGAAGCGTCACTGATTTGTTTACCAAAATTCTTCTCTTTCAGTCCGGATATGTCTAGTTTTTCCAGAGCGATTAGCCCGTACCCGACCACGAAATCGTGCGATAGTTTGTGCAGGAAGTCGTCCCGCGTATTAGTGACCTTTTCGTGGATTCGGGCCACGCTGCGCTTGGCTTTCCAACGGTTCTTCCCGCCATTTGACTTTTTCGACAACTGCCTTTGGGCGACCGCAAGACGCCCTTGGGCGCGTTCAAACAAACGCGGATTCATTATCTTCGAACCATCTGATAGTACGGCAAACGACTTCAACCCCACATCTATTCCGACGCTTGGCTTGCCGTTGGATTTGAATTCAACGTCGGGCAACTCGACGCAGAGGATGGCGAACCACTTGCCACTCGATTCCCGCTTGAGCGTCAAGGTTTTGACTTTGCCCCCGATTGACCTATGCAGCTTGATGTTGATTTCGCCAAAAGGCGTGACTTGTAAATTCTTCCCAACGAACTTGAAACCTGACTGGGGGTAGCACAAAGACTTCATGCGGTCAATGTTCTTGAAACGCGGAAAACCCACCGTTCCGCCGGTCTTTTTACGACGCGAAACCGCATCTAACGCAAGAACCAAACGCACTATAATCCGTTGAGCGACTTGCGAATACAAACCCGAATCCTTACCCAACTGCGCCAAGGTGCGTCTGGTCAGGAATTTGCCGAAGCACCCATACAACTGCTTGGTTGCTCCCAAGGAGTTGTTCCACAAGTTTTTAGCTGCCCACAAGTGCTTATGCATTAGGGTCTCCTGCAGCCTGGAAGGATACAACCTGAACTTGTAAACCCGATTCATAAGAAAATCGAATTTAACAATGCTCTTTAACCTTGACCCACCCCATTGCCACTATTGTGAATTTTCACCTCCAACTAACGCGGGGAAAATCACCCACAACAGACAAGGACAAGGCTACTGCTCGGCCTCCTTGAGGTCCTTCTTGAGGGTCTTCAGCTGGCTGACGATAAGCGTGTACTCCTTCTCCTTTTCTGCCATGGTCTTGCGGAACGTGGCCTCGTCAATCTGCCGCTTCATGAAGCGGTACTTGACCATCTTTATGTCCTCGATTATCTGCCCCTTCTGCGCCTCTAGGGCGGTAATCTTGCGCGCGTCGCGGAACATGAAGTCAAAGAGCGCGAATGCGGCGAACGCAAGCATACCAAGCGCGATGACCACGCTCGCAAGGACCACGATAGTGGGCACTGCCCCGGACTGCGGCGCCACTATATAGACGACAGGCAGCTGGCCGGGAGTGAGCATGATGCCTATCGGGTTGGTCTGCACCTCCTGCGCAAGGTCGTAGGCGAAAATGGAGTAGTTGCCGTTGACGGGAGTGGAGAAATTGCAGCTTATGTTGTAGCGGTAGTAGCCGGAATTGCCAGTGGCGTCGGGAACGAACTCGAAGTCCTGGGACTTGCCGTTGACGCTGATTTTTTTCTGGACACACGTGCAGTTGGTGGGCCCGGTACAGGTGAAGTTGCCCTTCATGACTGCCTTGGACGCGTTGACGATGCCGGAAAGGTTCGTGACCCGCGACAGGTTGATGACAACAGGGGACGTCGAGTAATTGATGCCGAATATCTCCGCAACGGGCTCCTGCTGGCTGCTTGACGTGAACGGCAGGTAGGAGACCGCATTGGGCGTCGGGCTTGGCACAGGCGCGCTTGTCGCGTTGGACTTGCAGGCATCGGAATAAGTGCAGCCGTTCGTATCCTTGAGAAGGACGTATTCGCCGTAGCTTTTCGTGCACTCGTAATAGAGCGTCTGGTTCTGCGAGAAGTACGGGCACTTGGACTGCGAGAACGGGACCGAATCGGAGTAGGTGGGTGCGGGGGTCGAAGTGGCGACAGTGGGAATGGGAGTGACCGTTGCAGTGGCGGCCGGAGTCGCCGACGCGGTGGACGTTGCCACCAGCGAAAAGTCCGCGCGCACGCCCGAAGATTCCGGAGCGGCGACGTTGGATACGCTCGCCGGGTTATACCCGTCCTTGGAGACCCTGAGGGTATAGTTGGTGGAGCCCAATGAGTCGAAGCGGTAGCCGCCCGAAGAGTTGGTGGTGCTTATGGCCGGGCCGGAGTTGGAGTTCGTGGGAGTGGCATTCACAACGGCATCCTGAATCCCGTTGCCTCCAGAATCGGTGACGAAGCCGTAGATGTACGGCAGGGGCTTGATGCTGAAATCCGCGGATACCTGCGAGGACAGCACCTCGACGGCATTGCCTCCGGAATAATATGCCGGGTGCGCCGCAGTAAGGGAGTAATTTCCGCTGACAAGCTCGTTGAAGGAATAATAGCCGCCGGTTGTAAGCGAGTGCGAAACGTACTGCAAGGTGCCGGAGTCCGACTTGATGAATAGGGTGACGTTGGCATCGGATATTGCCGCGGCCGAGTAATAGTCGCTGACTTTACCATATATCGAACCGACGGCGGTCGAGGAATGGTTAGCGAAAACGGTGGTGAAAACGTTCTGGCTCGACACGGTGACGCTTACGTTGTTGCCGGTAATGTAGCCGGATGAGGTTGCGTTCAGCACGTAGCTTCCCGCAGGCAGGTAGAAGCTGAAGTTGCCGACAGAATCCGCAAGGTGGAACCCGTAATACGCCGAGGGGCTGTGAAGGTACACCAAGGCATTGGGGACCGCGGGATATGGGACCGAGACTGAAGCGGTGGGGTCGACTACGGTGCCGTTGACCCAATAGTAAACTACGGGAGTGGGAGAAGGGCTTGGGGAAGGACTAGGCGAAGGGCTTGGAGATGGAGAAGGGCTTGGGGAAGGACTAGGCGAAGGCGTAACCGTGGCAGTGGCAGTATCCGTAGGAATCGCAGAAACAGACACGGAAGGAGTAGGCGAAGGCAACGGACTCGGCGAAGGGCTTGGAGATGGAGAAGGACTAGGCGACGGACTCGGCGTAGGCGTTGCCGCGGGTATTGATATTGAATGTTCGCCCTGAGACCCAAACAGGGTGTTGCCGGTAAGGTTCCTCATCCTTGCGGAAATTTTCAGGTTATACGCAGTAGTTCGGACCGGAGGATACACGGTTATGGAAAAAGTCTTCGTGGTCCAAGTACTGATGTTGTCTCCAGAATTCACGCCCAGATTTACACTGTTGAAATACTCGCCAGAAGGGTACAGGAAAATAGGTTCGCTGGAATTGATATATGCCGCAAACTTGCCAGGCTGCCAAGGCGCGTAGCCGTTGTTGTAAAAAGGCAGGGTAAGCACGTAGGCATACCTTCCGGAACTCGTGCTTGCAAACGCAGTAGATTGCGCAGAGGAAAACGGGTTGGCTGTCGCGTTCACGAAGCCGACCACCTGAAGCGACGCATCGCAAGTGGCTAGGACCGTGTCGTCTTTGTTGTCCCGCCTGAGCGATATCAACACCTGGCGGCCGCCGGGAGCAGTACCGCGGGAATACATTGAAACAAGGTAACTGCCCTGGGTGCCCGAAACCAGACGCGAGGAAGGATAAATTGAATTGCCATCCACCCAAGTAAAGCTTGAGCTCGCGCCATTGTAAAGGTAATAATACCACACGCTCAAGTTCTTGGTCCCGGTATTCTTGAAAGTGGCATTGGCAGTGAACTTCTGGCCGTGATACACAAGCGAAGGCGTGGTGATACTTACACAATCCGCGGCATAATCCACAGCAGATGCAAACGGGAAGAAAAGCAAGGCTACCAAAACGAGGGGAAAAACCCGTCCGACAACGCCATCCTGCGCCAACAACAATCAACAACCATTGGGCCTAATTCTGCAGCTTGAACCCCAAAAACGTCATCAACGACGCAAGGACCCGTATGGGAAGCATCACAAGCGAAAGCAGCGACCATACCAGGAACGCCATGCCCAGCGGGAAGAAATCGCGAAGCTGGACGTACGAAGGGTCGGCGGTAAGCTGCGACTCGATGTTTGCAATCTCCGCCTTCGTGAGTTTCTTGGGCGGCTTGTTGGCATAGTCGTTGAGGGAGTTCACCAGGCCCTTCTTCATCGAGCCCACCTGCGCGGTCAGCTCCACGTAAGTGGCGTTGACAATCGCATCCTCGTTGGTCTCGTTTATCACCTTCAGCGCCGCAGCCGCATAGGTCTCGTTTATCAGCCGGTCCTGGTCGGACGCGTTGAGGGATGAAAACCCGGGGGTCGTCACCGAAAGCTGCGTGCGCAACGATTCGCGCGGCAAAAGCGCCTCCACCTGCGAGCGCGCCTGCGCCCTCAGCTGCGCAAGGATTGCGTCGCGGGGCATGTAACTCTCAAGCTGGGCGGGGGTGACCTGGAAGTTGGTGACTACCTTCGAAAGCACCGCCGCGCCCTGGGCCATGACTATGGGCGAGGAGCCCGCAAGGCCTGCGAAGAACTCCCCAAAGTACTGGTCGCGCTGCTGGGAGACCGCGATGAAGGTCAGGATGCAGGCGGCTACGGTGAATACCAGTATTGCGCGGCCCGCCATGGAATATATGTCCGAAAGCGAAGCTGACCCCGGCGAAAGCTTGGAGGCAAAGAACGAGGTCGCGATTATGGCAACCGCAAAGGCGATGAAGGGATACAGGTAGCTTGGAAACACGATGCCAAGAAGCACTGCCGGAATGAACGTGGCCACCGCGGTTATGGCTGCCGCCTCCCTGGAGCCCATTCCGCGCGACGCAGCTGCGGCGATTGCAAAAGAGAGCGAGAAAAGGAAGACGAACATGAACATTGCGGGCGAGAGCAGCTTGTCAAGGGTCTGGCTTGCATTGAACACGTCGCAGACTGCGCCAAAGTCAAGGCCGATGCGCGAATAGCAGTAGAGCCCGAACCCGAAGACTAAAAGCAGGATTATGAACAGCAGGAGGCTGAGCTTCCTGCTCTCGTCAACCTCTTCAAGGGGATTTGGGAAGGAAAAAGAGTCCTTTGCCGGGTCCGCGACAGAAACGGCAGCGGATGCCCTAACGCTACCAGTAGCGGCATTGTCTGTAGCCATGTTAGCATTAGTTTTTTCGGCTTTAAAACCAATCTGGAAACGGGCATCTAGGCAGGCAGTTTCACAGTAGGGATGCAGCCGCCGGCAGTGACCAGCAGGGTGTTCTCGGCCTGGGAAACCAGCTTGCCGGTCTTTTCTGCAAGCGGGAAGTAATCTTCCAGCCCGCCGCAGCGTACCAGGTCGCTGATTGCAAGGTCATGGGACGCGGACGGGAAGTCGCGTGAAAGCCAGCGCCTGCAGAACGGGAGCCCATTGTACTTTTCGGCATTCTTTACAAGAAGCCTGCTTTGCGCAAGCCGCGACTTTCCCTCTGCAACTCGGAAAATCTGGCATTCGCCGTGGTCGCGCACCATTCCCTCGCCGGTTGTTGCGAAGGGCTCGACTGCGAACACGTCGCCTTCCTTGAACACGTAGGAACCGTGCGGAACGTTGGGCACTTCCTGGCCCGCGTGCACGGTGTACTGGCCAAGCGAGTGGCCGCACAGGTTCTCAACAGGGTTGAAGCCTGCAGATAGGATTGCCTCGCTGATTGCCTCGCCTACTGTGCGGGTGTTGACACCGGGAGCAATCGAAGAAATCGCCGCCTCCAATCCAGCTTTGCTTGCCCCGATGAGCCTGGCGTGGCTTGCGTCCGCGGAATATGAAAACGCGCAGTCTGCGATGTAGCCATCTACTTGAACACCGACATCGACTTTGAGGAGGTCGTGCTCTCCGAGCGTGCGGGTGTCGCCAGGTATGGGCGTGTCGTGCGCTGCAACATTGTTGGAAGAGAGGTTTATTGGAAACGCGATGCCGCCTCCCTGCTCGATGATTTTTGCCTCGACCGAGTCGGCAAGCTCCAGCAGGGAAATGCCGGGCTTGAGCTTTTTCCTTGCAAAGGCCAGTGCCTCGGAGGCTATTTTTCCGGCTTCAAGATATTTCTGTTTTATTTCTTCATCCAAGTTGCAAGCACCATCAGTAAAGTACAATCATTCCATTGTTCGCAAACCAAAAATAATTACCAGTCGCCCAGCTTGCTCTGCGTGCCTTTCGACTTGAGCGCGTCCTCGTCGTAGCCGAATGCCGAGAGGAGCTTGAGCGTTGCGGGGATGACCTGGTTGTTGATGTAATAATCTGGGTCGTAGTCAGTTGCCAACTCGCGCAGTATCGCCTTGTCCGAGATTGACTTGCCTTTCTTCCCAATCACGTAGCCTATGATTGCATTTTCAGGAAGACGGATTCCTGCTGCACGCGCCTTCTGCGATGCCATCAGCTCAGGAGACATCACGGCATAAGAGCCGGCTTTCTTTCGCAGTTGGGTGAGAATAGTGAGGTCGTCAAGGGCGACCTTGCCGGACTTGAGCTCGGTGACTACCTTCATCACCATGTCCGCTGCTGCCTTGACGTCGCCGGTCTCAAGGAGTATGCGGAGCAGTTCCTTCTGGGTGCGCTTTGCAACCCCGCTCCAGTCGCGCCGCACAAGCTCGAAGCCACGTATCTTGATTTTTCCTTCCTTGGTAATCATGGCGTACTTTTTCTTCGCGCCCTCAGCCTTTGCCGACGCTGCTGCGCCAACTGCCTTCTTGCTCACAAAGAGGCCGCGCACGAAGAACTCCTCAAGCTCCAATTCCATGTTGCCCGGGAGCTTCTTGTTCACCCTTGCGCGGAACTCGTACACCGCATCCTCGCCGCCTTTGGGGTATTGAATCATCAACGAATCCGTGTCGCCGTAGAGCACCTTGTAACCAGATGACTCGGCAGCCTCCATAGTTGCCTTGATGTAGTTGCGGGCAAGGCCTGTGATTGCCGAGCCGCAGTCGAAGTCGTACCAGCGCGAGCGCGGGTATGCAAGGTAGCCGTAGAAGCTGTTTGCGATGACCTTGAGCGCCCACTGCGTCGCGTTCAGCTGCTTGTACTCGTGCGTCTCGGACTTGCCGTCCTTCTTCATTTGCGAGAGCTTGTTCTTGATTGCAAAACGGGATTCCAAGACTTCCTCAAGAACGCGCGGGACCAGGCCCTTGCGCTTCTTGCAGTAGTGGTGGCCTGTTGCGGCCTTGGTTTCTTCGTCAGTGCAGCAAGTGCAGTCTTTTGTTGACGGGTCGATGTTGTGCGAGACTATGATTGACGGGTAAAGCGAGCGGAAGTCAAGAACTGCGATGTTTTCGTACACTCCGGGTTCGGGAGTCTTTACGAACGCACCTTGGAGCGGGTTGTCCGAACGCGCAACCACCTCGGAATAGGAGGGCTTGTTGGGCACAATCTCGTTGTACTCGAACGACTTGCGCATCAAGTAGAATTCTACGAGCTGGCCCGCTGTTGCGCGGCTTGACTCGAACATGGGAAGGCCGACTTGGCGCGAAAGCGCGAGCTCGAGGTCAAGGCAGTAGTTTGCAAGCTCAAGGCAGGCAATCGAATCCACCTTCGCGTACTCGGCGACCTTGTCCATCCCTTTGCCGGATTTCCAATTCTCCCAAATCTGGTCGTACTTCAAGTCGACTTTGTGCTTTCCGAAAAGCTCGAAGTACGCGTCGTCAAGGGTGAGGCGCTGGAGCTTGATTGCGCCGACTGTGTTGAGGAAGGTGATTGCGTGGTAGACGTCAAAGTGTATGCGCCCAGGAACGTAGGTCTTGGTGCGCATCCCGATTTTCTTTGCATACACGTGCTTTTTGGTGCGGCCCAGCCGGAGCGCAGCCCCGTTTACCTCAGCGCGCTTTTGCAAAAACGGAAGGTCAAACGCGTCGCCGTTGTAGGTGCAAAGCAAGTCCGTGTGGTTTTGGGCTATTACTTTGGAAAGGCCCTCAAGCATGCCCTTCTCGTCAGCTGCATTCTCGACGTTTTGCGCATCAACAGCGTGCTTGAACGTGATTACTCCAGCGTCCTTGACCGATGAGGCGTAGCTTACCATTATGCACGGGTCCTTGCCGGGCTCCGGAAGGGCGCCGGTGCTGCTGAACGCCTCGATGTCAATTGCAAGGGTGCGGAGTGCGGGAAAACTTTCAGCGTGCGCCTTCTTTGCACTGCGCACGAACCCGTCGTCGGACTCCTCGTACTCGACAAGGGCGTTGGGCTTGAGCCCGGAGTCTATCATGAAGCGGTAGTGGAACGGGATGTTGTTCTCGTAAACGGTGCCGAACTGCGCAAGCTCGCCACTGAGGAACGAAACGTTGCGCGGGTGGTCGACGATTATTTTGAGCAGCTTGGTGGGCTTGAGCGCAACAAGCTTCTCAACTGTCTCCACCGCAGTAATCTTTGCGTCCTTTCCGCGGAAGGAGAACTTCTGGAAAACCAGGCCCTTCTTGAATTCTTCCATCTTCTCCGAACCGAAGTCACCTGTTGCCTCGGTCTTTGGGACCATCAGGAAGTAGGGTGAAAAATCAAAATACGCAGGATAGGCCTGCCCTGTCTGTTCGTCCTTCAGGAAGAGCCGGATTGCGCTGCGATGCTGCCTGCTGACCGACTCGGCGTCAAGGAGAAAAGCGCGTTCCATAAAAAGTTACCAAGAATGAAATGGAAGGCGAATGTAAAAAAGGAGTTGGGCGAAAGATAGAGAAGAAAACGGGGAGAATTATCTGGCGCAGCGGAAACCGAAAGTATAATCTGAGGAGTACTCGGTCAACAGCACAAACAACCCGGCGTACGAGTGGGTGCCGCCACCGAAAACACCTCCACGAACCACGCTATGGATGGCGGAGGAATATGACGCGGTTGTAGAATTCCATGCAAACCCAGGAGAAGTCTGGATATTGCCCATGCCGTTGCTGATATTCCATGCAGGATTTGGCAGGCGGGCATAACCCATGCCTTTGTAATCTACCATTCCCGGATACTCATTCCAGGTACGAGTGGTGTTGCTCGTGGCGCTGGTAGGCATCTCTCCAGTTATCCCTAAAGGGTCGTCCTTGCAGGTGCTCGCGCCGGTACAACCTGCAGGCGACGTCCTGTTCTCGAATAGCAGTACGTCAGTCCATTCCCATGCATTTCCAGAAACGTCCCATAGCACATCGCCTGTTGAAAGATAGAAGGTCCTACGGGTCTCAATACCCCGGTCGCAATTAGTTGCAAGCGGGCAATTGTAGGCACCGGAAGAATAATTCATCGTGCCATTCCAGTAGCCAGAGTTATCATCCGCAGACGCCTCGAAATGGGCGCTATTCGGAGAGGTGCTGCATTCCATATGTCCGGCATAGATACAGCCTGTGCCAACCGTGCCGTTTACCCAGTTGCGCGGGTTCGAAACCACATTGAACGCCATCGCCATCCACTCTCGGTCGCGGATTAAGTGGTAACCCGCACCAAGGGAACTGCACGCAGAGGACGCCATAGACTGCGTCACACTCTCATTTGGGATACCGGACGGGGTTGATACGACGGCACCGCCGACGTTCTTGGCCTCGTACTTCATCAAGCAAAAATCATTGACAAGCAGCGAGGAGTTGCCGGGAACCTTGACCCAGTTGACATCGCAAGCCTTGACCCCGCACGAGGCGACAATGGGCTTGTCGCCTTTAAGAAGGATATTTGTAATACTGGAACCTGAAAGCGAATACGCAAAACGAACGTCCGAAATTTCTGTCCCGGTCTTGCCTCCGCAATCAATTGTGCCAGCGCCTTGGGCTGCGACGTAAACGGTTTCACCTGCACCAATCATCAACGAACAAGTCATGGATGGTTCGGAAAAGTTGTCATTTGGACGCGAACAGTACGCAGGGCCGTAGTAGTCGCCGGAATAGTAGGGGTAAATGGGGAGGGCAGTAGCGCCGATGTTTACCCCATCAAGGCGTATGGTGGACGTTCCGGTATTCTGAATGCCAAGGACAAGATTCGCATCAACTACCTTTGAAGAAACAACTTTGATTGGCGACAACGAAGACCAATACGCCTGCGACTGCTGCTGTTTCATCGAAACCTGCGAAGACGTTGAAGAGGACGTCAGACTGACAACAACAAGAGAAACAAGCAAAACCGCGCCAAGAATCACCAGGTATTCTGTGGCGCCCTGGCCGCGCGAATGCATGGTCAAAGGCGATGCTTTGGACATGAGAAAAGCAAACAGAACGGGAATATTAGCAGTTGGTTTTGTCCGCGTTCGCTTCGTTGAGAGAAATTATCGGAAGCTCGGCTTTCGAAAGCTTTGCGTACCCGCCGCAGGCTGCGATGGAGTCAAAGAGCGCCATCGCGCCGTAGTAGCTGTTGAGTATCGGGATTTTTGCGGTGATGACCTTCTCACACAAAGACCGGTCAGTCTTTGCGCAGCCAATCATGCCATCCACCATCAGGCCGATTCCGGAAACGTCCGCTATCTTGGACGCGTTGCCGTTCACCATGACGACTTCGAAGCCAGCTGCCTTTGCCTTTGCGGTGATTTCGTCGGTCCACTTGCCGCACTCGCGCACCATCACCTTGCCTGACTTGGGAAGCGCGCCAGATGCTTTCACCGCCTTGACGTAGGCTTCCTCGAACGTGCGTCCGAAGGCCATGGTTTCTCCCGTGCTCTTCATCTCGCTTGACGCGGTGTAGTCTGCCTTGGGGAAGCGGTTGTAGGGAAACACCGGCACCTTCACCGCGCAGAACTTGGGCTTGGGGAACGACAAGAACCCCTGCTTTTTGAGCGAAACCCCGACCTGGCAGAGCGCTGCGACTTTTGCAACGGGCACACCGATTGCCTTGCTCACAAAAGGCACGGTGCGGCTTGCGCGCGGGTTGACTTCGATTATGTACACCGCGTCGGCCTTTGCGGCCATCTGGATGTTGCACAGGCCAACTATCTTGAGCGCTGATGCGAGCTTGAGCGCGTAGTCCTCAATCTTGGATAGCGCGGACCTGGAAAGCCTTCGGGTTGGAATGATTGCGGCGCTGTCGCCGGAGTGCACTCCGACTTCCTCCACTTGCTCCATTATTCCTGCAATCAGGTAATCCTTACCGTCTCCAACTATGTCAACGTCAATCTCTATTGCATCCTCAAGGAAGTGGTCTATGATTACAGGGTTGCCCTCGCTTGCCATGATGCTTTCGTGGACTTTTTCGCGCAATTCGGACTCGTCGAATGCTAGGTGCATCGCGCGCCCGCCAAGAACATAAGATGGCCGCATCAGCACGGGGTAGCCGACTTCCTTGGCAACTTCGATTGCTTCCTCTGCATCGAAAGCCATCCCGCTTTTTACAGTTGGCGTTCCAAGGGACTCGGTGAGCGCCTTGAAGCGCTTGCGATTGCTTGCAACGTCAATCGAGTCAGTCGAGGTGCCGAGGATGTGCGCGCCGGAGTTCTGGGAAATTCCGTTCACAAGGTTGATTGAGGTCTGGCCGCCGAACTGCACGATTACCCCGTCGATGTTTTCGCGTTCTATCGCAAGCACTGCAAGAACGTCCTCAAGCTTGAGCGGCTCGAAGTAAAGCCTGTCGGAAATGTCAAAGTCGGTGCTCACTGTTTCGGGGTTGTTGTTTATTACGATGGTCTCAAAGCCGGCTTCGCGCAAAGCCTGCACCGCGTGCACCGTACAGTAGTCGAACTCGATTCCCTGGCCGATGCGTATGGGGCCGGAGCCGAGGATGATTACTTTCTTCCTGCTTGCCTTTCTTACCAACGCATCCGACGAGCTTTCGTAAGTGGAATAATAATAGGGCGTCGCCGCCTCGAATTCACCCGAACAGGTGTCCACCATCTTGAACGAGGGGTTCAGGCCGTGGGTCTTGGAGAAGCTGCGCACGTAGACTGCGGAACGGCCGGTTGCCTCGCAAATCCAGCGCTCGGAAAAACCCGCCTTGCGTGCAAAGAGAACTCCTTCGGCGTCCTCGAAAGTCGCCATGTCGTTCTTTGCAAGCGCGCGCTTTGTTGCCACAATGTTTGCAATCTTTTGGATGAACCACTCGTGTATTCCGGTGGCTTTTGAAATTGCCGCAACGTCCGCAGTGTTGTCAAAAAGGAGCTTGGTGATAATGTTGAAGCGCATCTCGCTGGGAGCAAGCGCCTTCTCAAGGGGCAGGGCGGCCATCTCTGCTGTGCGCTGGCGCCAATCGACGCGCATCTCAAGCGAGCGCAGGGCCTTGCCGAACGCCTCTTCGAAGGTGCGTCCGATTGCCATGGTCTCGCCCGTGCTTTTCATCTGCGTGCCGATGGACGGCGAATAATAGAGCTTGTCAAAAGGCCAGCGCGGGATTTTCACGACCACGTAGTCAAGAGAAGGCTCAAAGCACGCGCTCTTTCCGGTGACGCGGTTTTCGATTTCGGAAAGCGCGTAGCCTAGCGCAATCTTTGTGGCGACGCGCGCAATCGGGTAGCCCGTTGCCTTGGATGCAAGCGCGCTGCTGCGGCTTGCACGGGGGTTGACTTCGACAATGTAGTAATTGCCAGTTTTTTGGTCAAGTGCGAACTGCACGTTGCACGCACCCTGGACTTTGAGCGCGCGGACAATCTTGATTGCCGAGGTGCGCAGCATGTGGTACTCGCGGTCGGATAAAGTCTGGCTTGGTGCCACGACCACGCTCTCGCCGGTGTGTATTCCCATCGGGTCGAGGTTTTCCATGTTGCAGATTGTGACGCAGTTGTCGAAGGAGTCGCGGATTACTTCGTATTCAAGCTCGGCCATCCCGCCGAGGCTCTTCTCAACCAGCGCGAGGCCGGTTCCGCTTTGCTTGATTGCAGCTGCGCAGATTTCCCGCGCCTGTTCAATGGTGTAGGCAATGCCGCTTGCAAGGCCTCCGAGGCAAAAATCCGCGCGAATCATCACGGGCAGGCCGTGCTTTGCAACGAACTTTTCCATCTCGGCAACGGTCTTGCAGCTGTCGCTTGCGGGAACGGGCTCGTTAATCTTGAGCATGAGTTCCTTGAACTTCTCGCGGTCCTCTGCCAGCTCGATGGTCTCGACGGTAGTGCCTAACACGCGGACGTTGTTTTTCTTCAGGCAGTCTGCAAGCTCGACTGCGACGTTGAGCCCGGTCTGGCCGGCCATTGTCGCGATTATGCCGTCGGGCTTTTCCTTTTCGATGATGCGAGATACTGTGGCCGCATCGATTGGCTCGATGTAGACTCGGTCCGCAGTTGCAAGGTCGGTCTGTATCGTGGCCGGGTTTGAATTCACTAGTACGACCTGAATGCCTTCTTCCTTGAGCGCGCGGCAAGCCTGGCTGCCACTGTAGTCGAACTCCGCAGCTTGGCCGATTACAATCGGACCTGAGCCTAACAGGAGGACTTTCTTTACAGAGGAAATCTTGGGCATGGGTAAAAACATCAAAGCATTTTTACAAAATCATCGAAAAGAAAACGCGTGTCTTGGGGGCCGGGCGCGGCCTCGGGGTGGAACTGAACCGAGAACGCAGACTTGTCCTCGCAGCGCAACCCCTCGTTGCTTTTGTCATTGAGGTTGGTAAGCCAGTCGGTCACGCCCTTGGGTATGTCCTTGACTGCAAAGCCGTGGTTTTGCGAGGTGAGGAAGCACTTGCCGGTAATGTTGTCCACAACGGGCTGGTTTGCGCCGCGATGCCCGAACTTGAGCTTGTAGGTCTTTCCGCCAAGCGCGTGGCCAAGGATTTGGTGGCCAAGGCATATCCCGAACACGGGCACCTTCCCGACAATTTGGCGGCAGGAGGCAACTGCGTAGGTCATCAGCGCGGGGTCTCCGGGGCCGTTTGAATAGACTACGCCGTCAGGCTTGCCTGCAAGGATGTCCTTTGCCTCGGTGCTTGCGGGAACTACAGTAACTTCACACCCGCGCGCCACCAGCTCGCGAACTATGTTTTGCTTGACACCGCAATCCACAAGAACAACGGAATGCTGTTTCTTTGCTTTTGCTGAGGACGGCGAAAATACCTCGGACTTCTGCCGCGTGACCTTGCTCACAAAATCAATGCCAGAGTAGTCAAATCCCTTGAGCTTGGTTTTGCAGTCCTCGACTGCCTCCTCCACTGTGCGTCCTTCAAGCTGGACTATGCCCGAAGGCACAACTCCGTAGTTGCGCACCTTGGTCACTATTGCACGCGTATCCAAACCGGTGATTGCGGGGATGTCAAATTCTTTGAGGAAGTCGTCAACCGAGCGGTTGGAGTCCTTGTGCAGGGGATGGTCGCAGAACTGGCGGCTGATTACGCCTGAGAGGTGGATTTTGCCGGATTCGAAAGCGTCCTTGCTGATGCCGTAGTTTCCAATGAGGGGATAAGCGAAAGTCAGTATTTGGCCTGCGTAAGACGGGTCGGTGAGGGCTTCCTGGTAGCCGGTCATTGAGGTGTTGAAAACCAGTTCGCCATAAGCGTCGCGCGGCGAGCCTGCCGAGGTGCCAACATAAAACGACCCGTCCGAAAGGACAAGGACCGCTTTAGGAAGACTCACCAGACAAAACCCCCAAAAATGCTCGCCGGTTTTCCATTCTTTTGGCTGGCGAATTAAATATACTTTCGGCCAGCCGTGGCAATGGCTATCCGGCTGTGGATTGAAACCGCTACTATAATGGCCAAAACGCAATTAATACCCGCCGATGATTTTTCGACAAGCGGGCAGGTTTTTGTCAAAACGGCGACCAAACGCTCAGCAGGAGATGAACTTTATCTCGCAGTTGGACATCTTGCGGTAGAACTCGTGTTCCTCGCTCTTTTCCGCCATTCGGACCAGCATTATTTCCAGGCCAGTCCAGAAGACGAACCACCCTGCAGGCTCGAAGAACACAAAAAGGAACCTGCTGAGGAAGTCCGTGGTTCCGTGCGAAGACACGTAAGTGGCCACAAGCATGAGCACCATCCCGACTAATACGTATAGGATGCCCCTGTTGCGCATCGCATTCAGCTTGCGGTGGACGTGATGCAGCCCGTCCTTGAAGTACGCGTGAAGCCTGCGGCGTATGAGGTCCTCCTTTGAGGAGTCGCGGATGGCCTTTGGAACTAGTATGCGCAGCTCGACGTGCTCGCCCTTCTGGCGGCTCGCCCGCTTTACCTCGTCTATGAAGTCCACGGAGAGCTCGCGAACCTCAAGCGAGCGAGGGTCGAAGTCGGAGAAGACGTCGTCGTAGTCGTCGGTGATGACGCTGATTTCGGAACTGTGAAGCTGCGACAAACGCTTGGCCTCGAGGTACTCCGCGTCGTTTTCGACATCGTCGTCCTTGTCAAGCTTTTCGTGGATTTTCTGGCGGACAGTGCGTGGCGAAACCATTGCGACAAACCTTCCCCGGCCGCAAAAAACGGCAGGCTAAGGTGGTAACTGAACCCGGGTATTAAAGCCATTTGGAAGACGGCGCAATTGGCGGCCGCAATCGCAGCACTCTCAGTAGGAAATGAAGTTGATTTCGCTGTTTGCCATCTTGTGGTGGAAGTCGCGCTCCTCGTATCTTGAGGACGGCTGGAGGAACATGTAGTCAAAGCCGTTCCAGAGGGTGAACCACCCTGCAGGCTCGAACAGGAACAGGAAGAAAGTCTGGGTCAGCCCCGCAGGTATGACCGAGAGCATGAGCACCACGAGGGTGAGTATCACCACTCCCACGAGCACGAACAACCCGCCCTTCTTTCGCATCTTGAGGATGTCCCGGTTAATCTGGTCTACTGAACTGCGGTAGTGCGCCTTGACGCGCTTCTTTATCATTACCTCTTCTTCGGGCTTGCGGAGCGCCTTGGGCAGCATTATCTTCAGCTCTATCTTGGAGCCCTTCTGGCGAGTTGCCTTCTTTACTTCCAAAAGGAAGTCGTCGGAAAGGGAGCGCACATCGTAAGGCCGCGGGTCGAAGTCCGAGAAGATGTCATCGTAAGTGTCAAGGATGATGCTGATTTCGGAAAGCGAAAGCAGGCGCTGCTTTTCCGCGTCGGAAATGTCCACAAGCGGCGTGGTGGGCGCAGGGGCTTTGGGCGCCAGCAAGGTCTGCTGCGAGTTTGGCATGGTAATCACTGAATCAAAAAGGTATTGTAGCCGGCAAGCAATATAACCCGGCTTGCGGCATTTAAAGCCTATAAATAGAACCCGAAAAAACAGGCAGGAAAATGCGAAAACAGGGCAATTAGTCCCTTGTTTTGGCTTTCTTGGTGTCCCAGAGGTTGCCTATTGCGCCCGATATTTTCCAGGTGCGGATGGCAATCGGGGTTGTGGCGTAGGAGGACTTGAGCGCAAGGCAGGCAAGGACTTCCTTGAGCATTACAGTCTGGCACTTCACGATGCCGCGCTGGCTCTCCTCGTCGAACTCCTTGAGGAAAGCCTTGGCCTTGCTTGCTCCAAGCTCGCCAACGCCCTCAAGCAGGGATGCCTGCACGAGCTTTGAAGCGTCGACCTTGGAGAGCTTGTGCTGGGACTCGAATGAAACGAGGATGTAGCGCTTCTTTTCCTGCATCAAATCAGGCCTTGAACGAGGAAAGTGCCAAGAGCTCCTCCTGCGAATAGGCGCGCTCGCAGTAGGCGCAGCGCACGTGAAGCGGGCTCTTCTTTTCGACCTTCATCAGCGACCTGCCTTCCTTGTTGGAGATGCACTTGGGATTGGGGCAGCGGATGACGTCCTCAAAAGCGTCGGGAATGGAAATCTTGCGCTTCTTGACAATCTGGTACTCGTGAACGAAGTTAACCGTCGCAGCCGGAGCAATCAAGGCAATCTTGTTGATTTCCTTCTCCTCAAGCGCGCGCTCCTCAATCTTGATGATGTCCTTGAGGCCCTGCGACGAGCTGGGGGTATTCATCACCATGCTCACGGTAGCGTGGAAGCCCTCGTTGATTCCGAGGATTGAAAGCACCGCAAGCCCCTTGCCCTTGGGGATGTGGTCTATGACTACGCCGTTCTCGATTTTCTTGATTTTCATCTTGTCCTGTTCGGAATCCATAAAGCGACAACTCCCCAAATTCATCCAAGGACCGAGTCCAGTATTGCCATTCGCACCGGTATGCCGTTGGCCTCCTGCGCAAAGTACGCAGCTTGCGGGAGCGAGTCCACCTCGGTGGCGATTTCGTCAACGCGCGGGAACGGGTGCATAATGATTGCGTCGTCCTTCATCTTCTTCACCGACTCGGCGTCGATTACGTAGGAGTAGCGCTCTGCTTCCTCCGGGTCGTCGAAGCGCTCCTTCTGGATGCGCGTGGCGTAGACTACGTCGGAATTCGAAAGGTCAAGCTCGGAAAGCTCGCGGATTTTGATGCGGTCCGCAATGTCGGTCTGTATGACCTGCGGAAGCTTAAGCTGCGGGGGCGACCACACCTCGATTTTGCAGTCGAAGTTCGCAAGCGTATAGCAAAGCGAGTGGATGGTGCGGCCGTTCTTCAAGTCGCCAATCATCGTCACCGTCAGTCCGTCAAGCTTGCCCTTCTTCTGGAACATCGTGTAAGTGTCAAGGAGGGACTGCGTGGGGTGCTGGTTTGCGCCGTCGCCTCCGTTGATTACCGGGATTTTTGCAGCGTCAGCGGCAAGCTTGGCCGCGCCCTCAAGCGAGTGCCTGATTACGATTGCATCGGCGCAGGACTCCACCATCTTGATGGTGTCGTGCACGGTCTCGCCCTTGGAAACCGAGGTCGTGTTGGCGTCAGAAAAGGAGATTATGCTCCCGCCCAGGCGCTGCATCGCAGTCTGGAAGGAAAATTGCGTGCGGGTTGACGGCTCGAAAAAGAGTGATGCAAGTACCTTGCCGGATTGCAAGGCGTAGGACTTCTTCTGCGTAACAGCGTCCTCGTACTTCTTGGCCTTGTGCCAGATTTGCTCGATTGCCTCGCGGGAAAAGTCCCTTGCACTCAGGATGTCCCGTCCAGCCCAGTAGTCCGCCATAAGTTGCCACACACCCAAAAAAGCGTTTGAACCCCTAAACCGGTTGTTCGAACAAACAATGCCTGCAATAGGATAAAAGTGTATTGTGTGGCCTGCGGAATGCTTGGCGGACAAGCAGCGGAAAAACTGCTTTTATTCAGCGGAAATGAACCCAACTCTTTTTAATAAACCCAGACATGAAACTTACGTTAACGCCTTCGTTTCATCAAGGCAACTTGAGAGACGAAGGATTTTGGTTAACCTCTAATTGTGGTTGTGCTTGGACAAGGCAGCTGTTTTCATCGATGGCGGATATTTCAAGAAGGTCAGGGAGAACTTCGGGGACCCGAAAGTCGATTTCCTGCGCGTATCCGAAGACCTTTGCAAACGGTGTTCCTGCGAAAGGTTCCGGACGTACATCTACGACTGCGCGCCCTACCAGTCCAACCCGGCGACACAGGCCGAACGGGACAAGACGCAAAAGTTCAACATTTTCTACACGACAATCAAGAGGCTGCCTTCGTTCGAGTTCCGGCTCGGAAAACTCCAGAGGCTGAACAGACCTGACGGGACAGTTGTCAACCAACAGAAGGGCGTGGACATCCTGCTTACCATTGACTTGGTCAAACTTGCAGCGACAAACACAATCCAAAAGGCAATCCTGATAACCGGCGACTCCGACTTCGTACCGGCGGTGAAGGAAGCCCGCGAGCTTACCAAGATGATACTGTTCTTCAACAAGGGACCAAAAACAGGGCTAAGCGACGACTTGCGGATGGCAGTTGACGAATGCTACGAACTCACCAAGACGGATTTCAATTCGTGGCAGATAAAATAACAGCCAAAGACAAGACCGCTTCAGGCTCGGACTGCAAGCTTGCCCTCGCCGCGCTTTATGCAGACGTTCTCGCCATCAAAGGCCACCCTTCCACCGAGGATTGTCTGCTGGATTTTGCCGTGGAGCTTCCTGCCCTCGAAGGGAGTCCAGCCGGCCTTGGAAAGCTGGTCCTCGGCGCGGACAGTATACTCCTTTTTTAGGTCAACCAGGACGATGTCTGCATCGTAGCCTTCGGCAAGGGTGCCTTTCTTGGAGATGCCGAATATGCGAGCGGGGTTGGTTGAGCAGTAGCGGATGACTTGGGCAAGGGAGATGAGGTTGCGGTTTGCAGCGTCAATCATCAGGGGCACGCGCATCTGCACTCCCGGCACTCCTGAAGGCGCCTGCCAGTAGTCCTGCTCCTTTTCCTTGCAGGTGTGCGGCGCGTGGTCGGATGCTATGCAGTCTATTGGCGAGCGCACCTTGGAAAGCTCGTCCCAGACTGCGGCCACGTCTATGCGCGAACGCAGCGGCGGGTTGACCTTGCCATAATTGCCAAGTCCGCGGGCGTCGTGCTCGGTGAGGAACAGGTGGTGGGCGCACACTTCAAGGGTGACAGGCCCCCCGCCGTTCTTGTAAGTGGAAACTATGTCAAGCTCGGCCTTGGTCGAGGCGTGGCAGATGTGGACTCCCCGCTTTGCCTTGGATGCGGCATCGCAGGCAGCTTCAGCCGAAATCGCAGCAGTTGTGGGGCTGCGGATGATGTTGTGGTATTCCATCTTGCCTTTTGAATCGCGTTTCTTGTATTCCTCGGTGAGCTTGCGGATTTCGCGCTCGTCTTCTGCGTGCACGCAAACGGGAAAATGCGAAGGAAGCGCAGCCAGGTGCTTCTGGAAGTCTGCCATGTGCTCCACAAGCAGGTCGCCTGTGCTTGAGCCAAGATAGACTTTGACTGCAAACACTGCCGGGTTGTCCACGGCTTGCGCTGCAACAGCCTGATTCTGAGGGGTTGCGCCAAAGTAGAGTCCCCAGTCGCACACAGCCTTTTTCTTTGCAAGGGCGACTTTTTCTTTGAGTTGGAGGATGCTGGAAACTGGAGGAGAATTGTTGGGCATGTCCAGAATGGTGGTGGTGCCGCCGGCGAGGGCGCTTGCGGAGCCGGTGTAGAAATCCTCTTTTGCAGTCTGACCGGGGTCGCGGAAGTGGACGTGCGGGTCAATCATTCCAGGCATTGCCACAAGGCCATTGCAGCCAATCTTTTCGTCAAAGCTCCCTTGAATGGTGGAGCGTGAAATGCGCCTGATTTTGCCGTGCTCGTCGCAGGCTATGTTGCACTCGATTAGCGTGTCGTGCACAAGCACCCTGCAGTCTGAAAGAAGGAGCATGAACAGATTTTGCTTTCGCAGTATAAAGCACTATTGGCAATGCTATCAAGAGGCGGCGGCGAGCCGATGCCTTACTATTATAAATGGGGTTTTGCACTAAATATGGGTAAGAAAGTGAAAGGAAACCGAAAGCTCGCCGAAAGGCGCTTTGTTGTTTTTGTTTAGGGCGCAGGTAACCGCGGCATCGTGCCGTTCCTGGGCCAGTAAAAGTTTTTGACTAAAAGTAAGGAGTGGTTGAATATGTATCCTCCACAGCAGTCCCAATATGACCGCGCGATTACGGTGTTCTCGCCCGACGGAAGGCTCTTCCAGGTCGAGTACGCACGCGAGGCCGTCAAGACAGGGAGCACCAGCATCGGAATCGTCAGCAAAGACGGTGTTGCGATGGTTGCGCACAAGCGCATCTCCTCGCCGCTCATAGTCGGCGACTCGCACGAAAAGATTTTCACCATTGACAACCACGTTTTGGCTTCGTCTTCGGGGCTTGTCGCGGATGCGCGCAAGCTCGTTGACTTTGCCCGGCTGGAATCCCAGAAGCACAAGCTCACCTTTGACGAGGAAATCTCGGTTGAGTACCTTGCTAAGCAGGTTGGCGACCACATACAGTTCTTCACCCAGGTCGCTGGAGTGCGGCCGTACGGAGTCTCGCTTTTGCTTGCAGGAGTGGGCGCATCAGGCGCGCGGCTCTTTGAGACCGACCCGTCGGGCGCAATCTTTGAGTACAAAGCCACTGCGATTGGAAGCGGAAAAAAGGGCGTCGAGCAGTTCTTCGAAAAGGAGTACAAGGACGGAATGTCGATGGACGACGCCATCAGGCTTGCAATCAAGGCGCTCAAGAAGGTGACCGAGGACAAGCTCTCGGCTGCAGTGATTGACGTTTCAATAGTAGAGTCCAAGTCAAGGAAGTCGCGCGACCTCTCAACAGAGGAAGTCGCGAAGTTCATGGCGGACTCGAAATAGGTTTGTTGGGAAATTAGGACTTGAGGACTCATGTCCCACATCGAAAACACCATAATCGCCCGGCTTGAAAAAGCTGGCGAGACGTTCGAAATCCTCGTGGACCCCAAGAAGGGCTACGATTACAAGACAGGCGCCAAGAAGGAGCTGGACAACGTCCTGGTGTTTGAGGAAGTGTTCAAGAACGCCAACAAGGGCGAAAGGCACACGGGTGCCGCGCTCAAGAAGGCATTCGGGACTGAAGACGTCCGCGCAATCGCAGACATCATCTTCAAGGACGGGGAACTCCAAATCACAACAGACCAGAGGCGCAAGCTCCTGGAAGAGAAGCGTGTCAAGATAATCGCGCTCATTGCGCGTTCGGTGATAGACCCGCGCACCAAGGCCCCGCACCCGCCCGCAAGGATTGAGGCGGCGATGGAGCAGGCGCGCGTGCACATTGACGCGTTCAAGAACGCGGAAGAGCAGGTCCCAAAAATAATCGAGGAACTGCGCGAAATCATCCCGATTTCAACTGCTTCGGTGAAGGTGGCAATAAGGGTGCCGGCAAACTTCGTGCACCGCTGCTACTCGGCGCTGAAGGAGTACGGGATAAAGAAGGAGGAATACACCTCGGACGGGTCGCTGGTCGTGATGATAGAAATCCCGGCCGCAATCCAGGAAGAAGTGTACGACAGGCTCAACGGCCTGACGCAGGGCGCAATCCAGACGCGGCTTGTGGAAAGATGATTTTAGTCTGGCAGTCATTTTGATTAGAAAAAGGTGCAACGAATGGAAAAGCAACTGATATTGCCCGGCGCCATTGCGGCCACATCGCCGCGAAGGATGGACGGGTGCTATGTTGACGACGGCAAGACCTTCGTCTCGGTAGTCAGCCTCAAGGCTGGCGACAAGATAATCCCCCTCAAGGGGCACTACATACCGCGCATCGGCGACTACATAATCGGGATAATCTCGGAAGAGAGGTTCTCAGGTTACGAGGTTGACATCAACGCGCCGTTCCCCTCGACCATCTCGGCCCGCGACATCCGCGAGACGTTCCAGGTAGGAGACGTGGTATCGGCCAAGGTGCGCATGGTGGACGAAGTCCACACCGCACAGCTTGTTGAGCCGCGCAAGCTCTACGCTGGCAGGCTCATCGAGATTGAGAGCGTCAAGGTCCCGCGCGTAATCGGACGCAACGGCAGCATGCTCGCGCTAATCAAGGAGTACACCGGCTCGGACATCTTCGTGGGCAAGAACGGCCGCATATACACAAAGAACGGCGACATCGCGCTTTCGGTGATGGCCCTTTTGAAGATTTCAAACGAGGCGCACACGAGCGGACTGACCGACCGCATCAAGGAGATGCTTGAGGAGGAGTCCAAGAAGTCCCCGCACTACAGCGCGCCAAGGCAGGATGCGCCCGCGGTGCAGGAAAAGCCTGCAGAGACTTACTAAAATTGACATTTGAATGGTGATATTGGATATGGCAGAAGAAGAAACAGCCGCGATGGCTTCAGGCAAGGTGCCCAAGAAGCTCATCGAGAATGGCATCCGCAACGACGGCCGCAAGCCCGCTGACTTGCGCAACCTCAAGATTACTGTCGGAGTGCTCAAGAAGGCATCCGGCTCGGCCCTCATCGAGTGGGGGAAGAACCGCATCCTTTCAGGAGTGTACGGACCGCGCGAAGTGTTCCCCAAGCACAACATGAACCCCAACAAGGCAATCGTGAACTGCAGGTACGCAATGGTCCCCTTCTCCTCGCTTGAGGAGCACGGGCGCTTCGGGCCCAACCGCAGGGCGATTGAAATCGGCAAGGTAGGAAAGCACGTGTTCGAGAACGCAATCCTCACCGAGCAGTTCCCCAAGACCATGATTGACATCAACATCGACGTGCTCCAGAGCGACGGCGGCACCCGCGTTGCCGGAATCGTGGCTGCTGCGCTTGCGCTTGTTGACGCCGGAATCCCGATGCGCGACATCCCCTGCGGAGTCTCCATCGGAAAAGTCGACGGCACGCTTGTGGCTGACTTGGACAAGACCGAGGACAACCTCGGGCAGTCCGACATGCCAGTCATTTTCTCGCCCCGCACTTGGGACATCCTGCTCTTCCAGATGGACGGCATGCTGACCAAGAAGGAGGTCATGGACGGAATCGACCTGGCAAAGGCTGCTGCGCAGAAGGTGCACGAGGTGCAGGTCGCTGCGCTTGAGGCCAAGTACGGCGCAGCCGCGGCAGGAGACGACGACTCGCAAGAGACGGCCTAGATTTGAAGATTATTTGGTGAAACGAATATGATAACCGACGAAGTCAAGGAAGCATTCGTGCTTGACTTGATGAAGAAAAACACTCGCGTGGACAACAGGGGAATGCTGGACTACCGCCAGATTTCAGTAACGAAGAACGTGTACGAGAACTGCGAAGGCAGCGCTATGGCCCAGATTGGCGACACCAAAGTCATCGCCGGCCTCAAGCTGGACGTCGCAACACCCTTCGGCGACAGGCCGACCCAGGGAGTCATAATGTTCAACGCCGAGTTCTCGCCAGTTGCGCACCCGGAGTTCACCGCAGGCCCGCCGGACGAGCGCAGCATAGAGCTTGCCCGTGTCGTTGACCGCGGCATCCGCTCTGCAGAGTGCATCGACCTGGACAAGCTTTTCATGGAGGAAGGCAAGGTGCTCGGAGTGTTCATCGACCTGTTCATCACCGACCACAACGGAAACCTCACCGACGCGGCGTATTTGGCCTCGATGGCTGCATTGCGCAGCGCAAAGGTGCCCAAGTACGAGGACGGCAAGCTCATCCGCGAGGAGCGCACTGCACCCCTCCCGATTGAGCGCGACGTGGTGTCGTGCACTTTCGAGAAGGTGGCGGACAAGCTCCTTTTGGATGCACGCGAGGAGGAGGAAGTCTCGTCCTCAGGCCGCGTGACTCTTGCGACTTGCGGGGACGACCTGCTTTGCGCATCGCAAAAGAGCGGACGCGCAGGGTTCTCACGCGCGGAGTTTGAAAGCATGATTGACACTTCCCTTGCAAAGCGCAAGGAGCTGCTCAAGTACATTTAGGGTGTAAGAATATGGGTTCGCATTACGGAGTAAAAATACGCAAACAGGAAAACAAGATCAAGACCGCGATGAAGCAGAGGCACGCGTGCCCGTCATGCGGCAAGGCCAAGGTCAAGCGCACCTCGACCGCGCTCTTTGAGTGCGCGTCGTGCAAGACCAAGTTCGCGGGCGGCACTTACGTGCCACGCACCAACGTGGGAATCACTGCGGCAAAGCTGCAGACTTCCAAGGCACAGCAGGCAAAGGAAGAGTAATTTCTTCCATTACCCCCTTTTTCTTTTCAAATTCTTTTAAAAGGTGTTCTCTTATGGCAATCGACAACGGCACGGTTCTTTTCGAGGCCGACTTTTCAGGCAAGGCCTACGCATATTCTGCGAAAGCGGAGGACAAAGCCAAGCTTGCCGCGCTCCTCTCATCGGCGCGCAAGGCGATTGCCGAGAACATCTACGACTACGCGCCAATTGACCGGCCGGCAATAGACAAGTATTTTGCAGGCCAGAAGAAGCCCAAAAACCCCGCCGAACTTGCCGCCATCCTCTCGTCCATTTCGATGTCCTCAATAGAGCGCGACCTGGAAAAGGCGATGAAATACGAACAAGTCCCGGCTGACGACCCCAAAAAGGCCGATGCTGAGAAACGCAAGATTGGCTACGCAACCAGCTATTACCTTTACCTCCTCTTCAAGTCCGCTTTCGGCGAGGAAGCGCCAAAGCCCGCAGGGACGAACAAGAACCAAGTCATACGGTTGGTCTCAAACTCAAGCGAGTGGATGGTAGTGAAGAAGACCAACACCGCAACAGCAACCAAGCCTGAGGCGCTTTCCGCACTCATCGGAATGCTTTCAACCATTGTGCGCAAGGAAGGCGACGTGCTGTGCAAGGACGGCGACTTCGAAACAGCGTCAATGGCGCTGTTCGGGCAGTTCTTCAAGCGCAAGTCGTTCGGCAAGCTCTGCGAGGCATTGAACGCGGTTCCCGCATCCAAGGCAAACGAAGCCGCAGGAGCAAACGTTGCTGACAAGGCATTCGCTGCCGAGCTTTTCATACTCATTTACCTGAAGGCGTTCTCGCTTTCGGGATACTCGCCCTACCCCGAGCCGGACCTGCTTGCGGAGACCTACCCGCAGCTGAAGATTCCGAAACCGCGCGGGAACTTCGGCGGCAAGAAAAAGAAGAAAGCGTAACCTAAGCGGTTTGAAATAATCAAAGCTACTGTGCAGGTTGTGCCAGCAAATCCAAAAACTAGGCCGCGCCTTCCTCGTCTTCCTGCTTCTGTTTCTGCCACTTGCGGTACTGCACGAATCCGTAGATTGCAAGAACAGCGATAACAAGCAGGATTGCGTAGTCCATGTTCCCGCTTGAGCTGGACGCCTTCGGGGTCGCGGTGGTGCCGCAGCTGGACATCCCGTCCGCTATCGAGTCGTACTTCTGCTTGGACTGCTGGATTGAAAGGTAGGCTGCCTGGTATTCCGAAGTCAGGGGCGCGGCCTTCATCTCCATCACCATGACCACGCCGGCCCAAGTGGTGTTGAGCTCGCGCACCTTGGTGCTCACGCCGCACTGGTCGTAAGAGACCTTGCTTGACCGGTATTCTGAGAACATGTTGTTTATGTCGGCCTTGACCAAAGCGTAGGCCTTCACGGCATTCGCCTTGGCTATGCGGAACTGCGTGTTCTCCACGCTGTCGTTGACCTGGCCGGACTCGATGCGCCTGAAGTTGTCGTACTCCGGAAGTATCGCCTCGCGGTACTGGGTGGAGGAATAGAACACGTCGGTGCCAAGGCCCGCCGAGGACACCTGCTGGAGAACGGTGGTCTCTTCGGATGCGAGCTTTGCGTAAACGTCGCGGTCGGTGAGCTTGGAAAAGAACGCCTCCGCCTTTTCAGCGAAAGTCGCGCACTTGGCGAAGGTGGCGTTGTAGTTGGTCATGTATTCTAGATAGCTGTCGACTTCGCCTGTGCTTGAGAAGTACTTGCCGGAGTTTCGGGCGTTGTCAACCTCCTGCGACTTCAAGTCGTCAAGGGTGGCAATCATGCCGTCCGGGCCGTCTATCATTTCCTCGAGGGCGTCGAAATAATCGGTGAGCGCCTCATCGGCCGTGCCTGAGAGGGCGTGGTCCCGCACGGACAGGATGTTCTTGCGCGCAGTCTCAAGCGTAAGCCGCGAAGTCTCGATGCCTGTTGAAATGTCGGAGTAGGAGAGCTTCCGGGGCTTGATGTAATTGGTCTCCCACGCATACTCGTAGTCAAGGGTGAAAATCTTGGAAAGGACCTCGGCATTGAGCGCAATCGAGCCGTTGCCCGCGTCCGCCACGACCACCTTGCCGTAAGAGTGCAGGTAGACGCTGGAGTCGTCCGCAGTGGAATAGTAGTAAAGCACCCAGTACTTGTTGCCGTCAACTGAAACCGCGGTTGTCGAGGTGTACGGCGCAAGCTTGAGGGTCTCGGTGGAAGTGGAAAGAACGTAGGGCTCGCCGAATGCCGTTGCGCGGTCGGTCGTGATTGCGGAGCTGAACGCCACGAACACAAGCAACGCCGCAAGGGCAATCGCGTTATATTTTGCCATGACTACAAGTATGTGGCCATAGTTTAAATTAGTTAAACCGGGTGTTTGCTTGCCATGAATTTGCGTTTTGTGCTGGTCCGGCCGGAGCACGACATGAACGTAGGCGCGGTCTGCCGGGCGATGAAGAACTTCGGCTTTGCCAGGCTTTGGCTTGTCGACCCCCAGTGCAAGCTCGGACTGGAGGCCAGAAAATACGCCAAGCACTCCGAGGAAGTCCTGTCCGGTGCCAAAAAGGTTGCAAGCCTGAAAGCGGCCATCGAGGGCTGCGATGCGGTCGTTGGCACGACCGGGGTTCCGGTGCGCTTCCACGGAAGGATTTTCAAGAACTGCATTCCCCTTGACAGGCTTTACGACAAAATAAGGGCTTTCGAGAACGTCGCAATAGTGTTCGGGCCAGAAGGAACCGGGCTTTCGGAGCAGGACACCGACCTGTGCGACATCGTGATTACAATCCCGACCGCGCCTGCTCACCGCGTGCTCAACCTGTCCCACGCGGTATGCACCTGCGCATACCAGCTCTTCTTGGACTCGTGCAGGGACAAAAAGACCAATGACGGGATCGAGTACAAGCGCGCTTCCGAACACAAAATCATTATGCTTGAAAACCTATTTGCCGAGGCACTGAAGTCCTCGCCAACCGTGCGGGACAAAAAGAAGGTGGCAAAGGCGTTCCAGAGACTGGTCAAGCGCTCGCTTCCCTCCGAGGAGGAGGTGTCGACTCTGCTTTGCGCACTGGACTCATTTAACTCTGCTGAGGAGTACAGGTTACATAACGAGAAAAAGGACGCGCAGGCAAATAGGCAAATGAAATGAACGAAAAAGGAAATGAAGCCAATGGACAGGAACCAAAAAATCATCGCATTCTGCGCAATCGCGCTGGTCTTTGCCTATTTCATACTCAACCCGCCTAACATCTCGCCGGACGACTTCGAGAAGGCCATACGGAACTCCGGGCCGATGGGCCCTGTGCTCATCGTTGCAAGCCAGGTGCTTGCCTCGGTGTTCTCGCCCATCCCAAACAGCATCCTCACCCTTGCAGCCGGCCGCGTCTACGGCGGGTTCTACGGAGGGCTTTATGCATACATCGGCGGGCTCTTGGGAGCTGCTGTCACATTCTGGATTGGCCGGGCGCTTGGACGCGACTTTGTCGCCCACTTCGTGCAGAAAAACGACCTGGAGTCAGTTGACGGAATCATAGCAAAGTACGGAGTGTGGGCAATCGTCGGCGGAAGGCTCGTGCCGTTCATGTCCTTTGACGCAATCAGCTACGCTGCAGGCATGACCTCGATGGACTTCGGAGCGTTCATGCTCGCATCAGTCTTTGGCACCGCGCCCGGAATCTTTGCCTACGCCTACCTGGGCGAGTACTCGGCAGAGCTTGACTTTGCGACAATAGCGATGCTGGCAGTTGCGGCCATCGCGCTCTTTGCAATTTCCTCAAAGGCCTACGAGTGGCACAAGAGCAGGAAAATAAAAAGTTCCGGAAATGAAAAAATGAAAGCAAAGGGACAAAAAACAGGCAGGCAAAAAAGAACGACCACAAGACACCAAAGGCGCACAAGATGACCAAAGTCATATTCAACGGAAAACTGGTTGACCAGTCCGAGGCATTGATCCCGGCAAACAACAAGGCCAACTTCTTCGGCTACGGCGTGTACGAGTCCTTGCGCGTGTTCCGCACAAAGCCATTCTACCAAGACTGGCACGTCGAGCGGCTCTTTGCGTCCGCAAAGGCCATCGAAATGGAAATCCCCTACACGCAGGCGCAAATCAAGGGCATGATTGGGCAGGTTATTTCGCAAAACAAGCTCTCCGAGGCCCTTCTTCGGGTAGTGTATTATGGTAAGACCGAAAAGGAAGACGGAATACTGATAATCTTCCCCATGGGATACCACTTCTATGCGGACAAGAACTACAAAAAGGGAATGACTGCGGTAACGCACGTGTGGGACCGCATACTTCCGCCATCAAAGACTTTGAGCCTGCTTGGAGGGTTCCTTGGATTGCGCAAGGCAACTCAGAACGAATGCGTCGAGGCGCTGCTAATCAACTACAAGGGATTCGTGACCGAGGGAACGCGGAGCAACCTGTTCATTGTGGAATCCTCAGGCCAGCTAATCACCGCGCCCAAGGAATCGGTGCTTGAGGGAATCACCAGAAAGATTATCTGCGAAAAGCTCTCCGAAAAAATCGTGGAGCGCAACATCACACCGCAGGAGCTTTACTCCGCAAAGGAAGTCTTCATCACAAGCACAGGCATGAGTGTCATGCCCATCGTGCAGGTTGACGGCAAGAAAATCAGTGACGGCGCAGTCGGCCAAATCACCAAGCGGGTTGCGAAGGAGTACGACGCGCACCTGAAGGAATGCGTTGCAAAATAGGCAGGATTAAGGCGCTCTCGAAGGGCTATTAAACCATTTTGTACAGAATAATATCTCTGTCCAAAAAAGCCGCTTCCTGACAAGAGGCACTTACGGATAAACTTCGGCTTTTACACTAATGCTCTGATAGTGTAGTGGACCAGCATACGGGATTGTCGATCCTGTGACCCGGGTTCGAATCCCGGTCAGGGCGCTTTACTCTTGACTAGACGCCTTTGCGACAGGGCGTCTAGCCAAGGTCTCTACGCCTTGACCGCACGCCTAGATGCGGTCTAGACTTCTGATTTTCTCGGTATTTTTTTGCGATATTCGCCACTAACGGTATTATCGGTTCGTAGCGGAGACTAGGTGTAGAATGAGCAACCTTCGCAGTTTCGATGAGGATTTCACGCGGGCTATGGAACGCGTTAAAAACGACGACCAGGTTTGCGAAGAAAACAAGAAGCTGATCCTTGACTTTGCGGACAAGTGTTTTGCTGACGGGCTTTCCAAAGGCCGGTTGTGCAAACTGATGTACACCATCCGATATCTTGCCGGTTACATGAAGAAGCCCTTTTCGGAGGCTTCGAAAAAGGATATTCAGGGAGTAGTCGCCCAGGTGGAGCGTTGCGAGCGGTACACGACTTGGACGAAGTACGATTACAAGGTTATCCTGAAGAAATTTTACAAGTGGCTCAAGGGCAACGATGATGTTTACCCGGATGAAGTCCGCTGGATCAAGCCCTCAATAAGGGGCGGAAAGCGGATTTTGCCGGAAGAACTGGTTACGGAAGATGAGGTTAAGCGGTTGGCTGAAGCTGCTGACCACCCGCGGGACAAGGCGCTTATCATGGTCTTGTACGAAAGCGGTTGTCGAATTGGTGAAATCCTTACCTTGAAGATTAAGAACGTCCAGTTCGACGAATACGGCGCTGTTTTGAGGGTATCCGGCAAGACCGGAGACCGCCGAGTGCGAATCGTTGCCTCAGCACCCCTGATAGCGGCTTGGATTGACGTCCACCCCCACCGTGACGACCCCAACGAAAGCCTGTGGGTAGGCCGGTTCAAGCGTTACGAGAACAAAACCCCCACTTATGAAAGCATAGTCAAACGTTTCAAGGAGCTGGCCGTGAAAGCCGGGGTGAAGCACCGGATTTACCCGCACTTGTTCCGGCACTCGCGAGCCACACGCTTAGCAGGCAAGTTGACCGAGGCTCAAATGAAGGAACACTTCGGCTGGACGCAATCCAGCAAAATGGCTTCAATATACGTCCACCTGTCAGGCCGTGACGTTGATCAAGCCATCTTGGGCACTTACGGCATCAAGGACCAGGATTCATCCAAGCCGGACGAAAAATTCACTCCAAAGAACTGCACCCGTTGCAGAACCCCAAACTCGCCCATAAGCAAATTCTGCTCAAAATGCGGATTCGTATTGAACGCGGAAACCGTTTACCAAGCCGAAAACGAGAGGAAAAAAGCAGACGACCTGATGAGCACGCTTATGCAGGACCCGGAAATCAAGAAGTTAATCGTTGCCCGGCTGTTGCAATCCGGTCTTGCTAGCAGTCTTGTTTGATTCTTCCTTTTTGTCTTTGCCTATCTCGTCTATTAATGCCCGTTTCAGTTCGAGATACCACTTTGGAAGAAAGTCGTCATCCATCCAGAAGTAGTGGCGTCTAGGCTGTCATATCCTTCAGTGACGAAATTGGTATTTCTTGGCGTTCATTTCTGCCGGAACTTGTAGTTTTGGAAAGCCTTCATTTTTTCGCGGAATTCTTTTTCGTTGTTGAAAAAATGGACTTTAGGCCATTGACCAGCGTGCTTATGCATCTCGACTAAACTGATTTTGTGGACCGGCTGACCGTCCATTTTTGTCAGATTCCATTTTACCTCGCCATTCACCGCATCCTTGGCAGAGATTAATGCGCCGTATTTCAAATGCCTGGGTTCCTGATCATCGTGAAAAATCAGGACGTTAAGGTAGTCATCATATTTTTGGAGTCCTTTTTCAAGCGATTCGTTAGTAGGCTCCCAATCCTGGGGTGTTTCAAAGGCATCGCCGTATAGCTTGTAGCTCCTCATTTTGACTTGGACGGCCGGGTTTTCCAGATCGACTATCGGATAGTTGTGCGCTTTGCGTTCAATATTCGGGTAGATTTCTCTCAGTAACGGTTCTGCCCAGTTCGTTCCCCAATGGCCTTTGTCAACTTTATTTTCCATAAATTTGCACCCACAAGGAGAACGGCGCTTAATCTTTCTTATATTTTCCGATTCTGAAATTTCATTCTCGATTTTAATTTTAAGCTAGTCTTCTTGCATAATTTTCCATTTTTTGTTTTATCGCGGTAACGAGTGGCGGCACATTATAGTCGTACATATCAGGTATGTCTAAGTTGATTATTTCCTTTCTGGAACATTCTTTAGGAAACCTACTACAGAGCACTTGTTTTTGTCGATCCTCAAAGACAATCACAATATCCGCCCACACCACCTGTTTTGATGTCACTTGATTTGGGAAATTGTACAAACCTGCTGACGCGGTGTCATATAGCGACTTGAATAGTACTTCGGCAGTTTTGCTGCGATTCTGATTTTGATTGCAGACAAACAAAATTTTCGGGGTCATGCACTGCCCTTTATCTCTTTTAATGCCTCATAGAGCAACGGCATCTTCTTTGACATGTCCCCGACAATTTTTTCTTTTGTTTCTATGATAACTTCATTTTTCGGGTATATTGGACCGAGATTTATACCGGGGAAATCGATTTCTTTCAAAACGGATTGAAGGAATTTGATGCCTTCTGGTGTCTTTAGAAATTCAGTCTCAATAGCTATTCGTGTTTTCCAAACATCGCGTGCACCATGCGAGGGTGGATGTCCAGGGATGCCATCGTTTCGTTCAAAAATGGTTAGAGTCATTCCTTCAAGTTTAGAAAAAAGTTTCACGGCCCTTTCGGTATCGTTTAGATATCTGTCAAAATGGTAGATTGGATAGCCGCGCTTAGTTCGTCTTTGTCCACTTAATACTAGGTTTAACGATAGATTTTCTTCACAAAGAGTTATGCAGAAATTTGACGTATTGAAATGCGAAGAATCTTTAGGTTTAACAAATTTTACCCAAACTCGTTTTCCATCTTTAGCTCTTTTTTTTATATTTCCTTCTTCGATGTTTGGATACTCTTGTGAGAATGCAGGAAAGCCAATCAAACTTTGTTTTTGTATTTCTTCTGCGATAGTTTTAATCTTCTCTTTGAGTATCCGACCATAGTCATCGTCCAAATCGTAGAAATAATCAAAGTCGTCTTTTGTAAGCTTCGTAAATGGTTTCAAATCCATCAACTCTAGATATTTCAAGAATTCTGCTAGTAGAAAACTTTCTTTACTATCCTTTTTCTTTAACCTGACTGTCAACAGATGGTTGAACACTTCGTAAATTTCATTCCATGTTCTGAACACAACCCTGTTTTCTTTGAGCATGGGCTCATTCTGAATTAGGTCTGCATCAGTTTCATTTCTTGTAATTACCAATAACTGAATTTTTTTGCTTGATGCTTTTTGCCCCATTTCAATATGGCGTTTCAATTGCTGAGTATCCAAGTCTGAGCGCACTTTTACTTCAATTAGCAATAGTTGATCTGGGAAATCGATTATCGCATCCGGTCTGCTTTCTCCTTGTCCGACTTGGAGCTGGAACTTCTTTGGTGCGCTTTTGAGATTATTATCTATGTGGCTAAAGAACGTCCGTTGTATCTCTGGGCCGCCGTTTTCTAATAGGTTAATCAGACTTTTTGTTGAATTATCTTCTACTTGATGCTCCTTCGTACCGTGTTTCGATGACGGACCACGATAATAGTAAAAGATATTCCGATGCGGGTCCATAAACACTCCTAGTCAGTCGTTATTTTTATGTCTGCTTCTTGGATTTTTCTATAAGCGGCAAAACCAACTTCTTCTAGGAATTGTTCGAGCGTCATTATTGTTGTATAAATCGTTTTTTCCATGCCTATTGTTAACGTATTCTTTATCGTTATTTTGAATATTGTGTCCACTTGCTCAATGCTTGCGCCTGTCTTGAGGGAAAACTCCTTGTCCAGTTCAGATGCTTCTATTGCAGTAAATAATGTGTCAGAAACTTGGTTTACTATCTTTTCAGTGATTTCTCCTGCGGCTTTTGAACAAAGCAACTCGTTCAATTCATTCAACTTGTTCTTTGTCTGAGCTTTTTCAAGAGCAGAGTATAATCGCTTTCCGAAGGATATTTGCTGATAGGCAGTGTATATTGGGATTAACTGTGGTTGACTAGCCACGAGCGCAGGAATAGCAATTCCGGTGACTGCCGTGTTGATTACCGGTTCGGCTTTTTCTATATATGATGCGGTGGTGCTTCTACTGGTTGCATGTCCACCATGAAGTGACCCTCCGCAGGAACACCTGCATGAACCACCACTAGCGCCTGCGCATCTCGATCCGTGTGCCATATTTATCGTCCATTCATGGATTTTTTTTATTGCATTCTGCTTTGCCGTCTTTTTGGTAGGTGGTGATTAATTCTGACTCGCGTGCCGTCCGTTTTTCTTCCCCGCCTTGGACTTCTTCATACCAGAAGAAGCAGGCATACTTGCTCACGTTATTTTTTACGCAAGAATTTTCTTCCAAGTCGGATAGGTGGTGCATTAATCTTTCTTGAATATTACCCGAGCCGACGTAAAAAACGTGAACTGAGTTAGTGTTTTGCATCCCGTACGCAAGGGCATACACCCCATAAACGGTGCCTAGCTTTGATACGGTTTTTTCGTTGTATACTTCAAATGTTCTTGCCATTTTCCCACCCTAGAATTTTTTGAAGACTCCTGCCCAAAGCAAGGACAACCCGATTCCGATTACTAGCAATACCGGTCCTGCCCCACCAAAAGCGGTTTTTGCAGTTTGGTCAAGAAAAATAAACAGTATGCCCCCTAAGACCAGGATAGCTGGTGTGGAGCTTGCTGCGAATGAGAAGTCTATCATATTATCGTCTCAATAATGGCAGGCCTGCAGGTGTCAGTGAATCCAGTACCAAGTGACTGAGGTATGCTGCAGTAATCGCTGACGCCTTTGCTTTCTGTTCAGAATCGAAGTTGCTGTTATCCCATGTTTTTTTCATTGCAATGGCTATTGTTCCACCAACCGAAAGACTGTGTGCCAATGACCTATGCCTTGGATTGCTTGGCGGTTCCAAAACATCTGGAAGAGTGGCTACAAGTGCGCCCACAACACCGCAGGATGCAATCTGTGGGAAATCGGGTTGTTCGTTACGGGCGCGTTTGGCAGCGCAGTACGTTCCAATGCTTACCAATGCTCCAAGGATTGCGTGATCTTCGAGATTTGCCATAAATATCCCCACTTCAACGTCTGCTCCAGTTTCCAAGGAACTGCCATTTGTTCCGTCCCCCTTCGCGGTGGATGGATACTGCAACGCCGTGACGTTTAGCTGCAAGGGTTCTCAACTTTCGCCGACCTTCGCTGTCGAGCCTTCCGCTGTTGGCTTTTACCTGCACATAGAACTTTGTGTCGCCTTTCTTGGCGTAAAGGTCTGCAGGGCCTCGGCTTCCGGCACTTTGCCGAATGTTTGTGTATCCTTTCTCTCTGAGGTCGCGGGCGACTTTGCCTTCGGCGATTATGCCCGTCCGATAGTTGTTTGCCATTGTTTCGTCACTTCCTCGCCCCCAATCCATACAATCGGCGGCTTTACTGTATAGCAATATTCTATACAGTAATGCTTAATATACTGTTGTTCAGTTATTTACTCATGCCTGAAACTACCTTAATCTCAACACTATATCGCACCGAGCCGTTCATGCCCGCTGCTTTGCGCTTCGCACCCTCGAAAATAATCCTGTTAGTAAATCAAGAACCGGATAAGACCGTCAGCGAAAGCATAGCCTTCATAAAAAAGGCATTTTCCAGCGCCGCACACGTAAAAGAGGTTACCATAAAGCACTACGACCTGTACGATATTGCAAAGAAAACGGTAGATATAATCGAAGCAGAACATGCAGACGGAAAGCGCATTGTCGTTAATGTCACCGGCGGAAGAAAAACTGCAAGCATGGGCGTCAATTTTGCTTGTTACGCTCGAAAGGATATGGTTGACCGTATCGTGTATGTAGTAGAAGAAACAAACGAATTCATCGAGTTACCCAAACTTACCTTTGACATTTCCAAATCCAAACGCGAAATTCTTGAAGCTTGCGCAAAAGACTGCCAAAACATTCCAGCATTAGCTGAAAAACTCGAAAAAACAAAAGGTATGGTATATACACATCTTCGAGAATTGAAGGACTTAGGTTATGTTGATGAAAATTACAAGCTAACTACTGCTGGAAAAGTAGCGTTATTGTAATTCATTTTCTTGGGGATTTCATGTCTTTTTTTTCTTGGTTCAAGGAACGTTCTGGCTGTGACTTGAATGACGAGCAAAAGCAGGCCATCGAATATGTAACCGGCTCACTATTAGTCGTAGCTGGTGCTGGCACGGGCAAAACCATGATGATTACGGCTAAAGCCGCGTACTTGTTAAACGAAAAGAAAATTGCTCCAGACCGCTTACTCATGCTTACTTTCTCACGGCAAGCAGCAGCCCATATGAAGGACGAGCTAGAGAAAGTCACCCCAAATGCAAATGGCGTCGTCAGCAGTACTTTCCATGCGTTTTGCCTTGACTTTCTACAACAACGAGCTAGAAAAACAAGAGTAGGCGAAAACGTTGGCATCCTTGATGAACTTGATGCGGCAGTCATGTTACATCGAGAACTCGAATTACCCCCTGAACGCGCAAAACATTACATCTCAACTATCGAACGAGCCAAAGACCTGGGTTTTACTCGTTCAAGATATGCTGAACACGTACAGAAGTTTGAAAAGCAGGTAAAGGACCTAGCGTTAAACTCGGACAATTTAGAACTGCAAGTAGAAAACGCCCGACTTCGAGTAAATACTATCCATTTGGAGCTGCTTACAAAACAGACGAAGGAAGAAAAGAAAGGACTGAACGCGTTTCTTGATGCGTTTGACGAATGGAAAGAATACTGCGATTTTCTAGTTGCTTGGGATAAATATGAGGAACTCAAATCGAAGAAGTTCATGTTGGACTACGCGGATTTAAACAAACGAGTTTTAGATTATGCCGCTGAAATAGGCGATGATGAAATTTCGGAATTATTCGATTATGTGATTGTCGACGAATTTCAGGACACGAACCAACAGCAATTCCAACTTCTTAAGCTGTTGACCGCCAAGCATGGCAACATTACTGTGGTGGGAGACCCCAATCAGGCAATTTATGCTTTCCGGGGCGCATATGCCAATAATCTTGATGCTTTCGAAAAAGAGTTCACTGCCAAGCGGTTGCCACTAAAGCTCAATTACCGTTCAACAAACACGATTCTCCGTACAGCCCATCGCCTGGCCAAAAATAATTACGATGATCCCACCAAGGCGGTTTTGCTTCAAGCTGCCTCAGGAGAAGATGGTGCAAAAGTCCGAGTAATACGAACTTTGGACCAAAAAGAGCAAGCACGTAAACTTGTTGAAGAAATCGAAGCATTGCATGGTAACGGCGTCCCCTACCAAGAGATTGCAATACTCTTCCGGGCTCATTCATCCACTCCACAAATTCAAGCTTCATTAGACCGTAGAGGGTTGCCATATCAGTTCATTAGTGGCAGTGGTTTTCTACGACGTCCAGAAGTGCGGACCGCTTTAGCGTACCTTTACGTTGCGGCAAATCTTGAAAAAAGACGCTTTGGGGCAGATCCGTTATGGTGGCGATTATTGCATTACAAGTATGGTTTGACAAATCAGGATTCGCACATTCTTGCCAAAGCAGCTGATCGGGGCAGTATTCAAGATGTGTTACTGGCTAAAAGTTTGCCGGAAGGTCTGTCGGAAGATGGAAAATCAAAAATTTCAACACTTTTAACGAAGATTGAAGGCTTACGCAAGAATAAGGCAAAGCCATTGCCAGATTTACTTCTTGACGTCTACGAAGCAGCTGGAATTTCAAGATGGTTTTCATATGAAGCAACTAGCGAGAACCGTTTGTCGCTCCTCAACCTTCGGTATCTACACGACTTGTCTCTCAAATTTCAGGAAGTTCATGGCGGAGAGCTTACCGACTTTATTGATTATCTTGAAATTCTTGGCGAAATGGGAGAAGACCTCGAAGCCCAGAAGATTGCCGATGTTGACGGCATAGTCCTAATGACGTGCCATGCTGCCAAAGGATTGGAATTCAATCATGTGTTCATTGTTGACTTAGTCAAGGACAAATTTCCTCTAACCCGTGGAGGAGCAGAACCAATTATTCCTGACGAATTTGATGAAAGATACGCCAAGTTTTTTGCTGAACTTGAAAAGAAAGAAGCCGAAAAGAAAACAAAGGAACTTAAAAAAATTGAAAAGAATAAAGAGGAGCGACGACTTGCATACGTTGCATTTACTCGTGCTAGAAGCCAACTTAACTTATGTTTAGCGAAGACCTACGGCGAAAGCCAGCGCGATCAATCAGTTTTTCTTACTGAAACGGGATTTACGCCCACCGAATGTGATAAGGATCTTGAACTCATCGAAGATTCAGAAGTGAAGGCCCAAGAAATAGTCAGCGACACGGACCTTGACAGAAAGAAGATTGAAATAAAAAAAATACTTCTCGCCACCATCGATGCTGATCCGGTTGAAGCTTTCCACAATTTCTTACTATATGAACGACTTTCAGGTCATGAACTCCCTGTTAAGGAAGCTGAAGTAAAGCGGACTGAAACCGAAGCACAGAAAATATTGGAAAGCACTGCCGCTGGTTGCCCCACGGGTTTGAAGTTTAATCCTCAAGCAGTACGCTTTTCTATTACTTCCTTGAATGCGTATGAGTTGTGCCCCAAACAATACGAATTATCCCAGTTATTGCATATGCCCTCACGATTTGATGACGAAGAAGGCGAAGGTGCCCGCGGGAAAGGAACGTTTGTTCATGAGGTACTTGAAGTAGCAGTTAAGCAAAAAGTTTCTGAAAGAAAACAACTTGATGAGATTGCAGAGCATCTAAAAGAGAAACGGGATTATCACAATGTTGATTTGAACGAATGTAAATTACTTTTTGATGTTTTTTGGGCACGCAACGCGGCTAAATTACAAAATACAATTATGGCGGAAGAAAAATTCAACTTCGAATTAGACGGTCTGCAGTTTACTGGAAAAATTGATCGGGTAGATGTTGTAGACCCTAAAACTAAGTCCATCGAAATTATAGATTATAAGACGGGTAGCGAACCAACCAAACAGGAACGCGCTAGGCAATTATTGACCTATGCTCTAGCATTTGAATTAGACCCCAAACTTAATGACTTGGGATACGCCCCTACTTTTTTGACTTTGGACATGCTAAAACAAGACAAACCACTTATTTTCAAACTAGAAAATGGCAATATGGAAGCGGTTGGAAGTCGTTGTGATCCTGCTAATATTGAGGAAACAAAGACAGAATTGCTTACTCTGGCAAAAAACGCCGCACGAGACTATGAAAAAGGATATGCAACAACCGAAGATGATGCAACGTGCAAACGGTGTGCTTACAGACTTTACTGCCCGAAGTGGGGTTAGTATTCGCGTTGAATTATCAACCTACATAAATATGCTATTTTTTACATAGAACCCAATGACACCCTATCGCCATTAACAATGGCATGGAAAAGAATCACTTGGTCGTAATTGGCGACTCGCGAAAAATGAGGGAAGTCTCCAGCGAGTCTGTCCAGCTTGTTGTGACTTCCCCACCGTATTTCAACGTCAAGGATTACGGAATCGAAAACATTGGGTCAATAGACGACTTTCACGAATACCTGCAGAGCGTCCAGCAGGTTTTCGACGAGTGCTACCGCGTCCTGGAAAACGGGCGGTACATATGCGTAAACATTTGCGACATAATCAGCGGCGACAGAAAATACCCAATTCCTGCCAACTACGTTGCAATGCTTCAGCGTTCCGGGTTTGAGTACCGGGAAGACCTAATCTGGCGCAAGCCATCTGGGATAGGTGCAAAAGGCGGCGGGGGAGCAGCAAAACGCTTTGGAGTATTCATTCAGCATCCATTCCCGATGTACTATTTCCCGAACAACATCTTCGAACACATTCTGGTCTTCCGCAAAGGCAGATTCGATTACAAGAAAATTACTTTCGAAGACAAACGAAGGGCGGCCATTGACCTGGGCGAAGCAAAGACGCGGTGGAGTTCGGACATCTGGGACATGACGCCGGAAACAAAGAATCAGTACAGCAAGGACTCGCATCCGGCCATGTTTCCAGAGGAATTACCCGAAGCCTTGATTCGTTTGTACACTTATCCTGGGGAAACGGTGCTAGACCCGTTCCTTGGAAGCGGCACTACTACCAAGGTGGCCGCCCAGTTGGACAGACGAAGCATAGGTTACGAAGTAAACCCCGCCTACTTCGACCTGATTCGCCGAAAATCTGGCATCGCCCCAAAGGATCTGAACATCATTTACCAGAGAGGTGGCAAGAAGTGAACAAGACGCAAGTGTTAGCCTTGCTTGTCCTGGCCTTTACCGGCTTTGCACAAGCCCTAGATATCCCCCCGGAACAACCCGTTTGCAGGCTGTACGGACTCCTCCAACTGTTCGCCACAGTCGGGGGCGTGCTCGTTGCGGCATATTCTGGCTTCCAGTTAGCGACAACCCACGACCCCACGGAAAGAAGCAATTCCAAGGTCCTGATTTCAGGTGTGGTAATCGGCTTGATTATCGTGTGGATAGCGCCCATGCTGGTCAAGAGCCTGGTCGGAGCAACCTCGGTATGCGGATGGTAAGCCCATGTCGTTTGACCTGGTGGAAGTCGCAAACACGCTGAAAACATTGGCGGTGTTCTTTGCGACTATCACCATCGCATACGCGGGTTTCACTCTTGCCACCAGCAAGAATCCGCAAACCAGGGAAGAGTGGAAGGAGGTCATAGCCGGTGTCTTCATCGGCTTGATCCTGCTTTTCCTCGCTCCCTTAATCGCATCACAACTCGGCGGTGGAACTTACTGCAGGTGAATCAAGCATGGGTTTCAAGTTTCGAAAGCTCTGGGCATGGGAAAAAGACGAGGAACAGTTTTACAAGCAATTTTGTGAAGGCCGAGTACTGCACGTTTGTTGCGGACAAAGCAAATTCGGAGACGTGCGCGTTGACATCGAACCGCAAGACCCCGGAGTAGTCAAAGCGGATTACCGGCACTTGCCATTCAAGAACAAGTCCTTCGACACCGTAATCTGCGACCCGCCCTGGGCAAAGAGAGAGCGCTTGGATGCTGGATTGTCGTGGCTGTTCGAGTTGGCCCGGATTGCCCGAAAGCGAATCGTGCTTGTCCACAACACGGTTTTCACCATCAGGGGCTTTCATGTCAGCTTCGGGTACGCCGTCAATTCGAGGGGATTGCTTTGGAAGGTCATGAGCGTCTATGACAGGGACGAGGAGGGCACAAAACCATGAAGGTGTTCCTGGTTTTGGTGTTGGCGGCAAGCTTCGCGTTTGCCGCCTGCCCAAGTTACCCTTACACGGATTATTCTTGGGCGAGCGCGTACGCGTCACCAGCAAGGCCAGCGGATACGTTTCTAGGATACTGTGCCAACCTGAACTTGACGAATCCCAGCCTGTGCACGCTTGCCCAAAATCTGTCCATTGACGGAAAAAAGCAACTGATTTTGGACGATTTAGTGAAAAACAACGGCATTCCACCGTTTGCAGAAGCCAGTGCCTGGAATTCTAGGATTCCATTCACGAAATACCCGCCCGACGGGGTTATTTCTCGTAATAGTTCGTACATCAAGGACGCTTGGGTGAAAATCATTTCATTAAGCCCGTCCTTGATTGATTCTCGGGACAACCGGATATACCTAAACGATTCCGGCCAGCTATCCATCATTCATGGTTTTTCGTTGGTAGTTCCACAGGAAAGTTTTTCCGGTGACTGCCGGACTGACTACGAGGTATGCGGTTATGATTACTCAATAACCGCGTTCGATAATGGCCAACGCCTGACCGGTAACGCTTCGGCGGTGGTCTTTTCCGTGCCTAACCGTGTTCACGGAGTCACAAACAACTTCTCGGTGACTCTGGCCGTAAATTCGGAGTATTTGATTCATCATTACAATATGCAGTGGAAAGTCGTCGGTTGGTACTGGAGACGCGTTTGCACGCTATACCGCACCGACAGCCGCCAAGATTCCTTGACTGTTTATGACAACGCGACGGCCTATTACTATCAAGTCAACGCTTCAGCAAAAATCTTCGTTGACGGTTTCCAGAATGAGTTAGCCGACGTGTGGATTCGTGTAACCTCAAAAAACGATTCTACCGACTTTGACTTTCAGCTGGAAAACGCCAAGCTCGGTCTGCAACGCAAGCAGTACCAGTTGAAGTATGGCCTATTGCCGTACAACGTCTTAACCCCGGTCGCGGTCCCGAAGCCAGAGTCGATTCGTTTGCAGGCGTTAAGCGTTTTGTCCTTTGAATCAAAGAACGCGTCAGCCGAGTATTCGGACAAGTTTCACATACTGGCTTCAGCAAAGGCGTTGAACTGCACCTTACGCACGTATTCACCCTTTTTGGAAACCGTGAATTCGGATGCTTGTTTTTTCAACCAGACGCAAAAGCCTGTGCTGAACTTGACGGTTGCGAATGTGTCGAACGTAACTTTCGAAGTCCTAGCTCGTTTCTACGACAATTCTTCTAACACGCCTTTTTCAGGAAAGGCTATTCAGTTCGTGTACGGAAATCAGTCGGCAGTTTTGGCAACAGATTTTCTTGGCACTACCAGGACGAATTTCAGTTTCGTGCAAGGCGTTGGTCTGGTCTCAGCATTATTCACCACTGATTTTGAGGTTAAATCCACCAAGGCAAACGCGGTTGTTCCTGCGCCCATGCCGGACTTGCTGGGCATATTGTGGTACTGGATAGCCCTCGCCGTCGGGGCTTGGTTGACTTACCTTTTCCTAAAGAGGCAATACCCATGAAAAACACCACTCTAGTCATTGGCTTAATCGTTCTTTTCTCTGGTTTTGCCAGTGCAGACGGCCTGACTTTTACAACTGCGAGTTGCCAAGGTAACAACGATTTGCTGAACACCCTGACGAACCTGCCAAATTGCATTGTCGAATCACTTTTCACATACATTATTTCCGGCTTGATATCCTCGATTCAGGGTTTCGTTGACGCCAGTTTCAAATTCTTGTTCTCAATGCCTAACCTCACTTGGTTTTGCGGGTCATACAACACAGTCATGGCGCTTATCGAAACGCTATATTCGATTGCACTCATGGGCTTGGCAATGCTGTTCATCGTCCGGGCTAATGACGTTGAGGGCAGGCTTGCGGCCAAGAAGTGGCTGGAAAACATGCTCATAATGATAATCCTGCTATCCTTCTCCTTCGCCCTGTTTCAATTGCTTGCAGATTTCAACGCGTACCTGTCGTCGAGCCTTGCCAGCGATTCAATGAAGGATATTTTCACGCCATCAGCAAACCTTACCTCGGCTATTTTTTCCTTGATAATCCTCCTTCTTGTAACCGTCCTGCTGGTAATCACGTTCATTACCCTGCTAATCCGGTACTTGCTGATTCCCTTCCTGCTGTTGCTTTTCCCGATAGCCATTTTCCTCTACTTTGTGCCGCTAACTCAGTCTTGGGGCAAGTCTGTCTTGCGGGCAATAGCCATGATCCTTTTCATGACGAGCATCGACGCATTAGTCCTCATGGGATTGTCGTCTTTGTTTACTGCAAGCGACCCCAACCTAACTGATACGCTGGTAAGGGCATTTGCCGTGCTGTTCGGCTTCGGTGCACTCGGAATAATCAACGCCCTGTTGCTTTTGTCCGCGATTTTGTCTGTAGTTTCTCAGAGCAAAGCCCTGTCAAGTGTTGTTGGCGTTACGGTGCTTAGCAAGGTAATGAAGAAGGGGTGAAGAAAAACGAGTTATGACATCCCGGACGAAATCAAGTACAAGGAAAAAATCATCTTCAACCTTGATTTCAAGCAGCTAGGCTATGCCTGCGCGTTCGGATTGTCCGCGTTCTTTTCGTATAACCTTCCATTGCAAGGCGATTTGAAGCTCGTCTTGCCGTCAATTCTTGGCATATCCGGCTTGGGCTTTGTATTTTTGAATCTGGAAGAACGGGTCCTCGACACTTACAACTACTACCGGGGCTTGCGCAAGGCAAGCCATTCTGATTCAGTCGCCCAGAAGTTCTTGGAAATCAAGAAAATCGACAAGGACACGATTTTTCTCAGGAAGGGCGAATTACGGGCTATCCTGCAGGTCGAGCCGGTAAATTTCAGTTTGCTTGACGAGAACCAAAAGAAGGCGCTTGTGCTGAATTACCGCGAGTTCCTTAACCACTTGACAACGCCGGTTCAAATCTTGGTGAAGACGTCCAAGCCGGACTTGGAAGACTATTTTGCAGGTGCCCAGGACAAGCTCAAAGGAGCTTCGCCCAAGTTGCGTTCGTTCTTCGATGACTTCATGATTTTCGAACAGGGATTTCTGGACAAGAACAACGTCCGGGAGCGCAATTATTACCTGATTGTGGCTCACGAACCCCGAAAACGGCTGGTCGGCAAGGGGTATGACATTGAGGAGGAGCTCAAACAGCTAGACCAGAAGACCAAGATAATCCAAGAACGGCTAGCGGCTTGTGGATTGAAGTCCAAACGCTTGGAAAACGCCGACCTGACGGGTTTCTTTGCAACATATTCGAGCCAGGAAGCAACAGCAAGCGAGCCGGAAACCGAGGAAAAGACCAAAATCGGGCAAAAGAAGCCCGAAAAGCCGCCAGACCTGTTCTTGGAGTCCATAACCCCCGATTTTGACGTCAAGCCGGACTATGCCCTGGTCAACGGGTATTACCACCGGGTAATCAAGGCAGTTGGATACCCCCGCACGGTCGAGGACGGATGGCTAGAATCTTTTCTGGCTTCAGGCGAGCCTTACGACATTTCCTTGCATATCCACCCGGCAACCATCAGCGGAACCCTGGTTTTACTTCACAACCAGATTATCACGCAAACAACCGACCTGATGGCCAGCACCAAGGAAGGCACGCCGAACCCTTCCCTTGAAATCAAGCTGAAAGACACGATGAATGTCTACGAGCTTTTGTACAAAGGGCAAGAGAAGTTGTTCCAGGTTTCCACGTACGTTGACAGCCAGGCTAACAACCCGAAAGAATTGGACTTGATGTCGGAAAAGTGCAAGGCGAACATGAACGCCATGCTGGTTATCCCGAAAACCGTTGATTTCCGTATGGCTGACGGCATCAAGTCCGTTCTTCCCCTTGGCGTTGACGCGATAGGAGTCAGAAAAGACTTTTTGACAAGCTCCCTGAGCGCAACCTTTCCCTTCCTTTATCCCGTAGGGTATGGGAAGAAGGGTTTGTTTTTCGGCCACGAAAAGAGCACCCTTAACCCTTTGTTCATTGATTTTGAGTCGATGAGCAACAAGCACTTTTTCGTCCTAGGGATTTCCGGGTCGGGCAAGAGCTATACCTCAAAATTCCTGATAATGCAACAATTGCTTTCCCAGCAAGTCAAGGTCTATATCCTCGACCCCAACGCGGAGTACACGCAACTAGCCCGGCTCTTGAATGGCGAGGTCGTCGTGCTATCCAAAGATTCCCCTTCAATCATTAACTTATTCGATTTGGCAGGCGAGGACTTCGGCGGCAAGATGCTTACCCTGATATCCGTCTTTGACATCATCACCGGCGGTCTGACCGAAAGCCAGAAAGGAGTTCTGAACCAGGCACTCGTCCGGGTTTACAAAAGAAAAGGCATTGAACCCGCTAATCCTTCGACCTGGAAAAGAAATCCGCCCACGTTCAGCGATTTGAAAGTCATTTTGAAGGAAATGATCGGCAACAACAAGGCATCCGCCTATTCAAGCGATGAAAAGAGTTTGGAAGTGCTTCTCAACCGCGTTCGGATGTACTCAAAAAACGGTTTCTTCGGTTTTCTGGACAAGGAAACGAAGGTAGACTTAACGAAGGGCTTCGTCGACTTCGACTTAAGCTCCCTGCCATCCCAGGTAAAGCAGCTGGTAATGTTTTCGGTTTTGGATCTCGTTTCAAGGGAAATCAAGAAGGACCGCGACCCCAAGGTCGTTTTGATTGACGAGGGCTGGAGCTTGCTTCGAAGCAAGGAAGCTGAAAACTATATCCTTGACTTTATCAAAACGTCTAGGAAGTACAACGCATCAATAGGCTTTATCACGCAGGAAATTGAGGACCTGCTCCGAAGCGATGGTGGAAAGAGCATCCTCAACACGACTTCGACCAAAGTGCTGTTGCGGCAGAATTCAAGCAACCTGGACTTGATTACCCGGACGCTTGCCTTGAACGAAAAAGAAAGAGAATTCCTGTTGCGTGCCGAAAAGGGACAGGGCTTGCTGATTACGGAACAGGGCAGGTACGAGTTTGCGGTGAACGCGCCGCCCAAAATCCACAAGCTGATAACTACTGACCCCAATGACAAGGTGGCGATTGCTGAACAGCAAAAGATTTTCGCTGAAAAACCGTGTTCAAAGCTGAAACTATCCAGGGGATTTTATGCGCTGAAAGAAATATCCGAAAAACAAGCGGACGAGCTAAGAAGAAACGGGTATGACCAGCACCGAAGCATGTTTCTGAGAAACGGCGGGCTTTCATATTACCTGGTCAAGCGACAGGGAAACGAGTCAGCGGAACACGCGTTGCTGTGCTGGGCAATCGCCGAGGAAATAAGAAAGCATGGCGGAAAGCCAACTGTCAACGCTTCAGTTCAGACCGACGTTTCGTTCAAGTGCAAAGGAAAAAAGATAGCATTTGAGGTCGAGACGGGAAAGTTTTTGTCAATCTTCGGCCCGGACAAGCTGAAGGAAAAAGTTGCGAAGAAAAAAGCGGGCTGTGACAAGCTGATATTGGTGGTGACCGACCATTTGCTGAGGCCGCGTTACCAGAAAATCACGGGCGAGATGACGATTACGAGGACACAGATTTCGGATGTGGTTAGTCGCTTGATGGTGTAGATATAATTCCTAGGGGTTTTTGGGGTAAAAAACGGCCAAGGCCCCATTCTAGGAAGCTGTGCAGATCAAGCGAGAATCAAGCGACATTTCTTTATATAGTCTGTCGCTTGATGTTGTAAAACCGGCCTTGCGACAATCAAGCGACATTTTTCACGGGTTAAGCTGCAAATTGTTAGCTTTGAAGTAATTTGGCGAGTCTGTTTGTTCGTTGATGCGGATTAATTTTCTTGCGGCCAAGCGGTTCAGATAATTTCGGATTTGCCGCTTTGACTTGTCCATGTTTTGCTGGAAATCGCTGTAAAGGCTGGAAGTTGAAGCCGTTCCTTTGGATAAAATCGAGATTATCAGTTGTTCTTCCTTGTTCAAGCCGGAATTTTGATCCTTGATGTTGTTTGATATCCGGTTGCGGACCGGTTTCTTGGCTATGAATATATCACTGGCCCGAATACTCTGCCTGCCTTCAGCTTCTGCTCGTAACGCCGCGTTCCATAATGCTTTGAGGGCTAATTTTACGTTGCCGTTAGTGTTGGCGGCTACCAGGACGCAAGCTTCGATTACCAGCTCGTCGTACGAATCCTGTCTCAAAGCCAGTTTTGCCTTGGAACTGATTATTTCCCTAATCTCACCCGGTGAGAACGGCTTTACTTCGATTTCAACGAGCCGAAGATCCGCCTTTATCTTCTCGTCCAGTTCCGTGAAACCTGAAGGCTCGTCGCATATCCCCATGAAACAAACACGCTGTTTGCCACTGCCTTGCTCGGTCAAATCGTACAACAGACGTTCCTGGCGGTTGAATATCAGGCCATCGATTTCATCCAGGACGACCACCATCCTTTGCTCATCTGTTTCCAGAACTTGACCTATCCTATCGAACACCTCATCCGTGGCAAGTCCTCTGCGAGGTATGGCTTCGTCAAGTTCCTTTGCCATGAGCGAGTAGATGGCCATGCGGGTGTAATACCGCCAGCAATTGGCGTACACGCATTTTATCCCGGCGGCACGGATGTTGTCGATTATTTGCTTGGCTAGGGTAGTTTTGCCTATTCCAGGACGACCATAGAGGATTATGTTGGCCGCGTGCCGGTTTTCGTTCCAGTTCCTGAAACCTTTCAGGACCTTGTTCGAAAGGTCTTTTCGAAGAAAAAGGTCGTCCGAATCGCTATTGAGAAGTATTGAGTCGTTTAGGAGAATGCGTTGAATGTCGCATTTAGCACAGCTTTGCGAAGCTATCAAACATAAAAGCCTCCTCTACTCAATTAGACCGCACCTAGTTCAATAAATAAATGCGGTTGATTTCTTCATCAACAAGTAGTTGATTCTGTCAAGAGTTAATTCTAAAGAAAACTCGCATTGGACCGCTTTTTTAAGAATATAATGCTAAACGAAAGTAGTATAACTATCGTCTGATTTTCTAAACTAATGCATCCGCTTCTAAAGAAAAAGTATAGTTGTTGGCGTGAACTAGAATGCGCCATAGAATCGGTTTCAGACAATAAAGAAAAGGGAGATATTTTCGAAGAGTATGCATACTTTTTCTTGATTTATCATAAGGAATTCTATCAAATCAAAGAAATATTCTGTCCGGTAGTTGATGGAAAACCATTTCCAAAAGCAATATCGGATAGGTTAAAACTGGAAAAAAAGGATTATGGTGTTGATGGAGTTTACATAACGAATGACGGTAATATTACCGCGTACCAGGCTAAATTTCGTTCAGGAAGAGGAATACCTACTGCATCCGAACTCAGCAGTTTTTGGGCCGAGGCAGAATATGCAGATTACCGTTGTGTAATAACAAATTCCGCAATTTTGCCAAAAGTTTCTGGAAAAAAGAAAAACCACGTATCGATATTATTAGATAAATTTGAAACTCTTGACGATACTTTTTTCAAGTCGCTCCAGTCTTTTGCGAATACCAGTAGAGTGATTGTCGCCGCCAAGTTTAGCCCTAGAGATTATCAACAGAAAATGATTGACGAGATTACGACTGGTTTTAAATCGAATCGCAGGGGCAAGTATATTTCTGCTTGTGGTTCTGGTAAAACTTTAGTTTCACTTTGGGTATCAGAGAAAATGAATACTCAAAATGTAATATTCTTAGCTCCCAGCTTGGCGCTAATTCGTCAGACCTTAGAGGAATGGGTACTACAACGTAATCAGCCATTTTCTTATCTTTGCGTTTGCAGTGACGTCACGGTAGGCAAAAATGTTGAAAATGATGAAATAAACTTAAGCTTAGATGAGATGGATATACCTGTCTCTACTTCTGAAATTGATATTATACATTTCCTTAGTCGTTCAAAAGGTAAACGTGTGATTTTTTCGACGTATCAATCTTTAGATGTAGTTCGTAAGGCGATTAATGGGTTAAAGACCTTCAAATTCGATTTAATGATCTTTGATGAAGCACACCGAACTGCTGGTGTAAAAGACTCAAATATGTTTTCTATAGGACTGAATGATACGGCAATTCCATCAGAAAAAAGATTGTTTATGACTGCAACGGAAAGACTGGTTACACCAAATATACAGAAACGATTGACTGATGCTCAAAGAATTGTATTTTCAATGGATGACCAGAGCAACTATGGGCCCGTTTTTTCAAGACTTACTTTTGGAGAGGCAATAAGAAGGAAAATTGTATCTGATTATCGAATTGTTATTGCCGGAGTAACTGATAAACAGCTTTATCAAACAATCAAAGATAATCGATATCTTGTTCCATCAACCGGTGGCTCTTCCGAAATTACTGCGGACAACCTATTCAAGGCAATCCTTCTAACAAATACCATAGCTGAGCTGAATGTAAAAAAAATTGTTACGTTTCATTCGTTTCTGAAGAAATCAAGAGAGTTTTCAAAAATTATTGATGCAGTCATACCCAAATCAAAAAGGGGCGATTTCTTTATTGGAACCGTTGAAGGTTCTCAATCCTCGGCGGATAGAATTGAAATTTATCATTGTTTTGAAAATTCAGATATTGGCATAATATCAAATGTTAGGTGCATGACTGAAGGGGTAAATATCCCAATAATAGATGCAATTTATTTTGCAGATCCAAGACAATCATTAATCGACATTGTTCAAGCAGTCGGTAGAGCACTTAGGCAACCTTACGGAGAAACTGGCAAGATTGCGTATATACTTGTGCCAATTCTAATCCCTGAAAGCAGCAGTACCCCCGAAATAGTAAATAGCGAACTATTTGAGACGGTTTATTCGGTTATTCAGGCCTTGAGAGATCAAGACGAACAATTAGCAGAATGGATAGATGAACTTAACCTAACCGCGATTAAGGGACAGGTAGGCCGAAGAAGTTATGGCTCAGGAAAGATTGTGCTTAATCTTCCGGACTCAATTAATCTTAATGATTTCAGAGAGAAAATCTCGGTTAGAATTGCATCAGTAAACAAAGATCCGAGCGGAACTACTGGGATAGGTTCAAAATTAGGGAAAAAGGAGCGAATCAGTAGTTACAAACGGATTTTCACGACTTTGGGCGATTACAATCCCGAACCCTACTCGAGATTAGTTATACCTACAATTTACAAGTTCTCAGATGAGAACGAAGTTCTAACGTCAAAAACGCTTATGTTAAATCACAATAATATCTCTCATACTGAGCGATTGGGCTTGATTCAAAAGGACACCCAAGGAAAGTATCATCTGACTTCTTTGGGGAAAAAATTAAGGTCAAAAATAGTCAGTTTTAACGACGTTTTCAAGAATCGAATGATTACATATTCAGTTAACACCGAAGGCGGAGTACTTTACCCATATCAAACCACGTTTAGAGTAATTGAAGCGCTTGGTTCGATAAATTATATTGAATTTTTATATGGCCTCTATTCGATTAAGCTTCAAAATAATGATATAACCAAAGCAGAAGACGACGTAATACAGATGATAATGTGGATACGAAAAAATTATCCCAATGTGAATCTGACCAATAAGAAAAATCAAGACAGTGTACGAGAAGCCCTAAATTCACGGCATCATATTGGTTTCAATTCGAACGATGTATGGACCGATAGAACCACGGCCGGAAATCAATTTAGATATCTTATGAGACACTTGGAATTATTTGGGGACGTCTTTGTAACCGACTGGAAAACGAAAACTATTAGGTTAACCCCCAACGGAAGAAAGCTTATTAAAGTCCTTCTTAATTAGAGAGAGAACTGCGAAGAATATTGAAGGAAAATTCATCATGTTTAAAATAAAGTCAGTAAATGAACCGGAGATTTCCATGGTTAAATATATCAGAAAGGGAATAGTGGCTGAAGGGCATACGCCAATATACAAGATGCACAAGTACTTCGCACGTCGTCCCCACAATGTTTTCAATAACCTAATAGAGAACTATTCCAGTGCCGGCGACATTATCGCAGACGTATTTTGCGGAGGGGGCGTTACGCTTATTGAAGGGCTTGCAAGCAATCGGAAAGTAATTGCTGCAGACATAAATCCTATGGCAACATTCATAACCGATTGCGAGACAACCCAAATCGACCTTCCCAAATATCTAAAACTAACTTCTGACATTCGAAAAAAACTTTTAGTGTTCACTGACAAATATTTTAAGACAAAATGCAGAATCTGTTCAGAAGAATCACCCGTTAGATGGTTTGATGCGGCATACGAAGTAGTTTGTCCTTCCTGCGGTTCGAAAACCTGCCTTTCTAACGAGCAAAAAAGCAAAATTAACGGCAAATATCTATGTGAGCATTGCAAGAAAGAATTCTCTTCCTCTGACTCCAAGAGAATCGGGACTCGACTTATATCTGTAAGATATTATTGCAAAAAATGCAAGAAACAAAACTCTGCACCAGTCAATGAAGAAGATATAGCTTTGTCAAATTCGTTCAACAGAATCTTTGACGAGCTAATAAAAAAGAATCATTTATGGATACCTTCAGACCGGATACCCGCAGAATGGGATCGCCAAAAGGAGGACTGTCTTCATAAAAAAGGATTTTATCAGTTTTCAGACTTTTTCACAAAACGCAATTTGTATTTCAATTCATTTTTCTTAAATGAGATAAAAAAAGAAAAAAGTCGCATCGAAGATAGTCTGTACAAGGCGCTTTTGTTCACTTTTACCGCAACACTTAGGTATACCAACAACATGACAATATCTACTAGTTCTTGGATGGGTGGCCGCCCAGTCGCTTGGGCTAAACATGCGTTCTGGACTCCAAATCAATTTGTAGAAGTCAATCCAATCGAGTATTTTGACAAACGGGTTAAAGCCATACTTTCAGGTTTACGCTATCAAGAAAAAATCATAAAGAAAAGCAAAAAGGTAACAACATTTAAAGAACTCTCCAATTCTGACGCGACACACATTATTTGGACCGGCTCGTCAGATCGCCTGGCAGTTCCTGATAATAGTATTGATCTAATTTTGACTGACCCACCATACGGAAGCAACGTTCAGTATGGAGAATTATGTACCTTTTGGCTCGTTTGGCTCAAAAACGAACTGGAGCTTCCGCATGATGTACTAGATTTGAATCGCGAAATATTAGTTCACCGAAAAAAATCACAATACGGTAAGAATCATGATTCTTATTTTGAAGGTCTTTTAGGAGTTTTTAAAGAGTGTAATCGGATACTAAAAAATGAAAAGCCATTAGTATTCACTTTCAATAGTAACGATGTCAGCTCTTGGTACGCAGTTATGAAAGCGGCGATAAAAGCGGGATTTTATTTGTCATCTGATGGGATTCTATATCAGGACTCAATTGACAACTACAAGCATACTGCGCATACTCGATATTCTGGGTCCATTCAAGGAGATTTTATACTTACATTCAAGAAAATCCCCAAAGCATCTAGCAAGAATCTAAGTGATAAAACCGATTTGGAAATCGATAAACATATCGTTAATGTCGTCCAATCATACCTGCAGATACACAGAACATCGTCAATTTCAGATACATATTTCAAGGAATTTGAAAAACTTAACAAGTACGTTTCAAAGGCTAACAACGGAAAAAAATAGCCTCTTGAAAATTAGAATCATATTGACGGTGAGGCGTAAATGGGTCTTGTTTTACCCATTTGAATTTTGGAGAGAATAAGCTCAAACCCTTTCTAATTCGACAATACTCTCACGTAAAACCGTTCGTAAATAGGGATATTTTTTGATTTGCTGACCCGAGGTGTTTGCTCTCCTGCATTTGATTATTGAGCAAACATTAAAACCGTGTTTTTTTGCTATATGAGCAAGGACTATATCCGTTGGAATAATCACGCCGACATATGCGCTTTGGTCAACGACAATAAAAATTTTACCTCCAGGCGCTAATGATTTAGAAAACTCAATAATAGTCCGTTCCATGTCGTAAAAATATCCACGAAGCATATTAGGCATTAATCGAGTTCGGCTATCTTTCTTTCCAATTTCTTTTTCCTTTTTAGGCAAAGCGCCAGCAATTTCATTGCAAAGTAAATTTACAATTTCATCTGTTTGTAGAACGTCATCCATTTTTGAGATGCGATAGTTACGAATTAGCTTCTTTTTATTTGTCTGAAGTGTGGCGGGCGTATAGTAGCCACCCATAAGGAGTTCAATTTTATAGGATTCAAAATAATCAAAGGAGTTAGCATATGGTGGTGAGAATATTATTGCCTTCAACGTTTTTTTAGTTTTTTTAGAAAATGAAGTAGAAATTGAGCTAAAATTGAACGCGCTTTCATTGATTGCTTCCGAAATCACTTCTTTTGGTAAAGGAGTCGTACAAAGGTCGCATTTTATCTCATCCATTTTTAATCGGTAGTAACTCATGACATCATTTACTTTCGAATCACGGGTTGCTAAGCCATTGCCATCCTTTTTCCTGTTCGAACAATCCTCTAAAATCGAAAGCCAAGCAGTTCTGAATAAGGACCGTAACTTCACGTTATTTATAGAATTTATTTGGCGTTGAAGCGATTGCAAAACACTAAAGTTTTTATGTGAAAAATAGGCGTTAGCTGAATTATTGATGTCTTTTTTTAAGAATTCTTTAGTAACGTTTAAACCATCAAGGATAGTGTCTATCTCCGAAAGTTCTTTCGAAGAATAGTTTTCAATTTTTGTACGTGCAGCTTCGATAGCAAAAGGATTAACATCCAAACCTATGCTATCCACGCCCAGTTCCTTAGACGCAACTAATGTGGAACCAGAGCCCACCATCGGATCGGCTACAAAGTTTATCTCAGGATCTACGAAAGAGCGCTTGATTAATTCCTTAACAAGATCTCCACTATATCCTTCTCGATATCTGAACCAACCATAATAGGGTTTGTTTTTTGAAACAGACGTGTTCACTAAATTTTTAAAAAGAAATGTTTCATCCGTTACGTTGAACTCTTCCTCATATTTATTGAGCAAAGATACTAGCTGCAAATTACTATAAAGTCCTGAATAATCGGTTGCCAATCAAATCCCCACGAGGTCATGTCAATAAGTTGCTTAATAAGATTGTCCCGAGTAGAATCGAATGTTCAAGCCATACGTATTACTGGCTTTTTTGCGAATGCATTAACTATTCTATTTTATTCGTTTTATTAAATATCGTCGAATACGAAGAAGAACTAGTCTGAACCCTGACGGTTTCATTTTCTACGCTTTTTGGATAATTATTCTGAGGCCTACTTGTGCTTTCTTGATTTTTGGCATGTTTTGGATGTCGATAATCAGGTCCAGGTGCTTTTTTACCGTCCGGTGGTCGAGGCCGGTCTTGCAGACTATCTGGTGGACGCTCATGCCCTCTTCCGGGGGTATTAGTTCAATCAGGCTTTTCAGGCCGCTTATGGAACCCACAAAATCACGTAAATATACCGTGAAAAAGCCTTGATTTCTGGATTACCGCAGACAGTTCATTTCCTAGGAAATCGTCGCAACTTTTCGTTGATTTTGCCGCCGGTGCAGGCCTTAAATAGGTCATTGCGGACAGTAGGTTGTTACGAACTGTACCTGGAATTACCAAGAAAAAGGGACTCTAGACCAGTTCTAGTAGTGCGGTCAGGGCGCTTTACTCTTGACTAGACGCCTTCACGACAGGGCGTCTAGCCAAGGTCTCTACGCCTTGACCGCACGCCTAGATGCGGACTAGACGCCAGTCCTACGTTTTCTTGCCATATTTGGTAAGTCTTTGTTGTCTGGTTATCTGATGTCATTTATGAATTTTTCCCAGACAAAGGTCACGAACGGCTTTTCATCGTGGTTTTCAACCGAGCGGATGAGCGTGTCGAAGTAGGGTTCAGACGGCCTCGAGACGTTGAGGATGGGGTAGCCGTTGTCGAAGAGCGCCTTGTTGAGCAGGAGCCTAGACATGCGCTTGTTCCCATCATCAAACGGGTGGATTTCGTAGAGGCGCAGGTGAAGGAGCGCAGCAAGCTCGATGGCGTTCAACTTGTTCACGTTTTCGTTGTACCAGCCAACCAGGGCATCAATCTTCTTTGCTACCTGCCCCGGAGCGCTTGGCTTGAATGCAATCTCTTCCAATCGTTCGGAACTTCTCAGGTATATTTTTGCCGGTTTTTTCCTGAATTTTCCAGGATGTTTTTCGCCATATTCAGACATGATTGTGCGATGAAGCTGGAGGATGAATTTCCTGCTCAATCCCTTTTTGCTTTCCTTTACGAGGCGCAGTCCTTTGGTCATTCCCAAGGCTATGCGGAGGTTTTCGTCGCGTATGTTCCGGATGCCTTTTTCAGCCATCTTGTAGGCAAGGTCGGCGTCCTGTCGGGTGACTGGCACGCCTTCGGTGGTAAGCGTAGTATATACAAAGTCAATGGAGTCAATCTCGTCCTGTTCGTCTTGGTGTGCCTTTCCGTGTTTCATTACCCTTGCTTTTTGGCGTCGGCTGCGCTTTTCGGCCTCGATGAGCTGTCGCTTGGAAAGGTAAATCCGGGTTCTTGTTCCCAAAAGGTCTGAGTAAATCTTGTCCTCAAGCTTTTCTTCGAATGTCTTTAGTTTTTTTTGGATGGTTTTACCAAGGAAAACGGAGTATGTCTTGGGCTTTTCGAGACGGAGGGTTTCCTCCAAGTAATAATATGGCCTGCCTCCGACCAGCATCTTCCGTGTTCTCATAATATGTTATGGGTTTTGAGGGATAATAAGGTTATCACACATTATTGCTGGTGAATGTGTGATAACTTCCATGGAGAAGAAAACGCCTTGATTTCTGGATTACCGCAGACAGTTGATTTCCTAGGAAATCGTCGCAACTTTTCGTTGATTTTCCTGCCGGTGCAGGCCTTAAATAGGTCACTGCGACCAGTAGGTTGTTACGAACGATACCAAGAATTACCGAAAATTAGGGACTCTAGACCGGTTCTAATAGTGCGGTCAGGGCGCTTCTTTTTTCTAATGTTTTTTCTTTAGCTTCAGGCGATAGCTACTTCCTTAGCTTCAAGGAAATCTTTTCCTTCTCGGCCAACTCCTGAATTATGGCCTTGAACGCCTTGGCTTTGTCTCCTTTGACGCTTCCGACTTGCTTCAACGCCCTCTTCAGAGAGGCGACCGGCATAAGCGCGCAGGCAAGGCAATACATGCTCACGCACTGGCCGGGATTGTAATTTGCAAGCATCAACTCAAGGAGTTCTTGGCGCTCTTTTTGCCCTTTCATGAACGCCTTGACTTTGATTTTCTTGATTCTCTTGAGGTTGGGGACGCAGTTCTTGTGGGTCACGAAGCTGTCTGCGTCGGACCATTTTGCGTAACGCTCGCAAGGGAACTCCGGGCAATCAGCACAGGTCTCAAAGCCGCGCTTCATCAAGCAACAGCGAAAAATCGGGCAGTAGGTGCAGTGGGCGTCCGGGCCGCAGCCCAAACAGCGGGATTTTGCCTTGGACTGGAAACGCGGGCACAAGCCGCAGGAGATGCCGCAACAGCCAATCAAAGCGTGTTTTTTCATATTCCCAGTAGGACGTCCTGATTCTTATTCATTTTATTTCTCCAACCAATTCCTCAAGCAAGTCTTCCAGCGTGACCACTCCGGCGAACTCGCCCTTGTCATCAACGACGATTGCGATGTTCCTGCCTAAGGATTGGAGGGTAGCAAATGCGTCGTGCAGCTTGTCGCTTGCCTTCAGAACCGTGGGTGAAAGGCACACTTGACCGACGGTCCAGTCAGGGTGCTCGTAAGTGGCGCGTCCAAGGATCCTCACAGTGACTATCCCAAGCACCTTCTTCTGACCGTCAAGCACTGGCAGCCGCGCGTACGGGCCTGACACAACTTTTCGGTGAGCGTCAGTCACCAGCATATCCGATGGCAGGGATACCACGTTGGACTTCGGGGTCATGGCCTTGGAGACGGGTCGGTCGTTGAACTCAAGCACGTTTTCGATGAGCTCGCGCTCCTTTTCGGATATGCCCTTGTGCTTTGCGCCGAGCTTGACCGCTGAACGCAAATCATCCTCGGAAAACTGCTCCACTCCGGTGGCCATGGAATATGCGCCGGGGATGATGCGGTTGATGGTCTCGAACACCACCACAAGCGGGAACGAAGCCCAATAGAAAAATTCGATGAACGGCGCAAACAGCAGGGCCATCTTCTCGCCGTAGGTGGATGCCATGCTTTTCGGGGCGATGTCGCCGAATGTCAAAAGAAGGAAGCTCATCAGCCCTACTGCAATCCCCACACCGGCCTCGCCGTAAAGGGCGGTTGTGATGCTGGTGGCAAGGACCGAGGCGGCCACGTTGGCTATGTTGTTGCCAATGAGAAGGGAGATGATTACCCTGCGGCGGTTCGCCTTCAACCGGGCCAGGCTCTCCGAGCCGGGAAGCCTCTTTTCCACGATGGAATACATGCGGACCGAGGACAGGGAAAGGAAGGCTACTTCGCTTGCCGCAAAGAAGGCGGATACGGCAATCAGTGCCGCAAGAAGGACGGCATCAAGGAACACGTCGGACATGAAATAATTATGCAGGGGAGGAATAAATCACCCACGACACTCATGCTTTCGGCGCAACCCAGGGGCTGCGCTGGACTGCGGGCGCGGCGCGGTCCTTTTCAGCAAGGCGGGTGCAGCGTATCTTGTTGCAGGTTATTTCGCAGATGTCGGCGGCATAGTCGACTATGCGGATGCAGTGCCGGAGGTAGTTCGAGCGCTCGGAATTGCCGTTGGAGGCGGCGACCTGCTCGCGCAGCCTGCCAAGCAGCGCGTCATTTTGCGCAAAGAAGGGGAATTCAAATTCCATCCGGGCAAAATACCTGAAGGCCTTCTCGTACATCGCAAAAGTCTCCTTGAACGCGTCGGCATCGCCCCTGTTGCCGCGATTTGAGGCCGCATACTGGCCTATCTCCACCATGTGGTCGCACACGCGCTCTATTGAGACTGAGATGCGGGTGTTGGACACCGCCTCGAACGCGTTCTTGGACTGGTATGCCTGCCGCAGGAGCAAAAGGTGGCGGCGGTCAACGGTGTCGTCGCGCGTCTCAAGCTCGCTCAACGACGCGTCGGCCTTGGATTCGAGGATTGCAAGCACGTAATCGTACAGCGCCCTGCTTGAGTTGAACATGCGCAGGATTGTCTCCTCCTGCGGAAGGTGCGCGGTCTCGGTGATTATGCGGAGCATGAAGTGGCCGTCGGACTCGTTGAGGAGCTCTACTGCGGAGAGCTTGTTGCGCGCCTCGTTGGCAACCTCGAACGCATATTTCCCCCGGATTATTATCTCGTCGGCGCCGCAGATGTACGAGGACACCGCGTGGTGCAGGCCTTCGGCGACGTCGTTTGCCTGCACGCTAGCGACAACCTTGTCGTCGCCTTTCCTTGCAAGTATTGAAAGCGCACCGTCAGGCGACTCCGAAACGAATACAAGCGAGCCTTTCTCCACGCCGTTCGATTCCGTCCATTTCCTCGGAAGGTAGATGGTGAGGGCATTCCCCATCTGTTGGACCTTTTTCATCTCCTTCATACAAACCACTTACTTTCGTAATTAAGTATATACTATTTGGTAAAACCAAATAATAATGTTTTCTGCGCTTTTAAACGGGCCAAACCACAATTACCCGAAAGAGGTGGGGTCCTGCGCCAAAACCATGACTACCGCAAGCATAAGCGCGATGCCGGAAAACAGGACGACATAATCCAGCGCGCTTTGCCCGGGTTTTGCTTGGGATGCCCTGAAAGCCATATATACAAATCACCACTATTGGCCGGCCTGCTCCGCGCCGAACACAGCCACCGGCTCGGACGAGACATACTTGCGAACGAAAATCGGGCCAAACGACGACACGCCCTGGTAGGAGCCGCCGTCATAGTTCTCGCAACCGACCACGTAACCTGCGGTCCGCGCGGCAGGGTTTATCGAAGCGTCGGCAGTCGAGCCGAACAGCACGCCGTCGCCCCAGTACGTCTTGGACACTGCCTGGCCGTAAGCAATGGCGAAGTCAACGCCCTGCACCAGCGTCGCCGAAGAGGAATAGGAGTACACGGAAGTGGTGGAAGATTGTGTGACTGCATGCGCCCTTGAATCGCCGGCAGTATAGTGGTGGTTCGCGTTCAAGTACGCGTACGGGTAACGGTACCACACCTGGTTGCCTGAGAGGTCGTCGTAGAACCCGCAATACCAGTTGTAGCCCCCGTACACGGAAGTCGCGGACCAGTTGCGGAACTCAACGGCATAACCGTAGCTTGAGTTGAACACGAACTTCTGAACTGACTTGAAGTACGCGTTGTCGGTGTACACGCCCCCGGACATGGATATCCGCCCGGACGACGCAGTCACGGTGTAGTGTGTGGCCCATTGGCCTAAGCCGCTTGTGAAGTCGTCAAAGAACGCGAAAGTCGCACTGCCGTTGGACGCCGATACGGCCTGCGTGCCGTAATACATGTTGATTGAAGTTCCGCTTGGGGGGAGGAGGCCAAGCCTTACCCAGACGGTAGCGTTGGCCGCAGAGTACGACTCGACGTAATGGGACAGGTTCGACCCGCTTGAGCTTGTGAAGCGCAGGTCGTTGTAGTCTGAGCGCATGTTCGCCGAGTACGGCACGGACAACTTGACCTGGTAGTCGGTGAGGTTCACGCCACTCGGGTTCGAGACGTTTACCTGCTGCAGGTACGCGCCCAGCACGACGCCGTCGCGCGATGCGGAGCACGACGCGTTGGAACCGCCGTTCGTGCCATTGCAGAACCACGATACCGAAGACCCTACTGCGGGGAAGGAAGGCGAGGACGGGTTGGCGGTGCCGGAAGCGCAGAACGTGTCCGAGCCGAACGAGACTGACGATGAGGGGTAATCCTTGTTGGCTGCGCCGCACGCGCCATTGACAGGCAACAGGGATAGCACGAAACTTGCGGAAGCGCCCGCACCCGCAGTGAAGCCGATTGCTGCGGCGGAATAATTATAGGACGCGTTCCTGCTTGCGTTAGCAAGAAACACCGCGGACTGGCCGCCAAGAGACACGTTGAGAGAATAATAGCCCGACGAGTTGGTGGTGTTGTACTGCGACGGGGTGGAGTTGGTTACGTTGACTGTCGCACCGGCTATCCCGGTTCCGGCGGCGTCCCGCACCCACCCTGAAAGAACTGCATACGGGGCGGGCGATGGCGACGGGCTCGGCGAAGGCGACGGGCTCGGCGAAGGCTCTGCCGACGGCTGTGCGGACGCCTCGGGGCTTGTTGTTGAAGTGGTGACGTTTGAGCACTTGCCGGTGAGGGCGACCGCGCCTGCCTGGGTGTTATCAGAAATCCTCCCATCATCATAAGTGACTATCAAGTTTTCCAATTCAAAGGATGAACCAGACACACAACCCGCGGGAACGAAAGACGAGTTTGAAACCGTCGCCTTGGAACCTCCGGAAAGGAGCACGCCAGAAGAAGACGAAAATACAAGCGACCGGTTGCCGTACGAGTCCACTGCAACTATCGAACGGACCAAGAGGGGGTCAACCGCCTTGTTCTCAAGGACAAGAACAGTCCCGTTCGCACCCACGCCGAAAGAGCTTATCGAAACGGGGTACGCGTTCAACCAATAAGACTGCGACTGGCTTGTGACCAAGTCCTGGCCGGACATGGGCGCGTTGCTGGTGACTGAAACGGTGACCATCGCAACCAAGAGGACAGCACCAAGCACAACCAAGTACTCGGTGGCGCCCTGGGCCCTGCGGCGGACCGGACCAATGATTTTTTTTTGATTGCTTCCCATAAAATTCAACTCTATTGAGCGCTGGCCACGCACGGCTAATTGGTAGGATACCTTATCACGACTATACCCGAACCACCCGGATTTGCATTGGGGGAACCATAGCCGCTTCCTCCACCGCCGCCTGTGTTGTTCATGCCTGCCGCCCCGTTGCCGCAGGCTCCGGTGTTGGTGCCGCCTACTCCTCCTCCGCCTTTCCCGCCAACTGGACAGGGCCCGGACCAGTGGCCGCCAGCGCCTCCGCCACCAAACCAGCCGGCGTCGCCGTAGGACGTGCCGACAAGCCAAGTGAAGTTGGCGCCGATTCCGCCGTTTCCGCAGCCGGTGCTTGCGCTTCCATCAGCTCCGACTCCGCCCGCACCGCCTCCTCCGCCGTTGCACGGGTAGCCGCCTACTCCGCCTGAATACCCTTGGCCTGCAATCCCGGTTCCGGGAGTGGTCTGCACATAGGCGCCGCCGCCACCCGAACCACCGTTGGACGCGTATGGCCCGGAACTGTGCGTGCCTCCGCGGCCGCCGCCAGTTGCGACTATGCCTGCAAAAGCGCTGTTTCCGCCGTTGGTTTCAGAGCCATTGCCGCCCTTGCCAACCATTACGCCGAGGGTCGCGCCCGAAGTGACTGGGTAGTTGGCTGCAAACAGGACTCCGCCCGCACCGCCCCCTCCTCCGAGGTTTGCGCCAGTGCCTCCCGCGCCGCCTCCGGCCACTACCAAGTAGCTGACCGAAGTGACTCCCGAAGGCACGGTCCAAGTGGAGTTGCCTACGGTTGTGAACGCTGCAAGAGCAAAGGTCTGGTTCTTCGAAGCGCAGCTTGCATTGCTCCCCCCAACCGCACCGATGCACGACCATGCAAACGGGTTGGAGCCCGTGACTGCTGAAGCGGTGCCCTTGGAGCACAGGCTTGAGCCGCTTGGGACAACGTCGTAATACACGCCGTTGGCCGGGCCGCACGCGCCGTTGACTGCGCCGAAAGGATACAAGTAACGGATGATTACTGTTCCCGAGCCTCCGGCTGTGCTTGCATACGGCACGTAACTGCCTCCGCCTCCGCCGCCAGTGCCGTTCACTCCCGGCTGGCCTACAGTGGCGATGCTTGCGCCGCCCCCGCCAAGGCCCCCGCTTATGTTGGAGCCGCCGTTGCCTGCGCCACCACCGCCGAAATACACCGCAGTGCCGTTGATTGAAGATAAAGTCCCGTTGCCGCCTGCACAGGTGCCGGCTCCGCCTGAGCCCCCGCCGCCTGCGCCGTAAGGCGATGCGCACGTGCCTCCTGCATAACCCTGGCCAGCAGTACCACTGCCGGGCGACGAAGACCATCCCGCGCCTCCTCCGGAGGCGCCGAGCAGCCCGACAGTACCGTGGCCCACGCCGTATCCTGCGGACGCACAGCCACCTGCACCGCCGCCGAGCGCGGTGACGTTTGCAAAGGTAGAGTTGCCGCCGTTGTTCCCCGTGCCGCAGCTCACTGCAGCGCCGCCTGCGCCTACACTAACAGTATAATTGCTTCCAGCAGTGACGCCAAAATTGGACCCTGCAAGCACCCCGCCTGCGCCGCCGCCGCCGGAGCCGCCGCCGTTGCCCGAGTCGCACGAATGATAAGAGCCGCTGCTTGCGCCGCCGCCGACCACCAGGTACTGCACTTGGGTCACGTTGGTCGGCGCAGTCCAGTCAAGCGAGCCTACGCCCGTGAAGGTTTCTATCGCGTATGCGCCGTCAAAACTTACGGTGCAGCTGAGCGCGCCAGAAAGGCACGACGAAGTGCTTGCAATGCAGCTTGCGTTGGCGCCTCCGTCCGAACCCAGGCAGTCCCAGTACCAAGGCCCGGTGCCGGTGACGGATGTGTTGGTTCCTGCACTGCACAGGTTGGCAGTTGGCGCGGAGTACGAGCCGACGCTGCCGCTGCTTGGGCCGCAAAGCCCTGCAACCGGAGTTGCGCTAGGTGAAGGACTGGGCGAAGGTGAAGGGCTTGGGGAAGGCGACGGGACTGCCGAAGGCGCAACCGAAGCTTGGGGAGCAGCGGCAGGGCTTTCCGAAACATTAGCACTGTTCGAACACGAGCCTGAAAGCGCAACAGCGCCAGTCTGGGTATTGTACGAAATCTTGCCGTCATCGTAAGTGAAAATCAGCAGGTCGAACCGAAACGTCTTGCCGGCTGAACAGCCAGCTGGCAAAAAGGTGGAATTCGACAGCGTAACCTTCGAACCGCCCGCAAGCACGACGCCAGCGGAAGAAGAATACAGGACGGTATTGTTTCCGGCGGAATCGACAACCTCTATCGAACGCAAAAGAAGCGCATTGACGTCCTTGTTCTCAAGCACCATCGCGACGCCGTTCGAGCCAACGCCAAAAGATAGTATTGAAATCGGGTAAGCGGACATCCAGTAGGACTGCGACTGGCTTGCCGAAACGTCCGAAACCGACTTGGGCGCGTTGCTGGTGACTGAAACGGTGACCATCGCAACCAAGAGGACAGCACCAAGCACAACCAAGTACTCGGTGGCGCCCTGGGCCCTGCGGCGGACTGACAAAGGCGACTCTAAGGAAAAAGAACCCATTGACGCACCACTAATTAATGACGCAACAGAGACGAAATCTCCGGATAAATAGTCTTAGTAAATACTTTCGGAAAAAATATCAAAACCACATACTTTTCGTGTGGCTGGAAAAAACAGGATTGGCCTTTCCAAAAAAACAGGAAAGGCCCGAGGGTACAAAAGGGGAAATGCGAAGATTATTTCTTCACACGGGTGTGCAGCAGCTCCTTTGCCTTTGCGCCGCCGATTTCGCCGAGGAACTCCGAATAGAGTTGCTTGAGCTCGGGGTTTTCGTCCGAAATCTTGAACTTTGCCGAGTCGTCAAGGCCGTAGAGCTTCTTGCGGCGCTGCTGGAGGATTTCAGGAGTGGTCAGCGGCTGTCCCGCGCCACCCATGCACCCGCCCTGGCAGGCCATCACTTCAATGAAGTTGTACTTCTCACGAAGAGCCTTGTCTGCAAGGATGGACCCCGCGTTCTTGAGGAAGTGGATTACAAGGATTTTCACTGGGATTCCGCCCAGGTCAAATGAAAGCTCGCGGACGTTGTCGAAACCGCGAAGGCCGGACACAACTGGCTCGCCGAGCTTGATCCCCTTGATGTGGGCATAGTAGCGCAATGCCGCTTCGGACACGCCTCCGGTAGTGCCGAAGATGCGCGCGCCTCCAGACCCCAATCCCATCAGGTTGTCGAAGTCGCTTTCCTCGCAAGAGGACAGGTCAAGCCCCTTTGCCTTCATCAGCTCGGAGATTTCCTTGGTGGTGATTACGTAGTCTACTGCGGCATTGCCGTCGGGAAGCTTCATGTCAGCCCGCTTGGCCTCAAGCTTCTTGATGAGGCAAGGCATTGCCGCGACAGAGTAAATCTTGGAAGCGTCGAAGTTCTTTTTCTGGGCGAAATAAGTCTTGATGAGCGCGCCCATCGCTTCCATCGGGCTCTTGGTTGTTGACATATAATCATTGAACAGGTCGGGGTGCTTCTGTTCGAGGAACAATGCAAATCCCGGACAGCAGGAGTTGAGCAGGGGGAACGGGCCGTTGTGCTCGATGCGCTCCACAAGCTCAGCAGCTTCCTCCAAAACGACCAAGTCAGCTGTGAAGTTGGTGTCAAAGACGTAGTCGAACCCTAGCTTGCGAAGTGCGCCTACAAGCTGGCGGGTCACTTTCTCTGTTGGCGCGTCGTAGTTGAACGGCTCGCCGATTGCCACGCGCACAGCAGGGGCAACCTGAATTACCTTGGTAAGCGTCTTGTCTGAGAGTGCTTTTTCGAGTTCGGTAAAGTCAGCCATAGCAAGTCACCAGATTATACTTTTGCAGTCGCTGCCTTGGTTGCGGCAAAGCCGCCTGCAAGCGCGGTTGCAAGCTGGACCGGACCCATTGCGATGAGGAAGGCTGCGGGAACAAAGCCCGAGAGCACAAGAGCGGCTGCGGAAACCATCAGGACGCCTGCCTTTGCAATCGAGGAGAACACGACGCCCCTTGCCTTGATTGAAAGCACGTAGACCGCATTTGCAACCCAGATGGGAGCGATGAAGTAAAGGAGTGCAAAAGACTGCGCTCCAAAGACCAATCCTGACACGTACGCGCCGATGCTTGGCACGACTACAAGTGGAAGCAGCTTGAGCTTGCTTCCTGCCACAGTGAGTGCGCAGTAAGCAAGGAGAAAGTTTACAATAGTGCCTACAAGAAACTGGTTTGCAATGCCGGGCAAAAATCCAAGCGCAATTGGCGCAATGAATGCCGCTGCAACAAAAGGCGCGGTTTCAAGGACGCCTTCAAAGCCCTGCTGGTACTTGGATGAAAACGGGTACTTCACTAGACTCACCTGTAGACTTACTCAGGTTTCCATAGCTAGAAAAGGGTTTTGGAAGGCCGGGTTTTTCAGAAACGGACAAGTGAGGCCAGCACGAAGGCAATTGCCAGGCCGGAAAGAAGGCAGAGGCCGGCAGTGCGCTCCTGGCCGGGCTTGAATGCATCCGGTAAAAGCTCGACAAAAACCACTGCAAACATCGCTCCGGCAGAGATTGCCAGGCCGTAGGGCACCACCCACGCCACAAGCATCAGGAAGTAGTACCCGATTAGGGCAAAGACCGCCTCAACCAGGCCGGAGAGTATTCCAAACATCAACGAGGCGCGCTTGTCCATTCCATAGCAGGCAAGGGGGGCTGACACGCTCAGGCCTTCCGGGATGTCCTGCAATGCCATCGAGACCGAGACCAGCCAGCCAAGCGGGGTGGAACTTGCGAAAGCCGAGCCGATTGCTATGCCTTCTGGGATGTTGTGCAGGGTAACCGCGCCTGCGATTAGGGGCGCGTTGCGGTCTCCTGCAAGCTTGGACTTGCGCAGGATGTGCATATGCGGCATCGAACGCTCGAACAGGACAAAACCTGTTGCGCCGATGGCAACAAAGGCAAGGCCGTAGGCCCAGCCAAGCGACGAGCCTGCGCTTGAGGTCATCTCGAACGCCGAGTAGAGCATCACGCCCGATGCGAACGACAGGAGCATCGAGTACACCCTGCGGTCAAGGCAGTCTACAAAAAAGACCACAAGCGAGCCTAGCGAGGTCGCAGCGAATACAAGAAAGGCGCCAAGCGCCGCGTCGATGAATGCCAAGAAAACCAGCCAAACAGGAGCACCATTCCTTTGGATTCGCAATGAATTAAAACAATGCCAACTGCACTTAGGTTATGGCCAAAACTCACGCAACCCTAAAAACCAAAAAGAGCTCCGACGACTTGATTTTGATTGCAGGCATACTCTTGCTGCTCGTAGGCGCATTCATATTCTTCACTTACGACAACAGCCAGAAGGCTGCAAACGCAACTCCGACACCGATGGCTTCGGCAATACCATCGGCAACCCCGACTGCAACGCCAACGGTGCAAGCTGTTGCGCAAGGTCCTGCTGAGGACGGGCTGGTCTTTGTCAACATGACTGAAGATGCAGCATACGCCGGGCTCAAGGACGGCAGCGTGGACATCTACCTCGGGTCGCTTTCGGCCAAACACGCGGTTGAGGCCAGGGACAACCCCAACATCACGCTCTATCCAGCGGCTTCGCAAGTCAACGCGATTACATTCAACCCCGCGCCTATGGCCAACGGCACGTTCAACCCGTTTGCGCTCCAGCAGGTGCGCTTTGCGATGAACTACCTCATTGACCGCGAGGCAATAGTCAAGAACGTGCACAACGGTTTCGGTTCGGTCCTTTTCACCAACATCAACCAGGCACACCCCAGCTACAGTGCAATATCCTCTGTTATTGACGAGTTCGGCATTTCATACAACAAGTCCTTGGCCCTTGCGATGATTGACAAGGCAATGACCGGTGTCGGAGCGAAAAAGCAAAACGGAACCTGGACGTACAACGGCAAGAACGCAACAGTAATAGTCCTTGTTTCGGAATCCAATGCGGACATGAGGGCGATTGCAGAGTTCACCGCAGACGCGCTTTCAGACGCGGGATTTGCAGTTGACAGGCAGTACATGAAGAAAGGCGACAAGACCAGCCCGTATGATTTCGACCCAGCTGAACTGAAGTGGAACGTCGGCGTGGGCGCCTGGGTATACTACAGCGCCTCAAGGTACGAGGACGTTTTCTTCCCCGGGCTTGACTACCAGGAAGGCTGGTACAAGTTCGAGAACAAGAAGCTGGAGAACCTGTACAAGAGGCTTTCAAACTACTCGACCGAAGCAGAATGGCAGGAAATCAACTCCGAAATCGCCCGGCTTGAGCTGAACGACTCGGTCGGGATGTGGGTCTCGGCAACGGACACGGTCTTTGCAGCAAGAAAGGAAGTCCAGGGCCTTACGGAGGACAAGTTCGTCGGGCTGCGCTCGTACGCCAACCTGCGAAGCGCGTACGTGCAGGCAAAGAAGTCGCTCACAATAGCTGCAGACTACCTGTACAGCAAGGGCGACTCGTGGAACAACTACGTAGTTGAGTCGATTTCGATGATGGACGTGCACAACTCCATGACCGACCCGATTACGGTGTCAAACCCGCAGACTTTGAAGACCCAACCATACCGGTGGGGCTACAAGATAGAGACTGCAGGGGCCGGTGGAAAGCTTGCGGTTCCCTCTGACGCGGTCTTGTGGAACACGAGCGCGGACCAGTGGCAGGCAGTGGGCAAGAACGCCAGTGCGACAAGCAAGACCACCTATGACCTGTCGAAGTACGTGGGCGCCAAGTGGCACCACAACGCGACAATAACACTTGCGGACGTGCTTTACTTTGCTGCCTCGGTGTGGGACTCGTCGCTTGACATTCAGAAGAATGAGAGCGCGGCGTTGAACTACAAGGGTTATTTTGCAATAGTGCGCGGAATCAAGGTCGCAGGCAACACGCTTGAAGTGTACGAGGACTCGACAGGGTTCACCGATGACGCCTACCTGGGCTTTGCGGGCATGTTCCGGCGCACGGTGTCGTGGGAAATCGCTGCTGCACAGGACAAGGTGTTCTACCAGTCCGACGGCAAGTACGTCCAGAGCGACTACTACAAGCCCAAGTCAAGCAACGCAACTTCGCTCGTGCTTGTCAATGCGACGCACATCAAGGCCGTGACGGATGCATTGGACGGCCTGAACTACTCGCAGGTTGCGCCGTACTTCACAATCGCAGGAAAGGCTTATGCGACCAGGGAGGACCTTGCGCAGAGGCAGGCTCTTGTGCACAAGTGGGTCGCATCGTACGGCCACCTCATCATAGGCAACGGGCCGTATATGATGACCGGCTACAACTCGCTGACTGGAGCAATCACACTGACGGCGTTCCGCGACAGCACATACCCGTTTGTCAAGGCGGATGCAATCACCGACTTGGAGGCTTGCTCAAAGCAAGGCACTGCAGTGAAGATGACGTACGCGCAGGCGCGGGCAATCGCAGCAAAGAGCGAGTGCGTGCAGAACGGCTCTGCCCTGCTCTCCGAGCACTGGTGCAACGACTACACCGGCACTTGGTGGATCAAGACCAGCATCGAAAAGAAGGGATGCAACCCCACCTGCGTAATCAACGTGGAGACGCAGGCAGCTGAAATCAACTGGATGTGCACGGGCGCATTGGTAGGATAAGTTTTCCCTTTAGCCGGTTTTCCGGCCCCCATCCTTTTTCTTTTCCTATTTCTTTTTCATTTTCCCCTGCTTTTTGCCACCCAAATTAAAATCTCTAGTTTTCCCCATAAACCGCTCAGCGGAAATGAACCGGAGCGAATGTTATTATCTTAGAGGATGCACCTATTATGTCCCCTCCTTTTGCCGGCCGGCTGCGAAAAGCAAGACGACCCAGCATAGAGGGAGATAACTGATTTGGTAGCAAGCGGTTGAGAGCAAATGACATTCGAACTCGTCTCGGAATACAAACCAGCCGGCGACCAGCCGCAGGCAATAGCAAAGCTAGCCGAAGGCGTGTTGAAAGCAGGCGGCTCGAAACAGACCCTGCTGGGAGTGACCGGCAGCGGCAAGACGTACACGATTGCAAATGTCATCGCAAAAACCGGCAAGAAGACGCTGATTATTTCACACAACAAGACCCTTGCAGCACAGCTTTACGGCGAGCTGCGGCAGTTCTTCCCAAGAAACAAGGTAGGGTACTTCGTATCCTACTACGACTACTACCAGCCGGAAAGCTACATACCCGCAACCGACACCTACATCGAAAAGGACGTTGATGTCAACGAAAAAATCGAGCAGATGAGGATAGCCGCGTCTGCGGCATTGCTTTCGCGCGACGACGTAATCATCGTCGCCACGGTCTCGGCAATCTACGGGTTGGTGTCGCCAAAGGACTACATGGACATGTCCTACGAGCTGCGCGTTGGGGAGAAAATCACCCGCCAGAAGCTTCTCAAGCAACTCATCCAGATGCAGTACCAGAGAAGCGAGTACGACCTGATTCCCGGAAAGTTCAGGGCAAAGGGAGACACCATCGACGTTTTCCCGATGTACAACACTGGCGCGTACATACGGATTTCGCTTTTTGGAGACGAAATCGAGTCCATCAGCGAGCGCGACTGCCTGAACAACAACAAGATTTCTTCAGTCCAAGTTCTTCGCATCTTCCCCGCAAAGCTTTTCGTAATCCCCCAGGAGCGTATAAACAAGTCGCTTGACTTCATTCGCGCAGAGCTTGCCGAGAGGCTGCCCCAGCTTTCCGAACTGGAAAGGCACAGGCTCAAGCAGAGGACGGAATACGATTTGGAGATGCTCAAGAACACCGGGCACTGCAACGGGATAGAAAACTATTCTAGATATATGGACGTGCGCGAGCCAGGCAAGCCGCCGCACTGCCTCCTTGACTTCTTTGGGGACGACTTTTTGATTGTTGTTGACGAGTCGCACATCACGCTCCCCCAGATTACCGGAATGCAGAGGGGAGACCACGCGAGAAAGAAGAACCTGATTGATTATGGGTTCAGGCTCCCAAGCGCCTACGACAACCGGCCGCTCACGTTCACCGAATTTGAAAAGTACACCAAGAACACGATTTTTGTCTCTGCTACGCCTGCTGATTACGAGTTCCAGAATTCAGACCAAGTGGTTGAACAACTGGTGCGTCCGACTGGCCTGCTTGACCCCAAGCCTGAAGTTCGTCCGACTGTTGGCCAAATCGATGACTTGGTTCGCGAGCTCAAGGCGCTTGAGAAGAAGGGCTGGCGCGCGTTCGTCACCACGCTTACCAAGAGGATGGCCGAGGACCTCACGGATTACCTGATCAAGGAGGGAATCAAGGCGCGATATTTGCACTCCGAAATCGAGACTCTTGAACGCACCGACATACTCCGCAGGCTCCGGCTTGGAGAATTCCAGGTGCTTGTTGGAATCAACCTGCTGCGCGAAGGACTGGACATTCCCGAAGTTGCGCTGGTTGCGGTATTCGACGCTGACAAGGAAGGTTTCCTGCGCAATGCACGCAGCCTAATCCAGGTATTCGGAAGGGCGGCTCGCAACGTGGACGGCAAGGTCATAATGTACGCGGATAAGATTACTGACTCGATGAAGCAGGCAATCGAGGAGACCACGCGCAGGCGCGCAATACAGGAAAAATACAACATTGACCACAACATCACTCCCAAGACAATCATCAAGGCTGTTGAGAAGACCGAGGCCGAGGTAGGACAGACGCGCAACTACGCAAGAAGCGAGCTTGCGCGCCTCATCATCGACACCGAGGCGCAGATGAAGACTGCGGCTGACGAGATGGACTTCGAGACTGCAATCTCGCTGCGCGACAAGCTTGCCGATTTGCGCAAGCAGATGGGGCAAAAGGAAAGGGATGCCGATTACCAGAAGAAAAAGGCCGCGGACAAAGTCGAAGCAAAAATTGCGGCAAAAGCAGAGAAAGCACAGGCAAAGAAGAAGGAAGCAAAATAGGCAAAGAAGGGAAGCAAGTAGGCAAAAGAACGGAAAAGAAATAGCAGGAAAAACGAAAAAAGAAGGAAGAAAATAAAAACAAAAAAATCAAAAGGCGAACACACTTATGCAGGACAAAATCATCGTTCGCGGCTGCCGCGAGCACAACCTCAAGAACGTCAATGTTGAAATCCCGAAAAACAAGCTGACCGTGTTCACAGGAATCTCAGGCAGCGGCAAGTCCAGCCTTGCTTTTGACACGATTTACGCGGAAGGACAGCGCCGCTACGTAGAGTCGCTTTCGGCTTACGCGCGCCAGTTCCTTGGCATGATGAGCAAGCCCGACCTTGATTCCATTGACGGGCTCTCGCCTGCGATATCCATCGAGCAGAAGTCATCCTCCAACAACCCGCGCTCAACAGTTGGAACGATTACCGAAATCTACGACTACCTGAGGCTGCTTTACGCGCGCATCGGCGTTCCGCACTGCCCGGTTTGCGGGAACAAAATATCAAGCACCACTATCGACGCCATAGTCACTGCAATAATGGCGCAAAAGCAGGGCACCAAAGTGCAAATCCTCTCGCCTGCAGTCGAGGGCAAGAAAGGCCAGTACGAGAAGTTCTTTGCTGATTTGTCAAGGCAGGGCTACTCGCGCGTGCGCGTTGACGGCGAGCTTTACGAAATCGGCTCGGAAATCAAGCTTGAAAAGAACGTCAAGCACTCCATCGAGGTTGTTGTTGACAGGCTTTCAATTGACGACACGCAAAAGCAGCGCGTGTACGACGCGGTCTCGACTGCGGTGAAGCTTTCCAAGGGCGCGGTAATCGCAATAATTGGCTCCGAGGAAAAGAGGTTCTCAACTCTGAACGCGTGCATAGAGCACGGCATCTCGATTGGCGAGCTTGAGCCGAGGATGTTTTCGTTCAACGCACCGTTCGGCGCGTGCGCAGAGTGCCACGGCCTTGGAGTCAAACTGGAATTTGACGAGGACCTGATTATTCCTGACAAGACCAAGACGCTTTTGGAAGGCGCAATCGAGCCTTGGGGAGGAAACTTCAACGGCTACCGCGCGCAGGCGCTGTCTAGCGTGGCAAAGCACTTCGGGTTTGACATGTACACTCCGGTGTGCAAGCTTTCCAAGAAGCACATGCAAATCATACTCCACGGCACCGACGAGTCTGTGCCATTCAACTACAAGGCAAGAAGCGGCACCTCGAAGTGGTCCTATGTCGGAGGCTTCGAAGGCGTTGTCCCCCAGCTTGAGCGTCTCTACAAGGAGACCGAGTCGCCCGAGCGACGGCAGGACATGGAAAAGTACATGCGCGAGACCCTGTGCCCGGCCTGCAAGGGAGCGCGGCTCAAGCCAGAGATGCTTTGCGTGAAAATCGGCGACAAGAACATAATCGAAGTCACCGACCAGTCCATCGGAAAGTGCCTGGAGTTCTTTGCCGAACTCAAATTCACGGATTACGAGAACAGCGTCGCCAAGATGATACTCAAAGAAATCCGCGACCGCCTGCTTTTCCTGCACGAGGTGGGCCTGGACTACCTCACGCTCTCGCGAAAAGCGGGAACGCTTTCAGGAGGCGAGTCCCAACGCATCAGGCTGGCCACGCAGATTGGAAGCAACCTCTCGGGAGTGCTTTACATACTTGACGAGCCAAGCATCGGCTTGCACCAGCGCGACAACGAGAAGCTGATTGCAACCCTGCGGAGACTGCGTGACTTGGGCAACACCGTAATCGTTGTTGAGCACGACGAGGACACCATACTCGCAGCGGACCACGTTGTTGAAATCGGGCCCGGAGCTGGAAAGCACGGCGGCCAGATTGTCGCAACCGGAACGCCCCTTCAAATCAAGCAGAACAAGGACTCGCTAACCGGCCAGTACCTTGCAAAGCTCAAGACCATCCCGCTTCCGCTTAACCGCAGGCCGATTGGAGACAAGTTCGTCACGGTGAAGGGCGCGAGGGAGAACAACCTCAAAAACATCGACGTTTCCTTCCCGCTTGGAGTGTTCACCTGCGTGACCGGGGTAAGCGGCAGCGGAAAAAGCACGCTGGTGCTTGAGACGCTTGAGGCGGGCTTGCACAAGCAGCTCTACAACGCAGGGCTTTCCGTTGGCGCGCACGACAGCATCGAGGGAGTCGAATTCGTTGACAAGGTAATATCCATTGACCAGCAGCCGATTGGAAGGACTCCCCGCTCTAATCCCGCGACATACATTGGCGTGTTCACACCGATTAGGGAGCTTTTTGCCAAAACGCAGGACGCGCAGGTGCGCGGCTTCGGCCCCGGTCGCTTCTCGTTTAATGTAGCCGAGGGACGGTGCCAGGACTGCGACGGCGACGGGCTGAAGAAGATTGAGATGCACTTCTTGGCAGACATCTTCGTGACCTGCGAGACCTGCAAGGGGAAGCGGTACGACTCCGAGACCCTTGAAATCGAGTACAACGGCAAGAACATTGCAGACATCCTCGACATGACAATAGAGGAGGCCGCGCAGTTCTTTGCAAAAATCCCGCAGGTAAAAAACAAGCTTGACACGCTTATGGACGTGGGGCTTGGCTACATCAAGATGGGCCAGTCCGCAACCACGCTCTCCGGAGGGGAGGCGCAGCGCATCAAGCTTGCCGCCGAGCTTTCCAAACGCGACACCGGAAGGACGATTTACGTGCTTGACGAGCCAACTACTGGACTGCACTTTGAGGACATCAAAAAGCTTTTGCTGGTGCTCCACAAGCTCGTGGACAAGGGAAACACGGTAATCGTAATCGAGCACAACCTGGAAGTCATCAAGACTGCTGACTACGTCATTGACCTTGGGCCTGATGGCGGGGACCGCGGCGGCACAATCGTCGCAAAGGGCACGCCGGAGCAGGTGGCAAAGGTTTCAAACTCACACACCGCCGCGTTCCTAAAAAGGATGCTTTAAGGAGAAAGGGACAAAATGCCGGCAAAATACAGACGGAATAAGTATATAATGAAGGTTATACAAAGTAATACTTGAGGTTATACTTATGTACGTAACAAGAAAAGTAGGCCCGAAAGGCCAGGTAGTGATACCGGAAGAAATCAGGGAGAGGTTCGACATAGTGCCCGGCGTGGTGCTAAGGTTCGACTACGATGAAAGTTCGATAAGGATTATCCGTGAAAAGGATGCAAAGGAATTCATGGATAAATGGACGACCTTGGCCAATACGCCGAGCATAAGAAAAGCTCCCACAATCAAGGAAATGAAACGCTGGTTCGAACAGGAGATTGAGGAACGAAATGGCATACATTGACGCGAACGTATTCATGTACGCAATCGCCAAGGACAGTCCGCACCATGAAGCGTGCATGAACCTGCTTGACGCGGTCGCACGCGGAAATATCAGCGCCACAACCTCCGCGCTTACGTGGGACGAAGTGGCGCACGGGACCAACAAGCTGAAAGGGGCAATAACCGGGCAAGCCGCTGGAAAAATGATACTCGAAATGCCACGCCTAAAAATCATCGCGGTTGACAGGAAAACGATTTCGCTGGCCCAAACAATCCATGAAAAGGCTAACAGTTACCCACGCGACTCAATCCACGCCGCCTGTGCAATCCTCGCAGGCGAAAGCGAAATCTACAGCTTCGACTCCGACTTCGACAAGGTAAAGGAACTCAAGCGCAAGGAGCCCAAGTAACCTCTTCCCAAACCGGCAACAGGCGAAAAACATGGTCAAGCCCTTCAACGCACCGTCGCTTCCCGGAGTCTATTTGATGAAGGACGCAAAAGGCGAAATCATCTACATCGGGAAAGCAAAGGACATCAAGAAGCGCGTTGCGTCATATTTTCGCGAGAACGCCGACCTGCCGGACAAGACCGTGCGTCAAGTTGCTGAGACCGACACGGTTGAATTCATCGTCACGGACAACGAAATCGAGGCGCTTGTCCTCGAATCAAACCTCATCAAGAAGAACCGGCCAAAGTACAACATCGACCTGAAGGACTCGTTCCGATACGCATACGTGCTTGTTACTGACGAGGAATTTCCAAGACTGCTCACTGTGCGAAAGCTTTCCGGGAAGGAACGGGGGAAAGTCCTTGGTCCGTTCGTATTCGGCGAGCAGCGCTCAGTGGCAATGGCCGCGTTGCGCAAGACGTTCAAGATTCGCACCTGCAAGCACCTGCCCAAGCGCGAGTGCCTGCTCTACCACATCGGCCAGTGCTCGGCACCCTGCATCGGAAAGATTTCCAAGCAAGATTACAAGGCAAACATCGATGCTTCGGTCAGGAGCCTTGAAGGAAACAACGAGACACTCATATTGGAGCTTGGAAAGCGGATGGCCGAGGCTTCCAAGAACCAGCGCTTCGAGGAGGCCCTGAAGCTACGCGAACAAATCAAGGCACTTGGCGGATTGGGCGAGGAGCAGAAGATGGAAACCCGCATGGCGTTCGACCAGGACTTCATCGGCTTTGCAGCTGACCGCACCAAGGCCTGCGGACAGGTGTTCAACCTTACTCGCGGCACAATCAAGCAGAGGCAGACGTTCCGCTTCGACGCAGCAGCAGACTTGGTACCCCAGTTTTTGCGCGAATACTATTCTTATGCGCACATCCCTGAGGAAATCGTCCTTGCGCAGGAGCTTGAGGAAGCGCCAGCACTTGAGGAATATTTGTCCTCCAAGGCGGGAAAGAAAGTGCACATCGTAGTTCCAAAGAAAGGCTCGAAAAAGGAACTTTTGGACTTGGTGGAAAAGAACGCGGCAATCGCATTGAACACAACAGTATCGCCTGCACTTGGTGAGCTAAAGTCCGCACTCAGGCTGCCACTGCTTCCGCGTGTGATGGAGTGCTTTGATATCTCCAACCTCGGAAAGGAAAACACAGTTGCAAGCATGGTGCGGTTCAAAGACGGCTCTCCTGACAAGGACAACTACAGGCAGTTCAAGATGAGGACACTGACCGGGCAGAACGATTTCGACGCAATCAAGGAGGCAGTCGGCAGGAGATACCGAAGGCTTCTTGAGGAAAACCAGCAGCTGCCTGACCTAATCGTCATCGACGGAGGAAAGGGCCAGCTGCATGCTGCCATTGAGGCTTTGCTTGAACTGGGCGAGCGCGACATACCCATCATCTCGCTTGCAAAGAAAAACGAGGAAGTCTACCAGCCCACCCGCAGCATGCCGATTGTGCTTGACAAAAAAAGCGCGGGACTGAAGCTATTGCAGGCAATACGCGACGAGGCGCACAGGTTTGCAAAGCGCTACCACACCAAGCTGCGAACTGACGAATTCATAGTGGACTTGGAAAGAGTAAAGTGAATTTCGAGTCCGATAGAAGCAAAATACAAGAATTTTGCTGTATCGTGGAAAAAAAGGAAGAATAAAATAAAAGAAAGTAGTGCCTAACTCATTCTGCTTCGCGTGCAGCCGAAATCTACTTGCACCAGAAGCACCACGCCTGCCCCTTGCAGAAGCACCACCATGAATTCGGGTTGCTGACCACAAGCCCGGTTGCGGGCAAAGTGCCCCTGGTCACGACGTTTGCGGGCGCAAACGCAGTCGCGTTCTGGGCCACGCTCCTTATCAAAAACTGCGTGCGCACTACCGACTTTGCATACTCTATCAGGAGGCTTGTGGAGGCGACGGACACTATGCGCGAGCCGCGGTCGGTGACGAAGTTGGCCGCCTTTGAAGGCGCGTCGTTGGTGGACGAGTTATAGCCAAGCATCGTCGCGGTAGGCGAGCCTATGGAGTTGACGAACTGGCCGCCATTCCCCTGGCCGGGGTCTATGAGCGCGCAGATGTAGCGAACGTCGCCGGAACTGTCCGAGGAGAACTCGCTCACGCACAGGAAGCTCTGGTTCGCAGAGTAGCTGAAAGTGATGGACGCGGACTCGGAAGACGAATACGCGTATGCGGGTATGGCCGGAAGCATCATCCAGTAGCCGTTGCTGCCCTGGATGAGCGGAGTGCCTGCGGCCGCAGTCACGCCGGTCGTGCCGGGAAGGTCCGCAAGGGCTATGCGGATAATCGAGCGGTTGATGGTGGTGTTTCCGGACGAGTAGCGGAACACCTCCGGGACCCCGCTTACGATCTCGACGAAAGGCCCGGTCCACGTGCCTGCATCGCTGTACTGCATCGTGCTGTTCTGGATGTTGATGTTGAGCATGTCGTAAGTCGTGTTCGTGGTCGCAAGGCCCTGGTAGGTGAGCTCGAAAGCGGGCTCTCCGGGAAGTATGGTCATCGAGTCGTTAGCCATCAGCTTGTCGCCCGGACGCGGGTTGGGGAACGTGGAATACAGGAGCAGCCTGCTGATTGCCGAGGAATTGCCCGAAGTCGTGCTGGTTATGTCGGCATACCAGTACGTGCTGCTTGTCGAATCGACGTTCAGGTTCTTTGACAGCGTAAGCACGCGCGACATCGCGGTAACGTCGGCGCGGGGCGTGGAGTTCTCGTCAAGATATACGCGGTTCACGCGCAGGGTGACGCCGCTGACGTTCACCTGGTTGCCGGTCACAAGCTGCGCCACCATCGCGCCATCCGCCGGCGTCTCGACCTTGAAGCTTGTAAGCTTCGGCACCCCGCGCACCGAGCCGGTCATCGAGAACTCGGAAAGCGTGGCCTTGGAACTGGAGCCTATCCACAATACGTCCCCCGGAACCATTCCGGCTGCGCTGGAAAGGACCTTGCCAAGCATTATCGAAGTGACGTTTTCGCCGTTCGAAGTGTAGTCGAGCACCAGCCAGTCCGAACCGAGCATGCGTATCACGGTGTTCGTCTCGACGCGGTCGGCCTCGTCGCAGTTCGCGGAGCTGTTCGCGGTGTACCAGCACAGCGGGAGCGGGCTGCTGAATGACATGGAGTACGACGCGCGCGGCTTGTCCGCGATTACAGAATAGCTCGAGCCACTGTCATAGCGCGCGTAGGCTCCGACGTAGACGTCCTGCGTCTCGGTCACGCTGACACCGCGGCTGTTAGGCACGCTGAAGCTTGAAAGCGCGGAAAACGAGCCGGACGATATGGAAAACGCCGCGCCGGTGTCGGTGCCGCCGTCGTAAAGCGTGCTGGTCGTGCGGCCGCCCTGGTTGTCAAGGTAGTCGTTGATGTAAGTGCTGAACGTGTAGTTCACTATGGGAGTCGGCGAAGCTGCTGCGGGCCTTGGCGAGGGGCTTGGGGAAGGCGAAGGCAACGGGCTCGGCGAGGGGCTCGGGGATGGGCTGGGGGACGGCTCGGGGGACGGGCTTGCCTCCACCGCAGGGCTTGGCGAAGGCTCAGGCAAAGGCGAAGCGACCTCAACAGGGGACGGCTGGACCGAAGGCGCAACCGACGGCAGGGCCGAAGCTTCAGGAGCGGGCGATGACTGCGGGCTGCCGGAAATGTCGATGCATCCCGCAAGCAGAGATGCGGATGCGAAGATTAGAAAGAATGCAAAAAACTGCCGGTAATCCATGTGGTTCCCCTCTGGAGGAATAACACTTTGGAGGTATATAAATGCTAGAAAAAGACAGCTGCCCGCTGCTGGCTGAAGCGGTTGAAAATAATAAAAGAAAAAGAGGAAAAAAGGAAAAGAAAATGGGAAGGCCTTAATGGGAGCCGAACCTCAGCGCCCGTATTTTCCCATCATTTCCTTGATTTGCTTGGTCATGGCAATCGCGTTCTTGTGGTCGCGCTGCCACATGTTGCGTCCGAAGATTATTCCGGTCACGCCGGCCTTCATCACGGTCTCAAGCTTCTTGACCAAGTCCGAGTCAGGCATCTTCTCGCCTCCCGAAATAAGGACCATGGTGCGTCCTGCTGACTCCACCACGCGCTTGACGCGCTCCTCCTCGGTTGCGGACTCAAGCGCAAGGTACTGCTTGTAGTCGTCGTCCTTGCTGCAGAGCTTCTCGTAATCAGCAAGCTTTTCGGGCTTGACTTTCTTGGGGATGTTGACCTTCACGATGTCAGCGCCAAGCTCGTTTGCAACACGTGCCGCATAATCAACTGCATAGAGCGATGTCTGTCCGCCCTTCTTGTCAACTGCCTCTCCGCGCGGGTAGGACCACACTATGAGGGGCATCCCGAACCTCTCGCACTCGTTGCGAACAGCAGTAAGCTGGGCGATGTCGCGGTCCTGTGCGGGCGAGCCAGTGTAGAGCGTGTAACCCACTGCGTCAGCTCCAATCGCAACTGCCTCCTCAACGGTGCCGGTGAGAGGCGAGAATGCCTGCGCATCCGACGGGATGGTGGTCTTGCCGTTGAGCTTGAGCACAAGTGGGACCTCTCCTGCGTACTCCTTCATGTACTTCCTTGCAAGGCCGATGTGAACAGCAACTGCGGAGTAGCCGCCTTCCTTTGCAAGCTTCATCACGTACTCCGGGTCCTTGCTTATTGGGTTTGGGAAGAAGTCAACCGGGCCGTGTTCCAGTCCCTGGTCGTAGGGAAGAATCATCAAAGTGCCGTTGCGGGGTCCGTGTTCGTACAAAAGACGGTGCAACCTCGTACGCTTGCCGAGGCTCACGTCGAGGTCCTTGAGTGCAGGTGCCTTGAATTCAGTTGCCATTTCCTAAACCTACCTCCAATAATCGTGTTTTAGAATTATGCCAGCCGCCGGTTTTTATTTCGCCGCCTTAGGCTTGGCATTGTCCTTGTTGTCTTCCCTAATCTTGTGCCAGTAGTCGTGCGACTGGCTCGAAAAGTGGTGCTGGGACTCCACGAAGCGCATCGTCCCGGTCTGGCCGTCTATGGACACCGAACTGATGGTGGTTCCGTGCTCTGCAAAGCGAACTCCCTTGATGAGCGGGCCGTCGGTGACTCCGGATGCAACGAAGATGGACTGGTCGCCCCTGACCAGGTCGTCAAGCTTCAGGGTGCGTTCGGGGTCGCCGATGCCCATCTTGATTGCGCGCTCGCGCTCCTCGGGCTTTCGGTACTTGAGCTTTCCCTGCATGTCGCCGCCAAGCGCCTTGAGCGCAGCAGCGGCAAGAACGCCTTCAGGCGCGCCGCCGATTCCAAGGAGCATGTCGATGCCCGAATAATCGAATACGGTTGAGATTGCGGCTGACACGTCGCCGTCGCCTATTAGCCTGATTCGCGCGCCTGCATGGCGCACCTGGTGTATGAGGTCCTTGTGCCTGTCGCGCTCAAGGATGATTACTGTAAGCTCTGCAGGGTCCTTGTCGAGCTTGTCTGCAACCGAGTAGATGTTGTCCTGCACGCTTGCGTTGATGTCGATTGCACCTTTGGCCTTGGGGCCAACTGCAATCTTGTCCATGTAAGTATCAGGTGCCTTGAGCAGGGTGCCCTTGGGTCCTGCTGCCATCACTGCGATTGCGTTAATCCCGCCCTTTGCGCAGATGTTGGTGCCTTCGAGGGGGTCAACTGCGATGTCGATTTCCGTTCCAGTGCCCTTGCCGACGTGCTCGCCAATGTAAAGCATCGGAGCCTCGTCGCGCTCTCCCTCGCCGATGACGATTTCGCCCTTCATGTCCATTACGTTGAAGGCGTCGCGCATTGCGGTGACTGCAGCCTGGTCGGCGGCTTCGTTGTCGCCCCGTCCCACCCAGTGCGCTGATGCGTATGCCGCAGCCTCGGTGACGCGAACAAAGTCCAGTGACAGGTTATGGTCCATTTAGTATACACTCCCCTATTTGAGTTGAAATATGCGCACAATACGCCTTGCAAGGATTTGACGGGAATGAGAAAGAGGGCGATTTTGGCTTCCAAGCCGCCTAGTCACACACCGGGTTACCCCCGTTGGGTTGAAGCCCTTTGGCCCTCCTCCCCTTCCACTCTGTTCGGTTTTCTTATTTGGGTCTTTCCCCTTCGCCCGTGGGACGCCATCTGGCCGCCCCATCTTAGGCAAAAGTATGAAGAAGTATGAATTATTAAAGGTTTTCTTGCAACCAAAAGTTGTAAGTATTACAGAGTATGAATGCTTTATATTGCCGGCTCTGGATACTCTATTGGGGTAGAACTACAGTTGGAGCGAATCACAATCACCATCGACGACGCGCTGCTTCGCCAGATTGACAACACCATAGACGGCCACGAGGTCAAGAACCGCTCCCACGCAATCGACCGCATACTCAAGAAGGCCCTGTCAACCACGCTTGCCCGCCAGGCCGTTGTGCTTGCAGGAGGAAGCGACGAGAGGCTTGCCCTGCCATCCGGAAAGACAATCAAGCCGCTGCTGGAAGTCGGCGGCAAGCCCGTGATTGAACACATCATCGGCCAGTTCAAGAAGTTCGGCCTGGACGAGGCCATCATCTGCCTTTCAATGCAGGGCGAAGGGATGAAGGCCAAGCTGCAGGAAGGAAAGTCCATTGGGATGAAGATAAACTACCTGTGGGAAAACTCGCCATCCGGAAGCGCCGGAGGCCTGCTTTTGGCAAAGCCCCTGGTCAAGGACACGTTCATACTCTCCTACGCCGACGTTTTGTACGACGAGCTCGACATCTCCGACATGATACAGTTCCACAAGGCAAACAAGGCCCTTTGCACCCTTGCACTTGCGAACGTTCGCGACGCCAAGAACTACGGGGTTGCAAAGATGCGCGGAAGCCAAATCATCGACTTTTCTGAAAAGCCTGACTCCACTTCAAGCAACTTGGTCAACGCCGGCATCGCCATCTGCGAGCCCGAGATTTTCGACCTTTACAAGCCTGGAATCAAGAGCTTCGAATCCGACCTTCTCCCGCTGATTGCCGAAAAGCAGAAGCTTTTTGGCTACGTCTACTCAGGGCCGTGGTTTGAGCTCGGCTCCCAGACGCAGGTCGACGCGGCGAAGAAATACTACTCACCCAAGAAGGAAGACGCTGGGGAAGAAAAGAAGGGCTGAACGGCCGGAGAGAAGAAGGGCTAACAAGCACCCAGCCAGTTGCTACTTTTGCAATATTTCTGCGGGGGACGCTGTTTCGACATATTTCCGTGCTTCCCTAAGTAGTGCCCAGTCATGGGTGACCAAAACCGCATTGACATCCAAAGCACCCTTGACAACCGGCTTATCCGACTTCAGCTTGTCAGGCAAGTCCAATTTTTGGTATTCTTTAACAGGAGCAGTTGGAAGTATGCGCACCCTGCGGCGTATTGAATCAATGACACCGTTGGTCTCGTGAGGGGGACAATTCTTTTTGTCTTGGAAATAATGCCTTGTTTCCATTACACAATACTCGTTTGAATAAAGCTGGTCGCTGCCGCAAGTATACAATGCATATGAGGCAGTATCAACTAAGGTAGTGCCCGAAATCAACACGGTCGCGTCAAGAAACAATTTCCTGCCGCGAAATGACGGGTTCAACCGCCCGCCTCCTCCAGGTAAATCTTGTCCCCTATCCGCCTTACTGCCTTGACTACGTCTTCCTTGGTGGTGCCGTTCTTCCTCGCAATCGCGGCAAGCTCCCGGAGCAGCCTGTCCTCGATGACTGCTGCCTTCGATATCACTATCTCATTGCCCCGTTCCTCTATGCAAACCGTGGAACCGGCGGAAATGCCGTGCCTTGCCCTCAATGCGGAGGGAAGCGTGATTTGGCCGTGGACATTGACTTCTGCATGCGCCATGAAAAACACCTACTAAAATACTATTTTAATACTTTAATAAAATACTGGTCGGACGCATCTTGAACAAACGTCAAAGAACGACGAGACGGTTTTTCTTCAGTTTCGCAATGCCTTCCGGGTCCCACAGCCACGTCACGGTCTTGTCCGGCTCTATGTGAATCTTTCCGGAGTATTCAAGGTAGTCCAAAATCGTAGTGTAGGTTGTCCAGAGGACTTTTTTAGGAAGCGCACGCCAGATTTCCGTTAAAGTCAGGTCGCTTTTATTGTCGTAAAGCGCCTTTTCCACCATAAGCACAGTGTCCAGGCGCGGGTAGCGGTCGAGGTTGCGGGGCTTGAACTTTACGAAGGCGGTTGCGGACATATTAATCACTTGATAAATATCGGCGGATAAACTAAAAGCCCTGCTGTTGAGAGGAAACCAAAAGAACAGAGTAATTTGCGGCTACTTTTTCCTGCCAGGATTTGCGTCCTGCTGACGGCTCACGTTCTCGAACGCCGCGTAGGCCTTCTTGTAGATATCCCTAAAGCCGGGCCGCGTCATCACGTAGTGGAAGCGCAACAGGTGGCCCAAGGTTTCCGCCTGCGCCGGCTTGAGCGGGACTTTCCGCAGTACTGCTGAAGCTTTCACCGCAAGAACGGCCTGCTTTTGCGTGGGGACCCCGCAGTCGCCTGCAAAACCCTGCAATCACTTGTAGATGACGCCCTTTTCGGGCCTGCCCGGCTTCCGGTACACCGGCCTCGACTTCGGTTTTCCGCCCGTTTCGTCCGCCTGCCTCTTCTCGGCAACAGGCAGGACGGGCACCACCCTCTCGCCGGGCGCACTTGAAAGCCGCGGCACCCCTGCGGCCTGCTGTCCGGAAACCTGGGGCGCGTTTGCGGCACCCCTACTGGACGGGGGTATTATGCGCGGGTTGTATTCACCATGTACCAGGACGTCAGAAGCGTTCGGGGGATGCCGTTCGTTATAGACCGCATCCTTGAAGGCGAACAAAGCGTCAAGGTCGCGGTTCTGCTTTTCAGTAAGCCGCTCGTTACGAAACCGCTTCCAAAGGCCTTCGTGTTCAGCCTCAAGCCGCGAATTGACATTTGAAAAGGCCTTCTGCGCGCCCTTCAGCTCATCGGCGCCCATGCCCGGGCTGAAACCAAGCTCGTCCTTCAGCTTGGCCCGCCGCTCGCTTAGGCTCCGCTGGCCGCCCAGATAGTTCGCAAAGTGCGGGAATACTATGCGGCCGTCAGTCTTGCGGTAGATGTGGTCGGCAAAGCGGTGGAGGAACACCTCGTTCGGGCTGCTCGCCATCGGCTTGACCAGATGGAGGTCCAAATCTGCCTCCGCCTGAGAAAGGCCGTAATTTCCATAAATTTTCCTCAGGACTTCGCGGGGAGTCTTGCTTTCCAGAAGCAGCCTGTTCCGAAGGGGGTCATCCAAAAGTATCTGGCCAGCTGCGGGGCGCGGACCTGGCGCAAGCAACAATACGGGCTGGAGGCGCGGCAGCTTTTGCGCACCGCGCTGTTGCGCCCGGCGTGTGAAATACTGAGCATGGGCTTTGTAGCCGTCGTTGAAGCCCTCGGCAACGTCCTCGACAGTTGACTTTCCCACCGCGGGGCGCCCAAGCAACGGCTTGCCGGGCTTGACTGCAACTTCCACATCAACAGCCTTGCTGTCGGCCTGCTTGGCCGCCGGCTTTTTCGGGATGACGATGACTTCCGGCGCATTAGGCTTTTTCCACATTAGAACGCCATTCAGCCCATCAGCAAGCTTTTGCGAAAACGACCGCGGAACAGGCTCCTCGGTGATTGTTGGCCTCGTGCGGGGCGGCTTGCGGATAATGTCGGGCCGGTCAACTGCCTTGCGGCCAAGAACAGAGGGAGGATTGGGGCCGGCCTCATACATCCACTCGAAAGGCTCTCGCGCAAGGGTATTGCGGATGACCATGTCCTCGTATGCTTGGGCCCGGTCGTTGCGCTTGCGCACCAGCTTGTCGGCCTGGCGCCGGATTTCGCCTTCGTACGGACCGGGCTTGCGGCCGGTCTCGTACAGGTCCTCAAGGGGATCGGACTCAAACGTTACGGGTTCCTTTTTCTTGAACGCCTCTTCCCAGATGCGCCGAGTTTCTTTGAGCCGCGCATCCTCCCGCGCGTCCTTAAGCTCGTCGCCGCGCCTGCGCTCCTTTGAATACTTGTCGACTTGCCGCCTGATTGCCCCGGACTCGGCCTGGCCTGGTCGCACCTGTTCGGGGGGCTTGCGCTTTGCTGAAAAAATGCCCCGAACCCTAGACACGATGCCGGAAAATAAACCCATCCAATCACTTTGTTGCATCGTTTGGCCTTTTGTTCAAAAAACTGTCCGGATACCTGCGCTTAAGTAAAGCTATTGCTTCAGCCACCAGTTTTTCCTGGCAACCCGAATATGAAGACAGGAAAGAGGTCATGACCCCGACCGCCTGGCGCGGGCCATACGTGACCTTCTTTCTTAGGTCGTCAACCTTCAAGTCAGGGGTGTCAAAACTGGGGTTAAAGACAAACATGCGCTCGATTTTCCCGTCCCGATTTTTCCCTACGTACCCGCGCTGAAGGAACAGTTTGCTTATTTCCTCGGGAGAACCCTGTTTGCCGGGCTTGCGGAGGGTGTTGATGACATCATGCACGTCCGCCTCGAACTCCGGGAGAATTATCTTCCTAAGCTTGTTTTTCGACTTGAACTCTTCGGGATTTGCCAGCTCTTCCCTGGCCAACTGGTTCAACTTTGCATCGTGCATCCTCTTGGCCAAGACATTAATCACATTGCGCGAAAGCATTACCCGTTCGCCAAGCTCAAAACGCATCCTCTGTTCAGTCGACATCGCATCCGGCGGTATTCCCATCAGCTGGATATATTCGCCTGTACTGGGAACCCCGAAATGAACTTGGCCGGCAATGCGGGCTTTAATGGGTTTTTTAAGGACAGACAAAACAATCACAAAGACTATTGACGGCTATACCCGGTAGACTTGGAGGTGGGAGACTCCGCCTATCCTCTTCGCGCCGGCCTTGGACACTCCAAGAACGCGGCACGCAAGCTCAACTGACTTGTCGCCTACGATGTTTATGTTCCCCGCGCCCTCCAGCGCGTCGAGGACCTGCGCCTCGCAGACAAGCTCGCCTTCGTAGAACCTGCGGTGAGTTGCAAGGTCCAGGATGAGGCCGTTGGACTCGAACTTCTTCCCAAGGCACTGCCTGTCGCACACCGCGACAATCGTTGAAAAACGCGAGGCGTGCGTCTTGAGGTAGAACCCGGCCTTGGAGGATTTTGCCGGGGCCTTGGAAACCTTTGCGGGCTTGGCCGGCCTTGCGGACGACGCTTCGGATGGAACCTGCTTCGGGGAGGGCCTTGCCTTGGTTTTGCGTGCAGCAGCCTTTGCCAAAAAACATCATCTCCCCAGTTTGCTGATGGCCTGCGAAAGAGCCGGGCTCTTCTTCAAGGCGAGCCGATAAAAGTTGAACATGTGCTCGACCATCTCCTTGTCATTTGCAGTTGCCTTGGTCCCTGCCGCAAACCTCTTTGCCACGGTCCTGGCATCAAACTTGCCGGATTCAGACATGACCGCGGTGTGGGGGTACGCCGAGCCTATGTCCTCGAACTTCTTGACGTCATAGTACGTCGAGCCGGACTTCCGCATCATGTTCAAAGCGTAATCCATGCTGCCCGGCTTTGCGCCGTGATTGTCAAAAAGCCCGACCGAATCCTTCAGGAAAAGGCCGAAGTTCTTGTTCCGCCCGACATTGCGCATGAGCTCGCCGATTGCCCTGCGCGCGTCCGGAAACCCGTGCTTTTCCGCTATCGCGCCAACTGTCTTGGAAGCAAGCGACTCTTCCTTTTCCAATGAACGGTTTGAAACTGCCATAACCAATCATTTCCTCGCCGCGTTGTACAACGCCTGCAGCTGCTTCTGCTTGTCGGTCTTGACGTTGCCTGCTGACCGCACAAGATAACGTAAATCCTTGTTTTTGACGCCACCCGGAAGGCTGCTGACGACCTTCTTCACGAACTCGCCATAATTTGACTCTTGGGCGTAGTTGAAGAAAGGCGCGTGGTATTTTTCGATGTGCCCTTCCTTGACCCCGTGGGCGACCAGGAAAGTGCGGAGCGCACGCTTGAAACCGGCATTTTCACCAAGCAACAGCCTGGAAGGAACGGCTTGTAAAGCGGCCTGCCTTGGCCCCGAAGCCAACTCACCGGCGTTGCCTTGCCCGGCCCCAAGCGCTTCCTGTCCCTGCCCGGCACCAAGTACGCCCCGCACTGTGGCTGGCAGCGCGCCCACAGGACTGCTGACTGCATTGGGAACGATAGTGATGACGTTGCCGTTCGGGGTTGGGGCAACGTAGGGCCTGCGGCCAAGGGCGTAACCCATCTGAAGGAGCGCCATCGACGCAAGGATGTTGTTTGCAAGCTTGCCTGCCTTCTTGCCGCCCTTGCCTTTCTTCTTTCCGGCATCGGGCCCAGGCTCGCGAGGAGCCGCGTCGTCTTCGAACTTGCCGCCAATCCTGTTCTTCCTGCCGTTATTGTTGTTGAAAACGGGGTTGTTGGTGAAAGTCGGGCTGTTGGTAATCGTAATCGGCTGGCCGTGGCTTCCGAAAAGCTCGCGCATCGCAAGCAACTCGTTGATGGTGTAATTCCTGCCGTTCTCAGGCTCCTGAAGCTCAGCAGGACGCTCGGACGCAACGGGCGCAGGAGCAGCGGCTACGGGCCTTGCAGCCTCGGCATCCAAACGCTTTGCATCCTCAATCATTCCATTGAGCCTGCCGCGATAGAGGGAGCTGTTCTTCAGCGCACCGTAAAGGTGCTTTCCTGCCTCGATGGGCTTCCCGTGGATTACAAGCGCGGAATTGGTCCAGGCGCGGTTCCTTATCAGGCCTGCCTTGGAGCCTTCGGTGACAAAGGAAGACATCCCCGGCGAGGTGTAGGCGCCCAACAAGGCTTCGCGCGCACGGTCGTCCTTTGAAAGCTCGCCTGCAAGCCACGACGCGCCCTTTTCCCCAAGGCCCCACGCGCCGTGCCGCAGCACGTGCTCGGTAAGCGTCTTGATCTGGACCGGAGGCTGGTCCCTTATGATTTTCTGCATCGCATGCTCGTGCAGGTTCCAGCGAACCGCATCCTTTTTGGAATTAAGCTCGGGGACGCCCCACTGGCGGACTGCTTCCTCGGTAAGGTTGGACCTTGAGCCTTGGCCTCCGTCCAAACCGGTCTTGGAGGTGACGAACCGCGCCTCCGGGCCATAGGGCCGCCTCAGCGCATAATTCTTGACGTACGAAAGGCCTGCCCTGACATTTGGAAAAAGCTGCTCCGCCAACATCAACCGCCCTCTAGAATTGCCTTTGGGATATCAATAAACGGGATGGGCAGCTTATTAAGCTTTCAGCCCGGCTTTGGCGCGATTTCGGGCTACTCATCCTTGCGGAACAACCCCTCGAAAGGAACGTTTTCTTCCGACTTGCGCCGCTTGCCGTACTTGATTTCCGCAAGCCTGCCCAGGCCCTTCTCGGAAGCCACGCCCTCGGCCTTGGAAATGACGTCCCGGCCCGACTCTTGAGCGTCGTCCGGAAGGTTTGAAAACAAAGTTCTCTGGCCCGAAACGGCGACAACTATCACCAGGACCATGCCCACGAAGCCATATACTGCCTTCATCGAGATTCCAAATACCGAACCCGCGCCCAGGTCGCTGTTTGCAAGCATCACTACGGCGGCAATCACAAGCAAAATCAGGAGGACGAACTGTAAGCGCCTTGAATCGACTGCCTGCTGCCTTGTGCTCATAGAAAAAAGAAGAAGAGGAGAATTGAATAAGCTTGCCTTAAGGTAAAGGAAAGAGGCTAGAACTTTCAGCCATATCACTGCCCTTTCCGAAAACGCGGGTCACGCTTAAGCTCAGCTATAACAGAATCCTTAACCACGCTGAAAATTGCATCCGAAACTACTGGCGCCTGCCGCATTGCAGATTCCATGGCATTGTGCTCTGAATCGCCTGGCTTTATCGGCGCAGACTTCAAATATTCACGAACAGTCCTATATGAACCCGCAAGGGCGCTTGGTACTAACGACTTGCAGCCATACGACTTGACGTGCTCCGCCAGACGACGGGACACTTCCTTAACGCCCGCATCGTTTAATTCCCGGGCATAAGAACTGTGCTTAAAGAAAAAAGCAGTCAGTCGTTCCCAATCTTGCTGCTTGCGAGTTTTGAAAAAACCATTGATAGACGCTTGATACTCGTTAAAAAAGCCAGTTGTAGTCGCAGGCGTCTTCAAAGGCGGAGTCCTGAACTCCGCAATAAGCTTTTCGTCTTCCTCTGAAAACTGGGGGTGCTTCCAACCTTCACCTGACGCACCACCCCCGCGTTCAGGAGGCTTGGGAGGAACTCCGACTTGAACGAGCGGCTTCTTTTTCACAGCATTAATTACGCTTTTTGCAATCCCGATGCCCTGAATCAAACCTATACAAATACACCTTAGAACGGACTAACTGCAATCTAGCTGCTTATGAAAACAAAATCACCATTGTCCTTAATCGGCTCAACACGCCGGTAAATCGGCATTTTCTTCGTATCCCATGGCTTTGTGGTGGATAAAAACATGGCCTTGAATAGCTCTACACTACCTGCTTCGGTGAATTTTTCATCAGTGCTCATGAACAAAGACATCAAGAAAAAGACATACAAGATACTCGACCTTGAAACCAAACAAGGGAGTGCACTGAAAACGGTCAGCAACCAACTGGGACGACAAAGAAAGAGGAAGACAGAAAACAAAATCAAACGCCTCAACAAATAGACATTAAACAATTACGCAGTCGGACCGCGACGCCTAGGCGGCATCTTTCCGTGCTCCCATTCCTCAGGAGTCAAGAACGGCTTGCCACCCGGCGGTCTACGGAAAAAGTGCTCAAAAAGTTCAGTAGAATACTTACGCGGATTGGAAAGAACTACCGCAGTAATGTTCCTATCCGGACCTTTCTTTTGCTGATTAATCCGTTCTTCGATTCTACGAGTAATCTCCAAACTGTAAAAACTACCCTTTAAACGATCCCTGTTCTGCACAACAACCTCAGCTAACTCATTAGCACGCTGCTTAGGAAGATCAAAACCATGCTTGAGAAGCAAACGAGCAAAAGACTTCAACTGCTCCGGCGTACGGGTGTCAATATAACGATTAATATGAGAAGTGACCGTCTTTCCGTCAATCTCCTTATCCTCAACTGGTTCAGACCACAAAGCGCGAACTTCCTGCTCTTCCTCAGGGGTGTAAGAAGGACGCTCGGCGTCCTCCTGGATCGCCCCTTCAGCGGCAGCCTGCTCTTCACGAATCTTTACATTACGGCGACCCCTCAAATACATGTCAGCGAGATTCCAAAGAGGCATACATAACACCCAATTAACCGCACTCGAAAGACTCCAAAACAGAATTAACAACTAACGGCCCGGCTGAGCCATAAGTTAGGAATAGCATCAGGCTATAAAAAGAAAGAGAAAGGACGGAAAACCGCCTTGAAAAATCAAATGGTCGAAGGGCCTGAACGACGACGGTTTGGACGATGTGTCCATTCTTCCTCAGACATGAACTCAACACCGCCCGGAGGCTTGCGACGGAATCGCTCGAAAATATCGCGGTACTTGGAAGGATTATCAAGGACAATCTTAACCCAGTTACGCTCACGGACGCCCTGCTTTATTTTTTTAGCGTCGTCAAGCAATCTTTCATGAACTTCTGGCGACTGAAAACCACCATACAAAAGGTGCTTATTCGCGGCAACAATATCCGCATATTCTCTCGCCTTCTTGACTGGAAGATCATAACCGTATCTTAAACAGTAAAAAGCCAAAGTACGGACGTGCTCAACGGGATGTTTCTCAAAAAAGGAATCGACATGGCTACCTAGTTCGTCCCCATTGGGATCCTTACTTTTTATGGGATCTGCCCAAATCAGGGCAAGTTCTTTCTGTTCTTCAGCACTATACTCCGGCCGTTCCTTCGCAGCCTCCTCTTCAGCCATAATCCTGGCGTAATCCTCTTCCCCCTGCTTTTTGAAGACTTTTCGTCTCCACAAATCATCAAGAACCTTAAGAACCATTCACAAACACCCAGATTACGAACACTCGAAAGACTCCAAAACAGAATTCACAACCAACTGCCCCGGCTGAGCCATAACTTAGGAATAGCATCAGGCTATAAAAAGAAATAGAAAGGGCGGAAAACCGCCTTGAAAAATCAAATAGTCGAAGGGCCCGAACGGCGCTTGAGCGGCATCTTCCCATGCTCCCACTCCTCAGGGGAAAGGAACGGCTTTCCGCCGGGCGGACGCTTGAAGAAATTTTCAAAAACATCCACGAACTTCTTTGGCTGCGACAACACAACCGCGGCGACGTTCCGCTCCGAACCTTGCCTATTGGCTAGATGAGCGATAATGGGCTGACGGATGCGCGTATTGTAAAAGCCACCTTTCAGACGGTCTCGGTTTTGTGCAACTATCTCAGCAAGCTGAATTGCACGCTCATTTTTAAGCTCAAACCCCTGCTTGAGAAAATGATACGCAAAGGCCTTCAGCTTTTCAGGCTTACAACTATCAATATACTGATTGATATTAGAAGTAATAGTCAGTTCTTCAATCTCCTTCTCCGCTATTGGCTCGGACCACAATTGCTGAATCTCCCGCTCTTCCTCAGGAGAATAAGATGGACGCTCATCAGCTTCCCTCGCATCCGCCTCAGCAGCGGCCTGTTCTTCACGAATTTTTACATTACGGCGACCCCTCAAATACATGTCAGCGAGATTCCAAAGAGGCATACATAACACCCAATTAACCGCACTCGAAAGACTCCAAAACAGAATTAACAACTAACGGCCCGGCTGAGCC